>Ga0268298_10002618_pt1 | contig 19525 bp, 21 predicted proteins | sample WWTPWeurt_MetaG_FD_194462 | JGI IMG/M metagenome (GOLD analysis project Ga0268298, IMG submission 194462) | Activated sludge microbial communities from WWTP in Nijmegen, Gelderland, Netherland - WWTP Weurt | ecosystem: Engineered > WWTP > Aerobic digester > Activated sludge | place...
GGGAGGGTCAAGCCCTGATGCGCAGTTAACGGGGTTGCCAAACGGCGGCTTTGGCCTTGGCTGCCCGACCCATGGACACACCGCTCGAAATCGATGTCACCGCCGCCGCACAACAGCTTGGCACCGGCGCCCTGCTGCTCGACGTCCGCGAACCGGACGAGGTCGCCACCTGCGCGGTGGCCGGCAGCCGGCACATCCCGATGCGCCAGATCCCCGAAAGCGCGGCCACCCTGCCCCGCGACCGGCCCATCCTGGTGATGTGCCACCACGGCGGCCGCAGCCTGCGGGTCACCCAGTTCCTGCGGGCCAACGGCTTCGCCAACGTCGCCAACGTGGCGGGCGGCATCGACGCCTGGGCGGAGCAAATCGACCCCGGTTTGGCCCGTTATTGAGGCGCTTGACTCCCGCCCCGGCTTTCAGTCACAAGTCTCCCCTCACTCCTCCAATCCATGGGCCAACAATTCAACAAGCACATCAAAAAGAAACGCCGCCTCGCTTACCACAAGCGTCGCAATGCCGCCATCAAGGCCAAGATCGCCAAGGCCAAGAAGTAAGGCTTTTGCTTCCGCCTTCGAACTGTAGCGGCGGTCTATGACCGCCGTTTTCATTTTGTCGGCCCGGCGGTCCTAGACCGCCGCTCCAGCCAATCCATGATCAAAGTCAGCCTTATCTCCCTCGGTTGCGCCAAGAATCTCGTCGATAGCGAGATCATGGTCGGCCACCTGCATCAGGCGGGCATGGCCGTCATCCCCGAGGCGGAGAAGGCCGACGTCGTCATCGTCAACACCTGCTCGTTCATCGACTCGTCCAAGGAGGAGTCCATCGGCCACATCCTCGAGGTCCACCAGAACCGCGGGATGAAGAAGCGCCGCAAGGAGCAGAAGCTCATCGTCGCCGGCTGCATGTCGCAGCGGTTCTCGAAGGACCTCTCCACCTCGCTGCACGACGAGGTGGACGCCTTCATCGGCCTCGACCAGATCACGAAGGTCGCCCCGATCATCGAGGGCATCTACGCCAAGGACCGGCCGAAGGACGAGGCGCCGGCCAACTTCATCGAGGGCAAGTCCACCTACATCCCGGACTACGACACGCCGCGGTTCCGGCTCACGCCGAAGCATTTCGCCTACATGAAGATCGCGGAGGGCTGCAACCACCCGTGCACCTTCTGCATCATCCCGCAGATCCGCGGCCGCCACCGCAGCCGCACCGTCGCCAGCGTCGTCGCCGAGGCCCGCCAGCTGGTCAAGGAGGGCGTCAAGGAGCTCAACCTCATCTCCCAGGACACGACGTTCTTCGGCATGGACACCTGGGAACAGCGCCCGAATCCCCGCACGCCGGTGGATTCCTCGCGCGGCACCGCCCTCACCACCCTCCTCCGCGAGCTCAATGCCATCGAGGGCGACTTCTGGATCCGCCTGCTCTACACCCACCCGGCCCACTGGAGTGACGAACTGATCAGGACCATCGCCGAGTGCCCGAAGGTCGCCCGCTACATCGACATCCCGCTGCAGCACATCAGCGACCACATGCTCGGCAAGATGCAGCGCGAGACGAGCGGCGACTACATCCGCGACCTGCTCAAGCGCATCCGCGCCGGCATCCCGGGCATCACCATCCGCACCACTTTCATCGTCGGCTTCCCCGGCGAGACCGAGGCCGACGTTGCCGAGCTCGCCGGTTTCATCCGGGAGACCAAGTTCGAGCGCCTCGGCGTCTTCCGCTACTCCCAGGAGGAGGGCACGCGCGGTGCCAAGATGCCCGACCAGATTCCCGCCAAGGTGAAGGAGGCCCGCTGGCACACCCTCATGGGCCTGCAGCGCCAGATCGCCGCCGAGGTCAGCAAGAGCTACGTCGGCAAGACCCTCAAGGTCCTCGTCGAGGAACCCGGCGTCGCCCGCGGCGAGGCCGACGCGCCGGACATCGACGGCCGTGTCTATGTGCCGCGCGACCTCCCGGTCGGCGAGTTCGCCGAGGTGAAGATCACCGGCTATCAGGACTACGACCTGCTCGCCCTGCCCCAGGGCGAAAAGCCCGCCGCCTTCAAGGTCGCCAAGCAGGCGCAGTGAATCGATCCGCGGAATTATTCAGAAACCATGAAGCCAAGGATATGGTTCCTGGATTCCTGGCTTCTGAATAAGCCGATCATGTCCTGGCGAAGTTCTTCACAAACTTCCCGATGATGCCGTCGAAGGAGCCGTTGGTGAAGAACACCACGAGCTGCGGGCGCTCCGTTTCCTCGGCCACCTTGCCCTGGATGATTTCGAGCAACGCCGCGTGCGTCGCCGCCGTGTGGCCGTCCACTCCCTGCGTCGCGAGGTGCTGGATGACCGCCTCCACGTCGAACCTCTCCTCCGGCTTCAGTTTCTCCGGGCGCGCGATGGCACCGAGATACACCTCGTCCGCCAGCGCCAGCGCCCGCATGAAGGCGGCCTGCAGGATCTTCGTCCGCGAGGTGTTGCTGCGCGGCTCAAAGGCCGCGTGGAGAATGTGGCCCGGGAAGCGCGCGCGGAACGACTGCAGCGTCTCCGCCAGCGCCGTCGGGTGGTGACCGAAATCCTCGATGACCTTCAGTTTCGCCGAGTTGACGAGCAGTTCCTGCCGGCGCTTGACGCCGCGGAACCTCACCAGTGAATCGAGCTTCAGCCTCGTCGGGTCGTCGGGGAACAGCGCCAGCCCGGCCGCGAGCGCAGCCATGGCGGCGTTGCGGGCGTTGAAGAGGCCGGCGAGCGACCACTGCACCTCGGCCCAGGGCTTGCCCTGCCAGACGAGGCGGAAGGTCGCGCCCTCCGCCGACTCGCGAAAACCGGCGATGCGCAAGTCGTGCCCTTCTCCCGTGCCGACCCGCACCACGCGCGTCCAGGCCAGCGGCCCGAGGGCGCGCAGGTTGTCATCATCGCCGTTGAGCACGATCCAGCCGTTGCGCGGCACGATGCGCGTGAGGTGAAAAAAGGTCCGTTGCACGTCCGCCAGATCGCGGAAGATGTCGGCGTGGTCGAACTCGAGGTTGTTCAGCACCGCGATGTGCGGCGCATAGTGGATGAACTTGCTGCGCTTGTCGAAAAAGGCGCTGTCGTATTCGTCGCCCTCGATCACGAACGGGTCCGCCAGCGTGCCGAGGTGGTTGCCCACCGGCGGGTCGAGCGGCACGCCGCCGATCAGGAAGCCCGGGTCGCGGCCGTTCTCGCGCAGCAGGAAGGCCGTGAGCGAGGTCGTCGTGGTCTTCCCATGCGTGCCGGCCACGACGATGTTCTTCCGCACCGCCAGCACGACATCGGCCAGGAAGGCCGGCAGCGAGGTGAAGGGAATGGCGCGCGTGTCGAGCAGCCACTCGACCTCGGGGTTGCCGCGGGACATGGCGTTGCCCACGACCACGAGCTCGGGGGCGAGCTTCTCCAGGCGGACCGGATCGTAGCCCTCGTGCAGCGTGATGCCCGCCGCCGCCAGCACGGTGCTCATGGGCGGATACACGCCGGTGTCAGCGCCGAGCACCTCGTGCCCGGCGGCGCGCGCGAGCAACGCGGCGTTGCCCATCGCCGTCCCGCAGATGCCCATGAAATAGATTTTCATCTAAAAAGCTTCACCACAGATGAACACGGATGGGCGCAGATAAAGACCAAATTACCGTCTCCTGTCATCCTGAGCGAAGTGAAGGATCCATCGGCACAACCGCCTGCGGATATCGTGATGGATGCTTCGCTATGCTCAGCATGACAATGACGGGGAATGTTCATTGGCGAGCCCACGCCAGCCTCGCGGCTTGCTGTCTAGTCTCAGGATGACAGGTCTTGGGCATTCCATCCGTGTTCACCTGTGCAATCCGCGGCCAAGAAAACTCACAGCAGGCTCATCGGGTCAACATCGAGCACCTGGCTGACATCGTCCGGCCATTGGACCGTGGCCTGCAATTTCACCAGCTCCGGCACGACCTTCGAGGCCCGGGCGCAGAAATACCAGACCTGGAAGCGATACTCGTCCTTCACCTTTTCAATGGGTGACGGGGTCGGCCCCCGGATCTCCACCGCACCGCCCAGGGCCTTCTCCACCTGCTTCACCCACTGCCCGGCCAGGAACCGGATCTTCTCCGGGTTCGGCCCGCGAAAGAGGTGGTGGATGAGATGGCGATAGGGCGGATAGGCGAACTGCTGGCGCACCCCCAACTCGGTCTCCGCGAAGCCGTCATAATCCGCGCGCTTGGCAAATTGGATGGCGTCGGCCTTGGGCGTGAAGGTCTGCACGACCACCTCCCCCGCGCGGTCGCCGCGCCCGGCCCGGCCGGCCACCTGCACGATCAGCTGGAACGTGCGCTCGTTGGCGCGGAAGTCCGGCACGTGCATCGAGAGGTCGGCGTCGATCAGGCCCACCAGCGTGACATTGGGGAAATCGAGTCCCTTGCCGATCATCTGCGTGCCGATGAGGATGTCGATCTTGCCGGCGCGGAAATCCCCGAGGATCTGCCGGAACCGGTGCTTCTTCACCATCGTGTCGGTGTCCATGCGCTCGAGCCGCGCGCGCGGCAGCACGCGCCGCACCGCCTCCTCGACGCGCTGCGTGCCCAGCCCGCGCCAGCGGATGTCCGGCGCCGCGCACTTCGGGCACGCCGCCGGCGCCCCGCGCTGGTGGCCGCAGAGATGGCATTTCAGGGTCTCGTCGGCGCGATGGTAGGTCATCGCCACGCTGCAATGCGGGCACTCCTCCACGTGGCCGCATTTCCGGCACTGCATGCTCGACGAGTAGCCGCGGCGGTTGATGAAGAGAATCGTCTGCTCCTTCCGCGCGAAACGCTGGTGCATGTGGTCCACCAGCAGCCGCGACAGCGTGACCAGCCCGCGCGAGCGCATCGCCTCGATGCGCATGTCCACGATCTGGATGTCGGGCAGCTGCTTGTCGTCCACGCGCTTGGTGAGCGTGTTGAGCCGGTATTTGCCGCCCTGCACGTTGGCGAAGGACTCGAGCGACGGCGTGGCCGAGCCGAGCAGGCAGACTGCCTGCGCGAGCTTGGCCCGGTAAACCGCCACATCGCGGCCGTGGTAGCGCGGCGTCTCGTCCTGCTTGTAAGCCGGCTCGTGCTCCTCATCGACGACGATGAGCCGCAGGTTCCGCACCGGGGCAAACACCGCCGAGCGGGCGCCGACCACGACCCGCGCCGCGCCCGAGGCCAGCGCCGTCCAGCCGTCGAGCCGCTCGCCCTCGCCGAGGTGGCTGTGCCAGACGACGGTCTTGTGCCCGGCGGCCTCGAAGCGCCCGCGCAGCCGCGCCACGGTCTGCGGCGTGAGCGCGACCTCCGGCACGAGGTAGATGGCGCTGCCGCCGGCCGCGAGCACCTGCTCGACCGCGCGGAGATAGACCTCGGTCTTGCCCGAACCGGTGACACCGTGCAGCAGATGCACGGAAAACTTCCCCTTGCCGAGGCTTTCGCCCACCGACGTCACGACGGCGGCCTGCTCGTCGTTGAGCTTGGGCGGTTGCGCCGGGACGACCTCACCGCCGGACCAGTTGTCGGCGTAGGCCACGCGCTCGACGTGGCGCGCCTCCTCGCGGATGAGCCCGGCCTTGAGCAGGGCGTTGACCACGGCGGCCGTGGTGCCAAGGCGCGAGAGCACCAGGGATTTCTTCTGCGGGCGGAACTGCTGCCGGAGAAAATCGTGGAGCTTCGCCTGCTTCGGCGCCTTCTTCGCCAGCGCCGCCTGCTCGTCGGGCGACAGCGGGCGGGCGATCTCGAGGTATTTCTCGGTCTTGAGCCGCGCCCCCGTGCGCACCGCGGCCGGGATCATGGCCTCCAGCACGCCTTCCATGCGGGCGGCATAGTAGCTGTGCATCCAGCGCGCCAGCTCGAGCAGGTCGGGCGTCAGCGCCGGATATTCGTGGAGGACGCCGCTCAGCGCCTTCAGCCGGGCCAGCGGCACGTCGGGCACGGTGTCCTTTTCGAGCACCAGCGCGAGATGCGAGCGGTTCATGATGGGCACGCGCACCAGTGACCCCGCCCGCACGGCATCGCGCAGCGCCTCCGGCACGGAGTAGTGCAGGAGCTTGTCGAACCCGGCCAGTGGCTGGACGCCCACGATCATCGTTTCAAGAGACTCCTGGTTGTCAGAACTGGCAATGTGTTTTCAGCCGAGCCGAGTTTAACCACTAATAGAGTTCCGCCAAAGGCGGAACTTACCAAGTCCCTTGCGCCTGATCGGCTCCGGTTATGGTTTAGGCGTCGGCTAATCGCCGACGATTAGTCGGCCCCAAGCCCACCGTGGCGACGATTAGGAGCCACTCACCATGTAGGATTCCCCATTGGGGAATCCCATTAGTGGTTAAATATCACCGTCCAGTTTCCCTTTGACAGGCCGAACCGGCCGGGCCGAAAGTCCCGCGGTGAGCGTCGAAACTTCCCGCGAAAAATTCCAGGCCTACCTGACCGAGCAGGGGCTGCGCGTGACCGACCAGCGGCTCGCCATCTTCAACGCGGCCTTCGCCCAGAAGGAGCACTTCACCGCCGAGCAGCTGCTCGATTGCGCGCGCCGGCTCGACGACTCCGTGTCGCGGGCGACCGTTTACCGCACCCTGCCCCTCATGACCGGGAGCCATATCCTGCGGGAGGTGGACATCGGCACCGGAGAAAAATTCTACCTGCCCGCCACCAGCGGCAACACGCAGGTCGCGCAGGTCGTGTGCGAGGACTGCTCCAAGATTTTCGAGATCAGCGCCCCGTTCATGGAGTGGTATGGCAGCACCGTCTCCCTCAAGCTCGGCCTCAAGCCGGTCTCGCAGCGCCTCCAGGTCAGCGCGCAGTGCATCGCCTACCGCTCCTCCGGGCGCTGCCCGAACCGCCGCCAGCCCTAGCCATGTCGCACAAGCCCAAGTCCGATCCCCAGTTTGAAATCGGCTTCTATGAGGCCGTCCACCGCCGCTGCCCGGACTATGTCGATGTCGTCGGCCTGCTCGGCGGGCTCTACACCAAGGTCGGTCGCATCGCCGACGGCCTGAAGATGGACCGCAAGCTGGTGCGCCTCGAGCCCGACAACCCCACGGCGCACTACAACCTCGCCTGCTCCCTCGCCCTCTGCAAGAAGCGCCCCGACGCGCTGAAGTCCCTCCGCAAGGCCGTGTCGCTCGGCTACGACGACCGCGACTGGATGGAACAGGATCCCGACCTCGAAACCCTCAAGGCCGATCCCGAGTTCCAGCAACTGCTGCGCAAGCTGAAGCCGCAGAGCTGAGGCGTTGATCTCACCTCAGCCCGAACACGAGCTGCAGCACGGTGTTGAGGTCGGGGCCGAGCAGCGATCGCCAAAGTGCCCCTTGACCGGAAAATAACTTGGGCTAGTTTGCCGCCATGACCGCCACCGCTTTCCTCGACCTCAAGCAGCGTGCCACCAAGCTGTCGGAAAAAGAGCGCCGTGAACTATCCGTTCATCTCATCCGGCTGGGTCAGGCCCGGTCGGGCTGGAAGCAAGAGACCGCTCGACGCCTGAAAGCCATGGCCGCCGGAAAGAAAATCAGCACGGCCTCCCTTCGCAAGCAGCTGGCCCATGGCTGAGGGTTCCGACTATCGGAGCCACCTGTCCCTCGAAGCGGCGGCCTTCTTGGTCTCATTGCCGAGACGACAGCAGAAGCGCGTGCTCGATCTCGCGGATCAGATCGCCCGCCAGCCCTTTCAGATCGGCGACTACCAGACTGCCGATGCCGAGGATCGGGACGTGGAGAATCTGTTGCTCGACGAATTTCTCTTCAGCTTCTGGGTCGATCACGCCACGCGCGAAGTCAGGATAAGCGAAATCATCAAGGTTTGACCGCTCTCACCTCAGCCCGAACACCAACTGCAGCACGGTGTTGAGGTCGGGGCCGATGGTGTAGCCGCCGCCCCGCGCGGGCTTGGCGAGCGACTTGCACCGCCCCGCACGCAGTTGCGCGGCGTCCACCGAGACGATCTTCGCCGTGCCGCTGCGCTGCCCGCCGAGCTCCGCCGCCGTGAGCGGCGTCCAGGCGAACGGCAGGCCGGTGGCGTTGCACTCCACCTCCCAGCCCGCCACCAGCCCGGTGACCGGCTTCCGCAGCAGCGAGGGATAACGCGCGATGAAGTCCGGCGTGCGCGTGGTCGCCACGCGCACCTTCACCACGCCGCGCAGGCGGTCCACGTATTCCTGCACGTTGTCCACCCGCTGGCGGCGCAGCTCGCGCAGGAAATCATGCGGGTCGATGCCGAGCAGGTTCATGCCGTTGTAGGCGCCGTGCTCGTTCGGGCTGCCAAACTTTTTCCACGCATACCACGAGCCGAAGGACTGCGTCGTGGCCACGAAGCCGATCTCGAAATGCAGGTGCGCGCGCTCCTTCGGGATGGCATAGCCGCCGGCGCTGCGGCCCATCGTGCCGAGGACGTGGCCGCGCTTGACGGGCAAACCCGGCCGGAGGCCGGGTTCCACCCGCGCGAGGTGCGCGTAAAGCGTGTAAACGGCGGGCGTCTGGTCGGGATGTTCCAGCACGACGTAGCGTCCGTAGGCGCTGTGGCCGGCCACGGTGCTCACGTGCCGCACCACGCCGTCCATCGCCGCCGTGATCTTGTCCGTGGCCTCGCCCGCGCGGTCGCGGGCGACGGGCCGGATGTCGATACCCTCGTGGAATTGCGCGCCGCTGCTGCGCACGCATCCGAACAGGCCGGACTCCTCGATGCCGGAGACCGTCGGTTGCACCCAGGCCGCGTAATCGCGCCCCTGCTCCCAGGCCCGGTTGGGCGTCGGCCAGCTGAACTCCAGGCGCTGCGCCCTCACGAACGGCGCGGCCAGCAGGATGAAGGCGAACAGCGCGGCTTTGGACACGGCGGTCAGCGGCCCTTTTTCGCGATCGCGGCCGCCGTGCGTTTCAGGCGCTCGGCAATGGGCGGCAGTTCCTCGTTGGGCACCTCGATGAAGATCAGCAGCCCGCCGTCGGCGATGGCCTGATCGAGGCGGCGCGCCCCGATCGGAGTGTCATTCAGGGTCAGCACCAGCCGTCCACCGAGATTGGCCGCGCTCAGCCGGTAGAGATCGCGCGCCGCCGCGGTATTGAACTGAAAGTAGAGGCACCAGCCCAGGTCCACCTTGGCGAACTCGACGTTGGCGATGTCGTATTCGACGAGCACCGGCTTGGGGTTGATGTTCAGCGCCACCTTGCTGACGGGCAGCTGCACCGTCACGCCCGGCGTGCCCGGCCGGGCTTCCAGGAAGAAGCGGGCGACCAGCGGCTGGTCCAGCGGCGAGGGCTCGCTCGTCTGGCAACCCGAGAAAAGGAAAAGCCCGCCCAAGAGCACGATCAGGCGGAAAATCCAGCCACCTTTCAGAGGGTAGGGGCGTCGCTTGACGACGCCCGCGCCGGTGGCAGCCACTAGTGATACGCGGGCGTCGTCAAGCGACGCCCCTACAATGAACTGCAGGCGGAAGCGGACCATGGATAAAGTCATTGCGCAGAGTTCCGCACAAGCCGGGCCACGAAGCAATCCCCCCTGGAGAACCGCGTTCATCATTTGACCGTCACTTTTGCCGCCGATTCGAAAGCCTCAAGGATATCCGCACCGACCGCATCGGCCAGCAGCCGGCCGCGCGGCGTGAGGCTGATGCGGCCCTCGGTGCTCGCCGCCAGCAGTCCGCCGAGCAGGAACTTGGGCAGGATGTCCTCCAACCCGCTCCAGCCGGCCGCCGGGAAACGCCGGCGCAGGCGCGGCAGCGACACGCCCTCGTTCATCCGCAGGCCGAAGATCACCGCGTCGGCCGCCAGCAGGTCATCGGTCAGCCGCACGCGGTCGGCCGTGGCGCGACGCCCGGCGTCGAGGTCGGCGTGCCACTGCGTGAGATCCGGCGGATTGGCGGCGCGCCAGCCGGCGTGTTGCGACGCACCCGACGGCCCGAGCCCCACCCACTCGTGCATGTGCCAGGTGTGGAGGTTGTGCCGGCACGCATGGCCGGGCCGCGCGAAGTTCGACACCTCATACTGCGCGTAGCCGGCGGCCTCGAGGAACTCCCACGTCCGCGCGTAGAACGCCGCCTCCTTGTCCGGGTCGAGCCTCACCTTGCCCTGCGAGAGCTTCACCCACAGCGCCGTGTCCTCCTCGAAGGTCAGGCAATAGGTCGAAAGGTGGTCGGGCGCGAGACGCATCGCCTCGGTGAGGTCGGCGCGCCACTGGGCTTCCTCCTGGCCGGGCAGCGCGAACATCAGGTCCAGGTTCACGCTGGCGAAACCGGCGCCGCGGATCAGGTCGTAGGCCCGGTAAACCTGCGCGGGGGTGTGCTGCCGGCCCAGCGCGTCGAGCAACCCCGCGTCAAAACTCTGCACGCCCAGCGAGACGCGCGTCACGCCGAGCTGCTTGAGCATGGCCAGCCGCTCGGGCGTCACCGTCGCCGGGGCCAGTTCGACCGTCCACTCGTCGGGCTGGCCGGCGTAGAGCAGCATGATGCGGCCGAGGCGCTCGATCTCCGCCGCCTTGAGCAGGCCCGGCGTGCCGCCGCCCCAGAACGCCGTGGACGCGCGCCGCGAGTCCCAGGGCACCAGCGCCGCTTCCGTCTCCACGGCATCGACATAGCGCCGCACCGCATCACCCTTCGGCACCGTCTGGTAGAACGCGCAGAAATCGCACGTCGTCGCGCAGAATGGCACATGCACATACACGCCCAGCGGCGGCACGGCCGCGGCCTGAGCTTTTTCTTGCGCTGGGGGGAATCCGGCCATTATGCAATGAGTCAATTTACGACCAGCCAACAGCCTGCGCGGCCCCGGCGATCACTCCATTCCAATGCACAAGACTCCCTTCCTTCACGCGAGCAGAATATTGCCGGCCCTCGCCGCCGTCCTGGTCGCGCTGGTCCTCACCGGTTGCAACCTGACCATCACCAACCTGACGCCCACCACCGTCCCGGCCAACCCCTCGCAGATCTACACCATCACGGCCAGCTTCCACGCCAACAGCCAGGTCGAGCCCAGCAGCATCGCGCCGCGCATCATCATTGACGGCTCCGCCTACCCGATGACCAAGAGCAGCGCCGGCTCCGACCTGTGGGAGTTCGACTACCAGCTCCCCGCCGGCCGCGACACCGCCCGCTACTACTTCATCTGCGAATTCTCCGGCAAGGGCAACTCCGGCGGCACCACCACCGAGCTCAACTCCGAGATGCAGACCCTGCGCATCGCCGGCCGCTACGTCATCCGCCCCGAGGCCACGCGCGCCCCGGTCGGCTCGCGCGTCAGCATCCTCGGCGCCGGCTTCGCCACCACCGACCTGGTTTACTTCGACCAGACCCCCGCCCGCACGGTCTTCGAGTCGCCCAGCTCGCTCAGCTTCTTCGTCCCCGCCGTCGCGCCCGGCCACACCTACAAGCTCAGCATCGTCAACGTCGGCGGCAGCCTCGATGTCGGCACCTTCCGGGTGGACGCCATCAGCTTCGCCGTGTCCCCCGCGGCGCTCTACCTCCGCTCCGGCGAGCAGCAGGCCCTCACCTTCACCATCCCCAGCCCCGCCCCCGCCGGCGGCATGCTCATCGATGTCCGCACCGATGTGCCCGCCAGCATCATCATGCCCGAGGTGATGGTCCCCGCCAACGCCACCAGCGTCACCGTGCCCGTGCAGGGCGGCCAGGCCGGCAGCGGCTCGCTCTTCTTCACCAGCAGCGCCGGCGAAAGCTCCGTCGCCGTCACCGTGACGGCGAAGTGAGGCGCACCAGGCGGGGGATTGCCCCGCCCCGCGCCGACCGCGGCGACTCTACGTATAGTTGCGTAGGCCGCTGGTTTTCCGTTGCGGCATGAAAGTTGCCGCCTGACGAAACAGCGCATGCCTTCCCTCCGCCGTTTGCCGCCGCTGCTGCTCCTTTTCGTCCTGGCCGTCAGCGGTCGGGCCCAACCCACCTACACGGTGACCGATCTCGGCACCCTGGGTGGGAATCTCAGCTCAGCCACGGCCATCAATGGCAGCAATCAGATTGCCGGGTATGCGACCCCGACCGCAGGCAGTTCCCATGCCTTCGCCTACTCCGGCGGCGCGATGACCGATCTGGGCACCTTCGGGGGCTTGTGGAGCTATGCCTACGACATCAATGCCAGCGGCCAGATAGCCGGCCATGCGAACACCGCGCCGTCGCCGACCCTGCGCTATGACCACGCGTTCCTCTATACCGGAGGAACGAAAACGGATTTGGGCACACTCGGAGGCAACAACAGCTACGCCCTGGCCCTCAACTCTGCCGGCACCGTGGTCGGCAATGCCTTCCTTGCCAGCAATGCCACGCGCCATGCCTTCAGCCATGCCGGCGGCGTGATGACCGACCTGACACCCGCGCTCGGCACCCTCAACAGTTACGCCCGTGACATCAATGATTCCGGGTGGATCGTCGGCAGCCGCGAGACCACCTCGGCCATGGATGAACGCGCATTCCTCTATAACGGAGCCTCCTTCATCAACCTGGGGCTCGGCGGCACCATGAGCTACGCCTACGGCATCAACAACGCCGGACGGGTCGTGGGGCAGTCCTACACGACGGGGAATGCCGGGTTTCACGCCTTTCTCTTCAACGGCGAGGCCGTCCTCGATCTCGGCACGCTGGGTGGCACGCAGAGCATCGCCTACGATCTCAACTCGGGCGGCACCGCAATTGGGTCGTCCACGCTCACCGGCAATTCCGTCACCCACGCCGCCGTGTTCATCAGCGGCCAGATATACGATCTCAACACTCTGCTCGTGGCGGCCAACGGCTGGGAGCTGAGCGAAGCCCTGGACATCAACGATGCCGGCGCGATTGTCGGCTACGGCACCATCGCCGGCCAGCAACATGCCTTTTTGCTGACACCCACCGCCGTGCCTGAGCCCGCGACCTGGGCGGTGGCCGCTGGCGGGCTGGTTTTTGCTTTGGCCGTTTGGCGCCGGCGGAAGCGCGCCTGAGCCCTCCCCCGCGCGCCCGGCGCGGCTGAATCTTTGACCTTCGGGAATATTTGGCCATTGAACAGGCCAATGAGCCACCCGTCGGACAACGCGCCACAGCCCTCCCAGCCCCAGCACGCGCAGCACGGGCTTCACCCCAAGGCGGAGTCGGTCGCGGATTTCCAGCGCCACCTCGCCGCCGTGCACGCCCGCATCGCGCAGGCCTGCCAGCGCGTGGGGCGGGAGCCGGCCTCCGTCCGCCTCCTGCCGGTCAGCAAGACGATGGACGAGGCCACCCTCCGCCTCGCCTATGCCGCCGGCCTGCGCCAGTTCGGCGAGAACAAGGTGCAGGAAGCCCATCGCAAGTGGGAGGCCATGGCCGATCTGGCCGATCTGCGCTGGTCGGTCATCGGTCACATGCAAACGAACAAGGCGAAGCTCGTGGCCAGGTTCGCCGCCGAGTTCCAGGCGCTCGACAGCCTGCGCGCGGCGGAGGCCCTCGACCGCCGCCTGCAGGCCGAAGGGCGCTCGCTCGACGTCTTCGTGCAGGTCAACACCTCCGGCGAGGCCAGCAAATACGGGTTGAACCCCGCTGACGTGGCCGGATTCCTGCGCGGGCTGCCCGTGTATTCCGCCCTCCGCGTGCGGGGGTTGATGACCCTCGCCTTGTTTTCCTCCGAGGCCGCGCGCGTGCGGCCGTGTTTCGTTTTGCTGCGCACCCTCCGCGACCGGCTGCGCCAGGATGCACCCGCCGGGATCAGCCTTGGCGAGCTGTCCATGGGCATGTCCGGGGACTTCGAGCTCGCCATCGAGGAGGGTGCCACCGTGGTGCGCGTCGGGCAGGCCATCTTCGGCGCCCGCAGCCTGCCCGACAGCCATTTCTGGCCGTCGACGACGCCCCAGGCGCCGGAGCAGGAATAAGCCGCAGCCTTCCCTCGGTCGGTCGGCTAACTCGCGGGCACCTCGGCGTCCGCCTGCTCCAGCTTCAGGTTGAGCAGCGGCACGAGCAGCAGCAGGCCCACGCAGGTCAGGCCGAGCACCGCGTAGCCCGCCGCATCGTGCACCGTGCCGTTGATGGCGTCGGGGCCGTAGGCGTAGGCCCAGCCCGTGAGGAAGAGGCTGCGCCCCAGGTTCATCACAAAGGCGAAAAACATCGCGGCCGCGACCAGCACCACCTTCTTCCACGTCGCGGTGAAAAAGGTCGCCCCGAGGAACGAGCCCGCAAAGAGGCACGCCGTCAGCGAGCGGATGCCCGAGCAGGCGTCGGCCACCCCGACCGGCCCCTTCGGCAGCATCAGCACGTTGCCCTGCTGCTCCAGCGGGTAGCCGAGCATGTCGAAGGCAAACGCGACCACCGTCACGACCTTCCGCAGCAGGAACAGGCTGATCTGCGACTCGATGGCCGACACCAGCGGCGCCGAGATCAGCCACACGAGCACCGGGAAGATGAACAGCGCCGCCACGCGAAAGCGGCCGTCGGCCCAAAGCGCCCTGAGGCCCTTGGCTTGCTCCTGGGCCGTGCCCATCTCCGCTCCGGCCGTCGGAACATTGAAGAATATCAGCGGCAGCACGATGGCCACCATGCCCAGCGTCAGCGCAAAGGTGCCGGGCTGCGAAGTCCCGGCCCCGGCGCGGTAAAACGCCCCGAGCAGGAAGAACAGCGCGCCGCACAACAGGCCGAGGCCCGCCAGCGTGTTCAGGGTCCACCGCACCCAGCGCGCGCTGGCCGGGCCGGTCTCCGCCGCCCGCAGCCGGGCGAGAATCTGCGGCCAGCGGTCATAGACCACGTAGGCCGTGAACAGCGGCACCAGCCAGCCAAACGAATAGTCCTCCTTCCGACTCCACCAGTGCGACTGGTCCCACGCGACAAAGGCCATGAACCCCGCGGACAGACCCAGCGCCGCAAGAAACGACGCAGCCGGTTGGGATGACTTTAATTCCTGATTCATTAAACCGCTAATTGTCGCTGATTGACGCTAATGCTGAACAACCGGATCGAAATCATTAGCGCTGATTAGCGGAGATTAGCGGTTTGCCAATCACCTTCCCCATCGATCGGTCATGTGCCCGCGCGAGCAACAACAGCGCCGCCACCGCGCCCACCAGGGCCAGCGCCATGTCGGTCTGGGTGTCCCACGCATACCCCTGCGTGCCGAGGAAATCGTCCGCCGCCGTGCCGCTCAGCTCCGCCACCGCCCACTCGAGCAACTCATAAAAGGCGCTGAAGGCCAGGCACACGCTCACGACCAGGAAACCGAGCCACTTGCTTGGCCCCGAGGTGGAACCTGACCTCCGGGCAGGTTGAGCGGATTCGGATGACACGGATGGCGCTGGCAATTCAGCCCGTCCGGCCTGCCGACCGTAGCCTTGGCGAAGGATGGAGGCCGGGCTCCACCCCAAGCCCAGCGGTGACGCCCGCAGCAGGATCTCCCGCACCAGGATCGCCGGCACGAAACCCTGCGCAAAATGCCCGAGCTTGTCGTAGTTGTTGCGCGGCCAGCCAAACCACTCCATCGCCCAGTCGCCCAGCGGCACCCGGGCATAGGTGTAGTGCCCGCCCACAATCAGGATGACGCTGTGCAGCCACAGCAACCCGAGCACCAATCCCGACAGCGGGAACCGCCGCTGCACCGCGAAGGCCACGGGCAGCCCGATGAGCACCGGGATGACTTCCAGCAGCCACGTGAAGAAATCATGCGGTTTGATCGCCGACCACCCAAGCACGGGGGCGAGCAAAAGCGCGAACCAGACTAGACGGCGATCCATGCCGTCAGCCTGCTGACGCTCAGGCCGGGGGCAAGCTGGTAGGGCGAGTCATCCCTGACGAGCCGCTGCCTTGGGCTTCTTGGCCGAAACAATGCAGTCGGGAAATGTGGGAGCGAGCTTGCTCGCGACATATTGGGCGATGTCGCGAGCAAGCTCGCTCCCACAGTCAGGCACCGAAAGGTGAACGGAACCTCGATTGCTAATGCAGGAGGACTCCTATTTCAGACCGCAGGTAATCTGTGGTTGAAGGAGTCCTGCTGCATCGTTCCGGCCTAGGCTTGGTGCCGACGGCTCATCCGGTCTGTCCGCCATAGGCTCGGCGACGGCGGAAGGATTCGCCCCACACCCGCCAATCCCGGTTTTGACATCCCCGCCCCGCCGGCCAAGCCTGCCCGCAGACATGGACCACCTGCACGCCTACTGGCGGATGGAATACATCAAAGCTCCGCGCCAGCCGGAAGGCGGCGATATTTTTGCGGACCTGCCCAGCCTCGGCGACGACACGGCGGCGCTCATCATCCACCGCAGCCCGCTCTCCTACCTCATCCTCAACCGCTATCCCTACAACGCCGGCCACCTCCTCGCCGTGCCCTTCCGCGCCGTGGCGGACCTCCCCGACCTCACCGCCGCCGAGCGCGCGGACCTGATGGATGAAATCATCATCGGGAAGCAGATCCTCACCGCCGCGCTCAAGCCCGACGCCTTCAACGTCGGCTTCAACCTCGGCACCGCCGCCGGCGGCAGCATCCCCCACCTCCACGCCCATATCGTCCCGCGCTGGACCGGCGACACCAACTTCATGCCCGTCATCGGCGAGACCCGCGTGCTCCCCCAATCCCTCGCCGCCATGTTTGCCCGCCTGAGAGAGGTAGCGGTAAGTTTTAAGGTGTAAGGTTTAAGGCCCAAGCCCCGCCATTCTCAGCCTCCAGCGTTGCCCCTCTCACCGCTCCCTACGACGGCCCCCGCTTAAAGCTTACAACTTAAACCTTAGAACCATCTCCCTTGCCCGCCACCAAGACGCTTCACTATCCGAACGCCCGCCACCTTCACCAGCTCTATGGCGGCAGCGAGGACAATCTCTCCCGCGTTGAAAAGGCCCTCGGCTGCCGCCTCGCCACCCGCGACGACTGGCTGAAGCTCGACGGCCCCGCCGAGGCCGTCACCCGCACCGAGGAATTCTTTTCGCTCCTCAACTCCGCCAAGGGCCAGGGCCTCGCCGTCCGCACGCCCGACTTCATCCGGCTGCTCGACCTCTACGTGAAGGACGGCGGCGCCAGCCTCCGCGCCCTCGTCCACGAGCCGCTCGTCATCGCCACCCAGCGCAAGACCATCGTCCCGAAAACCCTCGGCCAGAAACTCTACCTCCAGGCCATCCAGAAGAACCCGATCGTCTTCGGCATCGGCCCCGCCGGCACCGGCAAGACCTACCTCGCCATGGCCGCCGCCATCTCCGCCCTGCTGAAAAACCAGGTGCAGCGCATCGTGCTCACCCGCCCGGCCGTCGAGGCCGGCGAGGCCCTCGGCTTCCTCCCCGGCGACCTGCGCGAGAAGATCCTCCCCTACCTCCGCCCGCTCTACGACGCCCTCCACGACATGCTCGACCCCGAGGACGTCGCCACGCTGTCCGAGAAGGGCGTCATCGAGATCGCCCCGCTGGCCTACATGCGCGGCCGCACCCTCGCCAACGCCTATATCATCCTCGACGAGGCGCAGAACACCTCGCACGAGCAGATGATGATGTTCCTCACCCGCCTCGGCGACGACTCGCGCATGATCATCACCGGCGACATCACCCAGATCGACCTGCCGCGCAACAAGACCTCCGGCCTCGTCCAGGCCCCGCGCGTGCTCCGCAACATCCCGGGCATCGACTTCCACCACTTCGCCGCCAGCGACGTCGTCCGCCACCCGCTCGTGCAGAAGATCATCGACGCCTACGAGCAGGCCAAGGCCGCCGAACCGATCGTAAATGCTGGAGGGTCGGTCTCCTGACCGACCGCAGTCGGCCGGGAGGCCGACCCTCCAAATGACCCGCCACGTCGTCATCACGAACCGGCATCCCCGACTGCGCCTCGACCGCCGCGCCATCGCCCGCGCCATCGCCCTGCTGGATGAACGCTTCGTGATGCTGCCGGGCGATCTCGCCCACCTCTCTCTCCCCCGCCCCCGTCTCGCGGAACTGAAATCGAAAATCCCGGGCGTCTGCCCGCCCGGCGAGCTTTCCCTCGTCTTCCTCACCGACCCGGCGCTGGCGCAAATCCACGCCGACTTCATGGACGACCCGACCGCCACCGACGTCATCACCTTCGAGGGCAATGCCGCCGCCGGCCTCGCCGGGGAAATCTGCGTCTCGGCCGACACGGCCGCGCGATATGTAGGGGCGGACCTTGCGTCCGCCCGCGGCCGCGCACCAGGCGCGCCCCTGCAAAAAAAATTCTCCGCCGAGCTCACTCTCTATCTCGTCCACGGCTGGCTGCACCTGGCCGGCTACGACGACCTGCAGCCGGCCAAAAAACGCCGGATGCGCGCCGCCGAGGCCCGGGCCATGAAGCTGCTGCGGACGGCGGGGTCCGTGCCGGAGTTCAAACTCTTGTAGCGGCGCTCTATGAGCGCCGGACGGCGGTCATAGACCGCCGCTACAACAACGTCCGTCCCAAAAAATCAGTGGCATCCCGGTTCATCTGTGATTCACTCCCCCGCTTCATGGCCACCTCCCGCTTCAAGTCCCTGCGCACCGCCTTCCTCACCGGGCTGGTGCTGGTCGCCCCGCTGGTGGTCACCATCTGGGCCCTGCGCCTGATCATCGGCTTCGTCGGCGGGTCCATCACCCCGCTGTTCGCCCCCTACCTGCCCGAGATGCTCAGCCATCTGCCGGCCATCGTCTGGGACGTGCTGATCACCTTCCTCGTGCTCGTGCTGGTCACGCTGCTGGGCTACCTGTCGCACCTGTTCCTCGGCCAGTTCGTCGGCGCCGTGGCCGAGCGCCTCATCCAGGGCATCCCCGGCATCGGCGGCTTCTACAACAGCGTGAAGCAGTTCATCGAGACCTTCGGCGCGAAGGATCGCGCGCAGTTCAGCAAGGTCGTGCTCGTCCAGTTTCCCCGCGCCGGCGTTTACACCATTGGCTTCGTCACCAACCAAGGCCGCGGCGAGCCCCATGCCCACCTGCAAGCCGACCATTGGGCCGTCTTCGTCCCCACCTGCCCCAGCCCGGTCAACGGCTTCTTCATGTATGCGCCCGTCGCGGAACTCATCGAGCTCGAGATGTCCGTCGGCGACGGCATGAAGACCGTCATTTCCTGCGGCGCCGTGCTGCCGTCTTGGTCCGACCCCGCCGCCGCGAAGGCCGCGCTGAGCAGCAAGGTTTAAGCGCGATAAGCTTTAAGGTGTAAGCGTTTGGTCAGACTTAAACCTTACGCTCTTATCCCTTTCACCTAGATGCCCCAGCCGCTCCAGACCACGGCCATCATCCTCGCCCGGCAGCCGTCCGGTGCCGACAACTTCGAGCAACTGACCGTCTTTGCCACCGACCACGGCGTCCTGCACTGCCTGCGCCGCCAGGCCTCCGGCAAGTCGGCCCCGGCACCCCTCGACCTCTTCGACGAGGCCGAGCTCTGGCTTGAGTCGTCCAACCAGGGCCGCACCTGGTTCATCAAGGAGCACCGCCTCATCCGACGCCACGATGGCATCGGCCGCTCCTACGAGGCCCTGCGGTCCGCCGCGACCCTCGGCGCGCTGCTCGCGCGCAATCCCGTGCCCGACGAGTCGCGTGAGGCCGTGGCCGGCCTGCTGCGCACCAGCCTGGCCGCGCTCGCCGCCGGCGGCCGCCCGGACATTGTCTGGCTCAAATCCCTCTACTGCCTCCTTCGTGACGAGGGTTACCCCGTGAAACAA
>Ga0268298_10002619_pt1 | contig 19520 bp, 18 predicted proteins | sample WWTPWeurt_MetaG_FD_194462 | JGI IMG/M metagenome (GOLD analysis project Ga0268298, IMG submission 194462) | Activated sludge microbial communities from WWTP in Nijmegen, Gelderland, Netherland - WWTP Weurt | ecosystem: Engineered > WWTP > Aerobic digester > Activated sludge | place...
CCGAAGCATCCCTGCTGGCGGGCATCCTGCTCGGCGTGGATAACGGCCTCCCCGAAGATTTGCAACAAGCCTTCAAAGATACGGGCACGTCGCACATCATCGCCATCTCTGGCTTTAACATCGCCATCATCGCCGAAATTTTCCTGGCTCTCTTCGGCCGCGCGTTCGGACAGCGTCGCGGCGCCTTTTTCGCCGCGCTCGGCATCATCTTCTACACCCTGCTGGTCGGCGCGGACGCGGCCGTGGTGCGCGCGGCTGTGATGGGAGTCACCGCGTTGTTCGCGCGGCATTTCGGACGGCAACAGGCGGGTCTCAACACCCTCTTCGGCGTGGCCGCGCTGATGAACCTCGTCAACCCCTACTATCTTCAAGATGTCGGTTTTCAACTTTCCTTCGCTGCCACGTTGGGATTAATCCTATATGCGCAACCGATGGAGCAATGGGTGACGCGCCTGTTGATACGTATACAGGTAAACAGGTACCCAGGTACACAAGTCCAACCGAGTCAAGAATCTCCTAACTCGCAACTCCTAACTTCTAACCCTTCGGTTGAAAAACTTTCATCCCTAATCAGCAGCCTTTTCCTCCTTACGCTCGCCGCGCAGGTCACCACCCTGCCGATCATGGCTTATCACTTCAATCGCATCTCCCTCGTTTCATTCATCGCCAATCCATTCATCCTCCCTGCCCAACCCGCGGTGATGATCCTCGGCGGGCTGGCCGATATGCTCGGCATGATCTTCGAACCGCTCGGCCAAATCGCCGCGTTCGTCGCCTGGCCTTTTGTCGCGTATACCATCGCGCTCGTGGATGGATTCGGGAGCGTTTCATGGGCTGCGTATTCGATGGACTTCCCCTTTTGGATGGTCCTCGTCTGGTACGTTGCGCTTCTCGGCCTGACCGTTGGCCGCGAATCCCTCAAGGAGTTTTTTGTGTCGCTGAAAGTGACTCTCCCCAAGATCCCCGCCTGGGCCATCCTGACCGCGTTGACGCTGTTCGCCCTGCTCGTCTGGCGCGCCGTGCTCTCGCTCCCCGACGGCAAATTACACATCACCTTCCTCGACGTCGAAACCTCCGACGCTATTCTCATTGAAACGCCTTCAGGTGATACGGTATTGATCAATGGCGGCGAAAGCCTCTCGCAACTTTCCAGCCAACTTGGACAACGCCTGCCTCTCACCAATCGTAAACTGGATTGGCTCATCGTCGCGTCCACGCAGGAGAATCAAGTCAACGCGTTGCCGCGGCTGATGGAACGCTATCCACCCGAACAGACGCTATGGGCGGGGAACGTGGAAGCGTCCTTCCCGTCGCGAAAACTCAACGAATGGCTGGTCAGCCACCAGGTCCGCGTGACGCGAGCGGAGGCAGACCAGGTCCTCGATCTGGGCGGCGGCGCCACTCTGCGCGTCCTGTCTGTGGATGAACGCGGGGCAATCCTGCTTGTGGAATATGGCAGCTTCCGCGCGTTGCTCCCTGTGGGCATGAGCTTCGACGCGCTCGACAACCTCAACGTGGACGAATCAATAGCGCCGCTCACCGCCCTGCTGTTGGCCGATTCGGGTTTCTCGGCGCTCAATCCCGAAGCGTGGATTTCCTCGCTCGACCCGCAACTTGTCGTCCTCAGCGTGAGCGCGGATAACTTGCTCGGCATGCCCGATCAGGCCACGCTCGACGCGGTCGGCCCGCGCACGCTCCTCCGCACCGACATGAACGGCTGGATTGAGATCGTCAGCGACAGCCAATCTGTTTGGGTGGAAGTCGAGCGCGGCGAAGCGACCATCGCCGTCACGCCCACGCCCGTCGGCACAGAGACAGAGACGCCTGAGCCGACCGAGGCGCCCCTCGTCACCGAAGAACCCATTGCCACCGAACCGCCTGTCACCGAAGCGCCATAAACGCCTGCAATTCTGCAATTCAATTGGGATATATCTCAATTGTCATTTGTATTCAATTGAAGTATAGTGCTTCCAAACAAAACCGACTTGAATGTTCGGCGAGCCAATGTCCCTGCAGTTTCACCCCTACTCCATCCCCTTTGTAATCGCGGCATCCATTTCCGTTATCATTGCCGTGGCGATCTGGTCGCGCAGATCCGCGCCAGGAGCTATGGCCTTGTTCGTCCACATGCTGGCGCTCACGGTCTGGTCGGCTTCGGTCGCGGGGATGTGGTTGAGCGCCACGCTGGCCGACCAGATTTTCTGGCTAAAGGTCTCGGCATTGGGGATGTTGGTCGCGCCGACCACACTATTCCTTTTTTCCATCCAAGTTTCGCAAAACAAACGCTCCATCTCTCCCTGGTGGATCGTCGCTTTATGCATCGAGCCGCTCATTGGGCTGGCGCTGGTTTGGACGAATGAATCTCACGGCTTTGTGTATGACCAGCCGCAATTTTGGACGCGCAACGGGCTGGGACAGTTGCATTGGTCTCCTGGGCCGTTCCTGCTGGCAGATGCCGCCTATTCCTACATCCTGATCCTGATCGGCATTTGGTTCCTGTCCCGCGCCTTGAAACAGGGCGGAAGCCTCATGAAGGCGCAGATCCAATTGGCGTTATTTGGAGCGATCCTTTCCTTTTTGGCCGACCTTTCCACGTTAATCCCATCGTTCATAACAGATAACGGATTTGACTTTGCTCCCATCGTTTATACGCTGGCGGGGATCGTCTTCGTGTATGGCATGTATCACGCCAAATTTTTGGACCTGATGCCCGTGGCGCACAGCGTTTTGATCGACAGCATGACGGAGGGTGTGATCGTGCTGGACGCGCAAGACCGCATCCTGGAGATGAACCCCGCGGCCGCGCAGTTTTTGGGTCTCTCTGCGCCTGACGCAGCAGGACGCCGTGCCCGCGAGGTGTTGACCGCCTGGCGCGAGATCACCCGTCCCTTCTGGGACCAGCACGATATCCGCACCGAGGCGCTCGTCACAGGCGATATTCCCCGCACCATCGATCTGAAGATCACTCCCCTCGTGGATGGCAGGAAGCATACGCTTGGCCGCCTGATGGTCTTCCGCGATATCACCATGCGCAAGCAGAACGAAGCCATCTTGAAGGATGCCAACAAACAACTGAACGAACAGTTGCGCGAGATCAGCGTTCTGCGGGACCAGTTGCGCGAACAGGCCACGCGCGACCCGCTCACCAACCTCTTCAATCGCCGTTACCTTGAAGAAAGCCTGCGGCAGGAATTGGCGCGGGCCTTGCGCGAGAATTATCCCGTCTGCATGATCATGCTGGATATTGACCGCTTCAAACTCGTAAACGATTCATGCGGCCACAAAGTCGGCGATGACGTTTTGCAGGCGCTGGCCTCGCTCATCATTAACAAGATCCGCCGCTTCGACGTGGCCTGCCGATTTGGCGGCGAAGAATTTGTGATCGTGATGCCCATGCTCGCGCTGGAGACCGCGCGCGAACGCGCCGAACTCCTGCGGACGGAATTCGAGAGCATGTCGCTTCCCTGCTCGGGATTGCAGGCGCATCCGACCATTTCCATCGGGGTGGCCTGCTATCCCTTCGATGGGACCGATAGCGACGCGCTGATCGGGGCCGCTGATCGGGCGTTGTACGCGGCCAAAGGTTCAGGGAGGAACCGTGTGACAACTTACGCAGATGTGGTCAGAAATACCATGTCGGATACCGTGCAACCCTAAATTTCCAAAACCTTTTGAGCCGTTTAAAAAAATCTCTCAGCAAACTCTAAAGCGGGGAAGGCAAGATTCAATTACACTAACTCATCATTTGAATATTCCATTTTATTTGATGAGGCAATTATGTTTCGCTCCAATATTCCATCGTCTGAAATCACGCCAAAAGAACTTTACCTCTCGCGCCGCTCGTTCTTAAAAGCCGCGGGCTTCCTCGGCGCGGGCGCGTTGCTGGCCGCCTGCGCGCCGAAAGCCGTCACAGAGACTGCACCCTCCTCCGCGCCCGTGGACGTCCCCAACACGCTCGAAGATATCACCAACTACAACAATTATTACGAGTTCTCCTACGATAAAGCCGCCGTCGCAAAACTGGCAAAAGATTTCCCCACCCGCCCCTGGAGCGTGGAAGTGACGGGCATGGTCAACAAGCCCAAGACTTACGACATTGATGACTTGCTCAAAACATTCCCGTCGGAGGAACGCATTTATCGCTTGCGATGCGTGGAGGCCTGGAGCATGGTCATCCCGTGGAATGGCTTTCCGCTCGCGAAATTGCTGGCCGAAGCCGAGCCGACCTCCAGCGCGAAGTACGTCCGCTTTGTTGCGGTCTATGATCCCGAAAACATGCCACTGCAACAGGGCGGCGGATTCGATTGGCCCTATCAGGAAGGACTCCGTCTCGACGAAGCGATGAATGACCTGACCCTGCTCGCCACGGGACTCTACGGAGAGCCGCTCCCCAACCAGAGCGGTGCGCCGCTGCGTCTCGTCGTCCCGTGGAAATACGGCTTCAAATCCATCAAGGGCATCGTCAAGATCGAATTGACAGACCAACAACCGTCCACCCTGTGGAACACGGCCTCGTCGCGCGAATATGGTTTCTATTCCAACGTCAACCCCAAGGTGTCGCACCCGCGCTGGTCGCAGGCCAGCGAGCGCCGCATCGGTGAACTCGCGCGCCGTCCCACGCTCCTATTCAACGGCTATGAAAAAGAAGTGGCGTATCTTTACGAAGGTATGGATCTGGCGAAGAATTATTAGTGGTAGGTACACAGGTAGACACGTACACAGGTAGACACGTACACAAGTACACACGGAATACGCAGTACGCACCGTCCAACTTCTAACTCGCAACTCCTATCTCGCATCTCGAAACCGAATGACATCCCTCCTCAAACGCACCACCCCTCTCCAAATCGCCGTCCATATCGGCGCGTGGTTTCCGCTTTTAAGATTGATCGTGGAAGCCATCACCGATGACTTGACCGCCAATCCCATCCAGCACATCGAACAGCGCACGGGGCGCGCGGCCATCACCCTGCTCTTCCTCTCACTGGCGGCCACGCCTCTCAACAGTCTCTTTGGCTGGCGCGAACTCATCCAACGGCGGCGCGCGCTCGGCCTCTACTCGTTCATGTATGCGGTTGTCCACGTGGTCATCTTTGCCGATCTCGATTACGGCCTGGCATGGAGCCTCATTTACCAGACCATTATCGAAAAGCCCTACCTCATCGTCGGCTCGATCGCTTTCCTGTTACTCATCCCCCTCGCGGCCACCTCATTCGACGTGTGGAAGATGCGCCTCAAGAAAAATTGGAAGCGCATCCACAGTCTCGTCTACTTCATCGCGCCGCTGGTCGTGCTTCACTACGCCTGGGGCAAAAAAGGCGACTTCTTCAACTTCAGCGGCGAAGTGGCGCGGCCCTGGGCTTACGCCATCGTCCTCATGATTTTGATGACGCTACGCATCCCCGCCGTGCGACGATTCATCGCCTCTCTTCGGACCCGCGTCCGCGTCCCGTTTCAAAAGCGGACTGCTACGCCTTGACGCGTAAAAGGGCGGACACAAGTGTCCGCCCCAACGCGTTCTTCGTCGCTAAAATATTCCGCGCAGAACAAGCAGGAAGCCGACGATCGCCAGCGGAATCCCGATGATCGCGCCGATCACCGTCAGGCTGACGAGGATGCCCGCCGTCAACAACGCGAAGCCCAGGATGACAGCCACCAGCCGTCCCGTCACGGCAACGATGCCAGCCACCAACTTCCAAAGCGCCACGAACGGCCAGGCGTACCACGCGATCTCTTTCTTGGTCTCAGTCATTTTTTCTCCTTGATTTGATTCAGTAAAAATTGAACTTGCACGAACTATATACGCAAACCCGCCCCAAAGGAGGCATGCAAACCTGCATGTTATAATTTCAACCATGAACGAACCAATCATTCAAACTGAAGAAACCGTAACCTTCAAGAAGAGTCACTTCTACGCGCCGATGGTTGTGCTGGCTTTTGCCGTCGGCATCCTTGTCGGTTACGTGGCTTGGGGACGCGGCTCCGCACCGCGCGTTGCCAATACTGCCGCGCAAGCCGCCGTGCAAGTTGCGCCCACCACGCAGGCGGTCCGCCGCTACGATATCCCCACCGAGGGCTTCCACAGCATCGGCCCCGAGGATGCGCCCATTGTGCTGGTTGAGTTTAGCGATTATCAATGCCCCTATTGCCAGCGCTGGCACGAACAGGTTTACACTTCCTTGTTGGCCGCCTATCCCGGCCAGGTGCGCGTCGTCTATCGCAATTTGCCGCTTACGCAGATCCATCCGCAAGCCATGAACGCCGCCGAGGCTGCCATGTGCGCGGGCGAACAGAACGCTTACTGGCAATATCACGACCAACTGTTCAACAACTCCGACGCGCTCAGCGACGATCTCTACGCCCGCCTCGCCTCGGACCTCGGGCTGGACGCGTCCGCCTTCGAGTCTTGCATGACCGACCACAAATATCTCGACGAAATCCAGTCGGATATGCAATTCGCCATTGACCTGGGCGTGCAGTCCACCCCGACGTTTTTCATCAACGGCCTGGCGGTGGTTGGAGCCCAACCCTTGAGCGTTTTCCAGCAGGTGATCGACCAGGAACTGGCAGGCGAAATCCCCTAATCAACCCGAAGGGCGGCCAAACGGTCGCCCTTTTTTTATGGCAAAGTTTGTGCGACAGGAGGCCTCATGAAAAAATTCGTTGCGGTGGCGGGGAATATCGGCGTGGGAAAATCCACGCTGGTGGGAATGTTATGCGCCAAACTGGGTTGGGAGCCTTTCTACGAACCCGTCACCGAGAACCCATATCTTGCAGATTTTTACCGCGACATGAACGCGTGGGCATTCCACTCGCAAGTGTTCTTCCTCACGCATCGGTTGAAGGCGCATCACGAACTGTCCTTGCGCCCGTCGGCGGTGATCCAGGATCGAAGCGTATACGAGGATGCTGAGATCTTCGCGCAGAATCTGTTCTTGCAGGGACGCATCAGCCCGCGCGATTACCAGACCTATCGCGAACTTTATGAAACAGCTCTGCGTTTCCTGCCTCCGCCCGATCTGGTTGTCTATTTGCGAGCGTCTGTCCCCACATTGTTAAGCCGCATCTCCCGCCGTGGACGGGACTATGAACGTGAAATTACGCCCGACTATCTTTCGCAGTTAAATCAACTCTATGAAAACTGGTTGAGCGGATTTAGCCTCTGCCCCGCTCTCACCGTCCCCGCGGACGATCTCGATTTTGTGGCGCACCCTGGTCATTTGAACCTGGTCATTGCGAAGATGCAGGAGAAGTTGACCGGCAGGGACGAGGTGGATTTCAACGCCGAAGAGGTGGCGCGCGCCGCACAGGATTGATTGAATGAAAACAGCCGCAATAAGCGGCTGTTTTTTCTATTCGTAGTAGATCACCCATTTATCTTGCGGGTCTGGTTTCCAGACTTCGCTCCCTTCGCCGGGGAGGGCATCCCAATAAGAGGGATTCCAGATTCCATCGCCAAACTCCTCGCATTCAGCCTGGACAAACTCCCGGGGCGTAGAGTCCGGCATGAGGCAGGCGGATGCGGGGCCAGCTTGGGCGTTGTCCTGGCTCAGCGAGTTGGGTCGGCCGGGGGTGGGGAAGCATCCAAAGATCCAGGAGCCGTATCCATCGGTATAACGGCAGATGGAAGTATCCACCGAGCGGACGACGGGGTAGGCGATTTCATCCACCACCGAGTTGTTGGAGGAGCGGATGAGACGGACGGTATCGCCCGCGTCTTCGAGGCGGATGCCGCTTTGCGAGGCGTAGAAGAGGGCTTTTTCGCCGGGTTTGAGGGTTTGGCTGGGCAGGCTGAAAACCGCCGAGCCGCCGTTGGGGATGTCGTCCAGTTTATATTGGCTGATGTTCACGTCCACTGTGCCGGCGTTGATGACTTCGATAAATTCATCGTACACATCCACTTTGCCATCCAGGTTCCAGTCTGTGCCGGAACGAGCCAATACCTCGTTGATGACGAGGATGGGCGCGGTAGATGGACGCGGGGTGGGCGTGCGGGTGGGCGTGTAGGTGGCGAAAGGCGTGGCGGTGACAGTGAAGGCCCAGTTGGCGTGTTTGGGCGTGCCTTTGATGTTGTTGCCGTTTGCGTCGAGGCCGAAGCGGGGCGTCGAGCCGGTGTGGGTGAAGTAGGTGGTCGGTTCGTCGCTGCGGACGTCGCGGCGTTCCATGCTTCCATACGTGGAACTGCTGCCCGCGGGCCAGGGCTTGGATTTGCCGTCGTTGGTGAGGCTTCCGTTCACAAAGTCCACCAGTTGATTCTTGGTGTTGAGGGTGCAGTTTTTGGCGATCTCTACATTGTATGTGGAGCAAAGGAGCAGGATCTCGCCCGTATTATATAAACTGCCCGAATAGACTTGATCGGCTGTGATGTTGGAAATGGCGGTCTCGCGCGCTTCGAGCAGGAAATAGCCGCTGGTATCGTTTTGGTTCGAGGAGGCGCGCGGCGGGATGGTCCCCTTCAATTTGATGTCAAGGTTGATGGCGAATTGCGTGCCGTTCCAACGGAAGGAGACAAGATGCCAGCCATCTATGGTGACAGGCTGGGCGGTGGTGTTGTAGAGTTCGATCCATTCGTCGTAGCTGGAGGAATTGGTGCCTGCCCAGGCCACCTCAGAAATGACGACCGTTTTGAAGGGAACCGCGGTCGGCGGGAGCGTGCCCGTGGCGGTGGGGGTGTTTGTTAGCGTCGCAGTGGCTGTAACGGTGTAGGCCCAGTTGGAATTTTTAGGTGTGCCTTTGATGGGATCCCCATTGGCATCCAGACCATTTTTTGGATTCCCGCCACTGTGCGTGAACCAGATGAAGTCTGAATCGGTCAGGATTTCGCCACTTCGTTCCATGCTTCCAAATGTGGATGAACTTCCAGCGGGCCACGCGCCGCCGTTGCCATTGGCCGTATCCACAATGTTGCCGCCTGCATCGCGCAGTTCGAGCGCCTTGCCTGAATTGCTCATTTCACCGCTATAGAGCATATCGGCATCCACATCCGAAATGACAGTATCATCGGTGCGCTCGAGAAGGAAAAATCCCTTGGGAGGAATTGTGCAGGTCGGGTTGACCGCTTCACAACCATCAATGAGGAAATCGACCGCGCCATCTGTTGTTCTGATGCGCCAATTGGTTAAGTCGATCGGCTGATTGGTATGGTTATAAAGCTCCAGCCACTCATCTGTGCTGGAGGCCTGTGTCCCCATCCAGCCCACTTCTGTGATGGTGACGGTTTTGGGATTGGTCGGCGTAGATGTAGAAGTTGCGGTGGAAGTGGCTGTTGCTGTGTTGGTGACAGTCGCGGTTGCTGTTGGCGTGTTGGTGATCGTGAAGCCCCAATTGCTTTCGCCAGGAGTTCCATGAATGACGTTTCCTGCAATATCGTGCTTGGTCCAGCTGGCCGCGTTGGCGTTCGTGATCCAAAGCGCATCAGCGTCTGCGCCAATGCCCATGCGTTCCATCGTGCCGTGATTGGGATCGGTGGTCAACCTGCCAGCAGGCCAGTTATCGCCATTGGCGTTGGCGGTGTCAATAACATCCCCACGCGTATCTTTTAGGACGAGTTCTTCGCCATTATCCGATAGGGAACCGCTATATAAATAAGTAGGAGCAATTACATCGACAGAGAATACATTTGTATTTCTCAACAAGAAATAGCCGCCCGCAGTGATTGTTCCGCTTGCAATAGTGATGGTAGGACCGCCATCCGCTGCTTCCAGAGTCCAGCCTGAGAGATCGACATTCACGCCGGAATTGTTGAATAACTCAATCCATTCATGGTCGGGTGATGCAAGCGTCCCCATCCAGGCAACTTCATTGATAATGATTGAGCGTGCTGGTGATACAGTAGATGTTGAAGTAGGGGTCAAGGTGTCGCCCGGGGTGACGCAATTGCCCGTAAATGTAACATTATCCAACCGCCAAGTGGCTGTACCGGTTGTCGCACCATATCCATAAAGTCGGATTGTAACAACAGAAGCGTCGTCCATTCCTGCGGTCGAACTAAAATCGTAAATATAAGTTAATTCGTCTGTTGTTACATCTCTTGTATCAAACAATGTAAAGCCTGACCCAGTGTCATATTGAAGATCGAATTTCGTTGGTCCATTCCCCGATTGATTGGAAGTGAATGTAAGGTTGATTGAATTTCTACCTAAAGCGCTAATGACGAATTCGATGTACTTGTTGGCATCTGGAGAAGCAACATTCCACCCGCTATAAGCTACCGCTGGCGCGTTTTGAATTCCTGAAGAAATGTAGGAAGGCCCGGTTATTGTGGAGCCTTCGTTTACTGTTCCAAAACCTATTGATGGGGTAGTAGTATTACTAAAAGTCCATTGCGTAATTGTGCTTCCTAAACAGGCGGTTCCTGCCGCCAGCGGAGCCGACCCTGCACTCTTCATTGACATTCCCGCCGCGCTAAAAAAGAGACCAGCCAGTAAAAGCACGGTCAAGAGCCAGCGCGCGAGGGATGAGTTTCTACGCATAAAAGGATTCTACCTTAGAAAAGGGGAAGGTTCAGGCGCAAAGTGACAGTCACTTCTGTAAGCGCCCAAAGTGACTGTCACAATGCAACCATATCAGCCAATCGGGTTATGGAACGGGAGTTGGTCGCGGCTCGACCACCAGCTTGATGGCCGTGCGCACTTTGTCCTCGATCTCCACGTCCACAAATTCAGGCACACAGGCCACCTCGATCCCATCGTTCTTCAAGTAGGCAGTGGCCAGCACCAGCGCCTTGATGGCCTGGTTCACCGCGCCCGCGCCAATGGCCTGCACTTCCGCGTGTTTGTGTTCGCGGATCACCCCCGCAATCGCTCCAGCCACCGCAGAGGTACGGGAGTTCGCAGAAACTTTGATCATATCCATGAGACTCTCCCAGCATCGAAGAAAGGGGCGATGCTTACGACTTTATTGTACAGAGTTTTGCCGTCCATTACAAGCGAGATATTAGTTGTTTTTAAGGCTGGGGGTTGCCCCAAAAGGGGGATTGGGAGGAGCGTGCAAAGCGCTCGAGAATGCCGCGTCGCGCCGCCTCGTCCGCGGGGTTGGATGCGGGCAATGAACGTTCCTGTCTCACCCACCATCAAAGCAATAGATGGACGACCCGTTCCTTCCGTTAGCCCCTCGCCAAACTACAGACAATGGGGTTATAGCGCCCGCCTCCGATTCCATTTATAATCCGCAAAGAGGAGACCAGCCATGAATATCACAATATCCAAAGAGCAAGGCGCCGAGCCGATCACCGTGATCCATCTTGACGGGAAATTGGATTCGAACAGCTTCCAAAAATTGATCAACGAAGCCAAAACCCAGTTCGACGGCGGGGCGCGCCGCCTGATACTCGACATGACCAAACTGACCTACATCTCCAGCGCGGGCATCGTATCGCTGCACTCCATCGCCAAACTCTTCCGCGGCGAATCCATCCCCAATACCGACGCGGGCTGGAACGCGATCCGCTCGCTGGAAAAAGAACGCGCGGGCGGCATCCAACGAAACTTGAAACTGCTCAACGTCCCCGCCGAAGTACGCAGCGTGCTGGACGTGGTGGGCTTCTCCTCCTTCTTCGAAATGCACACCGACCTTCAGCAGGCAATCGCATCGTTCTAATGGAAAGGGAAACGCATGGCATCGCAAATTGACGACCTCATCCGCATGGGCGACATTGAAACGCTCTTCGACCTGATGGAAAACGACGAAGATTGGATGACCCAACTCGACGCCGCCGAGGGACTCGTCCGTCTCGGCGAGCGCGGCGGCCTCGATTTTATCTACAGCGCCGAACAAAGCGATTCGCGCGAAGTGCGCGAATATGCCAAAGAAATTCTCGACGACGCCGAAGTGCGCCGCAAGGTCGAAGACCTGCAAGCCGAAGAGAAACAAAAACGCGCCGACAAGATCAAAGGCGCGCGCGGACGCATCCAGCAAGGCCGCAAGGTATACATCTACAAAAGCCTCTTCCTGCCGCTCAGCGAAATGCTCGGCGATTCTCCCGATGGCGAACCTGTGGATATTCCCTCGCTCGACGACGTGGGCCTCGAAGGCTGGGAAGTGATCAACTTCATTCCCAAGCGCGGCGCCCTGCTCGTCGCCAACGCGGACGCGCATTTCACGGGGGCATACTTCATCCTGCGTAAGGAACTTACCAAGGAAGATGTCGAAGAGCTGGACATTCTATAAACCAATCTGCCTGGCGTACATATTGGAGAACGGAACATGCAACAGAACGTTGCCCGCGGCGCTACGCCTCGTTTCGTAGTGTGGTTGATCCTTTTATCTGTTTTGGCGGTCGTCTTTTTTAGCGTCACTCCTCTGGCAATATTGGACTGGCTGGGAAAGACCCTGCCAGTTTTTGGAACTGTATTTCTGGGGATCTTCATTGAGGCTACTCCCTTCCTCTTGCTTGGGACTCTAACCTCAGGCTTGGTGGAGGTCTATCTCGATAAGAACAAGATCGGAAGCCTGCTCGGACGGAGTTCGGTCTCTGCGGCAGTAATGGGAGCGTTCCTGGGGTTGATTTTTCCTGTTTGTGAGTGTGGGGTCGTTCCCCTCACTCGCCGCCTTTTTCAAAAAGGGATGCCGCTTTCGGCAGGCGTAGCCTTTCTGCTGGCGGCCCCCGTGATCAACCCCATTGTCATCATCAGCACCGTGGCCGCCTTTGGGTGGGGGCGGATGGTCTTATTGCGGCTTGCACTAAGCCTGGTCATTGCCATCACTGTCGGCATGGTGTTTTCGACGGAGAAGGATGCATCCAATGTTTTACGTCCCATGCTTCTTGCGCATGAACATAAGCATGACGACGACTTGATGCCCAAATCGAAACTTCGCCGCGCCTTACTGATCAGCGCCGATGAATTTTTCGAGATGGGCAGGTATCTTGTAGTGGGCGCGTTGCTGGCCGCGGCCTTGCAAGCCTTCATTCCACAATCCGCGCTGCTCGCCGTGGGAAATGGCCCCGCGCTTTCTGTGATTGTTATGCTGGCATTGGCTATTCTGCTCTCCATCTGCTCCACAGTGGATGCCTTCGTCGCCCTGGGGTTCGCCAACTCATTCAGCTTCGGCTCGGTCCTGTCGTTTCTCGTCTTTGGCCCAATGGTGGATATTAAAAGCGTGTTGATGTATCTGCAGGTATTTAAACGGCGCCCCGTGGCCTACCTGGTGTTATTGCCATTTCTGTTCAGCCTGTTCTTTGGCGTTGTCATAAATTATTGGTACCCATAGGAGATTTCTCATGGCGCAACGCGTGTATCGTTCCCTGCAAGCCCTTTTGATGCTGGTATTGTGCATCTTCCTGATAGAGAAGTTCGCCAGCGGAAGACTGAGTTGGTATATCAACCCTCGCTTTCAAATATTGACTGCCCTCGGCATCCTGATTCTAGGCGTCATGGCACAGGTCATATTTTCGGAACTAAAACGGTCCAAAGGCAGAACAGAGGATGAAGACGATCATCATCACCACCACGACCATGAAGAGACGCCCTCCTGGGGAAATCTGTGGTTTGTGGTTCTGCCGCTCGTGGTCGGGATTCTGATCCCTGCCCGCCCATTGGACGCGTCTTCCGTTGGGACACGCGGCTTAACGACCACCGCTCCCCTTGTCAGTTCAGACTCAGCGACCAAACTATTCGAAACCATATCCGAAGAGCGCACCGTTCTGGACTGGTTGCGGATCTTCGGTTCCCAATCTGATCTCTCCCAATTCATTGGCGAACCCGCCTCGACGATCGGCTTTGTTTTTTACGACGAAAAACTCACCCGTTCCCAGTTCTACCTGGGACGCTATGTCGTCTCCTGTTGCGCGGCAGACGGGGTCGCGATTGCCATGGTCGTAAATTGGCCCGAGACGGCATCCCTAACGGAAGACACGTGGGTGCTCGTAAAAGGCCCCGTGGCGCTAATGACCCTGGATGGCTCGCCTGTGCCAATGATCGAAGCAACCTCGGTGGAGATCGTCAACGAGCCAGAACAGCCCTACTTATACCCATGAAGCGATCGATATTCTCTCGCGCCTCATCGTTGGACCTCACGGCCATCGCGTTGATGACCGTCCTCGCCGCGCTGACCATTCTTGCCATATTGTGGGGAGAACAGGTTGGCATACGCATCCAAACGCGCACCTCCAGGGAAGGGGTAAGCCCGTATGGGCCGATCACGATCGCCTTTTCGGAGCCAGTGGACGCCTCGATGGCCGAGTCCGCTTTCTCGGTCCAGCCTGAAACGGATGGCAGAATAGCCTGGATAGACACGCGCACCCTCCAGTTCATCCCATCCAAACCGCTTGAAAAAGACGTGGAATATACCATTCGCATCTCGGCTGGCTCACTCACCAAGGAGGGACATGCCGTGAAGAAAGACTTCGAAAAATCTTTCCGAGTGCGGAAACCGCTGGTCGCATACCTGATCTCACAGAACAGTAAAGTGATCCTGGTCGTGTCGGATTTGGATGGGAATTCGAAGCGGAAGCTAACCAATGACAAGACCTCGATCTTGAATTTTGACGCCGCCCGCAACGGCGACTTTATCGTCTTTTCTGCCTTCAACCAGGATGGGGGTATCGACCTTTGGCGCGTGTCAAGGGAGGGAGATAACCTGGAGAAGGTCATCGATTGCAGATTCGATCGCTGTTCTTCTCCCGCCATCTCGCCCGACGGAAGCCGCGTGGCCTACATGCGCGAGACCTACATTAACGAAGGCTGGCTGCAATATGGGAACCCGCGTATCTGGATGGTGGATCTCAATTCTCTGCAAGATGGCCCTGTATACGAGAACCCAGAGATCTTTGGCCTTTGGCCAACCTGGTCGCCCGATGGAAATATTCTCGTTTCATACGATCGCAATACGACTGCCTTGCGCCTGCTGGATACATCTTCGGGGAGCCAGTCTCTTCTTACGACAGAAAACGGCATTCCCACATCCTGGTCGCCAGACGGGTCGTTATTCCTATTCACAGATGTGGATATTCAGGGAGGCATCTACTATCCACGCGTCCGTCAGGCAGAAATAAAGCAAAACGAGACGACCACCATCTTTGGCGGGCTAAACCAGCAAGGCTTCGAGTATGGTTCTCTGGCCTGGTCGCCAGACGGCCAGCATGTGATCCTTGGCCTGAGCGGAGATAAAAACAGCACGGCGCAATCCCTCTGGTTGTACGACATATCCAACCTTAGCGGGCCAATGATCGCTGATGAAGCTGGGTATACCTATTCTGACCCTTACTGGGATCCGTGGGGGACCATGGTCATCTTTCAACAGATCAAACTCGCGGAAGCGAACAATCCAGAGATTGGCATATGGATCGTGAAAGGTAATAGTCACAGACTTTTTACACATGGCATCATGGCGCGTTGGCTGCCTTGATCATGGCTTTCTCAAAAAGTCGCTTGACAGGTTGAGCGATTTGGAACGCGAATAGCGCGAATTTTTCAAGGTTTGTTCGCGTCATTCGCGATGAGAATCCTCAGACTTTGAGAAGGCCATACCGCCTTGATCGTGAGGCCTTGACAGGATAAGTTCCTCCGCTTTACAATTGAAAAAGATTTTCAATAAGAAAGAAACCCATGTCGGCTGAAGCCTGGCTCGAACAACTGCATGATAACGGATACCGCCGCACGGCCGCCCGCCGCGCCGTGGTGGAGACGGTGGAACAGACCTCGCACGCCCTCTCCCCGCTCGAGGTATACAACCTGGCGCGGAAAAAATATCGCGCCCTTGGCCTCGTCACCGTGTATCGCACACTCGAAAAGCTGGAGGAATTACACCTCATCCAGCGCGTCCATCAACCCATGGGATGCCAGGCCTTCATTGCGGCAGGCATTGGTCATCAACACCTGCTTCTTTGCCAATCATGCGGCCAGGTGACATTCTTCGATGGCGACGACCTCGATGACCTGACCCATTCCATCGCGCGTAAGACAGGCTACCAGATCCGCGAACATTGGCTGCAGTTGTTCGGTCTCTGTAAAGACTGCAAGTAACATCATATTCCCTCGCTCTGGCGGGGGATAAAATTTAGGAGTTCCAAATGAAAAAGATTTTCAATATCATCCTTTTACTGCTGACGATCCCGCCTCTGCTCTTGACCTCATGCGGGCGCGCCCCCTCGAGCGCTGGAGGCGGCTTGAGCGTTCTCGCAAGCGCCACCTTCCTCGCGGACATTACCCGCAACGTGGTCGGTGACCGCGTCCAGGTGGAGTCCCTGCTCCCCGTCGGCGCGGACCCGCACGCCTACCAGGTCACGCCCACTGACGTGGCGAAGGTCAGCGAGAGCGATGTTCTGATCCAAAACGGACTCGAATATGAAAACTTCCTCGAGACCATCCTCGAAAACGCGGACGGCGAACGCATCATCGTCACTGCCACGGATGGACTGACGCCGCGCGCCCTCGATGAAAAATCTGCTGATGGACATGACGCTGGCGACCCGCACATGTGGCTCGACCCGAATCTCGTCATCACCTACGTGGAAAACATCCGCGATGGAATGATCCAGGCCGACCCTGAGGGCGAAGCGACCTACCGCGCCAACGCGGACGCCTACATCGCCCAATTGCGCGATCTCGACGCGTGGATCCAATCGCAGGTGGAAACCATTCCCGCCGAACGCCGCTTGCTGGTCACCAACCATGAGTCGCTTGGGTACTTCGCCGAACGCTACGGATTTACCATCGTCGAGACCATCCTGACCAGTTTCAGTTCCGACGCGAGCGCCTCCGCACAGGAGATCGCCGCCACCGTGGACGCGATCAAGGCTTCAGGCGCGCCCGCCATCTTCCTCGGCGACGTGGAAAGCGTCACACTCGCGGACCAGATCGCTTCGGAAACAGGCGCGAAAGTAGTCGCGGACCTGCATCTCGAATCGCTCACCGATGGAGCGCCTGCCGCGACCTACATCGAGATGATGAAGTACAATGTTTCTGTGATCGTTGAAGCGTTGAAGTAAACAACAAAACCTGACATGTCTTCGCGAACGCTGATCGGCGAAAGGTATTGTCCATGCATGGTTGATGGCCTGTCACAGCCACAATGAGACATATCAGGTTTCCCAGGATTTCATGTACCCACACACCCATCATCAAACCAACCAGCCCATTCTCAGCGTGCAGAATTTATCTGTGCACTACGAGGGACGATTCGCGCTTGAAGATGTCTCTTTCCATTTACACGCGGGCGAACGCGTCGCGGTGGTCGGTCCGAATGGCGCGGGGAAAAGCACGCTCTTCAAAGTGGTCGCAGGCGTGCTCGCGCCCACCACAGGGACGGTGACCATCTCTGGCTCGCGGCCGACTTCGCATGTCTGCATCGGCTATGTCCCACAGCGCAGCCACGTGGATTGGAATTTCCCCGTCAGCGTAGCGGACGTGGTGATGATGGGACGCTCCGCCGTGCTGGGCGCCTTCCGCTGGCCGACCAAACGCGATTGGAATTTTGTGCAGGAGGCTCTCGACACCGTGGAGATCCACGACCTGGCAAAACGTCAGATCAGCGAGCTCTCGGGTGGACAGCAGCAGCGCATGTTCATCGCCCGCGCCCTCGCCCAACAGGCCGAACTGATGCTGATGGACGAACCACTGACAGGTCTCGACATCCCCGCACAGGAGGGAATTCTGAATCTGCTCGATAAACTGCAAAAGCAAAACGTCACCGTCATGGTCGCCACGCACGATCTTGACCAGGCGGAGAAATATTTCGATCGCGTGATGTTGCTCAATCACAAACTGCTAGGCTTCGGTGCGTCGAAAGATGTTCTCAAACCCGAAACCCTCATGCAAGCCTATGGAAATCGAATGCGCCTCGTGGATGCGAATGGGAATTTGATGACTCTGGATGACACATGCTGCGACGATGAATAATTTACGATTTTGGATTTACGATTTTCGATTGGCGGAAGGCTCTGGCGCGTGGATTATCCAATCTGATTGAAAAACAGAGGAGATGCATGGACGAGAAAATATTCAAGGAACGAACAAAGAAACTGGGCATCGCTATCATTGCTTTGGTTGACAAACTGCCGAGAACCATAGCCGCAGAAGTGTTGTCGAAACAAATTATTCGCTCTTCAACATCTGTCGGCGCCAACTATCGCGCAGCCTGCCGCGCCAAATCTACGCCCGATATGATCAACAAACTAAAGACCGTAGAAGAAGAAGCGGATGAAACCGCTTTCTGGCTGGAAGTTTTAACGGAATCCAAAATCTTGAATAAAACTCAGGTGATCGCCCTTGCCAAAGAAACCGATGAAATTCTTGCCATGACCGTCGCATCTCTCAAAACCCTGCGCGGGAAGAAATCGTAAATCGGCAATCGTAAATCAAAAATGAATTGGCTCCTCGAACCCCTTTCCTACGACTTCATGTTACGCGCTTTTGCCGCGGGCATTCTCGTCGGCATTGTTTGCGCCGTGATCGGGACCTACGTGGTCTTGCGCGGCATGGCATTTTTTGGCGATGCGCTGGCGCACACCGTCCTCCCTGGCGTGGCGATGGGATACATTGTCAGCGGCGGCGCCCGCGACCCGCTCTTCTGGTGGGCATTGGGAACAGCCGTGTTGGCGTCGCTCGGCATTGGAGCGATCAGCAAGAATACCCGCATCAAGGAAGACACATCCATTGGAATTATCTTCGCAGGGATGTTTGCCCTCGGCATCGCCATCATCTCCACCGTGGACGATTACGCGGCCGACTTGAGCCACTTCCTCTTTGGCGACGTGCTGGGCGTCTCGAACAGCGACCTAATCATGACAGCCGTCTTCAGTGGCATCGTCGTCCTGCTTGTTGTCATCTTTTACAAGGAATTTCTCACGCTCTCATTTGACCCCGTGCTGGCCGCCACCTTGCGAATGCCCGTCGGCCTGCTAAATAACCTCTTGCTGGTATTGATCGCCGTCACCGTGGCCGTCTCGATGCAAATGGTCGGCGTGGCGCTGATGGTCGCCATGTTGGTCACGCCCGCCGCCACCGCCTATCTGCTCACGCGTCGTATGTGGATGATGATGGTCATCGCGGCCATCATCGGCGCGACCTCGTCCGTGGTTGGCTTGTATCTCAGTTACCATTTCAACATCGCCTCAGGCGCGGCAATCGTGCTGACCGCGACGGCAGTGTTTATCATCGTCTTCCTATTCAATCCGAGGCAGGGGGTTCTGAGAAAATAAAGAAAGAGGGGAAAAGAATAGAGAGCAGTAAATCGAGAGCAGAGAGCAGTGTCAAAAAATACTGCTCTCTGCTCTCTGCTCTCTAATCATCTACTCTCTGAATATCCTCACATGCCTTCGCGGTTCTTTTCCGTAGGAGTGTGAAACCAACTCCGCGGTGCGCGCCATTTCGTGTTGCAGGCGTCGCACCAGCGAGGGACCAGGCGGCAAATCCACCCAGCGCTCGCCGTTGAGGACTGCGGCGATGGCCGCCTGCGTCTGATCGCGGACGTTGTCGAGTTCACTGCTGCGGGCGGACACTCCCTCCGAAGGCAGGTTGAACAGGTCGCTCATGAACTGATCCACCTGCGCGATGGTGTTGGCGCGCAGCACATAGATCGGC
>Ga0268298_10002620_pt1 | contig 19518 bp, 16 predicted proteins | sample WWTPWeurt_MetaG_FD_194462 | JGI IMG/M metagenome (GOLD analysis project Ga0268298, IMG submission 194462) | Activated sludge microbial communities from WWTP in Nijmegen, Gelderland, Netherland - WWTP Weurt | ecosystem: Engineered > WWTP > Aerobic digester > Activated sludge | place...
GACCAGCCTGATCCGGCTGCTCGGCTGCGCCCTGCGGCCCAGCAGCGGGCGCGTCGAACTGCTCGGCTGCAACCCCTGGCAGCTTTCCGCGGCCGAGCTGCGCCGGCTGCGCGCGCGCATCGGCACCATCCACCAGGCGCCGCCGATTCCGCCGCGGCTGCGCGTGATCACCGCCATCCTTGCCGGACGGCTCGGCAGCTGGCCGGCCTGGAAGGGCCTGGCCTCGCTGCTCTATCCGGCCGACATTGCCGGAGCGCAGCAGGTGCTGGCGCGCCTCGACCTGGCCGACCGCCTGTTCGACCGTTGCGACCGGCTTTCCGGCGGCCAGTTGCAGCGCGTCGGCATCGCCCGCGTGCTCTACCAGCAGCCGGAACTGATCCTGGCCGACGAGCCGGTATCGGCGCTCGATCCCACCCTGGCCGATGCCGCCATCGGCCAGATCGTCGCCGATGCCGAGCGGCGCGGCGCCGGCGTGCTGGCCTCGCTGCATGCGGTCGACCTGGCCCTGAAATGGTTCCCGCGCGTGATCGGCCTGCGCGGCGGCGAGGTCGCCTTCGACCTGCCGGCGGCCCGGGTCGACACCGCGATGCTGCGCGAGCTCTACGCCGGCGAAGGCAGCGTGGTTCCTACCCAGGGCAACGATCCGGACTTGCTGCTTGGTCTGGCCGACGCCGAACTGGCGCCGACCGACGCGCGCGTGGTGCATCTCGACAGTTGCCGGGGACGCGGATGACGGTCGCGCCGCCGCTTGCCCTGGGCGATGCCGGGCTCGGGCGCGACCCGGCGGCGCGACGGCGCCTCGGCAATGCCCTGCTCGCCGTGGTGCTGCTGTGGCCGCTGCTGCAACTGGCCGAATTCCGTCCGGCGGCCCTGTTCGAAGCCGGCAACCTGGCCGTGATGAAAGGCTTTCTCGCCGGTTTCATGCCGCCCGCGCGCTCACCCGAATTCCTCGGCATGCTGCTCAAGGCGACGCTGGAAACCCTGGCCATCGCCACCGCCGGCATCACGCTGGCGCTGCTGCTGGCGGCGCCGCTGGCCGTGACCGCCACCCGCGCCCTGTCCGTCTCCGCCATCGGTCCCGGGCCGGGTCGCCGCCGCGGCTTGGCCATGCGCGGTGCCTGTCGGGCGTTGCTGACGATGCTGCGCGCGATCCCGGAAATCATCTGGGCGCTGATGTTCGTGCGGGTGCTCGGCCTCGGGCCGGCGGCCGGCGTGCTGGCGCTGGCCATCACCTATGGCGGCATGCTGGGCAAGGTGTATGCCGAAATCCTCGAATCCACCGACACGCGCCCGGCGCGGGCGCTGCTGCAATCCGGCAGCGGCCGCTTCGCTGCGCTGGCCTACGGCCTGATCCCCAACGCCGCGCAGGAATTGACCTCCTACACGGTCTATCGCTGGGAATGCGCGGTGCGCGCCTCGGTGATCATGGGCTTCGTCGGTGCCGGCGGCCTCGGGCAACTGATGGACCAGTCGATGAAAATGCTCAACGGTGGCGAGGCGAGCTCCATCCTGCTGGTCTTCCTGCTGCTGGTGCTGCTCGCCGACGCGATCAGCGCCGGGCTGCGCAAGGCCCTGGCATGAACTCCGGCGCCGAAAACTGCAGACCGCGCGGGCCGGCCGACTTCTGCCTGACCTGCCTGCTGACCAGCGGCGCGATGCTGCTGGCGATCGGCGCCAGTTTCGCCTGGCTGGACATCGACTTCGGCGCCCTGTTCTCGCGCGAGGCCGCCGCCGGCATGGGTGGCTTCGTCACGTCATTCTTCCCGCCGGATGCCGGTCCGGACTTCCTCAAAAAGATCCTCGTCGGCAGCCTGCAGACCTTCGCCGTGGCGGCCGTCGGCACGCTGCTCGCGGCGGCGCTGGGCCTTGTCGCCGCGCTTCCCGCCGCCGGTCGAATGGGAATCGCGGCACGTCCGCTGGCGCGTTTCGGCCTGAACGTCCTGCGCAGCGTGCCGGAACTGGTCTGGGCCACCCTGATGGTATTGGCGGCCGGCCTCGGCCCCTTTGCCGGGACGCTGGCGCTGGCTTTGCATACCACCGGCGTGCTCGGTCGCCTGTTTGCCGAGGCCATGGAAAACGCCCCGGCCACGGCCGAAGCCAGCCTGCGCGAGGCCGGCGCCGGCAGCGCGGTGGCCTTCGTCTACGGCATGTTGCCGCTGGTCTGGCCGCAGGTCATCGCCTACAGCCTGTATCGGCTGGAGATGAACATCCGCATGGCGGCGGTGCTTGGCTTCGTCGGCGCCGGCGGGCTGGGCCAGATGCTGTATTTCCACCTTTCGCTGTTCCAGCAGGCGCAGGCCGCCACCGTTCTGATCGCAATGCTGCTCCTGGTGTTGGCGGTCGACGCCGTCAGCCATCTGCTGCGCGGCCGGCTGGCCGGATGACCCCCCGGGGTGGAAAGAACCCCTGCCACGTTCATGGCCCGGGATCGAAGAATTTTCCCGCTCCATGCAAGCAGAACCTCGCTCCGACGGGCGATAATGTCACGCTGTCTAGTCACGGATAAGCCTGCAATGAAGCGCGTCGATGATTTCCGCCTGCGTCTGGGCAAACAGGAACTGGTGCCGATCATGGTCGGCGGCATGGGCGTGGATATTTCGACCGCGGAGCTGGCGCTGGAAGTGGCGCGCCTGGGCGGCATCGGCCACATCTCCGACGCGATGGTGCCTACGGTTTCCGACCGCCGCTTCAACACCAAGTACGTCAAGAACAAGCTGCGGCAATACAAGTTCAACGTCGCCAATAGCGAGAAGGCCGTGGTCAAGTTCGACCTCGGCCTGCTGGCGGAAGCCACCGCCCTGCATGTCGGCCGCACCATGGAGGCCAAGCGCGGCGGGGGCATGATCTTCGCCAACTGCATGGAAAAGCTGACCATGAACGACCCCAGGGAAACCCTGCGCGTCCGTCTCAAGGCGGCATTGGACGCGGGGATCGACGGCGTCACCCTGGCGGCCGGCCTGCACCTCGGCTCGTTCGCGCTGATCGAGGACCATCCGCGCTTTCGCGACGTCAAGCTCGGCATCATCGTGTCCTCGCTGCGCGCGCTGCAGCTGTTCCTCAAGAAAAGCGCGCGCACCAACCGCCTGCCCGACTACGTGGTGATCGAAGGACCGCTGGCCGGCGGCCACCTCGGCTTCGGCATGGACTGGGCGCAGTACGACCTGGCCACCATCGTTGCCGAAATCCGCGAATGGATGAAGGCCGAACAAATCGACATTCCGCTGATCCCCGCCGGCGGCATCTTCACCGGAACGGATGCGGTCGCCTTCCTCGAGCATGGCGCGGCGGCAGTGCAGGTGGCAACGCGCTTCACCGTATCGAAGGAATGCGGGCTGCCCGACGACATCAAGCAGCACTATTTCACCGCCAACGAGGAAGACATCGAAGTCAACGGCATCTCGCCCACCGGCTACCCGATGCGCATGCTGAAGAGCAGCCCGGCCATCGGCGACGGCATCCGCCCCAACTGCGAGGCCTACGGCTACCTGCTCGACGCCAAGGGCAACTGCCAGTACATCGATGCCTATAACCGCGAAGTCGCGCTGCACCCGGACGCCAAAAAGGTCAGGGTGTGGGACAAGACCTGCCTGTGCACCCAGATGCGCAATTTCGAACTGTGGACCTGCGGCCATTACACCTACCGCCTGAAGGACACCTCGCGCCTGGATGCGTCGGGCAAGTACGAGTTGCTCACCGCCGAGCACATATTCCAAGACTACCGGTTCAGCGTCGACCACAGGATCGCGCTGCCGGCCGCACCGCCCGCCTGACGGCCCCGATCAGGCGGGGAATACCCCGGTCGACAGGTAGCGGTCGCCGCGGTCGCAAACGATGCTGACGATCACCGCGTTCTCGACCTGGCTGGCGATGCGCAGGGCGACGGCCATGCCGCCGCCCGAGGAAATCCCGGCGAAGATGCCTTCCTCGCGTGCCAGGCGCCGCGCCATGTCCTCGGCCGCGCCCTGGCCGACGTATTCGATCCGGTCGACCCGCGAACCGTCGTAGATTTTCGGCAGGTAGGCTTCCGGCCACTTGCGGATGCCGGGGATCTGCGAGCCTTCCTCGGGCTGGCAGCCGACGATGCGGATCGCCGGATTCATTTCCTTGAAGTAGCGCGAGCAACCCATGATGGTGCCCGTGGTGCCCATGCTGGAAACGAAGTGCGTGATGCGGCCGTCGGTGTCGCGCCAGATTTCCGGGCCGGTGGTTTCGTAGTGGGCCAGCGGGTTGTCCGGATTGGCGAACTGGTCGAGGACGATGCCCTTGCCCTCCGCCATCATTCTGTCGGCCAGGTCGCGCGCCGCTTCCATGCCGCCGGCCTTGGGCGTCAGCACCAGTTCGGCGCCGAAGGCGCGCATGGTCTGGCAGCGTTCGACGCTCTGGTTCTCCGGCATGATCAACACCATGCGGTAGCCGCGCATGGCCGCGGCCATGGCCAGCGCGATGCCGGTATTGCCGGAGGTCGCCTCGATCAGGGTGTCGCCCGGCTTGATGCGGCCGCGCGCTTCGGCACGGACGATCATCGACACTGCGGGGCGATCCTTGACCGAGCCGGCCGGGTTGTTGCCTTCCAGCTTGGCCAGGATCACGTTGTTGCGCCGGGCGTTTCCCGCGCCGGGCAGGCGCTTCAGCTGCACCAGCGGCGTGTTGCCGACGAAATCCTCGAGCGTCTTCCAGTTCATGGCGTCCGACTCATCGCGCCAGCCAGCCGACGTACTCGGCGACGCCCTCTTCCACGGTGGCGAAATTCCCCCGGTAGCCGGCAGCGCGCAATCCGGAAAGATCGGCCTCGGTGAAGCTCTGGTACTTTCCCTTCAACGCCTCGGGAAAGGGAATGTATTCGATGATGCCCTGGGCCACCAGTTCGCCCACGGCCAGCGCCGGCTTGCCTTCCAGCGCACGACAGGCATTCACGGTCGCGGCGGCGAGTTCGTTGAAGCTCTGCGCGCGGCCGGTACCCAGGTTGAAAATGCCGGAGGCCCGACTTTCGAGAAAATCCATGTTGACCTTGACCACGTCGCCGACGTAAACGAAATCGCGGCGCTGCTCGCCGTTGCCGTAACCGCCATAGCCCTCGAACAGCCTGACACGGCCAGAGGCCCGGTACTGGTTGAAATGGTGGAACGCCACCGAAGCCATGCGCCCCTTGTGCTGTTCGCGCGGGCCATACACGTTGAAATAGCGGAAGCCCGCCACCTGGGAGTCGGCGCCGGGCAGGCGCCGCCTGACGACCTGGTCAAAGAGGAATTTCGAGTAGCCATAGACATTGAGCGGCGATTCGAACTCGCGCTCCTCGCGGAACACTCCGCCGCCACCGTAGACCGAGGCGCTCGACGCATACAGGAACGGCGTCTCCTGCTCGGCGCAGAAATCCAGCAGGGCCAGCGAAAACCGGTAGTTGTTGGCCATCATGTAGCGGCCGTCGGTTTCCATGGTGTCGGAACAGGCGCCCTGGTGCAGGATGGCATCGACGCCGCCATCGAGCTGACCGTTCTCGATCAGGCCGAGAAACTCGTGCTTGTCCAGATAGTCGGCGATTTCGCAATCGGCAAGATTGCGGAACTTGTCAGCATGCGTCAGGTTATCGACCGCGATGATGTCGGAAATACCGCGCTCGTTGAGCGCCTTGACCAGGTTTGCGCCGATAAATCCGCAGGCGCCGGTGACGACGTAGTACATAAGTTTCCTAGTTGACCTGTTTCAGTTCTTCCAGCGAGCACGTCGCGGTTCCCAGCTTGCCGACCACGACGCCGGCAGCAAGATTGGCCTGGCGCATGGCTTGCGACAGTGCCAGGCCGCTGCCCAGCATGACCGCCAGCGTTGCAATCACCGTGTCGCCGGCACCGCTGACATCATAAACCTCGCGCGCCAGGGCCGGCTCATGCGTCGTTCCGGCGTCTGAAAACAGCGTCATCCCTTCCTCGCTGCGGGTGACCAGCAAAGCTTCCAGTTGCAGTTCGCGGCGCAGGCGATCGGCCTTTTGCGCAAGTTCCGCGTCGTCTTTCCAGCGGCCGGCCACGGCGCGAAACTCGGACCGATTCGGCGTCAGCAGGGTCGCACCGGCATAGCGGGCGTAATCCTCGCCCTTGGGATCGACCAATACCTGCTTGCCGGCGGTACGGGCCAGGGAAATCATTTCCGTAATATGGGCCAGACCGCCCTTGCCGTAATCGGAGAGGATCACCACGTCGCAGTTGGCCAGGCGCGATTCGAAATCCGCCAGCTTGGCCTGCAGAACCTCGTGATCCGGCGCATTTTCAAAGTCGATGCGCAGCAGCTGCTGCTGGCGACCGATCACGCGCAGCTTGACCGTGGTGCTGAGCGTGGCATCCTCGTGCAGGCTGCACTCGATGCCGGAATTGCCCAGCAATTGCGCCAGGCTGTGCCCCGCTTCGTCGGCGCCGACCACCGACAGCAGCGTCACGCGTGCGCCCAGTGCCGCGCAGTTGCGCGCCACGTTGGCGGCGCCGCCCGGACGTTCCTCGGTGCGCTCGACCTTGACCACGGGCACCGGCGCTTCCGGCGAAATGCGCGAAACCTCGCCGAACCAGTAGCGGTCCAGCATCACGTCGCCGACGATCAGGATGCGGGTAGTGGCGGTATCGGGAATCGTTTTCATCAGGGCGCGATGTCGAATTCTTCGGTGCGTTTCGGCGGGTAGGTTTCCCAGCCGCCGCAGCCGGGGCAGCGCCAGTAGAACTGGCGCGCCTTGAAGCCGCACGCATCGCAGCGGTAGCGGGCGACCCGTCGCGTGTGGGAGTGGATCAGGTTCTTCATCAGCTCGAGGTCGGGGCGACGCTCCGGCGGCGCGAAGAGGATCTGCGCCTCGAGCAGCTTGTCGAGTCCGAGCAGCGTCGGATTGCGCCGCAACTCGTCGCGCACCAGCACGTACGCCGCCTCGGCGCCGCCATGGTCGAGCTCGGCCCTGAACGCGGAATCGAGCAGGTCGAGCGAGGGGTGGCGTTCCAGCCAGCCGCGCAGCAGCTGGATGCCCTGCTCCATGCGTCCCAGCTGGATATGCGAGGCCATCAGCTTTTCCGCGGCCAGCGCGAGATACACGGGATTCTGCTGTTCCACGCGTTTCCAGTAGTCGATCGCCGTCTCGCCGTCGCCGACTTTTGCCGCCAGGTCGCCGAGCAGGAGCGTGGCGCGGACGCACTTGCGGTTGGCCGCCAGGGCTTCGTCGAGCAGGCGCTTCGCCGCATCGTGCCGGTCATGCAGCATTTCGTTGGCCGCCAGTTCGCAGCGGAACTCGGCGATCGCCTTTTGCCACAGGTGGTCGGAATGGTTGGGCATGGCTTCGGCGATGGCCGCGGCCTTGGCCCACTCCTTTTCCTGCTGGTAGATTTCCAGCAGGTTTTTCAGCGCTTCCTCGTCGCGGTCCGTGCCGCGCAGCTTGACGAAGATTTCCTCGGCGCGATCGAGCAGGCCGGCCTTCAGGTAATCCTGGCCGAGTTCCGACAGCGCGTGCAGGCGCTGGGAAGCCGACAGGCCATCGCGTTCGATCAGGTTCTGATGGACGCGGATGGCGCGGTCGGTTTCACCGCGCCGGCGAAACAGGCTGCCCAGCGCGAAGTGCAGCTCGATGGTCTCCGGATCGACGCGCGCCGCTTCGATGAAGGCCTCGATGGCCTGGTCCGGTTGCTCGTTGAGGAGGAAGTTCAGGCCCTTGAAATAGGATCGCGGCAGGGCGCGCGACTCTTTCAGGAGCTGCTTGATGTCGATGCGGGCGGCGGTCCAGCCGAGTCCGAAAAAGACCGGCAGGACCAGCAGCCACCAGAGTTCAATTTCCATGGTGTCAGCGCGGCCCGCGATCGGAGGTGCGTTGCGGGCGCAGGAAACCGCCCAGCGCCGCGGTCAGCCCGACGCCGACGCCGATGGCGAACACGGCGAGGATCACCACCGAAATCGGCGCCGTCCAGGACTGATCGAGGAAGAAGCGCAATTCCATCGGTCCGCTGTTCTTGATCGCCAGGCCGAACAGCCCGATGAAAACCGCGATGCGCAACAGCCAGACAAGGAGCTTGAGCAGGGTGGTCACGAATGGATATGGGCGAAAAAATGGAGCGTAGCGGAATTTCAGCGCTGGCTGACGCCGGCTTTATCGGCGTTAAACGCAGTGGCCGAAACTAAAAAGCGGCACCCGCCATGGGTGCCGCCCTGAAGCATGCTGCAACAGCAGGACTCATGTCCGGTAATCGACCCGCTCCCGCAATTCCTTGCCGGCCTTGAAATGGGGCACGTGCTTTGCCGGCACCTGCACCTTGTCGCCCGACTTGGGATTGCGGCCGATGCGCGGCGGCCGGTAGTTCAGCGCGAAACTGCCGAAGCCGCGGATCTCGATGCGGTCCCCCTTGACCAGGGCCGAGGTGAGCGCATCGAGGATCATCTTCACGGCGAAGTCGGCATCCTTCGCCACGAGCTGGGGGAAGCGTTCCGCCAGCCGGGCGATGAGCTCCGATTTGGTCATGGGATCGTCGTCTTACTGCTGGTTGAGTTTGGCCTTCAGCAGCGCGCCCAGGTTGGTCGTGCCGCTGCTGGCCGAGCTGCTGTCGGACGCCAGCTTTTGCATCGCCTGGCTTTGCTCGACCTGATCCTTGGCCTTGATCGACAGGTTGATCGAGCGCGTCTTGCGATCGACGTTGATGATCAGGGCGTCGATCTTGTCGCCGACCTTCAGGTGCTGGGTCAGGTCTTCGATGCGCTCGCGCGAGAACTCGGACACGCGCAGGTAGCCTTCGACATCGTCACCCAGGTTGACCACCGCGCCGCGCTGGTCGACGCTGGTGACCGTGCCCGCAACCAGGCTGTTCTTGTCGTGGGTGGCCACGTAGCTGGTGAAGGGGTCGCCGTCGAGCTGCTTGATGCCGAGCGAAATGCGCTCCTTCTCGACGTCGATGGAGAGCACCACGGCCTCGACCTCGTCGCCCTTCTTGAAGTTCTGCTTGGCTTCCTCGCCGGTGACCGACCAGGACAGGTCGGACAGGTGCACCAGGCCGTCGATGCCGCCGGGCAGGCCGATGAAGATGCCGAAGTCGGTGATCGACTTGATGGCGCCACGGACCTTGTCGCCCTTCTTGTGGTTCATCGCGAAATCGTCCCACGGGTTCGCCATGCACTGCTTCATGCCGAGCGAAATGCGGCGGCGGTCTTCGTCGATTTCGAGGATCATCACTTCGACCTCGTCGCCGAGCTGGACCACCTTGGAGGGGTGGATGTTCTTGTTGGTCCAGTCCATTTCCGAGACGTGCACCAGGCCTTCGATGCCCTGCTCGATCTCGACGAACGAGCCGTAGTCGGTCAGGTTGGTGACCTTGCCGAACAGGCGCGTGCCCTGCGGGTAACGGCGGGCGATTCCCACCCACGGATCTTCGCCCAGCTGCTTCATGCCGAGGCTGACGCGGTTCTTTTCCTGGTCGAACTTGAGCACCTTGGCGGTGACTTCGTCGCCGACGTTGAGCACTTCCGACGGGTGGCGCACGCGGCGCCAGGCCAGGTCGGTGATGTGCAGCAGGCCGTCGATGCCGCCGAGGTCGACGAATGCGCCGTAGTCGGTGATGTTCTTGACGATGCCCTTGATGACGGTGCCTTCCTGGAGGTTTTCCAGCAGCTTCTGGCGCTCTTCACCCATGCTGGCCTCGAGCACGGCGCGACGTGAAACCACGACGTTGTTGCGCTTGCGGTCGAGCTTGATGACCTTGAATTCGTATTCCTTGCCTTCGAAGGGCGTGGTGTCCTTGACCGGACGCGTATCGACCAGCGAACCGGGGAGGAAGGCGCGGATGCCATTGACCATGACGGTCAGGCCGCCCTTGACCTTGCCGGTAACCAGGCCGCTGACCAGGGCGCCATCGACCATGGCCTTGTCGAGATCGTTCCAGGCGGCGATGCGCTTGGCCTTCTCGCGCGACAGGCGCGTGGCGCCGTAGCCGTCTTCGAGCATCTCGATCGCGACCAGGACGAAATCGCCCGGCTTGGCTTCGAGTTCGCCGCGTTCGTTGTGGAATTCCTCCACGGGAATCATGCTTTCCGACTTGAGGCCGGCGTTGACGACCACGAAGTTCTGGTCGATGCGGACAATTTCGGCGGTGATGACTTCACCGGCACGCATTTCCTGGCGCTGGAGGCTTTCTTCGAACAGAGCGGCAAAGCTCTCCATGGGGGAAGCTTTGGAAGCTTCGGCAATAGCTGCAGTAGACATTGAGTGAGGGACCTTACGGATGGGTGTCACCTGGGTGACGGGTTGGTTGAGTTTTGCCGCAGGGGCCGGGCGGCCCTTGCGACACCGTTACTAACTGCCAGTGGTGCGTTGCTTGTATGACAATTCCTTAAACCTGGATCACAAGGACTGCCGCCGGACGATTGCCATGGCGGCTGCCACTGCCGCTTCGATGCCCATTTCCGTGGTATCCACGAGCTCGGCATCGTCGCATTGCCGGAGGGGAGCCACGCTGCGCCGGGCGTCGCGCGCATCCCGTTCCTGCAAATCCTGCAAAAGGGCGTGCATGTTAGCAGGCATCCCCTTTGCGATCAACTGTTTATGGCGTCTTTCTGCACGCGCCGCGGCGGAGGCCGTCAAAAACACCTTGACCGCGGCCTCAGGGAAGACCACCGACGCCATGTCGCGGCCGTCGGCGACCAGGCCGGGGAAGCGCCGGTAGGCCCGTTGCCGCTCCAGCAGCGCGGTCCGCACGGTGGGCAAGGCCGCCACTTTCGAGGCATCGACGCCCACCGCCTCGGCCCGGATCGCCTCGGTAACATCTTCTCCCGAAAGCAGAATCCGGTCGCCGGCGAATTCCGCCGGCAGGTTCGCGGCGATCGCGGCGACACCTGGCTCATCCTCCGGCGCTACCCCCGCTTTCATCGCGGCGAGCGCGGTCAGCCGATACAGGGCGCCGCTGTCGAGGAAGTTGAAGCCGAGCGCATCGGCGACGCGCTGCGCCACCGTGCCCTTGCCCGACGCCGAAGGCCCGTCGATCGCGATCACCGGCGCAGCGATGCCTGCGAAAGCATCGAAGAACTCGGGAAAGGTCTTGTTCACGCAGGCCGGGTCGTTGATCGTGACCGCTACGCCACCAAAAGCCGCCAGCGCGAAGCACATCGCCATGCGATGGTCGTCGTAGGTGTCGATCGCAACTTTTTCCTGAAAAGTCGGCGGTGGCGAGACGGCGAGACTATCGCTGCCCTCCTCCACCGTCGCACCAAGTTTCCTCAATTCCGTTGCCATTGCCGCAATGCGGTCGGTTTCCTTGACCCGCCACGATGCGATATTGCGCAGGACGCAGCGGCCGTCGGCGAACAACGCAGCCACGGCGAGCGTCATCGCCGCATCGGGAATCTGGTTGAGGTCGAGATCGAAGGCCTTGAGTTTGCCAGCGGCAGGCGCCCGTGCTTCGATGAAGTTCTCACCCCATTCGATGCGCGCACCCATGGCGGCGAGCGCATCGGCGAAACGCACATCGCCCTGGATGCTGGCGCTGCCGACACCTTCGACCCGCACCGGGCCGCCGCCGATGGCGCCGGCGGCAAGGAAATACGAGGCCGCCGAGGCGTCGCCCTCGACATGCAGCACGCCGGGGCTGCGATAGCGCTGCCCGGCAGGAATGGTGAAGCGCTGCCAGCCTTCGCGCTCGACCTTGACGCCGAAGCGTGCCATCAGGTTCAGCGTGATCTCGATGTAGGGCTTGGAGATGAGTTCGGTCGTCATCTCGATCACCGCACGCTGCCCGGTCAAAGGCAAGGCCATCAGCAAGGCAGTGAGGAATTGCGAGGAAACGTCACCACGCAGGCGGATCGGCGCGGCAAGCGTTACCTGCCCCGGATGAACCGCCAGCGGGGGATAACCCGGATTGCCGGTGTAACGCAGGTCGGCACCGATCTGCAGCAGGCCATCGACCAGGTCGCCGATCGGCCGCTCGTGCATGCGCGTCACGCCGGAGAGCCGGTAGTGTCCGCCCGACAGCGCCAGCGCCGCAGTCAGCGGCCGGATCGCCGTGCCGGCATTGCCCATGAACAGATCGGCATCCTTGACCGGAAACACGCCGTTGCAGCCTTCGACGCGCCATGCATTGCCGCCCAGCGCCGTGACGCCGACGCCGTCCCCGGGGATACCGCTTCGCATAACTTTTTGCAAGGCATCGAGCATCACGCGCGTGTCGTCGGAGTCGAGCAGGTCGCGGATTTCGGTCGTGCCTTCGGCCAGCGCCGCCAGCAGCAGCATGCGGTTGGAAATGCTCTTGGAACCCGGCAGGCGTACCGTGCCGGCGGCCCGCGTCAGCGCGGGCAGGCTCAGGCTGTCCATCATTCGCCGGGCGGCAACAGCGAATCCAGCCAGGCGTCGCGCCGTTCGCGGGCGGTGTTGAACATCGCTTCGAGGCCGGCCGCGTCGGCCCCGGCGAGCAGCACCCGCGTGCGCATCAGTTCGACCATGTAGGCGTCGAGTTCCCGCAATAGTGCGTGGCGGTTGGCGACGCAGATGTCGCGCCACATCTCGGGATGGCTGCTGGCGATGCGCGTGAAATCGCGGAAGCCGCCGGCGGCGAAACCGAACAACTGGTCCGAATTCGGGCGCTGCGCGAAGTCATGTACCAGGGCAAAGGCCAGCAGGTGCGGCAGGTGGCTGACGGCAGCGAAGACGCGGTCGTGCTCCTCCGGAGCGAGTTGCGTAAGCTTTGCGCCGCAGAGTTCCCAGACCGCACGCACCGCCTTCACGTCCGCAGCGGAGTTTTCCGGCAGCGGCGTCAGCACCACGCGCTTGTCGACATAGAGATCCGCCTGTGCTGCGACCACACCGCTCTTTTCGGCGCCGGCGATCGGATGGCCGGGAATGAATTGTCGAATCTTGTCACCGAAGGCGGCACGCGCCGCCGCGACCACATCCGACTTGGTGCTGCCGCCGTCGGTGACGATGGTGTGCGGCTGCAGGTGCGGCGCCAGCGCCCGCATCACGGCTTCCATCTGGCCCACCGGCATGCCTAGCAGGATCAGGTCGGCACCGTCCAGGGCAGACGCCCAGTCGGTGGCGATGGTGTCGATCACGCCCAGTTGCAGCGCCTGCTCCAGCGGCGCACGCGTGCGGCCCATGCCGACCACCTGCAGGTCTCGCCGTAGCGCCAGCGCCGACTTTTTCAAGGCCAGCGCGAACGAGCCGCCGATCAGCCCGACGCCGCAGATGACGATCTTGCTTTGCGCCATCAGATCGATTGTTGCAGGGCCTCGAGGAAACGCTGGTTTTCCGCTTCGAGGCCGATGGTCACGCGCAGGTGGTTGGGCATGCCATAACCACCGATCGGGCGCACGATCACGCCCTGCTTCAGCAGCCTGCCATTGACCGCAGCGGTGTCGGCCACCTCGAAGGTGACGAAGTTGCCGTGGGAGGGAATGTGCTCCAGGCCCAGGCGTTTGAGGCCGGCGACGATCTGTTCCATGCCGCGCCGGTTGGATTCATAGCTCTCGGCGAGGAAAGCATGGTCGTCGAGCGCCGCCAGCGCACCCGCCAGCGCGAGGTTGTTCACGTTGAAGGGCTGGCGCACGCGGTTGAGCAGGTCGATTACCTCGCTGCGCCCCACGCCGTAACCGATGCGCAGACCCGCCAGGCCATAGATCTTGGAAAAAGTCCGCACCACCAGCAGGTTGGGAAAGTCCTTGATCCAGGCCACCGTGTCGGCACGGTCGGCCGGGGCCAGGTAGTCGGTGTAGGCCTCGTCGAGGACGACCGCGACATGCGCCGGAATTTTCTCGATGAAGGCGCGCACTTCGGCTTGCGGCAGGAAGTTGCCGGTCGGATTGTTGGGGTTGGCAATCCACACCACATGCGTGTCGGGCCTGATCGCCGCCAGCATGGCGGCCGGGTCATGGCCGTAGTTCTTCGCCGGCGCGGCGATGCACTCGGCGCCCGCCGACATTGTGGCCAGCGGATACACGGCGAAGGCATGCCTGGAAAACACGGCGGAACGGCCCGGCGCCAGAAAAACCCGGGCCGCGAGGTCGAGCACGTCGTTCGAGCCATTGCCCAGCACCACCTGCTCCTGCGCCACGCCATGGCGTTCGGCGATCGCCGCGATCAGGTCGAACTGGTCCGGGTAACGCTCGATGCCGGCCAGCGCCGCCTCGACCGCCTTGCGCGCCTTCGGGCTCATGCCCAGCGGGTTCTCGTTGGAGGCCAGCTTGACGATCTTCTCGACCGGAATTCCCATCTGGCGCGCCAGTTCGGTGATCGGCTTGCCGGGAACGTACGGCGAAATGGCGCGGACGTAGGAAGGAGCCTGCTCGACGATGCTCATGAAGGACCTTTCAGTAAGCGGCCCTGGGATAGGAACCCAGGATCTTGACGAAACCTGCCCGGCTGCGCAGTTCTTCGAGGGCCCGCGTGGCTTCGGGCTGGCTGCGGTGGCCCTCGATGTCGATGTAGAACACGTATTCCCAGCGGCTGCCGCCGAAACCGCGCGCCGGGCGCGATTCCAGCCGGCTCATGGAAACGCCGTTGTCGGCGAAGGGCGCCAGCAACTGGTAAAGCCCGCCCGGCCGGTTTTGCGCCGAGCAGACCAGGGACGTCCGGTCCGATCCCGAAGGACCTGCGTCGTGGCCGGCGATCACGGCAAAGCGCGTGGTGTTGTTCGGATCGTCCTCGATGTTGTCGGCGAGTATGTTCAGGCCATACAGTTCGGCCGCGGCATCGCCGGCGATGGCCGCCGTGCCGGCCTCGGCCGCCGCCAGCCGCGCCGCCTCGGCATTGCTCGCCACCGGCACCCGCTGCACCTGCGGCAGGTTGCGATTCAGCCACTCGTGGCATTGCGCCAGGGATTGCGCGTGCGAGTAGATGCGTGTGGCACCCGCCGGATCGTCGCCCCGCCCCATCAGCTTGTGATGGATCGGCAGGTTGATCTCGCCGCAGATCTGCAAGGGCGAGGACAGCAGCAGGTCCAGGGAACGGCCGATGGCGCCCTCGGTCGAGTTCTCGATCGGCACCACGCCGTAATCCGCATTTCCGGCTTCGACGACACGGAACACATCGTCGATGCCGGTGCATGCCAGCAGCGTCGGCGCGCCGCCGAAATGCTTGCGCGCGGCGGATTCGGAATAGGTCCCGGCCGGGCCGAGGTAGGCGATGGTCAGCGGCTGTTCCAGCGCCAGGCAGGCCGACATGACTTCGCGCACGATGCGCTGGGCCGCCGCCGCCGGCAGCGGGCCGGGATTCCTTTCGGCGATCCGCCGCAGCACCTGCGCCTCGCGTTCCGGCCGGTAGATGTTGCCCTGCTTGATCTCGCCGATGCGATGCGCCAGTCCGGCCCGCTCGTTGATCAGGCGCAGCAACTCGCCGTCGATCGCGTCGATCTGGTCGCGCAGCCGGGCCAGCTCCTGCGAATCGTCGGCCACCCTCAGCCCTCCAGCGGCAGATACCTGACGGCCAGCACGCCCTCGATGCCGGCAATCGCCTCGATCACCTTGCCGGGCACCGCGCTGTCCACATCGACCAGGGTGTAGGCGACGTCGCCCTTCGACTTGTTCATCATGTTGTGGATGTTGAGGCCGGCATTGGCCATCGCGGTCGAAATCTGGCCCAGCATGTTGGGCACGTTGGAATTGGCAACGGCGATGCGGAAGTTCGACTCGCGCGGCATGGTCACGTTCGGGAAGTTCACCGCATTCTGCACGTTGCCGTGTTCCATGTACTCGCGCAGCTGGTCGGCCACCATGATGGCGCAGTTTTCTTCGGCTTCCCCGGTGGAGGCGCCCAGATGCGGCAGCGCGATGACATGGGGATGGCCATTGACATGCGGGCTGGGAAAATCGCAGACGTAGGCGGCAAGCTTTTTCGCCTCCAGTGCGGCAAGCACGGCCGCTTCGTCCACCACGCCCTCGCGCGAGAAATTCAACAGCACGGCGCCATGCCTGGCGTGCGCCAGCATGTCGGCATTGATCATCTTGCGCGTGGCATCGACCAGCGGCACGTGCATCGAGATGAAATCGGCATGCTTCAGCACCTCGGCGACGCTGTTGGCCTTCTTCACCTGGGACGGCAGGCTCCAGGCCGCATCGACGGTGATTTCCGGGTCGTAGCCGAGCACGTCCATGCCCAGCTTGATCGCCACGTCGGCCACCAGGCAGCCGATCTTGCCGAGGCCGATGACGCCCAGGGTATGTCCGGCGAGTTCGAAGCCGGCGAAATTCTTCTTGCCGTCCTCGACCTTCTTTTCCATTTCCGGATCAGCCGGATCGAGCCCGGAGACGAATTTCATGGCGCCGCCGATGTTGCGCGCCGCCAGCAGCATGCCGGCCACCACCAGTTCCTTGACCGCATTGGCATTGGCACCCGGCGCGTTGAATACCGGCACGCCGCGTGCCGACATCGCCTTGACCGGGATGTTGTTGGTGCCGGCGCCGGCGCGGCCGATGGCCTGCACCGACGGCGGGATATCCATCTTGTGCATGTCGGCCGAGCGCACCATGACGGCGTCCGGATTGGCGACGTCCTTGCCGACCTGGTAGCGCCCTGCCGGCAGGCGCTTGAGGCCGTTCTGAGAGATCTGGTTGAGGATCAGGACATTGATCGGCTTAGCCATTTTTTGCCTCGAATTCCTTCATGTAGGCCACCAGTGCGGCGACGCCGGCGACCGGCATGGCGTTGTAGATCGAGGCGCGCATGCCGCCGACCGAGCGGTGGCCCTTGAGCTGAACCATGCCGGCCGCCTTGGCGCCCTTGAGAAATTCCTCGTCGAGCGCGGCGCTCTTGAGCGTGAAAGGCACGTTCATGCGCGAGCGGTCTTCCTTGCGCACCGGGTTGGCGTAGAAACTCGACGCGTCGATGCAGTCGTAGAGCATCTTCGCCTTGGCGATGTTCTGCCTCTCGATCGCCGCCAGGCCGCCCTGCTGCTTGAGCCACTGGAACACCAGGCCGGCGATGTAGATGCCGTAGGTCGGCGGCGTGTTGTACATCGAGTCGTTTTCGGCGTGGGTCTTGTAGTCCATCATGGTCTGCGGCGCCGGCACACCCTTGCCGATCAGGTCGTCGCGGATGATGACGATGGTCAGGCCGGCGGGGCCGATGTTCTTCTGCGCGCCGGCATAGATCAGGCCGTACTTGCTGACATCGACCGGCTTCGACAGGATGTTCGAGGACATGTCGCAGACCAGCGGCACGTCGCCGGTTTCTGGCGTCCAGTGGAACTCGACGCCGCCGATGGTTTCGTTGCCGGTGTAGTGCACGTAGGCGGCGTCCTTGTCCAGCTTCCAGTCCTTCTGTGCCGGAGCGTAGGTAAAGCTGCCGTCCTCGCTGCTGGCGACGATATTCACCTTGCCGAAGGCCTTGGCCGCCTTGATGGCCTTCTTGGCCCATTCGCCGGTATGGACGAAATCGGCGCTGGCCTTGCCGGCGAACAGGTTCATCGGGATCATTTCGAACTGCAGCGTGGCGCCGCCCTGCAGGAACAGCACCTTGTAGTTGGCCGGAATGCCCATCAGTTCGCGCAGGTCGGCTTCGGCCTGGGCGTGGATCGCCATGTACTCCTTGCCGCGATGGCTCATTTCCATCACCGACTGGCCGCTGCCGCGCCAGTCGAGCAGTTCGTCTGCGGCCTGCTTGAGTACGGTCTCGGGAAGGGCCGCGGGCCCTGCGCTGAAGTTGAAAATGCGTGCCATTGCCAGCCTCCGGAAGTGACTAAATCAGATTGGAAAATTCAGGAAATCACAAGAATACAGGATACCGTATACATTAATTGCCGGGTTGTCACGTCGATCCGCGCCGGGAAGGCGTGCATCAGTCGGCCGCATCATCGACCGGCAGATCCGAGGACGGATCCTCGTCTTCGGTTTCGATGACCTTCTCGACACCCGCGAGGAACGTGCCCTCATCGAGGTTGATCAGCGTCACGCCCTGGGTCGAGCGGCTCATGACACGTATGTCGGTGACCCGGGTACGGATCAGCACGCCACCGGTCGAAATCAGCATGATTTCCTCGCGGGTTTCGCCCAGGCCGGCGAGCACGGCCGCGACCACCTTGCCGTTGCGCTCCGAGGTCTGGATCGCGATCATGCCCTTGGTGCCGCGGCTGTGGCGGGTGTATTCGGCGATCGGGGTACGCTTGCCGAAGCCGTTCTCGGTGGCGGTCAGCACGCTGTAGTCCTCGCTGTCGGCCACCAGCATGGAAATGACCTGCTGCTCTTCCTCCAGCGTCATGCCGCGCACGCCGCGCGCTTCGCGGCCCATCGGCCGCACGTCATCCTCGGCGAAGCGAACCGCCTTGCCGGCATCGGAGAACAGCATCACGTCGCACTCGCCGTTGGTGATGGCGACGCCGATCAGGCGGTCGCCCTCGTCGAGGCCGACCGCGATGATGCCGGCCTTGCGCGGATTTGCGAAACTGGTCAGCGGGGTCTTCTTCACCGTGCCCATGGCCGTAGCCATGAAGACGAAATGTTCTTCGTCGAATTCCTTGACCGGCAGGATCGCGGTGATCTTCTCGCCTTCCTCGAGCGGAAAAAGATTGACGATCGGCCTGCCGCGCGAGGCGCGCTGGCCTTCCGGCGCCTCATAAACCTTGAGCCAGTACACCCGGCCGCGGCTGGAGAAGCACAGGATGTAGTCGTGGGTGTTGGCGACGAACAGGCGATCGACGAAATCATCCTCCTTGATCGCTGCCGCCTGTTTGCCGCGTCCGCCGCGGCGCTGGGCGCGGTAGTCGGTCAGCGGCTGGCGCTTGATGTAGCCGGTGTGCGACAGCGTGACGACCATGTCCTCGCGCACGATCAGGTCTTCGAGGTTGATGTCGGCGGTGCTCAGAACGATTTCCGAACGCCGCGCATCGCCGAACTGGACCTTCACCGCCTTCAGTTCCTCGCCGATGATGGAAGTGATGCGCTCGGGGCGGGCCAGGATGTCGAGCAGGTCGGCGATCTGCTCCATCACCTCCTTGTACTCGGCAACGATCTTGTCCTGTTCCAGCCCCGTCAGGCGCTGCAGGCGCAGTTCGAGGATGGCCTGAGCCTGGGCATCGGACAGCAGATAACCCTGCACCGAGAGGCCGAACTCCGCGCCCAAGCCGTCGGGGCGCGAGGATTCGGCCGAGGCGCGGGCCAGCATGTCTTCCACCAGGGCCGAGCGCCAGGTGCGCGCCATCAGGCCGCGCTTGGCTTCGGCCGGCGTCTGGGCGGCCTTGATCAGGGCGATGATTTCATCGACGTTCGACAGGGCGACCGCCAGGCCTTCGAGGATGTGGCCGCGCTCGCGCGCCTTGCGCAGTTCGAACACCGTGCGCCGCGTGATGACCTCGCGCCGGTGGGCGAGGAAGCATTGCAGCATGTCTTTCAGGTTGAGCAGTCGCGGCCGGCCATCGACCAGCGCCACCATGTTCATGCCGAAGGTGTCCTGCAGCTGGGTCTGCTTGTAGAGGTGGTTCAGCACCACCTCGGGCACCTGGCCTTTTTTCAGCTCGATCACCAGGCGCATGCCGGACTTGTCGGACTCGTCCTGGATGTGGGCGATGCCGTCGATCTTCTTCTCGTTGACCAGTTCGGCGATCT
>Ga0268298_10002621_pt1 | contig 19517 bp, 17 predicted proteins | sample WWTPWeurt_MetaG_FD_194462 | JGI IMG/M metagenome (GOLD analysis project Ga0268298, IMG submission 194462) | Activated sludge microbial communities from WWTP in Nijmegen, Gelderland, Netherland - WWTP Weurt | ecosystem: Engineered > WWTP > Aerobic digester > Activated sludge | place...
ACCCGGAATGAAATTCTTTTTTCATTGAACAAGCCTAATGATTTCATCTTGGCCATCGTCCAATTTGACGGTTCGGGCCACACCGTGCACTATGTTCAGAGGCCATTCCAAGCGGAACCTGATTTCGGCGTGACCAGCGTCAATTATAATTTTGCTGATCTTTTATCCCGATCCAATAAGATAAATTAGCAGAATAACTACCTGGACAATATCGTGGCACGATACATACTCGGATGATGAAAACAAAGAAAAAACTTATCGAGGTCGCTCTCCCTCTGGAGGCCATTAACAAGGCCAGCGCGCGGGAGAAGTCCATCCGGCACGGGCATCCGTCCACTTTGCATTTATGGTGGGCGCGGCGGCCGCTTGCGGCGGCGCGGGCTGTCATCTTTTCCCAAATGGTAGACGACCCTTCCGCCAACCCGGACCTGTTTCCAACGGAAAAGGCCCAGGAAAAGGAGCGGCAACGTCTCTTCAAGATCATTGAAGATTTAGTGCTTTGGGAGAACACTACAAACGAAGAGGTGCTGAACAAAGCCCGGGAGGAAATTTGGCAAAGCTGGCGCCAAGCTTGCGCCGAGAACGCCGGCCACCCCCGCGCTAAGGAGCTTTTTGACCGGCATAAGCTCCCGGCCTTTCACGACCCCTTCGCCGGTGGCGGGGCTCTGCCCTTGGAGGCCCAGCGCCTCGGCCTTGAAGCCTACGCCAGTGACTTAAACCCCGTGGCAGTTTTGATCAACAAAGCCATGATCGAAATCCCGCCCAAGTTCGCTGGAAAACCTCCCGTTAATCCCCAAACTCGTCTGAACAAGGAATTGATTGCCCGCGATTGGAAAGGCGCTCAGGGCCTAGCCGATGACGTCCGCTATTACGGCCAATGGATGCGCGACGAAGCCGAAAAGCGAATTGGCCATCTTTACCCAAAAGTGGAAATCACTGCGGAGATGGCAAAAGAACGGCCGGATCTTAAACCCCTGGTCGGCCAAAAGCTCACCGTCATCGCCTGGATCTGGGTCCGAACGGTTAAGAGCCCGAACCCGGCTTTCCGGGACGTGGATGTTCCCCTCGCTTCCACCTTCATGTTGTCCACAAAACCCGGGAAAGAGGCCTACGTCAAGCCCGAGATTGATGGGAAGGCCTATCGGTTCACGGTCAAGGTGGGAAAACCGAAAGACCGCGAAACCGCCGATAACGGCACCAAGCTTTCAAGGGGAGCGAACTTTCGATGCCTGATGTCCGGGATTCCAATCCCGAGTGAACATATTTACAGCGAGGCAAACGCCGGGCGCATGGGTGCCAGACTTATGTCCATTGTTGCAGAAGGTGCCCGTGGGCGCGTTTATTTGGCTCCCTCGGGCGAGCATGAGGTGGCCGCGCAAAGAGCTCAACCTAATTGGAAACCCGAAGTGACAATGCCTGACAACCCGAGATGGTTTTCACCACCGCTATATGGGTTAAAAACTTTCGGCGATCTGTTCACCCCCCGCCAGCTGGTAGCGCTGACGACCTTTTCCGACCTGGTCCAGGAAGCCCGCGCAAAAGTGAAACAAGACGCCCTCGCCGCCGGCCTCCCCGACGACCCCCAACCCCTCAACGAAGGCGGCCTAGGCCCCCAATCCTACGCCGACGCTGTGGCGGTGTATTTGGGGTTTGCGGTGTCGAAAATGACGAATATCGGATCGTCGATTGCTTCATGGATGAGTGATCGGGGGGCGTTCCGCGAGACGTTTGCCCGGCAGGCGATTCCTATGACGTGGGATTTCGCTGAAGCAAACACTTTTGCCGACACAGGAGGCAGTTTCGCAATTGCCATTGACAAAGGCGCGATGGTTATCGATGCGTTTCCATCCAGCGCATTTGCAATGGCCACCCAGTGTGACGCTGCTTCGCAGACTATTAGTTTCAGTAAGGTTGTTTCCACCGACCCGCCTTATTACGACAACATCGGCTACGCTGACCTCTCGGACTTTTTCTACGTCTGGCTGTTCCGATCGTTAAAGACGATATTTCCAAATCTTTTCACCACTCTGGCGGTGCCTAAAGCCGAGGAGCTGGTCGCCACGCCCTACCGCCACAGCAGTAAGGAGAATGCGGAGACGTTCTTTCTCAACGGAATGACCCAGGCAATGCACCGCCTTGCGGAGCAAACGCATACAGCCTTCCCCGTGACTATTTACTATGCCTTTAAGCAATCGGAGAGCGATTCAAAAGACGGAATGACGAACACCGGTTGGGACACATTCCTTGCCGCTGTCATCGAAGCCGGCTTTTCAATTAGCGGCACCTGGCCGATTCACACAGAGGGTTCTGGTCGCATGATTGCAATGGGCACTAACGCCCTAGCCTCCAGCATCGTCCTTGTCTGCCGCCCTCGCCCGGTGGATGCGCCGACGGTGACGCGGCGGGAATTTGTTGCGACGCTTAAGGCCGAACTCCCCAAGGCCTTGGCCAACCTGCAACGGGGGAACATCGCTCCCGTGGACCTGGCCCAGGCGGCTATTGGACCGGGAATGGCTGTTTTCACGCGGTATTCAAAGGTCCTTGCCGAAGACGGGAAATCCCTTCCCGTTCGCGATGCCCTGGCCCTCATCAACCAAACTTTAGACGAAGTGCTGGCCGAACAAGAGGGGGACTTCGATCCCGATACCCGCTGGGCCGTGGCTTGGTTTGAACAGTTTGGGTTTTCCGACGGCGAATTCGGCGATGCGGACAATTTATCCCGAGCCAAAAACACAAGCGTTGGGGGCTTGGTGGACGCTGGAATTGTTTTATCCAAAGGCGGCAAGGTCCACCTTCTAAAACCCATGGACCTCCCCAAGGATTGGGACCCCACGAAAGACGAACGCCTGAACATTTGGGAAATCACCCACCACCTGATCCGCGTTTTGGAATCCGGCGAAAGCGCCGCCGCCGACCTGGTGGCAAAAATAGGCCCCAAGGCTGAAGCCGCACGGGAATTGGCCTACCGCCTTTACACCACTTGCGAACGCAAAAAGCGAGCCCAAGAGGCACTGGCTTACAACACCCTTGTCCAAAGCTGGCCCGAAATCACCCGCCTCGCTCAGACGTTAAGATCAAGTCAACTCGTTCAGGGAGAATTGGTTTGATTGCGGAACCTGCTCCAAAGAAGCAGGCCTCGGCGGAACCTTTCACGCGACCTATCGACATTGTTTTCCCAGTGGTCGCCGTGATGGGGGCCGGTGCAACGGCAGGGGGTTTGGGAAATAACCAAATACCACCGCCGGTCGACAAAGATTTCTTTGATACGGTGGCGATGATTAAGGGAAGGGGGACGCCAGTTGTTGCAAAGCGTGTTATGAAAGATGTGTATGAAATGTTTGGAAAGGTTCATGGTGTGGGTCTTGAAGAATACTATCGGGAGATTGAAACAAGAGCTGCGATTGGTGCAATTGCGCCAACCCAAAACAAACAGCGGGACTGGGGAAGGAGAAAACAGGATTTGGATGAGCTCATTCGCCGAGTTTACATCCACACCACGTTTGACCTGAAAGGAAACCTACCGTTAAAGAGCCCGTCCCACGAAAATCTTTTCCGACTTTTTACAGGTAAGACAACAATAATCACATTTAACTACGATCTTGTGATCGAAGAAAATATTCAAGCGGCTGGAACATGGAACCCCAAAAATGGATTTCTCATAAACGTTTCGGGGTCAACCGGTGAATGGGCTAGAAAATTGATGAGAAAGCAGGCTGCGAACCAAAACCGAAAAGTTGGGGTTGATTTACTAAAAATGCACGGCAGCCTTGGGTGGCGCCTTTACGAGGGGAATAAAGCGATTCGTATCAAAGATAGACCGTACGTTGTTCGAGCTGGACAAAGGGAGACAGTTGCGATATTAGGACCCGGGTGGAAAAAACCAATCGATAGAAACCCATTCAAACGGTTTTGGCGTGAAGCAAGGCTTCGCATTGAGCGTGCAAAAACGGTAATGATTATTGGATATTCACTCCCCGAGACGGATTTGTTGGCGCGCGCCCTCTTTGCAGAGGCAATCCGAATGAAAAAAGCCAGAAAAAACATGTTGCAAAAATTATTTATTGTAGATCCTTCAGCCATGGTCAAAGAAAAATTCGCTTCACTTTTTGCCCCATGCCTTGGTCCAAACGGTAATGTCGATTTATTGGAAAACATGAAAGAACTCAACCATCGCATCCAAGCGACTTTGAGCCAAAAGGAGAAGTGATTTGGCCATCACTAACCACGAACGCATCGGAAAAATGTTGGACCTGCTTCGGCAGGGGCTGGCCCCGTTCGTTGAGCGGGAGTTGAAAGCCCAGTACCAGCAAAAATGGTTTGAACAGGCCAAAGCGTCTATGGATGGCCAGCAGTCCATGTTGATGGGCATTGAAAAAGAAAACCGTATGGACGCGGCGGCGCTCTTGCTTGTGATGTGGAACCTTTGGAACGAGGTATTTAAGAAAACCTTGGGCCACCCGGAACGTTCGATTGTAAGCGAGCTCCGCGAGATCCGGAACCGCTGGGCCCACCAAACCCCTTTTAGCTCAGATGACGCCTACCGCGCCATGGACAGCGCTGGCCGCCTGTTGGCCGCGGTCTCGGCCGCCGAAGCCGATGAAGTTGAGAAAATGAAGATGGAGCTTTTGCGGGTGCGGTTTGATGAGCAAGTCCGTTCCGAAAAGCGCCGCCAAGCCGGAACCGCTGTTGAAAGCCAGGTGACCGGGACCTTGAAACCCTGGCGGGAGGTGGTCCTGCCCCACGAAGACGTGGCGAAAGGGCGTTACCAACAGGCGGAATTTGCGGCGGACCTGTGGCAGGTTCATTTGGGGGAAGGATCGGAGGAATACCGAAATCCCACAGAGTTCTTCCGGCGGACCTTTTTGACGGAAAGCTTAAAGCAGTTGTTGGAAGGGGCTGTGAAAAGGGTATCGGGCGCGGGTGGGGACCCCGTGGTGCAACTACAGACTAATTTCGGAGGGGGGAAAACCCACTCCATGTTGGCGCTATATCATCTTTTCTCGGGGGCAAACCCCAGCGACCTGGCGGGGGTGGAAGCTCTGCTGGCCGAGGCAGAGGTGAAAGCCCTCCCCAAAGTGCGGCGGGTGGTTTTGGTGGGCAACAAAATCTCTCCGGGCAACCCCATTGTCAAAGCCGACGGGACGGTGGTCCGCACCCTATGGGGAGAATTGGCCTACCAACTGGGCGGCAAAAAGGCCTTTGAGAAAATCCGCTTGGACGACGAGCGGGCCACCAGCCCCGGGGACAAGCTGCGCGAACTTTTCAACGAATACGGCCCCGCCCTGATCCTTATCGACGAGTGGGTGGCCTACGCCCGGCAACTGCATGACCAGGGTGACCTTCCCGCCGGGACCTTTGAAACCCATTTCACCTTCAGCCAGGCGTTGACGGAATCCGCCAAGGGGGCGAAACATTGTCTGCTGGTGATCAGCTTGCCCGCGTCTGACGCCAGTGGGTCGCCCCATATTCAAGCCGACGATGTAGAAGTGGGTGGAGAGCGTGGCCGCGCGGCGCTGGATCGGTTGCGGAACGCCATTGGTCGCGTGGAGGCCTCATGGAGGCCGGCCAGCGCGGAAGAAGGGTTTGAAATCGTTCGGCGTCGGCTATTCCAGCCGTTGGTGGAACAGGGCCAGTTCGTGGCTCGGGACACCGTTGCGAAGGCATTTTCAAACCTTTACAACGCCCAGAAGCAGGAATTTCCACCAGAGTCCGGAGAAATGGATTACGAACGGCGACTAAAGGCGGCCTACCCCATCCACCCCGAGGTGTTTGATCGATTGTACGGCGACTGGTCAACCCTGGTTAAATTTCAGCGGACGCGGGGCGTATTGCGCTTGATGGCCGCCGTCATTCACACCCTTTGGCAACGGGGGGACAAAAACCCCCTGATCATGCCCTGCCATATCCCTATTGATGACCCGCGGGTGCAGTTTGAGCTTACGCGCTACTTATCCGACAACTGGGCCCCGGTTTTGGAGCGGGACGTGGACGGGGCCCATTCGTTGCCATTGAGGATTGACGGGGAAATTTCAAACCTGGGCAAGTATTCGGCGTGCCGACGCGTGGCCCGTACTATCTACCTGGGGTCCGCCCCCACGGCGGGGGCAGCCAACCGGGGGGTGGAAGACCGGCGGATCAAGCTGGGTTGCGTCATGCCTGGGGAATCCCCGTCCGTGTTCGGCGACGCCCTCCGCCGCTTGAGCGCGGCCGCCACGTTCCTTTACCAGGACGGGGCGCGGTATTGGTATTCCACCCAGCCGACGGTCACCAAAATGGCGGACGACCGGGCGGAACAGTTAAAATCCAACTCTGACGGCGTGGCCCGAGAAGTGGAGCGGCGCTTAAAAGAGAATTTGCAGAAACGGGGAGAATTTTTGCGGGTTCACGCTCATCCCCAAGGCAGTCAAGACGTCCCGGACGAGATGGAGGCACGGCTCGTGGTTTTGGGCACCGACCGGCCCTATAGCAAGGAACCGGGTTCCCCCGCTGAGTTGGCCGCGAAGGAGATATTTGAGAAACGTGGTAACGCTCCACGGATTTACCGAAACACGCTCATTTTTTTGGCGGTGGATAAGGCGCGGCTTCAAGACTTGGACGAGGCTACGCGGAAATATTTGTCGTGGGTTTCAATTGTTGAAGAGCAGGTTCAATTAAATTTGACCCCTCATCAAGTAAAACAGGCTGAAAGCGCACGGGTCTCCCAAGATGCATCGGTCTCCGCGCGACTACCGGAAGCTTACCAGTGGATGCTGGTCCCTGCCCAAGAAAAACCGGATTCCCCGGTGGTGTTCACCGCCGTACGTGTTTCAGGCCAGGAAGCCTTGGCGGTTCGAGCGACAATCAAGTTGCGGAACGACGGGAGGCTTCTTTGCGCTTTTGGTGGCAGCGTTCTCCGGAAGGTCATGGACAGCGTGCCACTCTGGAAAGAAGGGAACCACGTAGAGATAAAGCAACTGGAAGAAGATTTCGCACGGTATCTTTACCTGGAAAGGCTGAAATCGCCCGAGCTGGTCCTGGCCGCTGTTAAAGATGGTATGTCCCAGCTGAATTGGATCCAAGACGGTTTTGCCTATGCGGACGCCTACGACGAGAAGGCGGGACGCTACCGGGGCCTTCGTCTGGGGGGTATGCCACCAACTTTTACAATCAGCCCGAGCGGATTGTTAATTAAGCCCGAAGTTGCGCTTAACCAGGCCAAGGCAGAGACCACAGTTGAAGGAAGCGCCCCAGCTGTAGGCGTTATGTCCATTGTTACAAAACCCGGGATAACCCCCTCACCCACCAGTGACCACCGCCCAACACGTTTTCATGGAAGCGCACCCCTGGACCCTTCCCGCGTAGGAAGAGACGCGGGTCTCATTGCGGAAAATGTGATCTCCCATTTAGCATCCATTGTGGGCGCAGATGTAAAGGTAACATTGGAAATTGAAGCCAAAATCCCCGACGGCGCCCCCGACCACGTCGTCCGCACCGTGACGGAAAATAGCCGAACCCTGAAATTCACCGACCAAGGGTTTGAGGCCCAGTAGCCCCCAAGGATATTTCCATGACCATCGAGTGCTCACTATCATTCCTGACCCAGCTAATTTTGGCCGGGGCCATCGCAGGCGTCGGTTTGTATTTGAAGAGTTACATTCTTAAAAAGGCTGAGAATTCCGCTACGAAAGAAGACATTAGGGAATTGACAGGAAGAGTCGAGGCCATCAAACATGAATTTGCAACTCGTCTCCATGTCCGCCAGGTGCGGTATGAGCGGGAATACGATCTCTTGGTCGATATATGGGAAAAGGTTGTTGCGCTTCGTGACGCAACGGTGCGATTGAGGCCAGAGTCAGATACAATTCAGGAAGGGGTATCGGACAGCGAGCGAAAAGCGCAAAGGGTCAAAATATATATGGCGGCGGGCCGAGAGTTTTATCTTGCGTATGAAAACCGGAAGCCGTTCTTCCCAGAGCCGCTCTACACCCAACTTTCTACTTTGATTAAGAGAACGTGGAGGGAAACAGTCCAATACAAGCATGGAGACCCAAACAAACAACCGGAATATTGGGATCAAGCGGTCAAGAATTTGACTGAAGTTGATGAGTCTTGCGCCGCGATTGAACAATTCATTCGCGAGCGAGCGCGACGCTGGGAAATGGATGAATAGATGTTTGGATGGGGTTGGGGAAGGGAACTCGTGGCGAAACAGGGCGATGACAAGGGCCTTTTTTTAGAGGGAAAAGAAGGAAAATGTGAAAAATAGACGACCCAGACCGATAACAAACCGCGTTTTATACATCCCAAAATGATGCTGGATGATCTAATGGATATACGGCTTCGGCTGTTGTTGGCTCATGTATCCCTGACTTCGAGCACACAATCGCTTGCACGTTTCAGATCCAAAGAAGTCGAAACATATTTTTCAAATTTAGAGGCTTCAGGCTGAACAATAATGAAAACAATCAAACGCCTTACGCCGAAAATGAAGAAAAACGATGGCAAGGAATAAAGGAGCTGCGGAAAGAAACAACTCAATTGGTCGTTGGGGTCTTGCAAACGTGAAACCTGAAAAAACCCTTTCCGAAGTCGGTTATTCAAAACTTCTTTCCGATCTGCGAAAACTTTGGGAAACCGGCAAAGCCAAGGCTCAACGAGCCGTTTCTCGGCAGCTGCTTCAAACCTACTGGGAAATCGGTGGGCGGATTGCGGAAGAGAAAATGACCTTCAACGCCGGATATGAGAAGGCAATCATGGAGCGCCTAGCTGATGACATGCGGACTGACATGACGACGCTTTATCGATGCGTCCAATTTCACGACACCTACAAGACCATGCCGGAGAGTGAATCACTCTCCTGGTCGCATTACCGGGTGCTGCTGACGGTGAAGGACACCAAGGAGAGGGATTTCTACACCCAGGAAGCGGAAATCAAGCACTGGACCAGGGATCAACTGCTAAAAGCCGTCCAGGGGGACACGTTCTCCGATGACAAGAAGGGAACGAAAACCAAAAAGTTGCCGCGGCCCATCGGGGCGACGTATGTGTTTAAGGCCATTGTTTTGGAAGTGGTGGATGGCGACACCCTGGTGGTGGATGTTGATTGTGGCTTTGAAATCAAGAAGAAGGAACGCATTCGGCTTGCCGGGATAGACTGCCCTGAAATTATGATGGACGAAGGGAAAGAAGCCGCCGAATACGTGCGGAACCAATTGGCGCGGGTGCCGTTCATAATGATTCGGTCAACGAAAGTGGACATCAATGGCCGGTTCCTGGGACATGTTTTCTATTCATTGGATGACACTGTGGCGAAAGACGACATTTATATCAACGGCAAATACCTGAACCAGGAGCTGCTGGACCGAGGTTTAGCAAAGGTTTATTGATTAAAAGGGGGGGGCGAATGTCAGCCGTTAAGGCAGAGATGGGTGAGCTCCTTGTGGGAGCCTATCTGAAAGAAATTGAAGGGTGTGATTTTGTCGATTACAATGTTCGCCCCGCTGGCGGTGGGTTGGCTGGTTTAAATGAGATTGACGTTCTGGGACTCAGGTTCTCGGACAAAACGGTTTTTTTATGCGAGGTAACGACGCATATCCGGGGAGCGCTTTACGGAACCTATAATGAAACGAATCGGCGCATTGGAAAAAAGTTCCGCAGGATGAGGGCTTACGCGAAATCAAGTGTGCGGGGATTTGGAAAAATTCGGTTCATGTTTTGGTCACCTAGAGTTCCCGAAGGGAAACTAATGCGCTCACTTGAACGATACAAAGGATTGGAACTTGTCGTAAATGCGGGATATCGAAAAAAGGTTGAGATGCTCCAAGACCGAGCCAGAAAACGGAAGCATGATTCGGGGAATCCATTTTTCCGGGCTCTTCAAATACTCGGTTGCCTGCGGGGATGAGCTGCCCTCGGCGATAAAGGAGTAAGCCGTGTCTGAATATTATCGAGGGAAACGGACCCGCAATATTTACGACCCCAAAGAGAAAAAGCCATTTAAAATCAGCCGTAGTGCCATTGACCTATTTGTAACCTGTCCGCGGTGTTTTTATTTAGACCGGAAACTGGGGGTAGGCCGACCCCCGGGATACCCTTTTTCGTTAAACATTGCGGTGGACGCACTGCTGAAAAAAGAGTTTGACATCCACCGGGCCAAAGGCCAATGTCACCCGCTTATGAAGAAATATGGAATTGAGGCGAGGCCCGTTGACCGGGAAGAAATGGATGACTGGCGCACAACATTGAAGGGAATCCGATATCTACACAAACAAACCAATCTCCTGATCTACGGGGCCATCGACGACCTTTGGGAAAATGACAAGCGACAATTTATCGTGGTTGATTACAAAGCGACGGCAAAGCAAGAAGCGATTGTGGCGTTGGACAAAGAGTGGCAGGATGGCTATAAACGGCAGATGGAAGTATACCAGTGGTTGTTCCGGAGGAATGGGTTTGAAGTGGCGAGAAGGGGATATTTTGTCTATTGCAACGGGAAGACGGATCGGGAAGCCTTTGATGCTCGTTTGGAGTTCGATATTACCTTGGTCCCCCATGACGGCGATGATAAATGGGTGGAGGGGGTGATCGGCGACCTTCACGCCTGTCTCAATAGGGACGTGGTCCCGAAAGCGGCTGAAGGATGTGACTATTGCCGTTATCGGCATGACGCCGCGGAGGTTATGGGGACCCCGCCGAAAAGCGATTGACGATGGGGAAGTCGGGAGCGGTTGGCGAAGCAGAACCCGCCTATTGGTCATAGTCGCCTTTGGTTTCTCGCTCGGTACATACGAGCGAGATATTCTCGGTAGGACAGAGGCCCCGGCAGCTGATTGATTTGGGGAGGAGGAGGCGGGGCCATGGAAATAGCAGGTTGAGCACCCCTAATATTAACCGAGACCCATTCAGCAACCTCATTCACGAGCTTCTCAAAATCGTCCCCTGGTTGAGCTGGGGTCTCGCGATGGAAATCAATAAAAGTAGAACGCGGGAAGGCCAAAACGAAGGCCCTGCCGTTTGTTGCAAACGGAATCAACAACCAAAGCCTATCTGGCTCCAGAAAATCAAGGAAAACTGGAACGCGCCCATTAACCCATTCCTGCAAAAGCCCGCACTCGGAGGACGGTGCATTTATCAGAAGCTGTTGAGGGTGGATGCGAGTCCCAGCGTTTAAAGCCCTAAAAAACTTTTCCTGGTCATTTTTTCTGCGAGTGCCATTCACGATCCAAACCAATTTAGGGTAAAACTCATTGCGAGCCTGTCGCTCTTCGGGGCGTAGGGCGGAATATTGGATCTCCAATACCCACTCACGAGCGGTTTTGACGTCTGCAATGTGTTTTTCGCCGGTTTCCGAGCGGTGGACAACCTCTTGCCAATCCAGGGGAAAAAGATCCTGCCAAGATCGATGCCACTCCGTTTTGGGCTCCCACCAATGGTCGCAGGTTTGGATTGTCTTGTGAGCCCAGTGCCATATTCGAATCTTGCCGCATCTGGCGATGACGTCTGTTTCACAGAGAATACATGTGCCCTTAAGACCTGGAGCTGCTTCAACCCTCTTCCCATCAACGATTGCGAATTTCATTTTCATAACCTACTCCTTCGTATTGGATTAAAAATGCACCGGGAGATTATGGGCCTCGATACAAAAACCCCGGATTACTGACCCTCTTTTAAAAACCGCCAGGCGGTTAATCCTCGCGCTCGGAGCAAAGCAATGAGGCAATTCCTACCGCCCTCGTGTTTGATTGTCGAGCAAATAGTCCAAGACTGTTCGTAAGCGTTTCACCTCCCCTTGAAGCTCGGTGACCTGCTTGTTGAGTTTCAGGTTCTCGCCGGTCAACCGAATTACCTCTAGCATGGCGTTTCCGTACTTTGCCAGAACCTCACTATCGATCTCCCATTCCCGACGGGGGTGGCGATAAGGTTCGCGTTCCTCATGACCAGCCATCATGACACGCCTCCTTGTCCTACTCCAGTTCCCGCATTTTCCGCCTTGTGGCCACGTACGCCAGTGCGAGCATGTGACGGGCCTTTTTGTCGCCCTCGCGGCCGGCGCGCTTTAACCAATAACGCGCCTGGTCTATGTCTTTGGGAGCCCCGTAGCCGATGATTAAACTCGCCCCTAGGGCGATCATCGCTTGGACGTGGCCTCGCTCGGCGGCCTCGCGCCACCACCGATGGGCTTGCTTCGGGTCGGAGGGGGAAACGCGCCCCTTGGCGTGGGCGTCCCCCATGTAAAAAGAGAGATCCGCCGACGCGTTGTCGCCGAAAAGGTTTTGCCGGTGGAAAACACCCCTTCGTTTCCGATAGCGGCGGAGCAGCACGCTCAGGGTAGACCAGTTTTTGCCAAAGGGCTTTAACTCCTGTTGGGCATCATTAAAACTCGACATGGCGAACCTCCTGTGATTGGTTTCGTTTCACACCGCACGAGATGTCCAGAATGCCCCCGCCGGCGGGCCCGGTGGGCGGGGCCCGCGCGGGGCGGTGATCAACGCCGGGCCCCCTTGGCGGACGTTGCGCGCAGGATGAGGCTGTCCTCGGAGGCAGCCTTGAGCTCTTGGTGAAATTGGCGGAGCCGGGCATATTCCGTGGCGGGGAGCCGCGCGGGTGTGAGCCACCGGTCTTCGATCACACTGAAGGTGTTGCCCTTCAGCTTACAGGTGCGTTTAAAGCGTATGCCGTCGGTTTTCATGTCGAAGCCGCGGGGAAGGTGGTCCACACCGTGCCCCGCCGGGAGCTGGATCGTTGTTTCGGTGCGGGCGTAGTCGGTTTCTCTAAACCACAGGGGGTGGACGCGGGGGGAGTCGGGGAAGTTTTCCATGCGGTCTTCGATTTCCAAGTCGTAGACCAGAAAGGGGCCGTTTTTCTGGGCAAGTCCGGGGGCTGTTCCGGTAATTCGGGTTTGGATAGGCCCGAAGCGTTGGTCCACACCCTGGAACTCTATGGCGCCGTCCTGAATGCCAGCATGAATGGCCGCCAACATGACCTGCTTCGATTTGTCAGCCAGCGGCTTAGGCATGGCCTCGATCGCTCGAATGCCCTGACGCGCACCGGGGCAGGATTTGCGAGAAAGGAGCCCCGTTTGCTCCAACCGGCCGGAACCGTCGGGGTTGAGCTGAATGTGTGTCTTTGACAAGGTCACGGGGCGGGTTACGTCTTCGGTGGGGAGATTTAAACGTCGGCCCCCTTGGCCGTTGATGAGAAAGACCTGCGCGCCGTTGAGGCCGGGGTGTTGCTCGGTGTAGGGGAAGTTGTTGTCCGTGGATTCCACGAAGTGGAGCCCGTTGTGCTCCACCGCGGCGATCATGTGGTTGAAATACCCCCAGCGCGGTAGCGTGTCTTGAATCTCCGGCAGGGCGGGGGCCACCAGGGCGGGATAGGCTTTGACGCCAAGCCCTTTCAAGAGCGCGATGGCGAGGGCCGTACGGTCTTTGCAGTCCCCGTAACGGTTTTTGAGGGTTTCCTCTGCCGGATGTGGGGTGAGGCCGTTTTGGCTCAGGTTCATAGAGACGTAGCGAATGTTGTCATCGATATAGTTGAAAACCTCCTGAATGCGGATTTCTGTAGAGGTGGACTTGGCCACGAAGCCCTCGGCAAACTTTTGAAGGGCCGGGGTGACTTTGGCCGACCCCTCCACCACGGGGGCAAAGAAGGCGTCCAATTGGGACCAATGTTTCCAATGGGAAATGGCCAGGGTCCCGGCCAGGTGTTCCAGCGGGGGCATGTGGGCTTCATCCGGGATCTCATCCCGGTCTTCGAGGACCCATTCCCGCGTGTGTTTGCCATTGGCGAGGGTAGAATTTCCAGGTTGAAGCCCGTTCAACGGCAAGAAAGTGAGGTCCATCCCCTGAGGCCAGGTGACGGCGTAGCGTACCCTCTTTGCTTCGGTCAATGGGTCGATCTGGGTGAATAACTCGATTTGACCGGGGACGCGGGGATTGAAGTTGTGTTTGACAACCTTTAACTCGACAGTGGACCCCACCGTCAGTCGGGGCAGTGTGAGGGTGACCACGTGGGTGTCGTCATAGACAGCATTATCCCCCGAGCGGGCTTTGTCTTGGACTTTATTGTGGTGGATGCGTTTCCCGTCCGGGGTGATGACCACAGCGGACATCGTTAGCCTATCGAACTTTGGGTTGTAGTCCTGTTGGAACTCCCCGAACCCGTTTTTGATCGCTTCGGGGCTCTGCACCTTGTGGAGAACCGTGAGATGGGACTTTCGAGTGAAGTCCGGAAAGAGTTCGATGTGCGCGTCGATGTTCAGCAGGAGTACATGCCGGTCGGCGTTGCGGTCCTCCCAGGTGTCGGCGAGGAGGATAGACGGGAAGAAAAAGAGCAGGCTGGTGAGGGGGAGAAGGATCGTAAGTTTCATATGGCTACCGCCTTTCGGACCGAAGTCCGGTGAGATCGAGCAGCCCCTGGTGTCGGAGAGCGGGTGGGCTCGCCTCTCACCCCCATTGTAGGGGGGGATAATAAATAAATCAAACTGATAATATTGATATCTGATATAAATCCTGTTAAACTATTGTTATGGAAATCCAACAGATGCGGGCGTTCTTGGCGGTGGCAAGCGGGGGCGGGTATTCCCGCGCGGCGGAGGCGGTGCACCGGACGCAACCGGCGGTGACGGCGTCGGTGAAAGCGCTGGAACGGGAGCTGGGAATTCCCCTTTTCGAGCGGCGCGGCCGCCGGGCGGCGCTGACCCCGGCCGGGGAGGCGCTGGTGGCCGAGGCGGGCCCGGCCCTGAACCAGTGGGAGGGATTGGCGGCCAGATTAAAGGAGCGGCTGAGCGGAGAGGCCCAGGGGGTCTTGCGGATCGGCGCGGGGGAGGCGACGGTGCTGTATTTGCTCCCGCCGATTCTCTCCACGTTCCAAAAGAAACATCCCAAGGTGCGGATCGTGATCCACCACCAGCGGACGGAGGAAACCCTGCGGATGCTAAATGCGGGAGAATTGGATTTTGGGGTGAGAACTTTAACGGTGATCCCGTCCTGGGCGGTTTATCGGCCGTCAATGCATTACGCCCGGGTGGCGGTGTGCGCAAAGAGGCACCCTTTTGCGCGGGGGGGGATGGTTAAACTGGCCGAACTGGCGAAGCATCCATTGTTATTTCCCGGGGCCCAATCGATTACGCGGGTGTTGGTGGAGGGGGCTTTAACAAAAGCGGGGCACACTTATGCCGTCGGTTTGGAGGCGGGAGGCTGGGAGGCCATCAAGCGGTATGCTGCCGAAGGGTTGGGCGTGGCGGTGGTGCCGGAGTTGTGTTTGACCAAGGAAGACCGAACGCGCTTGGCGCTGCGGCCGACCGGGAATCTGTTTGGAAAAGACAGTTATGGAGTCGTCATGCGGCGGGGGACCTTGCTGGGGGCAGCGGCCAATGAAATGATTCGACAACTGGACCCCGAGTATCCGCTGGGGGAAGGGGGGAAAAGTAAATAGGGAAGGTGGTTTGGCGGGTTATTAAGTTTTACTTTCGGCGCTTCTTGATCAGAGGGTCAATACTTTATTGTTTTCCAACCATCTCCCATAAACCTCGAAACGGCGGGTCGGGGTCTATTAAGCGCCACACTTTTCCCGATTTAATTTCTCGAAACCAGCGCCCACCTACGATTTCACCTTTTGAATAGGCGGGATCCGAAGGAATTTCTTGGAGGATTCCTAAATTTACTTGGGTTTTTAAGAATTCCACAAACCGATTAAACTCACCGGTGGTCTGAAAACCGTGAATTTCTACAAACCCCGGGGAAGTGGTTTTCATTAGAAGGTTCTTGGTGGATCACTTTGTGCGGATGATTTTAAAATTGGCGTAATCATCGACACAGAGCCGAAAACATTCCTTGTCGATAAACACGTTACCACATGTGCAACCGCCTGTTTCTTTTGCAATTGAGGGAATTGAATCACCGCATTTGCCGCAGAGGTAAAACAAATCACGACCGCGCTCAACGGAGTCCTTTTCGGACAAATTCTCTTTAACGATCAAATATTTACTGATTTTCATATTCGGGCACTTAAACACTACAAAATCATATCTAGGTATTTTTTCATTTCTTTGGCACGGGTATGAAAATCAGAGGTTTTGGTATCCTTGAGAAAAGCGGTTAGTTCCAACCGAATCTGCCCCAGGATCTCCCCCGGAACGCTGCTTATTTCCAAAGCTGCTTGAAATCGAATCGCCCAGGTATCAGTCTTTAATTCTTTAATTAGCTCCCTGAATTTTTCATAGAGATCCTGGTTGTTCTTTGTCATCGCTTATTTTTCCAAGCAAAGATAAATGCCATTTCACTTAAATGGGTTATTGTAGTTCGCGATGTGGTTGCCTTCTTTGTCGTACTCCGCTCCCGAAATAACGTCCCGGTAATCATCAACTGCGTATTTTGTGGCCTCTTCCAGTTTTTTAATTTCGCCTTCACTCAAGACAAGAACGCAACGGATAGTCCTCGCGTGAGACCCGGCAGGGTCGTCGAGTTTACGGAGAATCTCCCTCGCCTTTTCGGAGTGCGAACCAAATAAATCAGAAATTTTGTTTTCAATATCTGCTGCGAACATTTTGTTCTCGATTAATTGGCAAGTGGGACCCTATAAGACCAATTTCGGGATGTGTTTGAATTTTGCACATCGGAAATGATTATTTTGGAAATTTGCGATGCCAGAGATCGGATGTATCGACAACCTCTCCCTTTTTTTTCATTTGAGCGAGTTCGGTTAATATCTCTTTGTCAGTGTACCTGGAGTGATTTTTATAATCAATGAACTCAATAATGTCGAGAACAGCAATCCCATTTTTTTTCTTGTAAAACGCAAATGCGTCTTTTATCCATTCCTGAATGGTTTTCATTGGTTAATGCCTTTCCTTGGATAGCTCAATTGATTTAACCGGATACTTGTTTTTCTCAAGAACGCTTTTCTCCATCTGATAATAAGTACTGCGCTCCGTTCTCATGGGATCAGGACCAACGTCAATAATTTCATTACCCTGTTTAATTTGCCTATTAATCCATTGCCGATTGTTTTTTAGCCAGTTGTCGCGATTCATTCCACGCGGTTTGTAGTATGAAAAATCGTTTTCACGAGCATATGGGACAACACGGTCATCCATATTCTCACCTATTACCACTGTTTTCTTATTGCTCCCAATCGTAAAATGCCCCGCCTGGCCGGTGGCGGGATTGGTGAAGGCCTCCCGTTCAGACCGGAGAAAGCGAACCACTCCGACAAAGAACCCACGAACGGAGCCAACGATGTTTGAGTTGATGGCCTTCATGCTGCTAGATGTGGTAGCCGCCGCGGCTACAGGGGCGACGACAATTGCCGAATACACGGCCGCGGCGCGGGGAGAGAGGCCCATGGCTTCAAAAGTTTTCTGGCTTACGACGCCGGAGCCGATGACGACCGCCGTGGTGGCGGGGGCCGTGGCCAAGCCATAGCCCACGCCCACGATGGCGGCGCCGCCGGCCGCAGCTAAACCCCCTCGGCCGATGGCCAAGGTGACGCCCGGGTGCGACTCCGCCAGTTTGTCCAAGTGGTTGAAGACGGCTTTGTCCGCCGCGAGATTCAATAGTTCGTAACCCTGTTCCATCGTGTCCGCTGTTTTGATGACGGCGTTGCCCACCACGTCAGGTTTGGCGGCCAGGAGGTGGTTGCGGATGAGCATGATCTCGGCGCACTTTAGGCGGGCCTGTTGGGGGGTCAGGATACCCCGGTCCGCCATGCCCTGCAGAGCGGCGAAGGCGTTTTGGGCTTCCTGCGTGATGGCTTTTTTTTCTTCCGTGAAATACCCCGCCGCGTTTTTCAGTTGGTCCACGGTGATGGTCGGGGTTTTCATGCTCTCGGGGGTGGCGTGGGGGGCCATCTTCCCGTAGTCCATTTCCAAACCTTTGACCGCCCGCTTGTAGGCCTGAAACTGTTCGGTTTGAGCCTGGAGGGTGGCGATGTTGGCTTTTAGCTCGGTCTGGGCTTGTTCCAGGGTGGTGATGGCGCTGGCGACCTCGCTGTAGTTGCCGTTTGAGAGGTGATTGTTTAATTCTGCCGACTTCTGGTCGAGGGCCTGGGTCAGAGCCGACTGCTCGGCGATGGCGGATTTGATTTCAAAGTCCAAGGCGTTGGGCGTGGCCGTGTTTTGGTGAAGCTTGTTGAAGAGGGTGTTGGAATGGAGCACCGCGCTTTGGCTGTCTTGAGAAAGTTTCCGGGACTGTTGGGTGAGGATGGCCGAGGCTTCTTGGGCTTTGGCCGTCTTTTGTTCCAGCTGGGAGACAGAGAAGGTTTCGCCGTGTTGGGAGACGAACAGCGTTTCATTGCCCCTGTTGAGGTGGAGGCCGTTGATCTCGTTGATTCGGCCCTTAAGCCGCACTTCCATTTGCGTGAGGGTGATCTTCTCGTTCTTTAGGTTGGTAATGGATTCCAGAGCTTTGCCGGGGTTGTCAATTCGGGCGTTTTGGAAAGAGAGCATGATGACCGGAGTGAGGTCGGCCTTTGTTCCAGGCTTCGTCCCTTCGTAAATCATGCTGGCCCCGGCGGGGATGGCGCCCAGGCCGGTGATGGTGACCGGGTGGGTGTAGTCGAATTTTGTTCTTGGCTCAATGCGGGAATAATCGATCCCCGTGGGGGTGAAGCGGTCGTTATCCAGGGTCATGACGACGGGGAGGGGTTTCCCGTCCGCTCGTTTGATGCCGCCGAGGTCAGGGCTCATGGTGACGCCCTGGGTTAAATGGATTCCACGGCCGTTGTCGTTCATCTGGAAGGTGGAACCCGGTTCCCAGGTGGTGCCGCCGTGTTTGAACTGCTGCCCATCGGCAACCTGAAACTGCCCTTTGGCGATTTCTTTGATTTCAGGGTTGGTCTTTAAGATCTGGTCGCGGCGGGCATCGTAGGAGATCTTGGCCCGGTCGATGGTGAAGACCTTGGCGATGGCGTTGCCCACCGCTTGGGCGAAACCTTTGAAGGCGTTGCCCACGGCCTTGAGACCCGCGCCCATGGTTCCAAAGAACCCCTTAGACTCCGGCTTGGTGGCGGCCTGAGGTTTGGGGAGGTTGATTTTGAACTCTGGGAGGGAGGTCCGGTTTAAATCGGCGAACTGGAATTTGGGTTGCGGCAAAGTGGGTTGGCTGAGAGAAGACAGGCTGAAAGACGACGGGACGAAACCTGGCCGCGAGCCGAAGCGCAGTTGCATGGCGGCGTTTTGGTTGCCGATCTGCCGGTCCAGCTGGAAAGAGGGGGAAAAGTTGTTTTGGGGTTTGTACTGGTTTTGATAGTTCTGGACGCGGGGCGGGGTGTAGGTGTAGCGGTCGTCGTCGTAGGCGATGGCTGACGCCGGGCCAAGGACAATGGCCAGGCTGAGGACGCTTGTTAAAACCTTATGGAACGCGGAGCCGAGCGGGAAGTCGAGAGGGGGAACTCGGCGCATGGGGAATCCTTCAAAAGTATTGGAAAGCAAGGATATTTTAAACCCGTTCCCGTCGGAAGTCAAGCCTTGTAAATGCGCTTTTTGGGGTGGCGGGCGGGCGCGGGTGTTGGCGCCCGCCTGTTGAGGCTTTAGGGGTTTC
>Ga0268298_10002622_pt1 | contig 19491 bp, 15 predicted proteins | sample WWTPWeurt_MetaG_FD_194462 | JGI IMG/M metagenome (GOLD analysis project Ga0268298, IMG submission 194462) | Activated sludge microbial communities from WWTP in Nijmegen, Gelderland, Netherland - WWTP Weurt | ecosystem: Engineered > WWTP > Aerobic digester > Activated sludge | place...
TGTCCTGCCGCTTGCCGGAAAGAATCTCGTCACCGATGATGATCGCGCCAAAGTTCATACCCTTCTTGCCTCCCCTTCGATGATGACCGCCGCCGCGTCACGTTCGCGACGCAGCGCCTCCAGTCCATAGTGCACGTAGGCCAGCGCGCCGAAGGCCGGCGCCAGCAGGCCGACGAAGGGCACGTGCGCCAACAGGCCGAGCAGCACCCCGAGCAGCAGCAGCTTGCCGCGATGCCTGGCGAAGATCGCTTTCCACTCGTCTTTCGTCGCATGCAGCGCCAGCGCATCGTAGGCGAAGGTGCGACGATTCAGCCAGGCCAGCCAGTAGATCGGCAGCACCAGCCCCATGCCCGGGATCAGCCACAGCGGCAGCGTGCCGATCCAGCCGATGATGAAGCCGGTCGCCGCGATCAGGCTGTTGGCGGTGGAGGCCACGACGCTGTCGTCACCCTTGCGTGTCACGTCGGGATATTCGCGGTCGCCGATCTCCTGGGCCAGCAGCGGCACCACGAAGATAGCCGCCAGCAGCATCGACGTCATGTAGGCCAGTGCAAACACGGCGAGCCAGCCGCCCACCCACGCCAGCACCTTGGCCAGCCACAGCGCCCCCCAACCCGTGAGCCAGGTCAGCGGCGGGAAATCGAGCAGCTGCGCCACGAACCAGTCGAGCGCGAAAAAGGCCAGCAGCAGCCAGACCAGCAGTGCCACCACCGCCGGCCCGATCAGGCGCGACCAGATGCGGCCATCCTGCAGGTTGTTCAGGCTGCGCACCAGCGCATTGAAGACTTCAACCACGACTCAATCCTTCCCACGTCTTTTGCAACCGCTTCGTCGACACCGGCGTCGGCGTCTTCAGCTCCTGTGCGAACAGCGACACGCGCAACTCCTCCAGCAGCCAGCGGAACTGCTCGAGATTCTCGTCGACCACGCCCTGCTTGGCGAGTTGCGCAGTACGCCGTTCGTAGTTCGTCCACAGTGGCGCGTATTCGGCCATCAGGCGGGAATCGCGCGCCGGGTCGGCCTTGAGCTTGTCGAGGCGCAGCAACGCCGCCTTCAGGTAGCGCGGATAGTGCTGCAGGCGCTCGAAGGGCGTCGCGGCGACGAAGCGCTTGCCCATCAGGCGCGCCACCTGCGCCTCGATATCCTTGACCGCCGCGGCGTGCGTCCTGAACGCCGGCAGCTTCTTCATCAACGCCTGCCATTCGGTGAGCACGAGGCTGACGAGGCGGCAGATCTCCTGCGACAGCAGGCCGAGCCGCGATTTTGCCTCGGTGCAGCGCGTACGGAACTGCGCTTCGGTCTGCGGCAGCGGCGCAGTCAGGCAGGCGCGGGCGAAGACGATGTCGATCAGTTGCTGCTTCAGCTCGTCCACGGTCATCAGCCCCATCGCCTGGATGCCCATCTGCGGCAGGCCGGGCAGGTTCTTCTCGAAGTACTTGAGCTGTTCCCTGAACTGGATCTTGAACAGCCGCACCAGCCCCTTCTCGTGCGCCGCGCGCGCTTCCTCCGGTGAGTCGAAGACATTGAGCGACACCGATTCACCTTCGTCGGTCAGGCCCGGGTAGCCGAGCAGCATCTGCCCGCCGACGTCGACCTCCATCAGCTCGGGCAACTCGCCGAAAGTCCAGTCGGTCAGCCCGGAAAATTCCGACGGCGCCTCGTGCTTCTCCGAGAACTCGGCCTTGGCCTGTCCGCCCCATTCGCCGCGCAGCTCGGCCAGGTTGCGGCGCATGTCGAGTTGGCGGCCGTGCTCGTCGACCAGCTTGAAGTTCATCGACAGATGCGCCGGCAACTCGCCGGGACGGAAGGCGTCCGGCGTCACCGCCCAACCGCGGGCGTTCAGCCCGCGCGTTTCCATGATGAAGGCGATCAGCGCCGGCACCAGCCCCCGGTCGGAGGGAGCCATCTTCTCCGCGAACTCGGCAGCAAACTCCGGCACCGGCACCAGTTTCGCCCGGATCTTCTGCGGCAGCGTCTTCACCAGCTGCTGCACCTTTTCCTTGAGCAGCCCCGGCACCAGCCACTCGCAGCGCAGCGCCGGCACCTGGTTGAGGTGCGCCAGCGGCACCGTCAGCGTCACGCCGTCCTTCGGCGAGCCCGGCTCGAAGTGATAGGTGAGCGCGTACTCGACACCGCCGAGCTTGATCTGCGAGGGGAAGGCGTCGGTGGTGACACCGGCCGCCTCGTGCCGCATCAGGTCCTCGCGCTTGAGGAAGAGCAGCTTCTGGTTTTCCCGCTCGGCCTCCTTGCGCCACTTGTCGAAGTCGGCACCGTTGTGGATGCCTTCGGGAATCACATGGTCGTAGAAGGCGTAGATCAGCTCGTCGTCGACCAGCACGTCCGGCCGTCGCGACTTGTGCTCGAGCGACTCGATCTCGGCCATCAGCTTCTTGTTGTGCTGCCAGAACGGCCAGCGGCGGGCGAAGTCCTCGTTGATCTCGCCGCCGACGAGGCCCTGGCGGATGAAGATCTCGCGCGCCTCGGCCGGATTCATCGGCCCGAAGTTCACGCGCTTTTTCGGATTGACGACGATGCCGTAAAGCGTCGAGCGCTCCCACGCCGCCACCTGCATCGCCTTCTGCTCCCAGTGCGGATCGAAGTAGCTGCGACGGATCATGTGAGCACCCACTTCCTCCAGCCACAGAGGATCGACGCGGGCAACACAGCGGGCGTAGAGCCGGGTCGTTTCGGTGATCTCGCTCGCTACCAGCCAGCGGCCCACCTTTTTCTGCAAGGGCGATGATGGATGGACCAAGAACTTGATGCCGTGCGCGCCGAGGAAGTACATCGAATCCTCGGAACGGCAGCCGAGGTTGCCCAAGAGGCCGGTAAGCAGCGCCTTGTGGATCGCGTCGTAGGTCGCCGGAATCTCGTTTTCCTTCCACCCCTGCTCACCGATGAGCGCGTGCAACTGACCATGCGTGTCACGCCACTCGCGCATTCGATTGGCCGACAGGAAATTCGCATGGCAAATCTGGACCAGTTTGCGCTGCGACTTCTTGTGCTCGATCTCGCTGCCGTACCAGTTCCACAGCTTCAGCCAGGAGAGGAACTCCGACTTCTCGTCCGCCCACTTGGCGTGCGCAGCGTCGGCCGTACCCTGCTTCTCCTGCGGCCGCTCGCGCGGGTCCTGCACCGAGAGTGCGGCAGCGATGACCAGCACCTCTTTCAGGCAGCCGCCATCGCGGGCAGCGACGATCATGCGTGCGATGCGCGGGTCGAGCGGAAGTTTGGCCAGGCCTTGGCCAATGCTGGTCAGTCCATTGTCGCTGTCGAGCGCGTTCAACTCCTGCAGCAACTGGTAGCCATCGGCCACGGCACGCGTCGACGGAGCTTCGAGGAACGGGAATTCCTCGATGTCGCCGAGATGCAGCGACTTCATGCGCAGGATGACGCCGGCCAGCGACGAGCGCAGGATTTCCGGATCGGTGAACGCCGGCCGCGCCTTGAACCCTGCCTCGTCGTAGAGACGGATGCAGATGCCGGCGGCGACGCGGCCGCAGCGACCGGCGCGCTGGTTGGCTGCGGCCTGCGAGATCTTCTCGACCTGCAGCTGCTCGACCTTGTTACGGTACGAATAGCGTTTGACCCGCGCCAGCCCGGTATCGACGACATAGCGGATACCCGGCACGGTCAGCGAGGTCTCGGCGACGTTGGTCGCCAGCACGATACGGCGCCCCCCGTGCGGCTTGAAGATGCGCGACTGCTCCTCTGCCGACAGGCGGGCGAACAGCGGCAGGATTTCCGTGTGCGGCGGGTGATGTTTCCTGAGCGCCTCGGCCGCGTCGCGAATCTCGCGCTCGCCCGGCAGGAAGACCAGCACGTCGCCCGGCCCCTCGCGATGCAGTTCGTCGCAGGCATCGACCAGTGCGTCGTAGAGATCGCGCTGGTCCTCGCGCTCGGCCTCGTCCGTCTCGACCGGGCGATAACGCACCTCGACCGGGAACAGGCGGCCGGAGACCTCGATTACCGGCGCATCGTGGAAGTGCTTCGAGAAGCGCTCGGCGTCGATCGTCGCCGACGTGATGATCACCTTCAGGTCCGGGCGCTTCGGCAGCAGCGTCTTCAGGTAGCCGAGCAGGAAATCGATATTCAGGCTGCGCTCGTGCGCCTCGTCGATGATCAGCGTGTCGTACTGCGACAGCGACGGGTCACCCTGCGTCTCGGCAAGCAGGATGCCGTCGGTCATCAGCTTGACGAAGGTTTCCGGGATCGTGCGCTCGGTGAAGCGGATCTTGTAGCCGACCAGGCTGCCCAGCTCGGTCTTCAGTTCCTGCGCGATGCGCGCGGCGGTCGAGCGCGCGGCAATGCGGCGCGGCTGCGTGTGGCCGATCAGGCCGGTGGCGCCGCGGCCGAGTTCGAGGCAGATTTTCGGTAGCTGCGTCGTCTTGCCGGAACCGGTCTCGCCGCAGACGATCACCACCTGGTGGTCGGCAATCAGCTTCGCGATCTCGGCCCGCCGCGTATTGACCGGCAGGTCCTCGTCGTACTCCGGCTGCGGTAGGCGCGCACGGCGCTTCTGCACGATCTCGCTCGATTTCGTCGCCAGCGCCGTGAAGTCGGCGCGCGCCTTGTCCTTTTTTGCTCCCTGCAGCGACTTCAGGTCGCGCAAAAGGGCTTTCAGCCGTCGCCGGTCGCTGGCGAGGCAATCGTCGAGTTCAATGCGCATCAGGAAAAGATCTTGTCGGCGCCGACGGTGAGCAGACCGAGGTAGGTCATCAGCAGGGAGCCGGCAAGGTGCGTGCCGGCCAGCGCCAGCGCCCAGCCGAGCTGATGCGCCAGCAGGCGCTCGACGACCTCGGCGGAGAAGGTCGAGAACGTCGTCAGTCCGCCGAGGAAACCGGTGATGACCAGCAGCTTCAGCGCCGGCGGCAGGCCGGAATTGAGATGGAAGACACCGACGGCAACACCGACGAGATAGCCGCCGATCAGGTTGGCGGCCAGCGTACCCAGCGGCAGCATGACAAACAGCGGATTGAGCATCAGGCCGAGCAGCCAGCGCGACCACGCACCAAGCGCCGCACCGAGTCCCACCGCAACAAAGCTGATTCCGTTCATGCGCGCATTTTACCCTGCAGCCGCCGCCAGGATGGCCTCGACGCCCGGATGGCGGATGCGCCGCTCACCGGAGATGGCGAACACCTGCTCGCGCACGCCCTCCAGTTCGCCGACCGGCAGCGCGCCGAGTTGCGCCTCGACGTCCGGCCCGAGCATGGACAGCGCCGGGAATAGCCCCATCCCCTGACGACCAAAGGTATCCATCAGCGCGCTGTCCTCGAACTCACCGACGACCTGCGGGCGCAGATCGTTCGCCTCGAACCACTGCTCCAGCTTGCCGCGCAGCGCATTGGTCCGCGTCGGCAGCATCAGCGGTGCGCCAGCCAGACTGGCCGGAAAACCCTTCGCATACTGCCGCGCCAGCGCCGGCACGCCATAAAAACTCACCGGATATTCGCCAAGCGGGTGGCTGAAGACGCGCAGGCTGCCGGTACTGGCCACCGGCCGGTCCGACAGCACCACGTCCAGCCGGTGCAGTGCCAGATCCGACATCAGCTCGTCGATCTCGCCCTCGTAACAGACGAGGCGAACCGGCTTGCCCATGCCCATCAGCGGTTGCAGCAGGCGATGCGCCGCCAGCTTGGGCAGCGCATCGAGGATACCGACGGTCAGCCGCAACACGGCTTCGCCGGCACGATCCTCCAGCGCCTCGAGCATCTGCTCGCCCAGATTGAAGATGCGGTCGGCGTAGGAGAGCGCCGTGCGCCCGGCCTCGGTCAGCGCCAGACCGCGTCCGGCCGGCGCGAACAGTGCCACGCCCAGGCTCCGTTCCAGCAGCGCGAGCTGCCCACTGATCGTCTGCGCAGCCACCCCGAGCTTGTTTGCGGCGCGATTGACCCCACCTTCCTTGGCAACGACCCAGAAGTAATGGAGGTGCTTGTAGTTCAGATCACGCATGGGAACTCGCTATTAATTCCATTTTTACGAATTGTTCATCCATTTTTATCCGCTTTTTCAAATAACGCAACACCCTTATATTCGCACTGTCGAATCCATAGGAGCCCACGGAGGACCTTATGAAACGCATCATCCTGTTCCTGGCAACCAACCTCGCCGTCATGCTCGTCCTGGGCGTCACGGCGAGCCTGCTGGGCGTTAATAGATTCCTGACCGCCAACGGCCTCAACCTTGGCATGCTGCTCGCCTTTTCCGCGCTCATCGGTTTCGGCGGCGCCTTCATCTCGCTCTTCATGTCGAAGATGATGGCGAAGTGGAGTACCGGCGCGCGTGTCATCACGAGCCCGGGCAACTCGACCGAATTCTGGCTGGTGCAGACCGTCGAGCGCCTGTCGCAACGTGCCGGCATCGCCATGCCTGAAGTCGCGATCTACGACGGCGAACCGAATGCCTTCGCCACCGGCGCCTCGAAGAACGCCTCGCTGGTCGCCGTATCGACCGGCCTGTTGCAGAGCATGTCGAAGGAAGAGGTCGAAGCCGTGCTCGCCCACGAAGTGGCCCACGTCGCCAACGGCGACATGGTGACGCTGACGCTGATCCAGGGTGTGGTGAACACCTTTGTCGTCTTCATCTCGCGCGTCATCGGCTACCTGGTCGATTCCTTCCTGCGCCGCAACGACGAATCGTCGTCCGGCCCGGGCATCGGCTACATGGTGACGAGCATGATCTGCGAAATCGTCTTCGGCATCCTCGCCAGCATCATCGTCGCCTGGTTCTCGCGCCAGCGCGAGTTCCGCGCCGATGCCGGCGCCGCAAGTCTTGTCGGCACGCCGACCCCGATGATGAACGCGCTGCGTCGCCTCGGTGGCCTGCACACCGAGTCGCTGCCGCAGAACATGGCAGCCTCGGGCATCGCCGGCGGAGGTTCTTCGTGGGGTGCGCTGTTCGCCAGCCACCCGCCGATCGAGGAACGTATCGCCGCGCTGCAATCGCGCTGACCGTACCGAGTGTGACCCCTCTGGCGGCTTCCCCCCTGCCGCCTTTAGAACCCCGGCTCCGGCCGGGGTCTTTTTTTGTTCTGCCCCCGCCGCGCATCGACACGTAGTTCAGGCTCATATTGATCCGGAAAGGCGAATTCGTGGCATGATCGACGGAACGCTTCTCCCGACATACCGTTCCGAGAAAGCCTCAACGAGGCCCAACAGTCCAGAATGAGCGCATCTCCGATCACCGAATACGATCCGTTCCCCGAGCGCTTCGCCCGTACGCTGGTCGCCGCACTCGACGAACGTGACGGCCATACGCGCAAGCACAGCGACCGCGTCGCCATGCTCGCCGTGGCACTGGGGCGTCGCTGCAGCCTCGATTCCGGAGAACTCCGCCAGCTCGGCATTGCCGCCCTGATGCACGACATCGGCAAGATCGGCATCCCCGACAGCGTGCTGCTCAAGCCCGAGGGGCTCACCGCGGATGAATGGGAGATCATGCAGACACATTCGGTACGTGGCGAACGCATCATCCTCAGCATCGAGGCAGAGGGCATGCCCGAAGTCGCGCGTATCGTCCGCCACCACCACGAACATTTCAACGGCGGCGGCTACCCGGATGCCATCTCCGGAGAATCGATTCCCGCCATGGCACGCATACTCTCCGTCGTAGACAGTTACGACGCCATCGCCATGCCGCGCCCGTACCACGCGTCGCGCGGCCACGACGAGGCCGTCGTCATCCTCGAAGAAGAGCGCGGCGGCAAGCACGACCCCTATCTGCTCAACCACTTCCTCAACTGTCTCGACAGCCAGTAGCAGTCTCTCGCGGCAGCATGCGGCGGGCTGCTAGAATGCGGCTTTCGCTGCAATTTCAAGGGCGTGTCGCAAACGCTGATCGATCCTCCGCCAGAGACCCATGTCCAACAACAAGCAAGCCTCCCCCCCGGCCCCCGCCGCCCATTTCATCAAGAACATCGTCGAGGCCGACCTCGCCGCCGGCAAGCACGCGCAGCGCCGCTGGGCCGGCCAGCCCGGCACGGCCGCCGACCATGCCGCGGCCCCGCTCGACCCGGCGAAGATCCGCACCCGCTTCCCGCCGGAGCCGAACGGCTACCTGCACTTCGGCCATGCCAAGTCGATCCTGCTCAACTTCGGCCTCGCCGAGCAGTACAGTGGCCGCTGCCACCTGCGCTTCGACGACACAAACCCGGAGAAGGAAGAGCAGGAATACGTCGACTCCATCGTCGATGCCGTGAAATGGCTCGGCTGCTCGTGGGAGAAGGAAGGCGAGAAGAACCTCTACTACGCCTCCAACTACTTCGACTGGATGGTCGAATTCGCCGAGTACCTGATCGAAGCCGGCCACGCCTACGTCGACAGCCAGAGCGCCGACGAGATGCGCGCCAACCGCGGCACGCTGAAGGAACCGGGTAAGGATTCGCCGTACCGCAATCGCAGCGCCGCCGAGAGCATGGATCTCTTCAAGCGCATGCAGAAGGGTGAGTTTGCCGACGGCGCCCACATCCTGCGCGCCAGGATCGACATGGCCTCGCCCAACATCAACCTGCGCGACCCGGCCATCTACCGCATCCGCCACGCCACGCACCACAACACCGGTGACAAGTGGTGCGTCTATCCGATGTACACCTTCGCCCACCCGATCGAGGATGCGCTGGAGAACATCACGCACTCCATCTGCACGCTCGAATTCGAGGACCAGCGCCCGTTCTACGACTGGCTGCTGGAGCGCCTCGCCGAAGGCAATCTGCTGCAGCGCCCGCTGCCGCAGCAGATCGAGTTCTCGCGCCTGAACCTCACCTACGTCGTGCTCTCCAAGCGCAAGCTGATCCAGCTGGTCGATGAAAAGCACGTCGACGGCTGGGACGACCCGCGCATGCCGACGCTGGTCGGAGCACGCCGCCGCGGCTACACGCCGGAAGGCTTCCGCCTGTTCGCCGAGCGCATCGGCGTCTCCAAGCACGACTCGCTGATCGACTACATCACCTTCGAGGACTGCTTCCGCGAGGTGCTCAACGAATCGGCCGAGCGCCGCGTCGCCGTGCTTGACCCGCTCAAGCTGATCATCACCAACTACCCGGAAGGCCAGAGCGAGGAAGCCTTCGCGCCGAACCATCCGCTCAAGCCGGAACTCGGCAAGCGCTCCATGCCCTTCTCGCGCGAGCTGTGGATCGAGGCCGAGGACTTCATGGAAGAGCCGAGCAAGGGCTTCCACCGTCTCTACCCCGGCAACATGGCGCGCCTGAAATACGGCTACATCGTCAAATGCACCGGCTGCGAGAAGGATGCGTCGGGCAAGGTCACCGCCGTGCTGTGCGAATACCTGCCGGAAACCAAGTCCGGCACGCCGGGCGCCGACAGCGTCAAGGTCAAGGGCAACCTGACCTGGGTCTCGGTCAAGCACGCCTACACCGCCGAAGTACGTCTCTACGACCGGCTGTTCGCCGTACCGGCACCGGGCGCGCGGCGCGAAGGCGATGCGCCGGAGCTCGAGCGCGACTACCTCGACGACATCAACCCGAATTCCAAGCAGCTGATCACCGCCCAGCTCGAGCCCTCGCTGAAGGACGCGAAGGCCGAGGACTCCTTCCAGTTCGAGCGCCACGGCTACTTCGTTGCCGATCGCGTCGATTCGAAGGCCGGCGCGCCGGTCTTCAACCGCACGGTCACGCTGAAGGATTCGTGGGCCGCCAAGCCCGCCAAGTAACCGGAAGCAGACGATGATGCGCCACCTCCCGGTCGCCATCATCGTCATCGCCCAGCTCTTCGGCACTTCGCTCTGGTTCTCCGCCAACAGCGCCGCCGATGACCTGATGCGGCAATGGGGCGCCAGCCCCGCCGACATCGGTTCGCTGACCAACGCCACGCAACTCGGCTTCATCCTCGGCACGCTCACCTTCGCCGTCACCGGGCTGGCCGACCGCTTTCCCGCCAGCCGCATCTTCGCCGTCTGCGCCGTGCTCGGTGCGCTGGCCAATGCCGGCTTTGCCTTCCTCGCTGGCGGCATCGACGCCGGCATCCTGTGGCGCTTCGCCGTCGGACTCTCGCTTGCCGGCGTCTACCCGCTAGGCATGAAGCTGGTGGTGAGCTGGGAGCCGGAGCGCGCCGGTGCTGCGCTGGCCTGGCTGGTCGGCATGCTCACGCTCGGCACTTCGCTGCCGCAGGGCATCCGGGCGCTCGGCACGGCGTGGCCGTGGCAATACCCGATCCTTGCCGCATCGGTGCTCGCCGTCGTCGCCGCCGTACTGATCCTGCGCCTCGGCGACGGACCGCACCTCAAGCGCGGCCACGGTGCGCCGGCGATCACGCTCGGCGGCGTCTTCCGCGCCTTCCAGATTCCCGAATACCGCGCCTCGGCGCTCGGCTACTTCGGCCACCAGTGGGAGCTCTACGCGATGTGGACGCTGACGCCGATGCTGATCGCCAAGAGCGGGCTCGCCGCCGCGCTTGGCCTCTCCATCCCGGCGCTGTCGTTCGCCATCATCGGTATCGGCGCGCTGGGCTGCGTGCTCGGCGGGCACTTCACGTCACGCATCGGCAGCGCCCGCGTCGCCGCCATCGCACTCGCGACCTCGGCCGCCTGCTGCCTCGTCTTCCCGCTCGCCGGCGGCTTGCCCGCCCCATTGCTGCTGGCGCTGATGCTGCTGTGGGGGATGAGCGTCGTCGCCGATTCGCCGCAGTTCTCGGCGATGTCCGCCAGGGCCTGCCCGCCACAGATCGTCGGCAGCGCGCTGGCCATCCAGAACTCGCTCGGCTTCGCCATCACCATGGGCTCGATCGCGCTGGCGACACGCCTCGTCGATGACTGGGGGCTGTCGATTGCGTGGCTGCTGCTGCCGGGGCCGCTGCTCGGCCTCGTCGGGCTGGCGCCGTTGTGGCGCCGCGCAACGACAACGTCAGCCCGCTGAGCGATCAGGCCGCGGCGCGCATGCCGCGCTGCGTGCGCAGTTCCTCGCCCATCAGCGCGACGAAGCGTTCCGCTGCCGGGTGCGGCTGGCCGGACGCAAAGGCAGCAGCGAGATGCGCATCCGGCAGATGCGGCAGCCCGGCCGCAATTTCCACCATACCCGGCAGCAGCAGGCTGCGCGGCAGGACGCCGACGCCGAGCCCGCACATCACCGCCTGACGCAGGCCGGTCACGCTGCTGCCGGTGTAGGCCAACTGCCAGGCGACCCCCACCTTTGCCAGCGCCGCAGTCACGGCAATGCGGAACACACAGTTCTCACCAAACAGCGCCAGCGGCAATGGCGTTGGCAGGCCGGTGGCAAAACCTTTGCCGGCCATCCACGCCAGCGCCTCGGACCACACCGGCACGCAGCCTTTCGGTGTCGCGGCATCGCAGTGCTTGAACAGGATCAGGTCCAACTCGCCGGCGGCGAGCGCCTGGCGCAAGTCCGGCGACGGCCCGGTGCGCAGTGTCACGCGCATGCGCGGAAAGAGCGCCTGGAAACGCCGCATCACCGGTGGAAAGACATGCTCCATCAGCTCCTCCGGAACGCCGAAGCGCAGCGAGCCGGTGGCGGCGCTCTCCGCCACGCTGGCGTAGGCCTCGTCATTCAGCCGCAGGATCTCGCGGGCATAGGCGATCAGCAGCACGCCCTCGGCCGTCGGACCGTCGACCCGCCCCTGGACGCGTTTCAGCAGGGTCTGGCCGAGCGTTTCCTCGAGCCGGCGGATCTGCAGGCTCACGGCCGACTGCGTGCGCCCGAGCCGCTGCGCGGCGGCAGAGAAACTCGACGCCTCGTCGATGGCGACCAGCGCACGCAAAGCCTCGATCTCCAGATGCCGTCTCTTCATAATCGCATTTCCGTATTTTGATCTGGCAATAATCAATTTTCTAAATGTGATCGTAGCCGCTAGATTGGTCGGAAATCAAGCCCGACAGGAGAACGATCATGCCCTTCATCCGCATCACGCTCGGCGCCGAACTATCGCCGGACCGGCGCAACACCCTCGCCCGGCGCGCCACCGACCTCATCGTCGACATCCTCGGCAAGCGCCGGGAGGTCACTGCCGTGCTCGTCGAGACGGCCGCGGACGCGAGCTGGCTGATCGGCGGCGAGCCGGCGGCGCAGTCGCCCTGCCACTGCGAGATCGCCATCACTGCCGGCAGCAACACGCCGGCCGAAATCGCCCGCATGATCGCGGCGACGTCGTCGCTGCTGCGCGAGATTCCGGGCAGCGTGCCGGAAGCCTCCTACGTCGTGGTCCGCGAACTGCCGGCCGGCAACTGGGGCTACGATGGTCACACGCAGGCGGCGCGGCGCCAGGGCGGTGCGTTATGAACGACGCCGCGCTCTCCCGCCTGCTGCCGCTGCTCTTCGTCGTGCTCGCCGGCTCCGGCTTCGTCGGCACCCGCCTCGGCCTGTCGCACGCCGAACCCTTCGTATTCCTCGGCCTGCGCTTCGCGCTGGCGGCCGCCATCCTCGTCGGCATCGCCATCGCCGTGCGCGCCCCGTGGCCGCGCAACCTGCGCGAGGCCATGCACATCGGCATCGCCGGCCTGCTCGGCATCGGCCTCTTCTCGGCCGGCGTCTGCTACAGCATCGCGCTCGGCGTGCCGCCGGCGGTGTCGGCGCTGATCATCGCGCTGCACCCGATCCTCGTCGCGCTCGGCGCCGGGCCGTTGCTCGGCGAACGCGTCACGCCACGGCAGTGGCTCGGCCTGCTGCTCGGGCTGGCCGGCGTCTATCTGGTACTGCACGGCCGCCTGCAGATCGACCCCGCCTATCTCGATGCGGCGCTGCTCTCGGTGCTCGGCCTGATCGGCATGTCGGCCGGCAATCTGTACCAGAAGAAGCGCTGCCCGGGCATGCACCCGCTCACCGGCAGCACGCTGCAGCACGCGCTGTGCACGCTACCGATGCTCGCCGGCGCAGCGCTGTTCGAGACCGGGGAAGTGACATGGAACGGGGAATTCATCGTTGCGCTGCTGTGGATGGCGATACCGGTCTCGGTCGGCGCCGTCACGCTGCTCGGCCTGCTGATCCAGCGTGGCGAGGTCAGCCGCGTCGCCAGCATCTTCTACCTGATGCCGGTGAGCGCGGCGATCACCGCCTACCTGCTGTTCGGGCAATCGATCGAGGCCGCGGCCTTCGGCGGCATTGCGCTCGCCGCGACCGGCGTGCTGCTGGCAGTGATGAAGCCGGCTCCCCGGCCCGTCGCTGCAACGCCGGCGGAAGCCGAGCCGGTGCTTCAGCCGCCCCAGCGCTCGATCATCGCCAGCGAACGCGCGTAGCTGTGCGCGATCTGCGCGTCGTCGTAGCGGTGCTCGCGGCGCACCGGGCAACTCGTGCGCGCAACGCAGGTCACGCGGCAGCGCGAGTCAGGCAGGCGGCGATAGGCGATGCACCGCTGCAGCGAAAACTCGTCGCCGGAGAGGGCCTCGGCCGGGCAGGCCGCAACGCAGGGCAGTTCGGCACAGGTGGCACAGGGAGAGTCGCCGGCGAGCGGCTCGCTCGGCGGCAGATCGGCATCGGTCAGCAGCACCGCGCGATAGGCGAACCAGGAGCCCCACTCGGCATTGACGCCGACGCGGAACGGCGATTCGTGATGCCAGCCCGCCAGGCGGCCGAGGGCCTGCAGGCCGACCGGCGTGTTGCCCGACGCATGGCCCGGGTAGACCAGCGCACAGGCGCTATCGGGGAACTGCGCGGCGAACCAGTCGGTCACAGCCGCGACCGTGAAGTCGTCGATCGGGTGTTCCGATGCGAGGCCCGCCGCCTTGACCCGCTCCCACAGCGTGCGGCCGCCGTGGCCGATCAGGATCAGGCGCCGGTAGCGGCCCTCGGGATCGAGCGATGCACGCATTTCCGCCGGCAGCTGGGCCAGCGCGAACACCGCCTGCAGGTTGAGGCCGGCGGCATCGAGTGCAGAAAAATCGACGCGCGTCATGCTATGCGTGCCAGGGCCTCGTCGATGCTATCCGTGTCGGTCGGACGCACCAGCCTCGCCACCTCGACGCCATCGCGCAGGAAGACCAGCGTCGGCCAGAGCTTGACGCCGAAGCTGCGCCCGAGGCGCTGGCCGGGACCGTCCTCGATCCGGAGATGCGCCACCTGCGGATAGTCCGCGAAGGCCGCCGCCACATGCGGCATGGCCGCCTTGCAATGCCCGCACCAAGGCGTACCGAACTCGACGACGACCGGGCCGCGCAATGCATCGACCGCCTCGCGCGTCGGCGGCGTTTCCAGAAAGGCTTCGCTGTAGGCCATGCGCTACACCGCCACCAGCGTCTGCCGGCCGTACCACTCCTCGCCGGGCGCCACCGTCACCGGCGTTTTCGCCACCGCGGCCTCGACGCAGAGCATGTGCCGCCAGTCGTTGTCCGGCATGTCCTCGATGGCAGCGCATTTCTCCACCCACGGGTTCCACACCACCACGTCGGGGAAACCTTCCTGCGCAATGCCCAGGCTGAGGTTCGCCGCCTTCAGCAGCAGCGGCCGCCTGGCGCCGAAATAGGCACGGTCGGTCTCGGCCTCGACCAGCAGTTCGGTGCCCGTCTCGCGCACGATGCGGTCACCGGCCGTGGCATCGCGGTAGTCATAGCCGCGCAGTCCTTCCAGCGACACATCCTCGACCTGCGTCACGCGCAGGTAGGAATGCAGGGCGCCGGTAAACGACAGTGGCGCGTCACCGGGGTTGGCCACGCACAGCTCGAGGTCGATGCGGTCGGCCTCCAGCATCAGCGTCAGTTCGAGCCGGAAGGGATGCGGCCACAGTGCGCGCGTCGCCTCGTCATCACCGGTTTCCAGCGTCACCAGCGCATAGTCGTCGCCGCAGCGCTGCGTCGCCACTTCCCAGCGCCGCGTGCGCACGAAGCCATGCTTCGGCAGCGGACCAAGCCCGGCGAATTGCGGAAAGCAGACCGGAATGCCGCCACGCACCGGCCGGCTGCCGTCGAACACGGCCTCCCCGGAGAGGTAGAGCCGCTCGCGGCCGTCGGCCGTCTGCCACGACAGGACCTGACCGCCGCGCAGGCCGATGACGACGGCAGCGCCGCGCCCGCTATCGAGACGCAGCGCATCGACACCCTTGAACGAAACCGGAGCAATGGAAAACGGCATGGATGGAATCTTTCGGAAAACGGAAAAAGCCGGCCCGGGAGCGCATTCAGGCAGCCCGGGCGGACCGCCATTCTAGCCGAGCCCGCGCAGCACCATCACGACTGCTGCGCCAGCCACGCATCCAGCGCGGCATTCAGGCGGGCGAAGGCGTCGTCGAGCAGGGAAACCGCATCGACGGGAACGGACTCACCCTCCTGCAGCTTCTCCTCCATCGCCCGTGCCAGCGACGCCAGTTCGCGCCCCTCGACATCGAGGGCCATGCCCTTCACCGAATGAGCCAGCCGATGCGCCGCCTTGCGATCGCCGTCGGCCAGCGCCACGCGCAGTTCCTGCAGTCGCCCCGGTACATCGACCCGGATCAGGTCGACGACCGACTTCGCCAGATCGATGTCCTGCCGGATGCCGCTGAGCCGAGCCATCATGCCCGCCGCGTCGAACACCGCGCTGCTGGCAGCCACCGGCTGCGGCGCCCGTGCGGCGGTGGCTGCCGGCGAGGCACCGGACAGCACCTGCATCACCACCTGCTTGAGCAGTTCGAAATCGACCGGCTTCGCCAGGTAATCGTTCATGCCGGCCGCCAGGCAGCGCAGGCGATCCTCTTCGTAGGCCCCCGCCGTCAGCGCCACGATCGGGATGGCCGGGTGCGCCCCGGCCGCTTCCCATTCGCGGATCTTCAGCGTCGCCTCGATGCCGCCCATCACCGGCATCTGCACATCCATCAGGATGAGGTCAGGCCGCGCACCGCCGGTTACCCGGTCGACCGCCTCGCGACCGTTCTCGGCCACCTCGACACGGCAGCCCCAGCGCTCGAACATCGCCACGATCACCTTGCGGTTCGTCGCGTTGTCCTCGACCACCAGCACATCGAGCGCCACTGCCGCGGGGGCCTCCGCAGGCGCCGTGCTGGCGGTAACCGCGCCCCCGATGCCATCCGCCAGGCGCCCGAGCGGCACGCGGAACCAGAAGCGCGAGCCCTCGTTCGGCACACTCTTCATGCCGACGCTGCCGCCCATGGCCTGCGCCAGGCCGCGCACGATCGAGAGGCCGAGCCCCGTGCCGCCATAGCGGCGCGTCGTCGAACTGTCCGCCTGCGAGAAGGGCTGGAAGAGCGTCTCCATCTTGTCCGGATCGATGCCGATCCCGGTATCGACGACCGCGAATTCCACCTCGTCGCCGCCCCCCGCAACCGTCGCCGGCACCACGCAGGCCTCGATGCGCACTTCGCCGTCGTGCGTGAACTTCACCGCATTGCCGACAAGATTGCTCAGCATCTGCCGGATGCGCAGCGGGTCCCCCTCGTAAAGCACGCCGGCCGGCCCCAGCCAGCGCGACGAGACGGCCAGCCCCTTTTCCGCCGCCGGGCCACGGAACAGCCGCTCCACGTCCGCCAGCAATGCAGCGGGTTCGAAGGCCACATGCTCCAGCGCCACCTTGCCCGCCTCGACGCGCGAAAGGTCGAGGATGTCGTTGAGCAGCGTCAGCAGCGCCTTGCCGGAATCGAGCAGCGTACGCAGGCACTCCTCCCGGTCATTCGGCGCCAGCTCCGGCATCATCGCCAGTTGCGCCATGCCGAGGATGCCGTTCATCGGCGTGCGGATCTCGTGGCTCATCGTCGCCAGGAACTGGCTCTTTGCCACGCTCGCCGCCTCGGCCGCCTCCTTGGCGCGGATCAGCTCCGCCTCGGCCGCCTTCTGTTCCGAAATATCCTCGAACACCCAGATGCTGCCGGCCTCCGGATTGTCGACATCGATCAGCTTGCCGTTCATGCGCATCCAGATCGAGTGCCCGTCGGCGTGCCGCATCAGGCGCTCGCTGGCAAAGCGCAGGCCGCGCAAGATCACCGGGTAGGCCTCGCTGCCGAAGCGCTCGTACTCTTCGTCGGAAGGATAGAACTGGCGCGTCGAGATTTCCGCGATGCTGTCGGCGTCGTAACCGAACATCTCCGCCATGCGACGGTTCGACCACACCTGCAGGCGATTGCGCACGAAGGTGATGCCGACGCTCGAGTTGTCGAGGATCGACTGCATTTCCAGCATCCGCTTCTTCAGCTCCTCGTCGAGCTGCTCCAGATGCTTCGTCTGCTCGCGCACCGTCCTGCCAACGACGGCGGCCCGCCCCGTCATCGACAGCAGCAGCATCTGCAGCACGCTGACGAAAAGCATGCCGGCGATGCCGATGACCGGCGACAGCAGCGAGCGGTGCTCGCGCACATATTCCGGCGTCAGGGCCGCCGACAGCACCCACTCGCGATCAGCCAGGCGCAGCGTCTTGCGCCATTTCGGCGTGCCCTCCGGCAGGCCGCCGAACAACAGGCGCCCCTCCTTCCCCCACGAGCTGTCACCCGCATCGTGCAGCGCCACACGGACACCGGGCACCGGGGAATCCCCCAGCGCCAGCGTGACCAGGTCCTCCGTCTTCAGTGCCCCGACGGCGACCCCGAGCAGGGACCAATCGCCAGCGCGATCCGGCAGCCCATGTCGGTAGGTCGGGTAGAGGATGAGGATGCCCGGCCGTTGCTCGTTGTCCTGGACCAGATGCACCGCGGCCGTTGCCGCCGGGCGCCGTGTCGAGACCGCACGCTGGATCGCGTCGCGGCGCACCGCCTCCGAGCCGATGTCGAAGCCGAGCGCCAGGCGATTCCCCGTCACCGGCGCGACGAGGCTCACCGGGAAATAATCATCGCGCACCGCCGCCGGCACGAGCTGCCCGTCGGCCGCCCGCTCCCGGATCGAGAACCCCGGCATGTCACTGCGCCTGCCCTGCTTCGCCTCGAAGTCGGCGCGCCGCACCGCCGTCACGTAGTAGTTGAAGCTGAGCGCGAAGAGCTCGGGATGTTCCGCCAGTGCATGGCGCGAGAAATGCTCGAAGGTCTCCTGATTCACCTCCGGCGAGATCTCGACCAGGCTGCGCAAGGACGACAGCACATCACCCACGGCATCGAAATGGTGCTGCAGGCGGAAGGCAATCTCTTCGCCGCGCCCCTCGAGGTCATCCGTGAGCCGGCGCTTTTCCCAGAAGCCGGCATAGAAGAACGCCGCCACGATCAGCGACAGGGTGATCACGATCGGCAGCGCCAGCGGCAGCATGCGCCGGCGCCAGATATCGGTGCGACGCTGCAGCAAAAGCAGGCTGAGCGGTGCCGCGATCAGCACGCCCAGCGTATCGCCCAGCCACCAGTTCCACCACGAGAACGGAAAATCCAGCAGCGGCACGATGCCGAACGCCACCAGCGCCGACACCCCGACCGTTGCCGAAACGACGCAGGCGAGCGGCCCGCCGAGCACCGTGAACTGCAGGATTTCGGCATCCTGTTCGAGGCGTTGCCAGGCCTCGCCGAGACGGCGGCGGATCAGCACGCTGCCCAGCCAGGCCTGGGCACAGGCACCGAGCGCGATCAGGGCGGCGACGGCCCCCGAGGAAGCCGTCCACACCGCCCCGTTGCCGATCTCGACCACCAGGTTCGTCAGGAAAGCGCCCACCCATACGGCCGGCAGCACGCGCGCGCCGTACAGCAGCAGCGCCGCCAGCGCCCAGCCGGCGGCCGGGAAGAGCGGGCTCGCATAGCCCTGCAGCATCCCGAGCTGCAGGCCGGCCACCCCGGTCAGGAAGTAGCCGACTACGGTAATGGCATGGGGCATCCAGCGGGGCATGCGCGTCCTTGTCTGCGTCGGAGAAGGGTGTGCCGTTCAGGCACCGCCCAGCATGCGGATTTCGCGCTGCGGGAAGGGGATCGCGATGCCCTGCGTACGGAAGGTCTCCAGGATCGCCCGGTTGATCTCGGCACCGGCAGGCACGAAATCCGGCACCGTCACCCACGGCATGACGGCGATGTTCACGCTCGAATCGGCCAGCTGCGAAACGCCGACCACCGGCGCCGGCTCCTGCAGCACGCGCGGATTGGCACGCAGGACGCCGTCGATCGCCGCCAGCGCCACGGCGATGTCCGTGTCGTAGGCCACGCCCACGGCCAGCGGCAGCTGGCGGATCTTGCCGTAGTTGTGCAGGATCTCGCCGACGATCTTGCGGTTCGGGATCACCACCTTCGACTTGTCGGTATGCCCCAGCGTCGTGCTGAACAGCGTCACATCCAGCACCTCGCCCTCCTCCTTGCCGATCGAGATGTAATCGCCAACATGGAAGGGGTGCGTGAAGATGATCGTCAGCCCGGCGACGATATTGCCGAGCAGGCCCTGCATCGCCAGCGCGATACCCGCGCCCGCCACGCCGAGGCCGGCGATCAGCGGCAGCAGCTCGACGCCGAGGTTCTGCAGCGCCATGATCGCGAACAGCACCAGCACGATCAGGTAGGCCACGCGCACCAGCAGCGAGCGCACCGGCGCCTCCAGCTTGAAGCGCATCAGCAGCTGCTCGAACATCCGCCCCAGCCAGCGCCCGACGAAATGCCCCGCAATCATGATCGACGCGGCCACCAGCACCTTCGGCCCGAACTTGAGCAGCATGTC
>Ga0268298_10002623_pt1 | contig 19488 bp, 12 predicted proteins | sample WWTPWeurt_MetaG_FD_194462 | JGI IMG/M metagenome (GOLD analysis project Ga0268298, IMG submission 194462) | Activated sludge microbial communities from WWTP in Nijmegen, Gelderland, Netherland - WWTP Weurt | ecosystem: Engineered > WWTP > Aerobic digester > Activated sludge | place...
GGTTAGTCTGTCCCTGGGCGCGGCTGCAATCAAGCACGTTTCCTTCCGACTCCGGGTCACCGGCCTTGGGAGGCTTGCGGCAATCGGCCTGAGTGGAATAGGCGTTGTTACGAGCCATGACCGACCAGTTAATCGTGCAAGGATTAGTGGTGGTGGGCGGCTCGGTGTAAACGTTGAGAGCCTGATAGTTGAGCTGTCCTCTCAAAATCGACTGCGGATTGGTGGTGGCGTTGGGACCGTTGTTGGCGACGCTGACCAGAATCATGCCATCACCGGCGGTGGAATCGCCGCGTACAATCATACGGAAGTTACGGGTTTGAGAAGAGGGCACTACGCTCTGAGCGTAGACCGGCTGCAAGATACCGCTGACGTCGGACATGGCGATGTTGATATTGGGCGGAACGGTACCGCCGACAATATACATGCCGTTGTCGACCCAGTTTTTGGAACCGCGAGCATTGCTGACCTGACCGGTAGGCACAGGATCTGTACCTTCGATGGCAGCATCACCGGCGGCGGTTTTGGGCGAGAAGAAGGGAATGCTGCGGGCAAGCATGAAGTCGCCCGGCTTGTTCTTCTTGGTGCCCATGGCGGTGACGGAGAGCAGGTTGTTGACAATGGTATCGACAACACGCACACCCATTTTGCCGTTATTAGCGGCGTTGGTGGCTCGGTCTACCACAGCCTGGTATTTGTTGACCAGAGCCTGGGCCGCATCAACTTCTTGCTGAGCAGCCACAACCTGCGGATCACTCGTATCGTTGTTAGCATTCTGGAGGGCACGGGTCAGGGCCGCTTGCGCCAGGCGCAGGCGGTCTTGAGCAGCAGCCAGAAGCGGGCGATACTTGGTCAAGACTCGCTGGGCAGCCAGATCGGTCTCGTTGGAGATGCGCTTGGTTTCAAGCAACTCCGTCTCCAGGTCATAGAGATCGGAAACAGGATTGCCATCAACAGTAGTGGCGTTACCATTCTTATCCATGCCAGTGGCAAGAGTGCTGCTCTGGGCAGCCCAGGCGAGCTGCTGAGGCACGCTGGCTTGCATTCTGAAGGTATAAGCCTGGTCGACATAACGCTGGCTGGTACCGGCGTTGTAGTTGACCAGCGAGCGATCGTCCTGCCCCGGAGTCATCGCCTGATTGGCGTCGACCAATTTGAAGATGGCACCGTATACGTTGTTGGGATCGCCAACAGGAGGACGCTGGGCATAGGCGGGAGGAATCAAGAAGGAATTCATCATTTCTCTTGAACCGGGCACTCCGCTTCCGCTAGGCAAGATAGCTACGTTTTGACCGAGAGGGGCACTGCGCATATCGAGGTTGCGCAGGGCTCTAACCACAGAATCAACGTTAGGCTTGATGCCTTCGTTTCTCAACCAGTCGTATACGAAAAGGGAGAGAGAGACACTGGGGTTATCGGCATTGCGCCCCATGTAGTTGGAGCGTGTGATCGTACCGGAGCCGGGGAAGGCACCGCCGGTGGCGGTGAAGTAGCCACCATTACCGGACCAGGGAGCGGCATTGCCGTTCTGCCCGATGGAGGTGACCTGGGATGCGTTCATGATGGTGGCGGGGGTGACTACGGCGTTGTTGAAGGGAGCAGGGGCGCCTACAGGAGGCATGCCCTGCGGGAATTCGATGCGTAGCACACCGGAGGTGGCTACCAACCGCGGTCCGCCCATTTGAGCACAAGCCACTGAGTTGACAAAACCGCTGGGTACCGTACCGCTCTTATCGGGAGCTACAGCCGTAGCCTGCTCTCTGGCGGAAAGTTTGATCACGGAGGGGATGACGCCGGCGTTGGCGGCCAGACCTTCGAAGAGCCCCTTATCTACCAGGCGCACCTGCTCCGCCAGATTGGAGAGCATGATAGAGCCTGCCGGAGAGGGGATATCAACTTTAGCCCGGTAATAGCGAACATTGTTCACCCGAGCGAAGTAAGCCTGGTTGCCGCCCATACCGTCCATACCTTCGGGATTGGGGCAAGGCGTATTGGTGACCCCCTGCGTACCGAGGGCGGAACGGAGATCGCCCACTTCAATGGTGAAGTCGGCAGGCGTGAGATCTTTGAAGCCTCTGGAAGAACGTCTATTGTTCACATTGTAGGCATTAGCAGCCACTGCCAGAAGACTGCCACCATTAATGGTGCGGCCGTCGGCATCCTGGGCTGTTCCGCCACGAATGTAGTTGTTTACCGCATTTGCCAGGTTACGAGCGGCAGCTTTGGCATTCTGCAGGTCTTGTGTGGCAGCGGCCATGATGGTGGTGTTATTGAGCTGTTGCGCAACCAGAGCATCAAGTCGCGCCGTGGCCAATACAGTATTTATAGATAGGATTGGTCGCTGCTCTAAGCCGGCCGTGCCGTACTGGTCTACCACCCCGATGCGCCCCAGGCGCGGGTCGAGAATGGTGACTTTCTGCACGTCTTTAGCTACTGCGATAGCGGCAGCGTCTACAGCGTTCTGTGCTTGCTTATGGTAGCCAAACAGCTGCTGATAGTTAAGGGTGATAAAACCAAAGATCAAGGCAACAGCCAGAAAGGCCGCCAACCCATAGATCAAGGTACTCCCCGTGTGGGTTCTCTTCATGATGGGAAGTTCTCCAAAGGCACCTAATGCCACGGGGAGCAAAATGGAGGCTCCCCGAGTAGTATGTGAAACATTTTTAACAATAATCCAAAACCCCCAATATTGCAATGGTGTTTTTACACCCCAGGGGCATTTTGAGATTAACTTATTCTCTTCAGACCGGCTTCTACTGCGGCGTTAGCTGCGCTATATAGCGACCGGCTATAAGAATGACAATAACGAAAACCAGGTTTACAGCCAGCGCTACCGAGAGCAAACTGGTCCCGATCATCAACTGCCAGCAAACCAGGGCATGGCGCAAAGACATAACCCTTAAGACACCGAAACGGCTCACCACAAAGAGTATTGTGGCCGCAAAGAAGAGCAAATCGGCAATCAAATAGCACCAGATTGCCCCTTCTTTCGGGCCGAAACAGGGCACCGCCAGGAAAAGAAAGGCCCCGAAAATAGCCCCCTTGAGCAAAGTAGCAGAAAGCTTGTCCCCGGCGCGCACCTGAATACTGGGGTCTTTAGAGGCCTTGCCCACATAGGCGCAGGACTCAACAAAAGCAGCCCAGTTTGAAATACGCTTCCCCTCATCGGATGGGTTCTGAACCACTTCTGCGTTATTTTCTTCAGACATACATAACCTTTCCAACTAATTTTAAGAGTAGCTATCGGGAACCAGAGCGGCGGTGCGGCAAAGCTTGCCTATGCCTCACAGGGGAACGATTTGAGGACCAAGCACAGCCGTAAGAGGAAATGACTGCTGGGAAGTAAGGGTCACCTGCTGGGGCAAGATACCGGGGATGGTAGCCGGCAGTTTGTAGTCGACCTGGGTGCGAACTTCCACACTACCTTCGAAGTTTCCTCCCAAAAGCAAATTGGTGGGTCGCTTAAAATCAGGCGAGAGACTGACATTAACCAGCCTGGGTCCAATGATGTAGCCGTCCAGATGCTGCATTTTGCGCACCACCGAATCAGCCCTCTGGCGGATTGGGCTAGAGGCGGGCAAATTGCCTGATCCATCCGCAGTCACGGGCTGCACCACGGAGGCGGCTCTGGCGGCATCTCGGCAAGCATTGTCGTTCAAGGTGGCGGCCAGATAAAAGACAACCATATCAATGATGAGCAGGAAGATGGGGATGAGCACCAGAAGACCGGCGGCCAGTTCCACCAATTGCTGCCCCCGCCCGAGGCGAGCGGATACGCCGTGCTTTGACGCTCTTCTCCTGCCTGGGATACCTTGCATATTCTCTCGCCCTCTTTCGCCTTCAGCAGTATCGGCGCTAAACCCGTTTTAACCGACTATTCTCACTTACCCGAAACCAAATGTAAAACCCGGCTAGAGACCAATACCCTCCGGGTGTTCTACCGCACAAGTGGACTGAGCCCTGGCCGCGAAGGCAAAGGGGAAGAGCACCGGTTGAATGGAATAATTGGCTTCAACCACGTAGGTGTATGAATACAGGCTCTGGTTGATGGCCAGATTACCGCCCGGTGCAACGTCAAAAGGCTCCGGATTGCCGCCGTCGGGCAGGCGAAAGGTGCGCAAGTTGAAGCCGGCGGACGTACGAGGCGTGATTCCGCCAAATACACCCATGGGTCCACCGACTATCTGGTCTGCCACTCTCTGCATGGCCGTACGCGCACCGGTGCGAGTCTGGGAGGCTCCCGCCTCTCTTGCCGCCGCCTGGCAGGCAAAATTGAGGGTGGCATAGCCGCATAGCAGGGAAAACATGGAAATCATGAAGAATATGACCAGCGACATGACGAACAAAGCCAGAGGGCTCTCCACCATGGCATTGCCTCGATAACTTCGCCGAAAGTATCTAAGTTCAACGGTTTTTCTCTGCGTCATCGGCCCCTTCAATCCCCAATTCCTATTCATATACTTACCAACTGCAACCACCGAAGAAACGGTAAAGCAATAGTTTGTGCGCAATTACCCTTCAATAGTCTGTCGAGAAAGTGCTTGCTTCAAATTCTTCTACAAATTCCGCATTTCGGCAGGGGAATTCCCCCAATATGAGAAACTGCCATTGTCGGATAGGCTATATTATTGATGATAACCGGAGTGACCAGATTGTCTAAATTACCAAAAGTCTTCGGCTTCTTTCAGCGCAAATTCGGTCAGCTCATTGCGGTGGTGGCCGTTGTCGTGCTCGCTCAAATTGCCTGGACAACCTATCGCGAAGCGCCGGTGCCGGATTTAACCAGCGCCACGGCAGCCAGCACTGCCGGTCACAAAGTCGATCCTACCGACAACCGGGGCAAACCTCTAGATGGTCTGAGTGCCAGGCAACTGCAAGCCTTCGAAGAAGGGAAAGTACTCTTCAAGAAGAAATTCACGGTAAAAGAAGGGCTCGGACCCCTCTTCAACGGTGAAAGTTGCTTCGAATGCCACGGTCAGCCGTCCAATGCCGTGGGCGGCGAGGGGCGCGACAACTCCAGCACCAGTATCGTCAATTTTGCCAGGCGCATACCGACCTCACCCAAAGCCAAGAAACCCATGGCTGAGGTCATCGAAACACTGGGCAAGCGTGATGTCGACTTCTTTCTTGAAAAAGGCGGACCCAGCCTCCAGAAGCGCTCCATCACCACGGAAAACCCAGACCTCTTGCCTTTCGATGTGCAGGTGGATGCCGACATGATCCCACCCAATGCCGATATCATCTCACCCAGGCATTCTCCACCGCTCTTTGGGGATGGGCTGATAGACAATATCGCCGATGCCGATATCATTGCCAACTCCATCAAACAAAACATCGAACACCCGGACCTTGCCGGTAGACCCATCTCAGCCGTTGATCGTTATACGGAATCACCAAGAGTAGGTCGCTTCGGCTGGAAAAATCAAAACGTCAACCTTTTCAATTTCACCACCGGTGCCATGAACATTGAACTGGGGTTGACCACTTATTTGAGCGCCACGGAAAACTCCTCCAAGTCTTTCGGAATCTTCCCCAAAGAGGTCTATCAGATTCTCCCGCCCGGTCCCAATGATAAAGGCGAAATTCTGGTCAAGCTGAATTACTTCCAGGCCCTACTTGCACCGCCCAAACGTGGCGAGATTACCGAAGAAGTAAAACGCGGTGAGAAACACTTCCAGGACCTCAATTGCGCCGTCTGCCACCAACCTTCCATGGTGACGGCACCAAACGGCTATGTGGTTGACCCTGACAGCCCCCTGCCTAACTTGAAATACTTGAGGCTGGATGCCCTTTCCAATCAGAAAATCTATCCCTATTCCGATTTCCTCGTACACCAGATGGGCAAAGAACTGGCCGACGGCATCCCCCAGGAAGGCGCCAGAGGCGGAGAGTGGCGCACCACGCCGCTCTGGGGTCTGAGGTTCAAGAAGTTTCTCCTGCACGACGGTCGCACCCAGGTGATACACGACGCTATCATGTTCCACGGCGGTCAGGCGGAGAAATCTAAAAACGACTATGCCAGGCTGCCCAAACAAGAGCAAGACGAATTGCTTGCTTTCCTGCGCTCACTCTAAGCGCTTCTTCAAGACTGGCGCTTCTTACCAGGCCCATATTGACCGGTAAAGAGATAGAACAAAATCAGAAGCAGATCCCGCAAAGAACGAGCCGTATCGTAGACAACATGCACTGTGGACCCGGGGCGATCGACCCAGTCTACATAAACCTTTTCGATGCGATAGCCGCGAGTGCGTCCAAGGAGCAGCACCTCCAGGTCGAAGAGAAAGCGCTTGATCTTCACAACCGCAAAGAGATCTTTAGCGCAAGCACTTTTGAAGCCCTTGAAGCCGGCCTGAGTGTCGCGAATGCCGGGCAAGATCAAGTTGCCTATCAGCCAGCGGGACCCGGTGGCGATAAAGCGTCTGGCTAGACTTGGATACTGGGTTTCTTTCTTGCGCTGAGCAATGACTATATCGGCTCCGTCTAAAAGACCTTGCAAGAAGTCTTCCAACACCTCCGGTGCAAAGGAGAGATCGGCATCCGTAAAGAAAAGATACTGCCCGCAGGCGGCCAGCATACCTTCTCGCACGGCATTGCCTTTGCCTTGATTGGGCACCACTTCCAGTACCTTAAAACCTATGGTCTGCCCCACAAAACTCTGCCGTGCCACCTCGGCGGTACGGTCCTTACAACCGTCGCAAACAATCAATAATTCGCTGTCGGGGTGTCGGCTCTCAAGATAGGCGGAAAGAGCCCGCACCGTCTCGCCAATGCGCTTCTCCTCGTTATAAGCCGGCACTATGAGCGAAATAGATGGCGGCGAACTTGAGGACATGAGGCCTTCCGAATTAAAACCAATAGCTACATGCTAACATCTTCCTGTTCTTGTCATGTTACCACCTCAAAATTCAATGACAGCCGCTCCCAAATCCACCGCCAGGCGCCTGCCAATCTGGCTCCTTTACTCCCGCAGCTTTGCCCTTTTCTTAATGGCAGTGCCCATTGTGGCCGCCGTTTCGCAGCCGAAGTTGATGCAGGGTTCGGATTTTCTCATGACCTTCTATCTGGCCGGCAAACTGGTGACCCTGGGGCGCGCCGGAGACCTTTATCCGCCCCTCAGCGCTACCTCCTTTCTAGAAACACCTTTCAATCAGTTCGCCCACCAGACCCTACCGGCCTTAAGCCAGGCAGCCACGGCCATATACATGTACAGCCCCCTCACGGCGGTAATAATGGCGCCTTTCGGCTTCCTGACACCGGAAGCAGCCATGGTGGCCTGGCAGGTTTTCTCCATCGCCTGCCTCTTCCTGAGTGCCAAGTGCATAAGCCATGCCACCGGCCGCAGTGCGCTGACATTTTTCTTTACAGCCTTTCTTTTCCTGCCTGTCTTCCATACCCTCTTAATCGGTCACCTGGGTATCGCCCTGGGAATTTTGCCTCTGGCGCTGGGCTACTACCTTTTGAGCAAAGAAAAGTTCTTCTTAGCGGGGCTGACATTTTCCCTGCTCGCCCTCAAGCCCCAGTTCTTGCCCATCGCCCTCTTGACGGCAGGAGCCCTGGCCCTGACCAGACGCTTGCACTGCGCCCTCGGTCTTGCACTGGGCGCTCTCATTATGGGTCTGCTTTCCACCCTGGCTTGCGGACCGGACATACTGAAAGCCTGGTTCGCTTCCTTCCGCCTGAGCGACACAATTTTCTCCGACCCTCGCTACGGTTATCCCAAATATCTGGTTTGCTCCATGCCGGGCGCGCTGGTGCAACTGGCACCACTGAGCGCCCGCAGCCTGGCCAAACTGCTTACTTACGGACTGGGCGGGGCTATCGGTTTACACGCTCTCTGGGCGGCTCGTGCTCAAATTCTAAAGGCACCCGACTGGAAACAAGCTCTTCCGGTTGTATTCTTAATTGGCTGTCTGGTATTACCTTTGGTGCTACCTCATTTTCTCTTCTACGATCTTTGTGTTATGGCGATGGCCGGTATGATTGTCTTCGGGCACAAGTGGAAGGCCCTGGATGTTACCCTGAGAGCACATGCCATTCTCTATATGGCGGTATGCAACGTCTATCTGGTAGCCTGGATGTTTGCCGGCATCAACATCTGGGGGCCGGTGGTACTGGTTCTGCTATTGTCTGTAATTTATATGCGAGTCATGCATTTTCTGAAACAGACTGAGACGGTTGAACGCTTTCAACAATAGTCAAATATCCAAAGTTTTATTAGCTGCAGCTATGGTTTTCTGTTGCGGCTGATTGGCTCGAAGAGGCTGGCCCATTCTTCCGAACCGGAACTCTTCTTAGGACCTGAGCTCTTACCCTTGACTCCCTTGCCCGCCGCTGCCTGCGCGGTTTTACCGCTGAGGGAAGGAGAATTACAGTAATAGGTTTCCAATTTCAGACGACTCAACTGCTTCTGCCCCTGTTCAGAAATGGCAGTGCCCTGAATGTTTAGATGGCGTAGATTCTTCATCTGCAAGAGCGCAGGCACAACGGCATCATCAACACCGACATTACCTTGAATTCCCAGATTTTGCACCGTCTTGATTCTGGCGAGCACTTTCACTTGCTCATTTTTCAATTGATTGCGCGAAAGCAATAGAGTTTCTAAGGCAGGAAAATCAAGCAGATAGCCCGTATAGGCAGGTTCTATGCCATTGCCCTGCAAACCCAGAAATTTGAGTTTCTTAAGTGCGGAAAGCTCCTTAAAACACTTGCCCCTGATCATATTGCCGAAAAGATAGAGCGCTTCCAGATTCTGCAACGCTCCAAGGGAGCTGATGGCTTTATCGGTCAATTCCGACTGCTGTAAATCCATCGCCACCAGACTGGTGAAGCGAGAAAGAGTAGCCACGGCAGGGTCCGAACGGCCTTCATCGGAATCCTGCAAGGAGCCGTAGCGCACTTCGATGAAGTCGAAGGCATTGGCCGGCAGCTTATCAAGCACATGGGGATCGGCGAAGAAAACATGATTGGGGAAATAGGCTGCAATCTTGTCGGGAGGCACCGAGATAGTTCCCTGGGCCTTGAAACTGCGAAACTTGAGTTCGCCTTCTTTACCCTGGTCAAAGACAATAAAGCCGCCGCAAGACTTATCCGCCGGGAAGCTCAGCACCCGAGCCGGGCGGCTGATACGGCTTAAAGCTCTAATTCTCGATGAGACATTCTCGCCGGCGCGAGCAGCCTGAGGTGTGCAACTCAGTTGCCAAACCAACAGGCAAAAGGCAATCGCCAGACAGCGCAAAGACACCGGGGGACTCCAGATAGTTTCATCGGGGTTAATTATGACAGCTTTTTGAAATAGTCATATAGGCGTTACGTATCATCTATTTGCCGGCTTTTGACAACAACTCATCAACACGCTTTTGATCCAGCGGCACAGCATAGCTTCCTCTGGTGTAGCCCTCCGGCCCCGACTGATTGAGACCGGCCAGCCGTCCTTCCGGGGTGACCACCGGACCACCGGACTGTCCACCCTTTATGTGATTGATGACCTTAAGCTGGCTGGCATTTGGCTCCAGCCCCAGCTCTCTTATATTTCTAGGACTCATATCCTGGCGCATCGGTGTGATACCCTCCGATTTGCCTGGTGAGGCGTAAAGGGCACGAGATCCATTCGGAAAGCCAAGCGCAACTAAGTTCTTACCTTTCCCTGCTTCGTCATTGAAGTCTTGCACCGGCGTAAATGGTTTGCAGACCTTTTCGGTGTCGGCACCCGTCTTCACGGCGATAACCGCTGTGTCCTTCTTGGGCTCGGAGTATCGGGTCTCGGTTTCATACTTCTTGCCGTCGGCGCTGACGGCTTTGATATCGGAAATCTTCACTTCCTTGCCTCCGTTGACTACATGATTAGCAGTAGCGACAAGGCATTCTCCTTTCTCAGTATCTTTACCGATGATTGCACCGGTGCCGGCCGGTCCCTCCTGTTTGAAACGCCCTCTTTTATCATGGGGGTCGGTCATGGTCGCGTCAATGCGAACAGTACTCTCAGCGGCTTTACTATAGATGTCGGGGAAGTCCAGATGTTTGAGATCTTTAGGCAAATCTTTCATGCCTTTGAATTCGCAACCGTTGCTCCTGTGCCCGGGCAGCAAAGTCGGAACCGCGCCTTCTTCGGGATTGGTTTTACAGGCCTGAGCATCGGCATGGGTGAACTTGCCTATTGTCTTGCCGCTACCTATGTCGTCAAAGAGAATACGTGAAGTACTGTCAGAGCGAGACTCTTCAGCACGGGCCGGTTTCTCGGTAATGTTTTGTTTTTCGGTCATATGGATAACCTGGTAAATGCTCAGCCTGAACCAACCCCTGTGCGGGGTTATTCTGGGAGCTTATGGGTGTAGAAAACTGCATTGAGGTGGTAGTGCATAGAATAGTCAGATTTTGTAATCGAGTCGTTAACAACAAAAGTAGACTTCTAGCGACACTTTCCTTTCAGAACGCAGGCTAATTCACCAATTCATCAAATCATCAATTCACCAGTAGCGCCCTGACTGAACCTGCACCCAGAGCTTCTTGCGAAATCAACACTAATTTCTGGCACGATCCACATCCTTCAGCAAATCCGCCTCAACCCTGGAAGTATCAAGTCTGGTGCCGCTTTCAGTGTCGGCAGGTTCCAAGACATCAGGCTCCAAGACATCAGGTCCTGCCTCAATCTCAGTCTCATCCTCAGACTTAATTACATTCGGTCTTACAGCAAAGGCATTAGTGCCAAGCCCGTATACGTATGAGGAAAGCAAAAGCGTCACACCGGCTCCCAGAAAGGAAACAATGCGCTCCACCGTGCCGCGATTGAGAAAATCAAACAGCAGCAGTTTGCCGACCAGGATGGCGATAACACCAAAAGCCTGGGTGCGAAAAGTCAGTTCCTTCAACAAGAAGGCGGCAGAAAGGAGGAGCAGTCCCTCCAGACCGAAGGCCAGTGAAAGATAAGTACTGTTCATCTTTTCCCAGAGAAGCAGAGTCAGCAAGGTCGTTCCGGAATAGGCCGACAGAAGCATCAGGTCACCGGCAACCCGTGCCTTGGTGCTACGGAAATCGCTTCTGGCGATGGCAAACATTGCGTAAAAGACGACTACGGCTAAGCCGATGGCGGCAGTACTCCAGGTACCGGTGCTACAGAGGGTGACACTCCAGGCGCCGCAGAATAGAACAAAGCCCAGACCTGAATAGAGAGCATCGGAGAGTTTCAAACCAAGCACTAAATTGACGCAGCTCTGCAAAATCAGGGGCAAAGAGGCATTGCTGCTACTCTCAATCTGAATGGACGCCAGACTATAAAGAATATTGGCGGCGCCATAGAAGAACTTCTCGTAGGTCCGACTGACCTTATGAGCAACCACGGCAATATGACTGAAGGCAGCCAGGGCACAAAGAGCCAGCTTGGTATGAGCAATACTTCTGAAGCCGAATGCAGGAATGGCCAGGGCACCGTATTCAGTTCTATTGAAATCACCCAGCCACTCAAAGATAAAAGTACAAGAGAGATAGGCCCCCACCAGACGAAAGGCCCTGATATCGTACTTGAGACCAAGAACCATCAAGAGCCAGATTTGCATCACATCCAGAGTAAGCACTTCCAGACCGCTGAAGCGCATAGCCTTGGCTCCATTGATCAAAGAAAGACCAAGCAAGAAGTGTACGGTGGAAAGCACCGACTCTTCGCGCTTTCTGAGCCAGCGGGCCATGCCCATGTAGACAGCACCGGCGGCAGCAAGGATGGTCTCCAGAATATTGGGATGGAGTCCCTTGCAAAAGATGAACAGCCCGAAGGAAAAGCAAGCGGCATTCCAGTAAGAGATGGTGGTGGAATAGGAACGATCAGCGGCACTGCCTCTAATGTAATAACCTATTCCCATGCTGAAGGAGAGCCAGATGAAGGACACCATGAGAGCCGAGAAAAGTCTGTCTTCAGCTCTGGCACCAGAGCCGAGCAAGATGCTACTGCTGTAATAGTGCCCAAAATAGCAGATGGCCATAGCGAAGCTGAAAAGCCTGCGCCAGCCCTGAGTATTACCTAATATGGAAGCCGAGACTGCCAGAATGAGAAAGGAAATGTCGCCGCTCAAACCAGGCTCGCTGAAGAGAATTGATATACCGGCCAGAGCCACCGACAATATAGCAATCAACTCGCTACGGGCCCTGACGGCAAAGAGCATGGAGCCCCCGGCCACTCCCAGAAGCAAACCGGTCTCCAGCGGCAGGGAACTTATTACTTTAGACTCGGCAATGTAATAGGCGGCATAAGCCGAGAAGTAAGCCAGAGACCAGCCGCCGGCCGCCAATCCGTGACCGAACCAGCGTTTTTCCTTACAGCGGGCCATGAACTCGCCGGTGCCTATGAGGGCAATGGAAGCCAGCACGCCGGTGACAATCTTCAGTAAGGGTGCGAAGGTCTGCACCGAGTACATCATCAAGAAGGCAAAGCCGAATACCAGAGCGGCTACTCCGGCCCGGTGCAGCCAGTAAAGGCCGATGCGGCTCTCCAGACTCTCACGATTATTTTCGGCGGTGTTTCCACCCTCAAGGGGCGCTTTTCCGTTCAAAGCTTGCATTGACGTAGACCTCACGATTGCTTCCCTCACTGTAGAAGGGCGAACAATCTTCAAGGGCATCCACCGGATCACTTAGTAAAGTGATCCGGTGCTCCGTCGCCGAACCACAGGCTAGTGAGTATAAATGCCGGCTTTACTGGGACGCAGACCGAAGATGCCGCGCAAGATGAGCAACACCAGGGGGGTGATGCCGCCGACAAGGAAAACCAGATCCCCCACCACTCTTAACCAGGTGAGAGTCTGATAGAGCGCCTGATGCGTGAACTCGTAGCTGCGAGCGTAAAAGAAACCCTGCTCATAGCTGGCCATCATCTGCATAACTCCCGCCGGAAAGATGTTGAGGGCGAGCATGAGCAGTAAACCAATATTGAGACACCAGAAAGAAATGCCCACCAATTTGTTGCTCCAGAAATCATCTTTGAGTAGATAGCGCCCCAGGAAGAGAACGGCGGCAATGCCCAGATTCCCGTAGACTCCCATCATGGCAGCATGTCCGTGATTAGAAGTAAGGTAAGTGGCATGTTCGTAGTAGCTGACGATTGGCGTATTGATCAAAAAGCCAAAGACACCAGCCCCGAGGAAGTTCCAGAAGCCTACGGCCAGTAAGAACATCATCGCCCAGTAGTGAGGAAAGTTTTTGATGGAACCATTAACGGAAGCCAGTTGTACAAAGCGCCAGGCTTCCACTGTCAGGAGCGTCAACGGAACCACTTCCAGCGCTGAGAACATGGCGCCCAGAGCCATATTAATGGCAGGTTGCGCCGTCCAATAGTAGTGATGACCGATGCCCACAATACCGCTGCCCATATAGAGAATGATATCCATATAGATGACGGTGAGAGCGGAGCGCTGAGACAGAAGTCCAAGGGAATGAAAGAAGTAAGCCACTATTATGGTGGTGTAGAGTTCAAAGAATCCCTCCACCCAGAGATGTACCACCCACCAGCGCCAGAAATCTGCCACCGCGAAGTTGGTGCCGGGATGATACATCATGCCAAAACTAAAAAATACCGGTATGGAGATAACCCCATACAGAAGCATGTGCGGCAAACTCCCCCTATCGCCGCTGGCCAGAAGAGGCTTGATACTGCGCAGAACAATCACCACCCACAGTACCATTCCCAGGGTCAAGAGAATTTGCCATACCCTTCCCAGCTCAAGATACTCCCAACCCTGATGCCCAAGCCAAAACCAGAGATTGCCAAGCTTTTGCTTGATACCCATCCACTCCCCGGCAATACTTCCCAGGGCCACAACCACCAGAGCGAAGAAAAGAAGCCATACCAGCACACTCTGACCACGAGGCTCGTGCTTCGATAGAAGCGGCGCCATAAAAATCCCAGCGGCCAACCAGGCTGTGGCAATCCAAAATATGGAAAGCTGCAAATGCCAACTGCGCGTCACACTATAGGGCAGCCACTCGCGTATATCAAGACCGAAAAAGCCGCCTGATTCAACAATATAGTGGGCCGAAAGGACGCCAAAGACCGTTTGAAAGGCAAAGAGCAAAATAACGATGACCAGGTAAGGATAGACTGCCTTCTGAGCAGCAGAGGGCAAGAACTCTTTCACATCATCAACCACAGCATCAGGAGCATCTTCATGGGACCAACCAAGTTGCGGAAACGCCCCCAGCACAAACTGAGCCAGGCCAATACCACCAACCAGGGATATGAGGCTTAAGGCGCTCCAGAGAAAAACACCGGCATGGGGCTTATTGCCGGCAAGTTCGTCCGGGGGCCAGTTATTTGTGAAGGAGTAATCTTTACCCGGCCGGTGGCTGACACAGGACCAGGCGGCCCAGTGGAAGAACTTTGTCAGATCTTCTATTTCCTTATCGCTCTTTATATAGTTGACGGGCAGGGGCAAGCCCTTACACTCCTTGAAATAGTTTAGATAATACTGCTTCAGCTTGCTGTATGCGCCAGCTTGCTCACTGGTCAGGGTGAGGGTTTTGGTAGACGGGTCGAAGCGATTCATATGCAAGGAGGCAATCATCTCCTCTTTAAGCGCCCCTTTCTCTCCGGCACCGAGCACATTAAAGCTCTTGCCGTAGCGCTGCCAGGACAGGCTCTCCAGCACAATCGAACACTGCCTGTGCAGATAGTCGGCGCTGAAGTCGGGCCCGTTGTAGGCACCGTGACCAAAAATGGACCCAAAGTCCATCAACCCGTACTTCTGAAAAACTGCCTGTCCGGAGAGAATCTCTGCTCCGCTGTAGAGTACCGCTCCGCTTTCATCAACAACCTTCTCGGGAATAGGCGGAGCCTGATTGGTGGTTTCATGCCCCATGAAAATCAGCAGGGAGAAACCCACAATAAATACCATGAGGACGCTGAACTTCCACTTCCAGGACATGAGCCCCCCTTTAAAGGAGATGGTGAAGTCAGCCTGACTGCGCAGTGCCCCCTACCGCAGCACTAACGCGCCAACTCACTTTGACTCCTCGACTCATTTTGAGCCTTTTCGTCAATCAGTATAGCAGCAATAGTCCAAAACTTTGTGTAAGTGATCGTCTCTACTCAGGAATGATCAAATCGGCTGATTGCAATTCCAAGCATTTTATGGACCGGGATTCTTCTGCACAGGACAGGCTTTGCCTTTCGCGCGCCGGCTCTTCAGTTCTGCCAGAGCTTTCTCATTACCGAGGGCACCGGCAATTGAGAGATTCTTCTGAGCCGCCTTCTGATCGCCTTCCAACAGGCTCAGTTGATAGTGCTCGTAAGCACTGGTCTCATCAGGCAGATAACCGTGCTCCTCTAATTTTTCCAGACATTTACGGGCTCTGACTTTGTCTTTCAGGGCCAGACTGACACGCAGCAAAGTATCCACGGCGCAATATTGCTCAGGGTCGATAGAATTTGCATCTGTAGCCAGCTTCATTGCCTTAGAAAGGTCTTCCTGGTCGAGGGCCTGGTCGGCTTTATCATGCAAAATATGGCATTGCTTCTCGTTCGGCGTAATCTCCTTACCGGAATCCTTTTCGTCCTCGTAATAACAATAGCGATTAGCAAGACCCACTTTGCCATCCCGCAAGGGAGCAAGATTACCTTCGGCATAGACCCTGATGGTGCGAATCTCCTTGTCATAGCCATTTGTGTCGGCATTCTTGATCTTACCGAGGAAGAAAGTCGCTAGTTCCTTCGCTTCCGCTTCGGGCAATTTTTCCACTAGATCTGAAATGGAGCCGCTTTCACCTACCAGTCGGTCAACATCTTGCCCATCATCGCTAATGTTTTTTTTGGAAAGCTTCATCACCAGGGGAAGATAGGTCTCGTATTCACTATCGCGCTTGTTCTTCTCCAGGAAAGTAAGCAAGGTTTCGGCGTCGAAAAAGCTGTAATAACTGTCGCTCTCGGTGCCTTTGTCCAGAGCCTGCCCCTGCTCCTTCAAGCGCCCCTCCAGTGTACGCACGGCTCTTTCACGAGCGGACTGACAGTTCTTGTCATTACCGAGAGCATCATAGACATTGGCCAGGTCGAACAAGTCATCGCAGTTCACATCCTTGTCGGCGGCAGCGCAGAGGACTTCATAGTCTTCCGCCGCTTCCGCCAACCGTCCCTGCTTCAAATAAAGTCCGGCCCTCGTTCTTCTCCCAGAATTAGAATAATAAGAATCATCGAGAGAAATCATCCTGGTCAGAGCACTGTGGGCACGCTCATATTCACCGAGATCGCAACAAAGATCGCAAAGCTCACTCAGTGCTGAATAATCAAGTTTCTCGTCAGTCTTTAGACTCTTGAGTTCTTCTAAGGCCTTCTCTCGCTTGCCGGCTCGCCTGTAGGCCGCCGCACGGGTAATCAAAAGCCTGGTCTCGGCGCCGGCTAGTTCTATAGCCCGGCTATAGTCGTGAATAGCGGCATCGTACCGGCAGAGATACTCGTTGACATTGCCTCTTTCTTCAAACCACTTACTATTGGAAGGCTCTTGCTCGGCCAACTTATCGTAATCGCCAAGGGCTTCCTTCCATCGCTGCAGATCTTTGTATGCTTTAGCACGGGAGACCCTTGTGGCCACGTCGTTGGGGTAGTGCTCCAGGATGCGGCTGGTTTCCTTGATGGTTTCCAGATTCGACTTGCGGTCGATAGAATCGCTCAGATAGTCGGGCACACCAAAGCTGGATGCGGCACGCTTCAAGTTGTAGTGCACCAGCGCCTTATTGTTCACATAGACGGCGTAGATGCCCGCTAGAACTAGAGCCTGCACGACAAATACAGCCGCAAGTAGGAGCAATAGCTTTCGCCCAAAGCTCATTTGCGAAAATTTCATTAGTGTATATGTATGTTAGCGGTCTTGCGATACGCTTCCATCTTTTCCCAGTCTAAAACTTCCGGCTTGGTTTTCACAAGCTCGTTCCAGGTTATATGGGGGCGACCGGTTTCTATTTCCACCATGGTGATGCAGTCATCCACAGGGCAGACTCTTGAGCAAAGATCGCAACCAACGCAATCTTCTTCACGCACTACCGGCCAGGCCCGCTCCTTCACTTCCGATGTAAGCTTCAAATCTTTCAGGTCTATACACTGGTGTGCGGCATCATTGCAGGCGATGTAGCAGAGATTGCACTGAATGCATTTATCGTGATTGATGCGAGCCACCGACTGGAAACCAAGATCGAAATCACCGAAACTGGAAATACGCGGCAAGGACTTACCGATAAACTGATCGCAAGTGGCAAAGCCTTTCTCGTCCATCCAGTTGGACATGCCTTCAATCATGTCTTCCACAATGCGGAAACCCCAGTGCATGACGGCCGTACAGACCTGCACGCTGGTGGCACCGAGCAACATGAACTCCACTGCATCACGCCAGGTTTCAATGCCGCCCATACCGGAAATGGGCAGTCCGGCTTTGGCCACTTCCGGATCGGAGCCAACCGCCGAGAGCAAATGCAGGGCAATCGGTTTGACGGCCGGTCCGGCATAACCACCGTGACCACCCTTGCCGCCGACATTAGGGCTAATTTCGAAGGTATCCAGATTTACGCCCATGATACTGTTGACGGTATTGATGAGAGAAATTGCCGAAGCGCGCCCTTTGACGGCGGCACGGGCCGGATGCACGATGTCGGTCACGTTGGGAGTGAGCTTGACGATGACCGGCTTGGTGGCCACGTCCATGACCCATTCCGTCACCATACAGGTATACTCAGGCACCTGACCCATGGCAGAGCCCATGCCTCTTTCGGACATACCATGCGGACAGCCGAAGTTCAATTCGAAGCCGTCGATACCGGTGTCCTCGGTACGTTTGATAATCTCCTGCCAGGCTTCCTTATTAGACTCAACCATGACCGAGGCAATGACGGCATGATTGGGGAAGTTGCGTTTGACCTCCCGCATTTCCTTTAAGTTGATCTCGATGGGGCGATCGGAAATGAGTTCGACGTTGTTGAGTCCGATTATTTTGCTGCCCTTGTAATCGATTGTGCCGTAGCGATTGCAAACGTTCAAGACCGGTGCACCAATGGTCTTCCAAACCGCTCCGCCCCAGCCCTGCTCAAATGCTTTCTGCACCTGATAGGCAGAATTCGAGGGCGGCGCGGAGGCTAACCAGAAGGGGTTGGGTGACTTGATACCGGCAAAATTGATGGAAAGATCGGCCATTTCTTAGGTCCTTTTTTAAAACTGTTTACTTCTTGGCGCAGGCGGGCGTTGCCACTAAAGCTTCGGTAATGGCCCGGGCGGCGATTTTGCCGTCCTGCACAGCCATAACCGTAGAAGCTTCGCCGTGACTTCTGACGCAGTCACCACCGGCGAAAATTTTGGCGTGCCTGGTGCGGTTATGCTCATCTACCTTGATATAGCCTTTTACCGACTCGACACCGTAGGGCTCCAGCATAGAGAGAAATGCAGCCGGCTTCACCTGCCCAATTGCTTTGATGACCATGTCGCAGGGCACCACGAATTCGGAACCGTCCACCGGATACGGGCTGCGACGACCGGAAGCATCAGGCGCGCCGAGGTCCATGCGCACGCACTTGAGACCGTCTACCTTGCCGTCCTTTGCCATCACTTCCACCGGTTGGGTGAGGAACATGAAGCTGACCCCTTCTTTCAGGGCGAACTCATACTCGAAGTGATAGGCCGGCATTTCCGCTTCCGAGCGGCGGTAAATCATGGTCACCCGCTCAGCGCCCAGGCGCCTGGCGATGGTGGCACAGTCGATGGCGGTATTACCGGCACCAATAACGCAAATGCGCTTTCCATAGGTAATCTTATTGAGATCTTTGACCTTGGTCTCGGCAATGAAATCCAGACCGTCCAGAACGCCGCCAATGTCTTCGCCCGGTATTTCCATCATGGGCACATTACCGAGGCCGATGCCGATGAAAACGGCATCATAGTCTTTGACCAGGTCGTCGAATTTGATGTCTTTACCGACGGTGACACCGCATTTGACGGTGACGCCCAGGTCTTGCACCATCTTCACCTCGGCCAGACTGACCTCCACCGGTTCCCGGAAGACAACAATGCCGTAAGTGGAAAGACCGCCGGCCATCTCGTTTTTCTCGAAGACCGTCACATCAAAACCTTGCTTGGCCAACTCGCCGGCGCATGACAGTCCAGCCGGGCCGGAGCCTACAACGGCTACCTTCTTGCCGTTCGGCTGTCCTTTCTGGAAGAACTTGATACCACGCTCACTGGCATAGTCGGTGGCATAGCGTTGCAAGCGGCCGATGGCGATGGGCTTGTGGTCGGCGCCCAGGACGCAGTCACCCTCGCAGAGTACGTCCACAGGGCAGACCCGCGCACAAGTGGCACCCATCAAATTGGATTCGAGGATGGTGCGGGCAGAACCTTTGACATTGCCGGTGGCAATTTTGCGAATAAAGGTAGGAATGTCGATGTGGGTGGGACAGGCCACCATGCAAGGTGCATCATGGCAGTACAGGCAGCGGTTCGCCTCAAGGGTGGCTTCCCGTTCGGAAAAGGGCGGATAGACT
>Ga0268298_10002624_pt1 | contig 19482 bp, 26 predicted proteins | sample WWTPWeurt_MetaG_FD_194462 | JGI IMG/M metagenome (GOLD analysis project Ga0268298, IMG submission 194462) | Activated sludge microbial communities from WWTP in Nijmegen, Gelderland, Netherland - WWTP Weurt | ecosystem: Engineered > WWTP > Aerobic digester > Activated sludge | place...
ATACTCATATTTTTTTCTCTAAGCCCATAATCACATACTCATATTTTTTTCTCTAAGCCCATAATCACATACTCATATTTTTTTCTCTAAGCCCATAATCACATACTCATATTTTTTTCTCTAAGCCCATAATCACATACTCATATTTTTTTCTCTAAGCCAAAAATAAAATTAAGTTTAAAAGTGTAATCAAATAAAAAAATATGCTAATTAATTGTATGAAATAAGAAGAATAAAATAGTTCAGTAACGCCTAATAGTCTATTAGTATTAAAAATCGATGAATCAATTATTTTTTTAGTTAAGTATTCTATCATATATTTTTCTCCAAAGTAATGAGAAGAATAAATAAAGACATTTCTAACAAAAACTTCAGAACATTTTTTTAAAAAAAAATCAACGTATAAACCTGACTGAATAAATCTAAAAAAATTAAAATTAAATATATTAAATTTCAGCATTTTTATAAAAATTATTTTTATTTTAAATTATACAAATATGTATATAATTTTTTTCTAAATGCTCTTTTTTCTGTAAAATAGTTTTCTTGTTTTTCAATAACAAAAAAAGTATACAAAAACAAGAATAATCAAAATACAATAGCAAAAAAAGCAGCAAATTGAACAGTTACAACAAAAAATGTATGTAATATTTCATATATTCAATATATAAATTTTCCAGGAACAGTAAATAAAAAGAAGTACGACATAGAATCTAGCGTAATAGACACATTATTAAACTCTTCTCAAAAAGTTTCCGCGCCTAAAAACATCTTTTGTCCAAAAGAAAAAAATAAAACAACATCATGCATGCTAGCATACGTAGAAATCATTAAAACTAAACGAACACCTTGTACTAAAATTCTTGTATAAAATATAATTACGGCAATGTAATCAAACATTAATTCGTATATAAATAATGATGTTGCACCAACTCCTCTTAAATAAGCTAAAAAATAAATACCAAAATCATATATCAAAAAAGTTGGTATACCTATTATAATGTAGTATAAACCTGGAAATAAATAAAAAACTAAAACTAATTCAGGCATCATGCTTAAGATAGATCAACAATGAATATAAAAATATCAACCAAAAATATAAAATAAGACTACAAAAGCTAAAATCATATCATCAAAAGAAGATATTTCTTTTTCTGCTTCTACAGTAGCGCTAGCTGATAAATAATCTGTATCTACAACACTTTCTTCATTCGTAGCTGATGAGTAATAAGAAAAATAAAAGCTTATAAATAAAGCAGATAAAAAAACTAAAAATAGCAACTGTGGAAATAGAATAACTGGAGTTAAAAAAGTCTCAGATTCTACTAAATCATATAATGAAAAAACTAAATTACCAAAATATGAAACATAGTATTCTTGAAATACCTCTTCTTTTATAAAAGATAACTCTGGATGATATATTAATACTAAAGTTGCTTCTTTAGATGAAAGCATACTTCTAAATCATTCTTCTGTATATGGTAATTTGTATAAAGCTGTTGTAACATATTGATCTAATATAACTGCTCAAAATAATTGAAATGCTGATACTGATAAGTTAAAAAATCAAAAAGAAGAAAAAAAAAAATCAAAAGAATCATCATAGATAGAATTAAAAAATCAAAAATATCAAACTCTAAAATCATAACTATATACTGTTTGTACAGTAGTGTATAATCAATCAATACCATGATAAAAAAAATTTACAGATACATTAGAAAAAAAAAGTTCATTAGATTCAAACTGATGATTTCATTTATAAAATTCTGGGCAACCTAAAACTCCCATAATAAAAATAAAATTTTACTAATTAAAAAATAATATGACTAAACAAAAAAAATGTAATAAATATAAAAACTAGTATTCAAATAGTTTTTATTTCACTTTTTTTTAAATATCTAAATGTAACAAAATATGTACGGAAAATATGTATCAATTCCTTTACCATGTAATTAATTTACGATAATCACTTTCAATTGTATTGTCTGATAAAATAATAAGACAAATTTTTTCTAAAATAATAACTTAAATCATAGAATGATTTTATATTGGCTACAATAATTAAGCTTAAAACTGAAAAATCTACTTCTATATAAGAAGGTATGTGATACTTGAATAAACTATTATCCTTATAATACTTAATTAAATAGCGCTCATTACCACTAGTTAAACTCGTTTTATTTTTTATTTTAGCTCATAATTTATTACGTATTTTAAGATATGTTTTTTCGTTAATAAAACGAAACTGGAGTAAATATCGAAAATATAACTTTGAATAAAAAATCTCTATAACGTCACCTTTTTTAACTACATATTTTGTATTACTTACCATACGTCTATTTATGTAAACATATCCATTTTTTATAAAATTAATCGCGTCCATATAAGATTTAACCAAACATGAATTTAACAATACATGGATTATATTTAATTCTAAGATATTGCACATAAATCAAATTTTTTTTTTACCTAATAATGATACTAAACTACTAATTTTTTTAGAACGTTTGCTACCATTTAATAAAAAATTTACTAAATTTTTTCTATTTTCTAAAATAGTCTTTTTTACTTTTTTTCGTAAATCGATAACCTTAGAAAAATCTAAAGTATTCGTACTATGCTCATACAATCTATAAAGATTATTATTTGTTGATAAAGAATAATATGAACTAGTCTCACCGTTTTCAATAGAAGCTTTATTTTTTTGAGTAATTTCATAAAAATTATTTAATAAGTTATTTTTTTTTTTTAAAAATGTCACTTGTTTTTTTAACCACAACTGTTGTATATTATACTGTTTTATGGACTTATCTAACATAAATATGTCTAACAGCTCTAAGTTAAAAAAAACAGAAGCATATAAGTAATTTTTGTTATAAAAAGTATTCAGTATTTTATCATTTACTAATAAATAATATTTAGCTAAAAACATTATTCTGTCAAATAAAAAATAATTTATATAGTATGTGCATTGACAGTTGCTAACAGTACTGTAGGTTAATACATTTATTTTATTATAACTTAATTTATCAGCAAAAAAACTAGAACTTTTATATATCTAAATTAAAAACCATATTATTTTCATGAATCCTTCTTTAATTTTTGCTTACTAGAACTTACTCCTTTTTTCTTTAAATTTTTTTTTTTATTTCTAGCTTCTCCAGAATCTGTAACTATGCTTACTCTGCTACGCAAATTATTTTTTTTAGATTTTAAAAATGAGTCTTTTAACAAAGCTTTAGTAAAACCTGGATCAAAACCCAATGAAAAATAATTTTTTTTAACAACTTGTTTTTGCTTTTTCGCTTTTTCACCAGATTTTGTAAAACCACTAACTAAACCACGTGACATAGAATATAAATCAACTTTAAATAAACTAGAATCTTTTTTTAATGTCAATAATCTTTTTTTCTTAGCCTCGCGTCATTCATGCTCCCATTGTAATTTTCATAATAAATTAACTTGTTCAGCTAAATAAGCTACGTTTAATTCATTTACAGGTATATTACCATACAAATTTTTAGCTAAAAAAACCTTATGCTCCCTTAAAATCAAGTTAGTTCTATAAGTATTTCATGCATTTGTTCAAGTTCTCTGACCTCTAACAGGTAAACCTTTTGCATGCCTCCAACCTCTATATGAAGCAATAATATCTAAAAAAAAGATATTAACTAAAGACCTACTCCGTATTAATTTTTTATTAGGAACCATGTCATAAAAAAGACTTATCATTGAAATATACTGCGAAGAAATTCAGTTCTCTAACAATATATTAGAAAAATTTTCAGAACGTTTTTCAAAGCACTTCAAGGAGTAATGTTTAAAACCATACATTTTGCTTAATATATACTGTTTTAAACTAGAGTTGTGCATTAATAAAACACCATTTACAATATTACCTTTATTCATTTTATACTCTATATTTATAATTCACATATGAATATTTATTTAAAACTTTTAAATTACTAACATACTTATAATATAATCTTTTTAACTTTAAAAAATTAACATTTTTTGCTGTACTTCTTTTTAATTCTCTACTAGGTAATAAAATAGACACTCGTAAAATATATCAACCTTGATACGCAAAAATTCAAATTCTTCCTAAATAAAAATAAATTAAAAAATCTATATTATCAACATTTTTTAAACTAGACGTATATCCATAAAAATTTTTTTTAGAACTTTTTAAAATAAACTTAAAAATATAATTAAAAGTTAAATCATTAAGTAAATTATAAAAAAAATAATTTAAATAAACTTCAAAAAACAAATAAACTCTATAATTGCAAACATTATCTCAAACATTGTTTCAATATGTGTATACTCCAACTCTATTTAAATAAGGTAAACTAACTAGTCCCATAAATTTAATTAACGTTTTACTGCAGTCTCAGCCGTTTTAGCTTTTATAACATACTTATATGGTTTACGCGTAAAAGAAAACTCCCCAAATTTATAACCTAAAACGTATCTTGTTACATAAAAATTACGAAAAAAAAAACCTTTATATATATTAAACCTAAACCCTAAAAAATTTTTAGGTATATTTACAGATTTATCAAATATAACTTTATTCTTACCCTTTAGAACTTTTTTAATTTTTAAAAATATAGCACACTTAAAAGTATTTTTATTAAAATATAAACCTTTTCATACTGCTCTTGCCAAATATTTAATTTAATTAATGAGAGTGCTTTGTAACTCAGCCTCATGGCGATACTTCTGGCTTATTTGTCTTAGTTCTACCACCATGAGGATGATCTACTGGATTCATAGCCACTCCACGTACAATTGGTTTTTTACCCTTACTGAAATTTAAACCCGCATATCCTTGTACTGTATACTTTTGAAATATATTACTATTACGTCCTAATGTACATAAATTACCCATTGAAATATATTTTTTTTCAAAAGAGGGTAAACGTAATAATATTAAATTTAATTCATAGTTTATATTTAAAACTTGGCAATACGTACCGCTAGCCAAGGCTATTTTAGGTTTATAAGATGAGTTATTCAAAGTTACATCAAAAATTATATTATTTTTCTTTAACACATTTAAAAATATTCTACAGCCTAACAATACAGATTTATATATTTTTATAGAATACATTATACTTTTAATAAATGACCCTATAACTACACCATGAGCTAACTTTATTAACGACATAGAACCATTTACATATTTTATTAAACCTAAAAAATGCTTCGTTTTAAAAAAATTATATTGAACAATTAATGCTAATTGCGTCGACCATACTCTACTTTCATCAAATTTTACAAAATAATTACTTTTTTTTCTACCTTTAGAATATACTAGTAAAAAACCATATTTTGATCTACCAGATCTATTTTTTTTTTTAGTGTAAAACAAACTATTATACGATACTAACTCTGACGGTTTATAAATTGTTTTTCTTCATCGCATCGCTGGAGTTATAGGTTTATATTTTTTCAAAAAAATTCATTATTTATTTATTATATATAAAGACACCACTATAAATATTTTATACAAATATAATAATTTATTTATATAAGCATAAAATAATAAATACTCCAAATTATTATAATACTTACTTTTTATAGAATACTCTAAAGAAGCAACAAGGTTATGTTGCCAAAAGTAATATACAGACGTATTATTCACCAAAGCATCCTTATTAAAATATGTTATCTGTCTATTACTCAACAAGCCGCCTTTACTTAAATTACTAAACACTACGTTATCTAATGAGTCAGCAAATGAATTACGAGACTCTAAAAATTTTTGCAATAAACTAGAACCATAACTTCTAAAAAAATTTAAATTGATACTATTATTTGTAATTATCTTTAATAAATAAAAATTTATTCAAAAGTTATATAATAGATAATTGCTATAACTATAAAAAATAAAAATAAACTTCATATACGAATAGTAATACTTCAATCTAAAACTGTTTAATGCAGAAAATGTTAAAAAATTATTAAAAAATTTAATATATATATCTTGATTTAAAAAAATTTGTTGGTTTTGATATTTTTTTTTCCTCTTCATTTATTTGTCTATGTAATGACTTTTGTAATTGAATTACACCAAAAAATAATGCTTCAGCTGTAGGAGGACAACCTGGAACATAAATATCAACAGGAATTATACGATTACAACCACGAACAACTGAATATGAATAATGATAATAACCACCACCATTTGCACAGCTACCCATTGATAGTACTCATTTAGGATCTAAAACTTGCTCATATAGTCTTCTCAAACCAGGGGCTATTTTATTAGTTACAGTTCCAGCAACAATAATTAAATCAGCTTGTCTTGGTGTAGCTCTAAAAATTACACCAAATCTATCAAAATCATATCTACTAACAGTAGCATGCATCATTTCCAATGCACAGCATGCTAAACCAAATGTTAACGGTCAAAAAGAACCTTGACGTGCTCAAGAAACAACAGCATTTACAGGCGTTACTATATAATCTACTCTCACTTAAGAAATTAAGTTTGACGAAATTTACGTCTAACTTTTTTTTTTAGATGCTCTTTTAGCGGAACTCCATATATTGATCTTCTTTTTGTTTTATTTAAAACACCAGCCAAATCTAAAACACCTCTAATACATGAATATGATACTCCAGGTAAATCTCTTGCTCCACCACCACGAATTAAAACAGTAGAGTGCCTTCGTAAATTATGACCTATACCCGGTATATGTGCAGTAACCCTATTTTTATTAACTAAAACAACTTTTACAACTGGACGTCTAGCAGAATTAGGTTTTTTAGGTGTTACAATTCTAGCTCTCATTACGACACCTCGTGACTGAGGATTACCTTTTAAAGGACCTTTTTTATAAACTATAAATTTTGATTTCATATATAACCTCTTTATTAAAGACATAAAATTAAAATTAAAATTATCCTAAATATAAAAAAGAAGACCAATAGTTTATTAAAATTAAAAAATCTTCAAAAAAAAAAATTCCGAATACATTAAAAAAATTTAATACTATAACTAAATTTACAAGTCTTAAATCAATTACTGCAAAAAAACCACGAACATTAATTGTGTGCGAAGAACTTTTGCTTACTAAAAACCTTAAATTTTGAATATAAAAATATATCATAAATAAATTTATTAAGCTAAATACAATAAATAGCAAAAATTGATTTTTATACGCTAAAAAAATTAATAATAAAAATTTACCAACAAAACCTAATAAAGGTGGCATACCAGCTAATGATAATAAAGAAAAAGCAACCGCCATTACTAAAAAATTATAACTATTTAAGCCCTTTATTTCATTTAAGCTACGAAAATAACTCAAATCAAAAAAAAAAAAAACACTAAATAATAAAGCTAGTAACACCAAATATATACAAATATTAATAAACAATAAACCAAAACCATACTCATAAAAATAAGATACTTGCAATAAATTAAAACTTAACAAAGTATTAATCATGAATAGAAGTATATTTCATTTATGACAACCTCAAACACCTAGAGATACATCTTCAATGAAACAAATAAAAAGTATAAATCTAAATTTTGGACCGCAACATCCAGCTGCTCATGGCGTATTAAGAATGATACTTCAATTAAACGGTGAAATCGTTGAAAGGATGGATCCACATATTGGACTACTTCATAGAGGAAGTGAAAAACTAATAGAAGACAGAATATATTTACAAGGTCTACCATACTTTGATAGATTTGACTATGTATCAATGTTAGTTCAAGAACACGCCTATTGTTTAGCTATAGAGTCATTATTGGGCTCATATAATTATAGTGCTACTTTTACACAAATACGTACATTATACGATGAAATTACGCGCTTAGTTAATCATTTACTTGCAATAGCTTGTCACGCACTGGATGTCGGTAGTATGTCCTCAGTTTTTTGAGCATTTGAAGAAAGAGAAAAATTAATGGAATTTTACGAAAGAGTTTGCGGAGCTAGAATGCACGCAGCATTTTATCGCCCTAATGAAGTTAATCTTCACGCAGTATCCTCATATTTACTAGAAGACATTTTAGAATTTTGTAGAAACTTCTTTACAACATTAAATGAAATGCACAATGTACTAACTTATAATAAAATTTGAAAACAAAGACTAATAAATATTGGTGTATACTCTCACCAAACTTGCTTAGATTACGGTTTAACAGGAGTTATGTCTAGATCAGTAGGTATAAAAAGAGATTTAAGATTAAGCCGTCTTGAAACATATGCAAATTACTACTATGTAAATTTTAGAAGCTATATTGGTCAACACGGAGATTGCTACGATAGATTTTTAATTAGAATGAACGAAATGAGTGAATGCACAAATATAATGACACAAGTAATAAATAAGATAAGTAAATTTAACACATCTAAATTCCTAACCAGCCAACACCTAAATAAATATTCAAATTACACAACCATTCTACCACATAGTTTATTAAACTATGTCTGCCCTGAAAAATGAAATAAATACGCACTAAAAAATAATTACTCATCAATGGAAAATCTGATTAGTCACTTTAAATATTGAAGCGAAGGTTTTACTATTAAAAGTGGTTTTACATACCAAGCAGTAGAAGCGCCTAAAGGAGAATTCGGAGTAACTTTAATATCTGATAATTCTAATAAACCTTACAAATGTAAAGTTAGATCACCAGCATATCATCATCTACAATTAGCACCAGCAATATCTAAAGGTCACTTTTTGGCAGATTTAGTAGCAATTATAGGAACAGTAGACTTAGTTTTTGGAGAAATAGATAGATAATACAATAAATGTTACCACATAATAAAAAAAATATACTAAAAGAACAATATAAAAAAATTATTATTATAAAGTATATTATAAATAATTTAATAAAAAAAAGCATATTTCATAATAGAACAATACAAAATAAATATAGACTACTAGCTAGCTTAAGCTTCAATAAAGCTCATGTTAATAAAAACAAAATAGTTAACACTTGTTTAGCAACAGGTAGACAAAAAAATATTAACAAAACATTACACCTTTCTAGACATCAACTAAATATACTAAGTAAATCATTTAATCTACAAAACTTCAAACTAAACTCGTGATAGTAAAAAAAAATGAACAAAATAAATATATACTTGACAAACACAACAAAATTTTTAGTCTTATCAAAAAAAAATATTAATTTCCTATTTATATACTCAAATAAGTTATTTTTATCTAACAAAATAGAAAACTATATTGTAACTTATCGAAAGTCTCTAAACATTTTAGAACTTACACCAAAAACCCCTTTAAATATAAAAAATATAACGAACTTTCTAAATAATTTCATATTTAGCTGAGACTTTTTTTTTCATAAAAAAATAACATTTACTGGTAAAGGATTTAAATTAAAAAAAAAACAAAAAATTTTATTTTTTTTTTTCAATAAATCACACATCTCTCTAATAATATGTAACTCAGCAATACTAAAAAAATTAAAACAAAATAAAATTTTATTTTTTTATAAAAACATAAAATTTTATAATCAAATTTTCAATAAGATACTAAAAATTAGATACGCTAACATATATACTAAAAGAGGCCTAAGATTTAGCAGACAATTGATACTAAAACGAAAGGGTAAAGGAGGTGTACAACCTCAATAAAAATTACAATACATAAATTATATATATGACAAAATTAATTCTACGCCTAAAACTCCTGAATACGTTCTAATATGCCCAGACGAGTAACTTATTCGTAAATTTTTTTTTGTTAAACTAAATTGACCAGATTTTATCCAAAAGCTACGAGTTTTAGAACTACCACCTAAACCAATTTTACCCTGTACTCGCAAACAAAAACCTAGACAGCCAAAATATTTAAAATACAGCACAAAATATTTTGATATTAATATTTTTAAAACATAAAAGAGTCTTTTATGAAGTTTAAAGTGCATTTTTTCTGCTATTTTTATAAGTCAGTTTTTAAAACAAATAACATCATATGTATATAGCATAATTATAAGTACTTCTACAAGTTCTCTAATCAAATTTAAATCCTTATTAAATATTTGTAGTTTTTTTATACGTCTTAAAAACAATAGATAATACTGATTATTTACTAAAAAATCAAGATCATTTCTAACAAAATTTAAAAAAACTTTAGTTAATATTACTTTTTCTAAAAATTTTTTAATAAAAATTTCAAAAAAAACAAAACGCTTTACTAAAAACTTGGAATCATTAAAACCACTACTAGTTAAATAGTTAAACGTACTATTTATATTAAAGTAGTATCGTAACAGCTGTATACTATAATTTGACGTTATGCTATTTTTATTATAATTTTTTTTGTAAAAATAAAGCATATTTAACATAGATTCATTAATACTGCTCGTACTATTCGCAACCTTTAAAACATTTGTATAGTTTAGCACAATAGACCGATCAAACTGTACTAACAAAATATAGTTTAAACTGCCTAAACATTTATAAAATTCTCTGTAATTTAGACTATGAATAAAATTAATACGCTGTCTGTAATAAAAAATAGTTTTTTTATAAAAATACTTTTTATTTTGTAAAGAAAATATAGTTTTTATTGGAATTATTAAATAGATGAAAAATAAAAAATTTCTATAAATAGAACTTTCGTCACATATCTGTAAATTATCTAAATTTTTTCTAATTATTTTATTATAATTATATAACGCTATAGAATTAAATTTTAAAAACCCTTGTATAAAAAAATAATATATAACGTAATTGTATATAAACCTTATATTTATATTAAATTTATAAAAGAAACAAATTAAAATTTTATAGCTAAAAAATGTTGCACTAAGCAAATTTTTACCATTCTGTAAATAAACAAGTTTTTTAACAAAATTTCTTTGATTTTGCAGAACTAATAAATTTTTTAAGATTTTAAAAATACTAAAATCCACTATAAATTAAAAACCATTTAATATTTTAATCTATTAAACTCTTCAGTTTTTATCTCGCCTCATCTTTGACGCATAGATCTAAAGTAACCATAATAAGAATGTCTTTTAAATAAAGGATATCAGTAATTACTTTTAAAAAAACCACTAAACAATTCAAAAAAAACAACGAAAACTAATGAATTTTTATATGCATTGAAAAAGCGAAACACATAGAACAACACAAAATCAAATAAGTATGATACTAAAAATAGTGGAGATAAACCTAGTGTATACATAGTTCTGTATAGAAACACTAATCAATCTGCATTTACAATACTACGAGTAAAATTGCTATAATAAACTACTAAGTACAATGATATAAATGTTAATATAAAATATAAAATAAAACCGCCAAAACTAGCAAAAATTATATTAGTTCTAATAAAAGAACAAATGATAAAATTACTTCTAACATCTATACAAAAACTATAAACGAATATTAACAAAAAATAAAAATTTATATTCTTAATTAAATATAAAACACTTTGTCTTACTATAGCGAATAACATATACCTACATAATTAAAAGAATTATTTCAAAACTTATTTGAACAGACATTCATAGGTGTACTATGCTTAAGAATGGAATTGAACCAATGACCTTTAGGTTTTCAGCCTAACGCTCTGCCCCTGAGCTACTTAAGCAAAAAAAAACTTAATGAATTATTAAATTAAACTCATAAAACAACATAAACAATATTAAAAACTAAGAATCCAATTCAAATAAATAAAAAATGTTTTCAATTTAATTGAGTAAATTGATCAAATCTATAACGCGGCAATGTTCCTCTAGTTGCTATAGCAAAAACGCACATTATCAAAACCTTCACTAATAATACTAAATAAGGCAGTCACTAAATTTATTTTTTTTATTTTTATTATTTAATAAATCTTATTTCTATTAAATAACGTAAATAACGTAACCTACTACAAAAGACAAGAATATGAATGTTTCCATTAAAGCAAATCCCATTAAAGTAGAGTTAAACAAGTTTTCTACTTCTTCTGGATTTCTTGAAACTGCTAAGTTATAACCTGCAAATAGGATACCTGTTCCTAATACACCAAATGCAATAGGTAACATGCAACCTCCTAATACTAATACTTTTACTGCTAATACTAGTAACATGTAAAATTATACTTTAAACATTTTTTTATACATTTTTACTTTTCTTTCATACATTAATGATTTTTTAAAATTAAATATTAAATCGCTAAATAATAAAAATAAACGATTATGAAATTTATAGCTACTAAAGCTATCTAAAAAATGTAGCATCCATCTTAAGGATATATTTTTACGTTTTTTCGGATCAATATAGCTAACTGTATAAACATATTTTTTTTTCAATTTTTTTCTATATTTTTTAGGAACTAACGAACATTTTACACAAAAAATAGGTTGATATCAAAAAAATAACCAATTTAAAATTGCTGTTAAACCATTTAATTCTTTATTTAACTCCTTATTAAACAAAAACTCTCTAAAGTAATGGTAGTTATTAGAGATATTAGCATATGACTCCAAACCTACAACTGCATAGATTTTAAAAAAAGATTGTACTAACGAATTATAACTTTTAACCTTTTTACCGGATATTAAAAAAGTACGTAATAATTTATTTATTGTATCAATATTTCTTCCTTGAAAGGCAGACAAGTTATTATAGCTCATAAGTCATTTTAATAAAAATTTATCAAAAAAAAATATTTTCTTACGCTGTTTAAAAATTAACTTGGCATAACTTGAAATTTTATTTAAATCTAAACAATCTTTAATATCTAAATTGCTAAAATAGCTTCGTTTAACAACAATTAAATTTTTAAATGAATAGCTATTATAACTAAATTTTTTATAATATAAACTTAAATTTTTCAAATTCTACTAATATTTTCTTTACTACATTAGCATTGCTAAAGCAATACAAATAAAACCTAAACTATTTATCATAGTACTATAAGCAAAAAATGCTTTGATAAAATTTACATCAAACAACAAGCTCAAAACATATATACCACCAAAAACTATAATAGATAATAAAATGTACCATCAATATATAATAAATGAGTTTAAATAATACACAACCAGTAATATAAAAAACATAAAAAATACTAAAAAATAATATGTGGTATAAAAAAATATAGCAATAAAAGGCAATCCTTTATAAACTTCAATTTTATATAATTGCACAGGAGTAAATCCTATTTTAATTAAAAAAGCAAATAATAACATAGCGCTTAAAATAATATTATTGTAGTAATTATAATGATAACTTATTTTTAAAGTTATTTCATTTAATAAGTTCAACATTATTCACTCAGTAGTACCATATATGTATATATAAGATATTAATACATACATAATAATTACTGAGCTAAAAAATGTAGCTCAATATTGAAAAAAAAGCATATTCAAATAATTTTTAGGTAAAAGTCTTCTAAAAGCATAATTATTTATTTTTATAGTACTTTTTGAATCATTATATCAAAATTTTGAAACTACAAATTTATAAAAAACTACGCAAGAATTAACCTCTAATACAAATAAAAACGTAAACAAAGTATTAGCTAAAAAAATTAATGGTAAAAAATTGCTTAAATTAATTAATGCAAAAAAATAATCGAATTTATAAGTACCAGAATTTAAACTATTAGCTTTTACAATATATAAATATAAATAATTTACAGCTAACAACACTATAATTAAACCGAATGCTAAATTTGACAATTTAAAATGGTTTCATCAAATAGTATCAACAAAACCTCTAAATAAATATATGTATATAAAAAAAAATATCAAAAAAATTTGATTTAGCTTTATAAAAAATAAATAATGAACGCTGCGAATACTATTTGAATTTTGAAGTTTATCACCAGCTATAGAACTATATTGCACACCAAAGAAATTAATTTTAAAAAAAGTAAATCAATATATTAAAAAATTTAACATAAAAGGTAAAAATATATAATAGTCGCTATAGTATAATCGTAACAAAATAAAACTAAAAATATAAGCTACATTAAATAGTCGCATCAATAATAATAATGATTTAAAAAAACACGCGTAAAAATTTTATTAGAATATACATTTACAGTGTTATAAGACAAAAAATTTAAACTTACGATTCGTAGAAATAGATTCAAGGGTTTTATTAATTTAAATTTACTGTTAACTATAGGTAAAACACCTTGATTGAATTTTTTTTGTATACTAAAAATCTTTAAATAAACTGATAAGCTAAATATTGTATAACTAATTTATAATTCACAAATATGACTCAATGGAACACTAATTCTTATTCTCTTCATTCTTAAGCTAATTAAGCTGGACTCAAAAAACCATAAAATTTTATGCATATTTTTAATAAAAAATAGAACCCTACTCAACGAACAAAAGTTTAACGTGTATATTAAAGAAAAACGTAATATGCAAAAGTACCTTTCTTGTTTTAAATGAAACTGCGCTTTTTTATGTTTATTAGGTGCTCTTAAAATAGACTGAATTGCACGAGATTTTTTATATATATACATTGAGTATTTATTGAAACAATTTTTTTTAAAAAAACATTCTACAAATAATATAAAATATATAAAATTTTTACAATATATTTTGTTATCAACTAAATTTACAGCATTTTTCAATTGACAAATTTTAGGCTTAAAATTAAAGGAATACTTTAGTGAATAATTAACGTTTATTCTCAAATTCTACAAAAAATAATATATATAGCTCTATTGTTTAGTATGCAACACTAGCGGAAAATTTAAATGTTTTTGTCATTTTTTTTTTATTTTCTGAACTCTTTCTAAAGCCACACCTTTGAATTCTATTAATGCATAACCACGTTTAATTCTAACAGCCCATCTTAAAAAAGCACCGACACCTTTACCCATTCTAGCGTTTTTAGACTTCCTACGAATAGGGTAATTAAATCTTAAAAAAACTCAAACTCTCATTAAATTAGTTCGCGCGTACTTCATTTTTAAAACTGCTTTTAAATAGCGCCTTATTAAATTCAAATAAGCATACTCAAATCTACAAGATTTAAAAGTACAAATACCTATATAACCAAATGATAGCTTAATTCTTTTAGTACCGTCATTAAATCTTTTTTTTTGAGAAGTTTGCTGGATTAATCCTAATTTCTTGTACCGCATAAAATAAAACATATTATAAAATAAAAAACAAAACGCTAAAAATATACGTATATTATATTATCATATGACTAGAATACTTTTTTCTTTTTATATATAAATATAATATAACTATCACAACACAAACAAACAAATTGTACAGTTTATCAATAAAATAAAAAAATAAATGTAAAATTTTATTATCTAATAAAAACGAAGATATATTGACAAAATCATGCGATACATAAAATGCATTCTTAAAAAACAACTTTAGCTCAGAAAAAAAATCTAAAAAACTATCAAAGCTAAACAAAGCATTTTGTATATAATTAGTAAATAAGCAATCAAACGTTTTTTCAAAAAAAGTATTATACGTTAGAACACTTTTAAAAAAATAGATGGAGTTCATATAAGAAAATTTATCCCAAAAAACAAAACTGGTAATAAAAGAACTAGTTATAAACATACACACGTATAAATATATAAATGCATGTAATAGTTTACTAAATTTATAAAAATTTAAAAATAGCAATGATATTAAGCTAATAATAAGTATTAATTCGATATAAGTCAAAAAACAATTAAAAATAAATATAATAAAAAAACTAAAAACATCAAAAATAATAATAGCAAATGTATAAATTAAAAAAACAAAAAATTCTTTTAAAATATTATAGGAATCAACATAAAAAAAAATATAAAGTGAACAATAGTTCACTACTAAAACTACAAGGCTAAACATAAAAAATAAGATATTATAGTATGCAAACTTACGCTTAAAAATAACAATACTTAACATAGCATTTTTTAACAAAAAATAAAAATAAACATACATAAGCACAAATACAAATAAATATAAGTAAACAAATATTTGACTAACTAAAACTGTACCTAAAAAGGTATGTAATGAATTAAACAAACTAAAGCGCAAGCATAACATGTATACTAAGACTAGTATAGCATAGCTTATAAATATTCTACACTTATACAAATAATTTTGTATTATACTACAATGTAATATTTTTAAACCGTAAATAAAAAAAACTAAATTTAAGACTTCTACAAAATCTCAACCTCATCAGCCATTTCAATTTATCTCTTGCTGAGCTCACCAGCTTCCTAAAGTCAAAGCAACAAGACCAATGCATAGATAATTATTAAAGATTAGTCAAAGCCTATTTAAATTAAAACTAAAAATTATATTAAAAACATCCTTATATGCAACAGTTATGTATCTAATACTAAAAAAGCAGCCTAGCATTATACCAGAATAAAATAAGTAGGTTAATAAAGGATGTATAATAAATAAACCGTTTATTAACTTGTCATTTATAATAAATTTATCATATATATAGATACTCGAATAAGAGTATACTAAACTTGGAATATTATAAAATAGTAATATACACATAAAAAATCAATTTTTAAAATGTATATTAACGCTAAAGCAACAAAAATAAAATAATAATATCAAAAACATATAATTAAACTCATTTTTAAATAAGACTTGTAAAACTTGATTTACATATAGTTCAGTATTTAAAAAATTTAGCATTTTTCAAACATAAAAGAATTCATTAAAAAGAAAAATACTTATTAAGACAAAAATACAGCTAAGCACTTTTAATGTTTTAGTTATATTTTTATTAAAAACAATGAATAAAAAAAAAATTAATAAACTATACATTATATTTATATTTTTTGTTCAAATTTTATTAATTTTTTTTTTATTCTACGCTTTATACTTTTAATTTTTTTTATTTTTAATTTATCTCAAGATTTCATAGGATTGAACATAAAAATTCTAACATTTAAAATATTTACTAAATTAGATAACATATAAAATATTTTTAAATAATTTTTTGATAAACCATTAAATTTTATTAAAGAATTTACTTTATAATTTTTTTTTATAAATTTTTTAGATAAAAAGCCAAACAATAATTTAACGCCCTTTAAGCTATGCCTTGTACTTTTTGATTCTAACTTTAGCATGTTTAATAAAATACCAATAGAATAATACTGAAATACGTAATTTATTAAATCATAATAATTTACTCGTAAATGAAGTGCTTTTAAAGTTAATACCAATAAAATACTTAAATCTTTTTTATTTAAACTATTTTTTTTAGGCATATAAAATTTATTTTGAAAAAATATAAAAATATAATTAGTCAAACAAATGTCCAATATCGTTAAAATTTTCATATACTTTAGTACTCAACTATTAGCCAATTTAAAAAAATTTATCGTCTTAATAATATCACCACTATAAAAAATAAAATACGCGTACTTCCTAAACTTTTGTTTATTAATAGAATTTGCTACACAATTTTTAGAAAACTTATCCAGAACAAGTAACATTAAACCGGGTAAATAATAGGACTTGAACCTATAACCGCTAAAGCCACAATTTAGCGCTCTACCAATTAAGCTATACTTACCATAAATACACACAAAACAAGCTAATTTAGCTTAATGTTAGTATTGTCAACTTAAAGAATTAAATTGTCAATCATAATATAAAGAAAATACTATTAATCCTATAAAAAATAAAACAATAAAAATCTCTAAAAAGTAAACATTCGAAAAATTAAATAAAACAGGAAATAAAAAAGTAAACTCTATATCATATAATATCAAAAAAACGCATAACATCGAAAAATTTAAATTTATTTGTATATTTAATTCTGATAACGTTCTAAAACCACACTCATAAAACTGCTTTTTAGTTAAATGCGTTTTTTTAGTAAAAAAATATTCTGCACCTCATGTCAATAATCAAAAAATTACTCCAAAAATTAAAATATTTTGTATTAAATATAAAATAACTATATCACCCATTCTAAAATTTTTATCTATTTCAAAAAAAACGACTTAAATACGTTGAATTTTTAGAACTATAAAGTGATTGGTTCCACATTTTATCACGTTCTATTAAAAACATTGATACATTAAAATTCTTAAAAAGAATTAACAACAAAAAGCCAAAAGAAAACTCAACACCCGCTAAGCCTAAAATAAAAAATGTATTAGTTGCTAATGTAATCTCATCATTTATTGCACCAGTAACCAAAGTAAAGCAATATAATGTTAATCATGTTACTTCTGAATAAAACAATAATGATAAAAAATTAGTAGGATTAAATAAAAAACCAAAAAGATTTAATCAAAAAAAAAATGTTCAAAAATTAATCCATATTTGCATTTTTAATAAAAATTTTATAATTCAACTACTTCATTCTTTTGTACAACTACTTGATTTTCAAAAAAATTATAAAAGACATCTTGTAAACCTTCACATGGAAAATCTTTTAACATAGGATTTTCCATTTTTGAATAATCTAGTAATAATTTTCTGGCATCATTTTTTCAATAAAACAGCACTCCATACATCTCACTAGTTTCACGTTCTAATCAATTAGCATTTTTAAAAATTTTATCGATAGATCATATATAAGGCTTATAATTATTATTCATATTTACTAGAACTGTTAAACGTATCTTTGTTAATAAAAAATAATATGAATAATAGCTTAAAAGCTTTGTTTGTTTAAAAAAAATATCTAACTCAGACGAACATTTATTAAAAAAACGAGTATCTATAGCTGTATTTTCTATTAGTAATGAACTATTACAAAAAAGTTCATTTTTAAATATTTGATTTAACATAAAAAATCATTTAGCGTTCAATAATAGCATAAAATGATTGGGCGCTAAAGTTTTTGAGCTTCAAAATAGAACTGATGCTTTCTCTAATATTAAAAAAATATGCATTGGAAATAAATATTGCTTATACATATAACGATTTTATTATTTTATAATTTAAAAAAAACAAGATTGTTTAGAATAGTTTAATCTTTAAATTTTAAAAAATTGCTATTAATTTATTTTAAAAAAAAGGTTAGTGTTATATTAATATTCTATAATAGATTTTATAATTATATTTACTATTTTTTTTCTTACTATATAAGATTAATATTAATTATTTAAAAAAAAATACAGATATTTATATTATTGTAGACTTATTGCTTATTTTTTTATACAATATAAATATATCAAACCAGTAAAACCTTTTTTAAAAAAATAAGTTATAAAATTTATTTTTATTAATTACTCTTTAAGGCGAAGTTGTACAAAATGTACACATTAATATAAATATATTAAAGCTGTTTGTGCTACACAATAAACTATAATTGTATATTATTTTTATTAAAAATAATTACCTTTTTTAAAAAAAATGAAAATAGAAATTATTTTTATTTTTCTATTTTTAGAAAAAATTGTAATAATTATATATAGTTATATATTATTATATTTATATTATATATAGTTATATATTATTATATTTATATTATATATAGTTATATATTATTATATTTATATTATATATAG
>Ga0268298_10002625_pt1 | contig 19474 bp, 10 predicted proteins | sample WWTPWeurt_MetaG_FD_194462 | JGI IMG/M metagenome (GOLD analysis project Ga0268298, IMG submission 194462) | Activated sludge microbial communities from WWTP in Nijmegen, Gelderland, Netherland - WWTP Weurt | ecosystem: Engineered > WWTP > Aerobic digester > Activated sludge | place...
CGTTGACCAGTCTCACCTTCACGAGCCGCGCCAGGTGATGAGAGACGGTGGACGCTTTCAGGTCCAGCAACGCGGCGAGTTCCTCCACTGAGTAGGGCTGTTGTGCCAGCAGGCCGACGATCTTGAGTCGGTTCGGGTCGGAGAGGGCTTTGAAGAGGGTGACAAGTTCTTCGCTCATGGTTACGCCTCGCGAATCCGTTCATTGAGGTTGTAGCCGCGCTCGCCGACGGGTTTAAGTTTTTCCAGCCAGATCATCTCCAGCAAAGCCAATTCGTCGCTCAGGTTGAAGGACGGGTCGTCGCGGCGCTGGACCTCTTCCAGAACTTCGAAGACGAACTGCTCTGGACCGAACTCGCTCCAATCCGCTTGCAGCGCTTTGTTGGTATGACCGCCGATCTTGAGCATGAAGCGGTGTTTATTCAACGAACCTTCCAAATTCAAACTGCTCCCAAGCAAAACCTTTTCGTTTGCTAAATTCTTCACCTGAAACACACCAGAGGGTTTTACCCGCTCCAGGTATTCGCGGTTGAGTTCCTTGCGCGTTTTATTTTCCATGGTCCACTCTCCAATACTGCGAGCCGTTGCTCTCGCGCGCCATCAATCCCGAATCGATCAGGTCGCGGCGCAGACCCGAAGTGTCTATGTTGAAGCGGCGGATGATGGTGTTGACTTCCTTCTCGGTGTAATTCACGCCAGGCGTGAATGCGGCCACGAGGTAATCGAGGATGACCTTCAATTTTTCGGGCTGGAGCGGAATCTGGCGGATGCTTCCGTCCGCGTTCAAAAACGTGACGAGGACTTTGCGCGCCTTTTTATCGAGATGCGGCGCGGGGACATAGGCATCGCGCGGACGCGCAAACTGATTCTTTGCCAGCGCTTCCACGCCATCGGCGGAGAGCGTGTACTGCCCGTCCGCTTCGCTCACGGCTCCCACGTACACGAGGAACGACAGGTGCTGGAAGGCGTCGCGGAAGGGCATGTGCAATTCGTCGGCCGCCTGCCTGGCAGTGGCAGATTTCTGCGCGAGCAGGCCGATGATCCGCAGACGATCCACGTCCGACATCGCTTTGACAAAATCGAGCATGTTGGGTTCTTGGTTCATTTTTACATCCATTTATCTAATTCGATGAGCATCGAATTAGATTATATCCCCTTTCCGACCAGCGTCAAGGGGATGATATAATGCCGCGCATGAAAAATAACGCATGGTTCAACTTTTTACTTTTGATCGTGCTTGGCGTGGGCATTTACTTTATTGTCACCACCGTGCGCGACGCGGTAAACCAAACCGCGGCCAACGCCAACTCGGCGCTTCAACCTCTCTCGGAGGCCAATCAGGCCATGCAGACGCAGGTGTCGCAGTTGATGAACCCTACGCCCACCATCATCCCCGATCCCGTCACCTACATCACCGAGATCCGCTCGCTGGCGCGTCTCGAGACGATCCAATACAGCATCGAGAAGGTCATCACCGCCGAGCAGGGACAGGGCAGTTTCGGGTTCCTCTTTGGCGATAAGCTTTTATTCGTGGCGCATGGTTATGTGATCGCGGGCATCGACATGGCGAAGATCGAACCCCAGCACATGCGATACGAGGGCGGCGTGTTATACGTCACCCTGCCGCCCGCCGAAGTTTTTGTCGCAACCCTCAACAATGAAAAATCCTATGTCTACGATCGCGATACGGGCATCTTTACCAAAGGCATCAACGACCTTGAGACATTGGCGCGTCAAAGCGCCGAGCAGGAAATCCTCAAGGCCGCGATGGAGGATGGAATCTTGAATCAGGCGCAAGTGAACGCCGAGGCCTTCCTCATCCGTTTCTTCGCCGCGCTCGGTTTCCCCAACACGATCTTTGTGAAGTAGCGCGAAATTTCTTCCGAAGTTCGCGAGCAGTTAAACTGCGAGCCGTTCAGCAGTACAACTGCTGAAAAACATGGAACAGCCCGACTCTCGTCGGGCTGTTTTTTTGAGAGGGTGCGTCGCACCTAGAACGACAAGATTACGCGCGGCTGTCGGGTGCGACGCACTTTATCCATCCCATAATCGCCCACGGCGACATGGCGAAGATTCCCGCCAGCGCCGCGCCGCCCAGAGCTTGTCGAATGGCCGAGGGATGATGCGCTCTGCGGTGACGATGGATGGATACAACATCATGAACCACGCGGCGGGAATCAAATCAAGGCCGAGGAACGTCGATCCTTTTTTTGTTCGCTAACAGACTCATATCAGACAAACTGGCACAAATCAGCGTTCCCATCATCCCTCCTCAAACCCGTGGCTCCTGAATTTGAGCGTGTTGCAATTCTCGTTGACGGTGCGAACGCGGTCTTCGGGGATGCCGTTGGGGATGGTGATGTCGATCTCGAGGGTGATCCTGGCCATTGCGCCAGGCAGGCTGGTGAGGTGACTGATGATCTCGTCGGCGATGCGGCTGGCGTCGCGGCCGACGCGGGCGCTGTCTAATGTGACGGTGCCGTGGAAGCGCGTGGGCAGGGCAGGCGGTGGCGGCGTGGGGATGGGGAGTTGTGTCCCGTCGATGGTGTATCCCGAGGGTTTGGAATCTTTTCCCGTTGTCGGTGGGAGCGGACCCGTGACGGGAGTCTTCTTGCTTTCAGAATCAACCTGCGTGCGCGCCACGTCGCTGCGGACCAGCAGGCTGGAGGAACTGGCATCGTAGAGGCTGATGGTGGTATGGCTGCGCAGGCCTTTGTAGCGGCCAGCAGATTCATCGAAGCTGTCGGCGAAGGCAAAGCCGTCTTTTTCCCAGGTGTCGAGCGAGACGCCGCTGCGGATGGCGTCGAGCAATACGGAGGATTCTCGCAGGCGCGGCAGATAGATATAGCGGGCAAAGTCTTCCGCCAGTTGCTTGACCGAGACATGGCTGCCACGCCAGAGCGGGACGCGGCCGAGTTCCATACGCAGGCGGGAGGCGGCGAAATCGGTCAGGAGCAGTTCATCACTCTTGAGTTTTCGGCTGGCGCGGCTGGCCAAACCATCCTGCCCTGTGAGGCGGAGAGCCTGCCAGGTGACGGGGGATTGCGGCGTGGCCTGGGTGGGGACGAGCAGCCACTGATACGTCTCGGGCAGGCGCGCTGTGACCATGCTGTCGGCGGAGCCTTTTTGTGTTTCGGCTTGCTTCACCTGTTGCGGGTCGAGGTTCAGTTCCAGCTTTTCGCCGAGGATGGATTCCCATGCCAGGAACTTGCGGACGGCTTCATCGAGGTCTTGTAGGCGGGTCTTGTCGGCGGCGAGGAAGACCAGGGAATTTTGGAAGAGGCGCGGGGAATTGCCGCGGGTTTCGAGGATGTGGCGGGCGGCGGCTTCGGCTTTGTTGCCCGCTTCCTTGCTGTACGGATGGTCTACACTGAGAACCACAAGTCGGGCGTCTGAGTCGTCGGGGACGTCTTGACCCGATTGGGGCATGGGATGGACGCGGCTGAAGTCGCCCACCGCGCGCAGGTCGGCGCGCAGGCGTTTATCCAATTCGTGGATGACCTTGTCGGGTTCGCGCTTCAGTTGTTCGGCGCGGTCGTCGGCTAGTTTGGTGACGGTGGGCTGGGTGGAGTACCAGTAGCGCGCGCCATCCTGGTAGAGATAGGTGGCGGAGGAGGCCAGCCGACGCAGGGCATCGCCAAAGACGGTGGGAGATTCGCCAGGCATGACACAGCCGAGTTTGACGCGGCGATCTTCGAGGCCGCGGTGGGCGGCCTGTGCCAGAGGCGCGGAACCCAGATAGATGGCACGCGCCACGCGGCGAGCGGCGGCGAACTTGCCGAGGTTGGGGACTTCGCCATCGATGCGGAGGGGAAGCGAGCCAGCGCCATCCACATCTTTTTCGATGACGGGAGTCCAGTTGTCGGAGAGGTAGCGCGTCAGTTCGAACTGGACGCGGGGTTCGTCGATGGAAATGTTGGCGGGCAGGATGAGCGGGTTGCGGTCGCCTTTTTCCCACAGGGCGTGGATGACGGCGGCCATGAGGCGCAACACGCCGCGCGTGCGCTGGAACTTGATGAGCGTAGACCAGTCGGTGTAGAGGCGGTCGAATATTTCGGGGTGGATGGGGTAGGCGGCTTTGATGCGCGTTTCGTAATCGGCATCGGAACATTCGGGCGGGAACTCAGCCTTTTGGGTGCGGTACAGATCGGCAAAGGCGCGCGCGATCACGTCGCGGTCTTTGAATTGGCTGGGATCGGAGAGCGGTTCGAAGAGCCGACGGCGCACGATCTCGAAGCCTTCTTCGGCGGTTGCTGGCCGCCAGGAGGATTCGACGCGGCCGACCACGTTGCGGAGACGGTCGAGGGCTTCACGGCCGCGCTGGCCGCCCACTTCGGAGTCGTCGGCGCGGGTGTGGGGGGAGCCAGAGGTATCCGAGGCGGGGAGGCTGATGACGAGCAGGCAGTTCTTCGCCAGCTTGGCAGACTCGGTGAGCGCCTGGGCGAAGGTAAACTGCGTTTCGAAGCTACCCGCTGGAAGGTCGCTTGAATCGTGCAGTTGGCGGGCGTAGGCCACCCATTCATCGATCAGGATCAGGCAGGGTCCGTATTCCACGAACAGTTCGCGCAGAGCGTCGCCTGGGCTGGTGGCATGTTCATCGTCGGGCTGAATGCGGGCGAAGGCTTTCTTGCCGCCGAGTTGATAGGCAAGTTCGCCCCACAGGGTGCGGACGACCGTCCCATCGGCTTTGACGGTGGGGTTGCCTGGGGAGATCTTGTTGCCGACCAGCACGACCCGGCGCACTTTTTGGGGCAGGGCATCGGTTTGGGCGGCCTGCATGACCGCGTCCACGCCAGGCAGATCGGTGGGGGCGATGCCCGAGAAGAGGTGATAGAGCGCCAGCATGGAGTGGGTCTTGCCGCCGCCGAAGTTGGTCTGCAATTGGACGACAGGATCGCCGCCCTGTCCCGCGAGGCGTTGGACCGCGCCTGCCAGCATGTGCTTGAGGCTTTCGGTGAGGAAGGTGCGGCGGAAGAATTCGATGGGATTTTTGTATTCGTCGGTACCTTCGCCGAGGTGGACCTGCCACAGGTCGGCGGCGAACTCGGCCTGCTGATAGCGGCCGCTGGCTACATCGCGATGGGGGACAACCACTTCGCGCCAGGGTTTGAGCCCGCCCGTGGCGGCGCTTTCGATGGCGGTGGCGGTGGTCTTGCGTTTCTCGCTGCGGACCTGTTCATCGAAACGCAGGCGCAGGAGTTCGAGTTTCATTTTTTCGAGTTCGTCGGCTTCGGGGGCAGAGAGGGCGGTGAGCAGGCGCGCGGCGGAATCGAGGGCGCGGTAGGCGTCATCGGTGGAGAAGGTGGTTTGGTGCGCCCATTTGTTGCGCACTTCGCGCAGTTCGCTGACGATACTGCGTTCGGCAAAGCCGAGGGTGTTGCGGAAGACTTCGTTCCACTGTTCCCACATCAGGCGCAGAAGGAGCGCGGCGTCCATGCTGGGCAGTTCTTCGCCTTCCGCCCAGTTGAGTTCGCTGCGCCAGCCTTCGGTGGATTTGGTGATCCAATATTTACCGTATTTGGCTTTGAGCTCGCGTTCGATAAAGGGACGCAGTCCATCGCGGAGCAATTCCAGTGACTTGCCGACTCGTTCGTAGTTGGTGATCGCCATGTGTGAAGTTCCCTTTTTCTATTCAGCGGTGGTCGAGTAGCCCCGAATGCTCTTTGAGGGGCGTACCGAGACCACCAGTGACAGGTCTAGCTTTGATTTTATGTTTGCTTGTTACTGGTGGTTTCGGTACGGGCGAGAAGAACGCTCGCCCTACTCAACCACCGAGTTGGATTGGAATGTTATAAAAACGATGTTTGTGTCTCGCTGGGAGTGTAGCCTTCGCGGGCGAGACGGGTGATCTCTGGCCAGGATTGCACCAGGCCGTTGTAGGACAGGGCTTCGGCGTTGCGCTTTTTGCGTTCGCAGATGGTGTAGAGACGGTAGCACAGTTCGCGGGCAGTTTCGGCTTGACCGCCGAGCTTGGCCACGAGGGCGGCCGCGGCGTTTTCGCCATCGGACTCGAGTACGCGGATGAGTTGATGAACCATTTCCCAAGCGGTCAGGCGCGCGTCGTCTTCGGGATCCCAATCTTCGGGCAGTTCAGCAGGTTTGAGCAGGCGCACCTTGCCGCGCCCCGAAACCAGAATGCCAGCCTCTACCATGCCAGAGACGCTGGTGTCTTTAGCTTTGGAGAGCGTTTCGGCTATGCCGTACTCACCTTCGGCAAAGCCTTCCTGCTCGAACCAGGCCAGCGCCCAGCGCGTATCGGAGTCGAAGTCGCCTTCTTGTTCGGCCAGCGATTCATCTAGTGTTTGGTTGATGAGCGCCAGCGCGTCGCGGACGGTGAGCGGCTGACCCTGCGCGTCCAGCACTTTGGAGTAGCGCGTGTAAATGGCCATGCCAGGACCGATGGCGGCTTGGGCTAGATCGACAGGGGCGATGTTGCCCGCTTGCAAGTGAGCAAGGGCTTGAGGCAGTTCGGCTTTGAGAATATTAACGAAGTCTCGTCTTGTTGCAGGCTGTAGGTTTATATCCTGAGGACGACAAACTAGTACAACGCTTGACGCAAGGGCGTTTGCCCCAGAGCGTTCAATTCCTCGTCCTTGCATTTCAGTGCGAACTGGCCATGTGCCTGTAATCGCGAAATTAGCTCGAATGACAGCTTCAAGGAATGTTTCCCACCCCGTACTAGCAGTACCAACATTTGTTTCAGTTTCAGATTGTTTAAAAGCATAATAAATTGTCACAGGGAAGTCGGCGTTTGCTTGTATCGCCAACTGGTTCATCGCTTTTGTCATCCCATCAAGGAAAAATACTTCAGCATTTTTCCTCCCACCATGACGATGGGGCATGGCAACCAATTCCCCAATTTTAGGAACTACGAGAGTCTTGAAAAGATCGGGAAAGATATGTTTAAGCGAGTGTCGTAACCAAACATAAAAAAAGTCTGAAAGATCTGCATAACCGATATTGTCATAGTATGGAGGATCTGTTGAGACCACTTTTCCAAAACTGATTTTTTGTTCTGATGCATCTGCCGCCATTGCGACTGCATTTCCTCGGCCAGAAAATGACAGGATACTTTTTTCTATCCAATCGACAGAGCCTTGAAAATTGCCTGTTGAGTTAGAAAATGGATTGCCTTCGCAGAAATCCCAAACCATTGGTATCGCTTGTCGGCCAAAAACAGGTTGAAGTTTTTCGCCCGTATTATGCCAACTAGTAATGTTTGACCAATATTGAGAAATACGGCTTTGAGCAAACGCAAGGTATACCCCTAATGCATCTGCATAAGCGTACGCACCATATCCGCCAGCGGAGTATGGCTGTTCATCGGTCGCCATTCCTGCTGCAACGGCATCGTCATTAATTTGCTGATGCACATCTGATACAAGATCTGAAAAGGTAGTTAATGCTGTAAGTTGCCTGTTAGTAAATGCATCTCCCCATGTTGGCATACCATACATAGGGAGGCGGTCGACATCATGACTTGGAGTAGTTACGGCTTGATCTGGCTTCCAAAGAGGACGCGCGTTTTTTGCAACAATTTCTTGTTCAGTTGTTGGTGAAAGATAAACCCGCCCTTTTTCACCTTCAACAACTATTGCCATTAATCTAGATCCCATTCGGCCAGACGTTGCCTCCGAACGTATATATTCATTTGGAATTGGAGCACCAGACATCAAGCAAACAAAGTTGCCTCGCGCTAATTTTGTTCCTTTTTTGATAGCGCTGAAATTCTTAGGGGTACCCGCCTTTACTACAAATTTATAGTCAAATCTTTCAATGATAGTCTCAACATAAGATTCCTTGCCAGGTTTTGCAGAAACCATGAAGGTAGAAACTAATGGCACATCCACATGGGCAAAGGCGGGGTTGGGGCTTTTCACCGTGCGCGCCCAAAGCCAGGCGATTACGGTCAGTTTTTGTCCCACGTATTGTTTCAGGTCGGGGCGTTCCTTTGCCATCTCTGCGGTGATCTCCACTTTGGGGTAGAGATGTCCAATGCGCTTCTCTGCTTCGTCGCGCATCCACTTGCCGTAATAACGCACATCCTCGGCCAGGCCTTCCGCGCCCTTCCACTCGCGCTTGAACAATTCGCCCTCACCCCCCGCCCCTCTCCCAAAATCGGGAGAGGGGGGGTGAACGGGCGGCATGCCCGCAAATTTGGGAGGAATCTCGATCATGGCCTTGTTGATCAGCACCGCCACGGGGTTCAGGTCACTGGCATAGGATTCCAGTCCCAGGCGCTGGGCTTCCAATGGCAACGCGCCTCCGCCCGCAAAGGGGTCATGGAAGGCGGGCAGTTTCTCGGGGTCGAACAATTCCTTTGCGCGCGGGTGGTCAGCGTTCAGTTTGCACGTCCGCCGCCAGCTCTTCCAAATCTCAGCGCGTGCGGCTTGCAACACTGTTTCGTTGGTCGTGTTTTCCCACAGCACCAGCTCTTCGATGATCGCGAACAACCGCTTCCGCTCGATGTCCGCGGCGATGGACTCCAACGTGGGCGCGTGACCAGGGTCTGGGTTGGCAGACGGACTCATCCCCGCGACCTGTCCTTTGTCAAAGGTGGACTTGCGCTCCTCCCACGCCTTGAGTTGCTTCTTGAACACCGATTCCGCCTTCTTGTGCAGGGCGGCGTCGGCCAACAATTCGTCCACGTACTCGGACGGATCATCCACCATCTGCGAGAAGATCACCGCCCGCGCCGCGGCCAACGGTCGCCGCGCCCACCACAAATGCAGCGTGGATGGATGTCCGTGGCGGATGGATTTTTCACGCGCCGACGCGGTGTTAATCGCTTCGAGAGGGAGGGAGACTTCGATGAGTTTTTTGGGCATGGGGTACCTTGATAATCTATGAGCGAGAGGGTCAAACGCGCGGGCTACATATTCAAAAAGCGCGTTTGCAATGTTATTTCCATCGCCTGCACATCGTCCACCAGGCGAGCCAGTTCATCCGTGCTGATCTCGTGCGTGTTGATGTTACGCTGTTTGCGAAGTTCGTGCAATCGGTCTTTCAGTTCCTTCGAAAGCAGGCGCTGGCTGTACAGGAAATTGATCACCTCATCCAGGCTTCCATTGCGGACCTCGCGCGGAGCCAGCCGACGCAACTGCTGTTCGATCTCGCGCCAACTGCGCGTCAACTTGCCCAGCAGGATCGTCTCCTCGTCCGCGCCATAGGCCAGACGCATCAATCCCAACGCCCCCGCGCCCACGATCCCGATCACCGAAAAGGGGACTGCCGCAAAGATTCCCAACGCCACTCCCTTCGACATGGCGGCGGGCCACTCGTCCCCCGAACCGAGCCGCTGGATGAAGGTCACCGCGGTGAAACTCACCGCGAAGATCGTCACAATCAGGAAGGGCATCAAGAGAAAGCCGACCACCGATGATCCACTCTCGAATAACGACCAGACGAAATCCAATGCCACGGCAGCCAGGATACTGCCAGGATGAATGCGTTGGGTGATGTAGAGGTAGATGTCTCTCATGGCGATGCCTTTTGTGAATGTTGAAAGTCAAAGAGGCTGACGGGTGTCGTTCAATCCCTGTACGATTTCCAATACTCGATGAATTCTACCAGCGACTGGATCATGGCGGTTACGCTTTGCGCGGGCGCGGAACACGGCCCGCCATAGGCGGCGCTCTTCCGATTCCTTCCGTACGATGGATGGTCGCGATCACCCACGTACCGCACAACTCAGAGAGCGATCACGTCATCCATGCCGTGTATTCATTCTCCTTGTGCCAGATCTCATCGGGCTTGTTCCTGAATGTCAACGCGCCATGCGGAACTGACAAGATCACCGTCGACTCACGGCGGGTGGTCACGAACGGCGTTCGTCCAGGCGCGGGGAAGTTCTGTGTAGTGCACTTCCGACTCGATCTGGATGAGGAGGTCGAGGAGAGTGGGCGACAAAAGAAATAATTATTTAACCCGAGGCCCGGCTAATAATCAAAATCATTATCCGTATGGTTGTTTAGCTTTTCCTTCTTTACTTTATTGAAGGCTTCGTTTACCAACTGCATCATCTCCGTGGCTTTTAACTTATCGCCCTGGTACGTGTCAGGATGCACCTGAAGGGCGATCACACGAAAGATCTTTTGGATCATTGGCAAGCTGGCGCTCGGCAGGATCTCCAAGATTTTATAAGGGTCCTGCCCCGGCATGATGTTCCAGGTAGATATTCGGCTGGCTTTGATAACCTGCTGATACGCCTGATTCAAATCCACCACGCTGACAGGAGGCACTTCTTTGGAAATTTCCTCCCCGCGCACTTCAAAGGCTTTCTCGAGAACAGGGTCATGTACTTCCTTCTGGATTCTCAGCAAGAGGTATGGATCGACGGTTGTCTGCTGCGCTTGCGGCGCTTCCTCGCCCACTCCATGTTCATACTTGACATACTCATTGGCATCGTACGTTGAATCAAATTTAGACCTTTGTTTTTCCCCATAGACGAACGGTTCATAGCCGACCTGGGGCTTGGTTCCCAACAACAGGGCAGCCAACACCTTCAAGCCGACCTTGCTAAGCGTATCATTCTGCCTTTCGCAGACTCCGAGATGAGTGCAGTTCGGACAGCCAGCGAGGGTGTGGCATGAACAGTTGGTTACTGTCCGTTCGCTTGCAACCAGCAGGTCCGTGAATTTTTCAAAGATCTTTTCCGCCGCTCCCAGGCCGCCATCATAGTTGTCATACCAGAAAACGGTTGGCATCCCCGTGTCGGGATGGCCCAGGCGCGTGTAGGAGCCCAGGTCACTGATATCGCCCAATGCCACCGAAGGATAACGCATCAGGATGGTATGCTCCAGCGTGTGCAGGGCTTGCAACAAAACGCTGGTCTGGCATTTGCGGCATACATGCTTGAGGTTGTCCGTCACTGGATAATTCGTCACACCTTGAAAGATCTCCAACGAACGGCTCTCTGAAAAGCTTTCACGAAGGGAACTCATCAAGCATTGGTCGTACACCCCCGGGAAAAGCAGGGTTTCACGGGAATTCTTTTGGCGGCGGCGCAGCGAATCGCCCGCGTATTCATGGTAATTGTTGACCTGATTCTGCTCCTCGGCGGACAGGCGAAGCATTCGCGTCAGTTTATCCATTGGCAATGGCTGCCGCAGGAAGCGCGTCACATTATTCTGCTCCCCAGGCAATTTACATGGCGAGGCAGGATACAAGCTGGTTTCCATTACCGCTGGCATTTTCAACCAACAGGCTATCGTAGTAAGCTCGATACGAAACCCCTTTTCGTGGTACGGTTCTGGAAAATCCTGTCGCTTTGATTTCGACTGCCCATATGAACGGGATGTCTTTCGATTGCAGGATGGGCATGAAAGAACCGTCGGCTCATATTCTTTTCGGCATCGTCTGCAATAGCTTTTGGGGATCTGGGTATACCTGTAATAACCCGTGAATGAACGCGTTACCTTTACTTCGCCGACCAACAATTCTGTGTCGCCGTTCAACGCTTTACGCGCTTTGGGTTCATCCAGTATTTTGATGGAAATATCCCCTTCCACAAATGTGCGTTCGAGCGTCTCCTCTTGGATGGTTTCAACTTTAATTACATGCTTGCGATCATCCAAACTTAGAGAGCGATATGGATTTCCATCAGGCGCAATATAAATCGCGCCTGGATGGCAATCCCGATACGCGTATTGCTGGTCCAGTATGGCAACATTAAACTCGCATTTTTTATTGTCGCTACCATCCATGCAACCTAACCCAAATTTGCATTCTCCTTTGAACTTGCACACTGCATAAGGAATTTGTGCCTGGGAGCGAATATTTGAAATGGCATACTTATCCGATTTATCGCTAAAATTGCGCCTCGTACCTGTGTAGGTTTCCCCTTCTTTTTTCATCGCTTTATCTTTGACCGCCTGCTCGACGGTCTCTGTAGTACGCGCTCCAAATATCCCCAATTCCTGCTGGCTGATTCCGCTTAGGCTGTAGGCTGCTGCATTGATATGCTTCCGTGAAATATAGGGATTGGTTGGATCTACTGCGAATTCTTCTGGCGGTTGTTTTAACAAAAGCTCTGGATCGGAACGATAATACTGATCCACCGAACTGGAAGATTTGGGGACGAACACAACCAGCCCCTCGTCGCGGCGTCCCACCCGCCCTGCCATCTGCCGCATATCCATCACCGAGAAGGGAAATCCCGCGATAATGCAGGCATCCAGTTTCCCAATGTCAATGCCAGCCCCCAAAGCATTTGTAGAAACAATGCCAAGTAATTCGCCCGACTTCAGGGCTTGATAAGTTTTGCGCTTTTCGCTTGCATTCAGCTCCGCAGAAATATATTTCTGAATTTTTCCCGACAAATGAGGATGGTTACGCAAATTGTCTTGGGTAATTTTGAATATCTTGTTTACATCCCGAATAGTCCTGGCAAACACGATGGTATTGAGCGGAGAGAGCCTTCCATTTTGGCCACGAGCATTCAACAATTCCAAAAACGTCATGGCTGTGGTGGTCAGATAATTGTCATAGGCGTCACTACTCGCGTGGGCATCAGGGTTAACAACCACCCAGTGCTTATAAGCTTGTTTTGATCCATCATCTTCTTCCTTCAGCAGGTCAAAGCTAGCTTCTGGCAGAGATGTGAGGCGGGTTGCCAGAGCAAGTGGGTTGCTGACCGTAGCGGAACTTAAAATAAACTTCGGTTCTGAACCAAGCCGACGCGCTTGTAATAACAATCGGCGGATAATCCCAGCCATGTGCAAACCAAGGATTCCGCGATAGGTATGAACCTCATCCACGACCACATATTTCAACCCCGAGAAAAAATTCCTCCAATAATCTGGTTCCTGCAAAATCCAGGAAAGCAATTCTGGATTGATCGCTAAAATCTGCGGGTTTGTTCGGGCGATTTCATGCCTTTTGTCAGTTCCCAAACCTCCTACCAATAGTTCTACATTGACAGATACGCCTTGCTTCTCAAGACTTTTTTGAAGGTCATCAAGTTTTTCCTTCTGATCCATCAACAAGGCATTCAGAGGGAAGATATAGAGCGCATGCGCGGATATATCATTTGCAGCGAAGTGCTCAAAGATCGCAGGGTTATAGCACAGTGTCTTGCCACTTGCCGTCTGGGTCACAACAATAAGGTTGCGGTCCGCTCGAATGGAGTCCAGCGCCCGCGCCTGGTGGTGAAATAAATGTTGGAAGTTGCCATCCACAGCCTTGATCGCGCGCTCAATCATGGGGTGCATGGGTTTGATAGGGGAGCCGACTCTTGCATCTTTTTTCGGCTTCATCCGATACCATTCAACCACGTCATCATGCAAATGTTCTGCCAGGAACGCCATGATCTCATGGCGGTGGCCTTCTTTTTGCCGTTCGTAGAAATATTGCTTGTCAATGCCAATCTGGCTGGCGCTGATAGGCGTTTCCCGTTCATCTTCCTTTTGAGAGTTTTGCCCGGTTTTGTCTTTTGTTTGGGTCTTGTTTTCCTTTTCATCTTTTTGGTGAGATTCTTTTTGCTTATTTGCGCTGGGATCAGGTGTATAAACGATATAACGAGCATCCCCTTCAGGGGTGCGCCTAATTTCTATAGTTGCCTGTAATCCAACGCGAACCCGCTTCCAAATATCGTGATTGCTTGAGAAGCGTATCCGAATGATTTCTCCGTCTTCATCCTCAAACGAAACGATAGTCTTGTTCTTGTCAATCTCTACAACTTTACAATTCACTAATTCGCTTTCCGATGTCTGCTCCTCTGTGTCAGCGCCAGCATCCACCTTGTCGACACTGGCCCATTTCACTGTCCCATCTATTTCGTAAACGGACAATCGAGTCCCAACTGACAATATCGCCTTAGGGCGCGGGCGCAATTGGGTGTGTAACACCTTTACGGAAGTTACATTTTCAAGCCGAACCACATACGAAACAGGGGTGGTTTTTGTGATATCGACAATGACGCCAAACTTGGTTAGAGAATTCACGTTGATGGTTGCCTCAATGCTGGGATTATTCTTGATTTAAGCCTGAGACTTTCTGAATCTCGCCGAAAATTGCACTCTGTCTCCAGGCAAGGAAAGATTCAAAATCATTTTTCCAGATAGGCGATTCCTTTCCAGATGGAAGCAGATGAGAATCAAGCAATTCTTTGAACTTGGATATTCCACGTTCCTGTTGAATCTCTGCCATGTAATCGGACGGCGATCTGTCGCTAATCCGAATATTTGTAGCGCGGTCGATCAATGTGTGGTTAAGAACGCAATCTCGCAGGCGAGAAGCAACTCCCTGCCGCTCAAGGTATTTGTTCGGAAAAATATGATGGTCGTCTACATGGTTATCGTTGATAACATCAATGGTCAACGGTTTGTGGTTGTGAAAATCAAAGGAGCGATTTCGGATGATAAGTGCAATCGTGCCACGGTAGATAGCGCGCTGACGAGCAGTAACATCACGAAGAACGGCTGGATCAAATCGAAATGAACGAATCGACTCGGGCAAATCTCCGCCATCAATCCAGCGCGCAACTTCTCCGAAGTCTAACGCTGACTGACTGTTTGGCGCGCTTTCATATTTCTGCCCATAGACTGAACACCAGAACCAACGGCTGATTCTGTCATGGGCCGCTCCGATTTTTGGACCCGTAAGACGCAGGGTTCTGGTAAAAATCGCTGCCATTGGCACCATAATGGTAATGTAGGGAAGCCATTGCGGGGCAAGAACCCCGCAATGATCCCTCAGGAAGTCAAGAGCATTTGCGAGGCCGTTGATTGCTTCATCCCAGGAATTTTCTACCATTTCCTTGTTTAGATTCAACACATCTGATCGTTTGCAAGAAGGAGAAGTACGCGAGATTAGCGAAACAATCTGTAAACTGTAGTATGGATCAACCTGGAAGTCTGCAATGATCGGGTATTTCTCGATCGCATCCGCCCATCGCTGACGCAAATTTAGATTCTGATGCCAAAACCGCGCGGTCAACAACTCGAACGGGCTTAGTTTGACACCCGTACGATTGAGCGTTTCAAATATGGTACAAACTGCTTCTGCTTCTGTCCCATCTGAAAGGGTGACCACCGGGAAACGATAATCATCAATGGCCTGAATAGCCTCGTCAACGCTATCCAGGCGGTCTTCTAATTCATGTCTATCTTCTTTGTTCTCTTGGTGGCGAGAAACTTTCCTGACCCATTTTGAAAATCCCCCCGAACCGTCTTTTAAAATTTCCAAAGGAAGTATTAAATCCTTCGACTGATTATCAAAAACTTCATAATGTTTAACTCGCTTATGATTTGCTCGAAAATGGAAGATGGAATCTTCAAAGTCCTTTCCATCCATCAGTTGATGCAGGTCAAGATAATAACGATTCTCCCCAACGCCGTAAAAGGCCTGATACAAGGATGTTAAACGTTGTTGCCCATCCAAAATCAAGTAAGTTGGCTTTCTTCCATTAAGTGACGGCGCCCCCTCGAATTCACGATACGCAAATAAATTCTTGGTATTACGAATTCGCAGTAAACTTCCAGCGGGAAAATTCTCTGCAATGGAAATGATTAACTCCATCGTCATGTTAGGATCCCAGACAAAGTCACGCTGGAAATCTGGAAGCACAGCTTCGCCGGCGTGAATTTGGCCTAGAAGTTCCTTGAGTTCGCGAGGGTTGGTGTCTTCGTATATGTTCATTGCTTTACCTCTTCGATGGATTGAGTAGTTCTTTCAGTTCATAATTTACGCTTACCGCGGCAAAATCGGGCTCGCGCTGGAAGGGCTTGCGGATGTAGGTTGGCTTATTCCCTTTTGCTTTCTCGCCTTCGAACACCACTTCCACCACAGCCAGGATGAAATCTTCGGGCTTGTTGAAAGATGCCATGATCTCCTGCTTGGTCACGGTGATGGTGGTCGCGCCTTCCACGCGTCCCTTCACTTCGATGAAGCGCAGCTTGCCTTCCCCCGCCTGGGACTCGATGTCCCAGCCGAGTTTGTCAGCGCTTACATCTCGGGGAGTAAACCCAAGTTGTCGCTCTTGTTCCATTACGGCCTGCATGGCGGCCAACTCCACGGCTTTGGTCTGCCGCGCGAACAGGCTGGGCGACTGGCCCTCTAGTTTCATCAACAGCCCAATGGGCAATACCAGCGCCCCGCCCAGGATGACAGGCGGCGCGGCAGAGATGTGCCGTTCCTGTTCCAACTCTTCCATGCGCTTTTGCAGGCGGGCTTGCAGTTCATCCGCCCGTCGGCGTGCCAATTCCGAATTGAGACGGGCATTGGTCTTGCCAGCTTGTTCCTGGGCTTTCAATTCCGCGGCACGGAAGTCCCAGTAATTGACCTCTTTTGTCAGGCGGTCACGCACCGCGGTTTCCGTTTTCAGAATGTTTTCTTCGCGACGCGCCTTCACTTCCTGCAAGTGACGCGGCACTAGCGTTTGGGCAGCGTGGGCTCGGATGCTCGACTCAAGGTCGCCGCGCAGCCAGTCAGTGGCAAGAACCTGATCAACCAAAGACCGACGCGTTTCCTCCAGCGGTTGATAATCGTGGAAGGGGGCAGGTCCAGCCGATCTGGCTTCACCGCTGGCTGTGATCTCCACGAACTGCATCTGCTTCGAGATCACGCGCCGTTCCCCGTTTCTACCTGGTCGCGCGTCCTGAATGGCATGTTCGAGATAGTACAACACGCGCAGTTCCTCTCCAAAATCGGAGGGATCCACCAGAACTGTGCCCTGTCGCAACAAGCCACGGTACCGCTCCAAGACCAGGTCGGTTACCGCGTCCATCAGGGGATTGCCAGGGCAAAGAAATTCAGCCGTTGCCTTGCCAGATTGTTGGATGACTTCTTTGTTAAATGTGACTCGCTCGTATTTGTTAAGTACCACCCCCCTACCCAGCACGCTAGCGCGGTTGCGGATGGGAGCAGGGACATGCGTGATTTCATACCGCTGGGTCTCTCGCGGGTGCATTGTTCCCCCCAGGCGTTCGAAGGCGGCCTTGAAGAATCCTTCGATGAAGTTTGGTTGCAGGCGGCGCGCCTGGGCGCGTTCGAAATCTTCTCGAACCTTTCGAACCTGGCTCACGTCCATTGTGTCCTGCGCCAGCGAGCGTTCTTCGAGCAGGTCTTGCACGCGCTCGCGGTCGGCGATGTTGTCCACTGCCTGGAACAAACGCGCCTTCACTTCGGGCTGATTCCCGTAACGAACAGCCTCGAGCAGCAACTGGCGCAGGCTGGTCTCGCGGAAGAGTTTCCCCAGCACATCGAACACGCCGTCCCCAAGAGCGCGGCGCTGTTCCTCCATCTTGCTTAGCAGGCGGCTGTAGACTTCGCCTTCACGCGTTTGGTCAGAGACCAGATTCCACAGGTGACATACTTCGGTCTGGCCAATGCGGTGGATGCGACCGAAGCGCTGCTCCAGACGGGTGGGATTCCACGGCAGATCATAGTTGATCATCAAGTGGGCGCGTTGCAGGTTGATGCCTTCTCCCGCCGCGTCCGTGGCGACCAATACCAGCACATCCTTATCCTGGACAAAGGACGCCTGCACTTCGCGGCGCTGGTCGCGATGAATTCCGCCGTGGATGGAAACGACGGCATCGTGTTTCCCCAAAAGGGTGCGGATCTTATCTGTCAAATAGTTGAGTGTGTCGCGCTGCTCGGTGAAGATCACCAGTTTGCGGCGGCGTCCATCTGCATCGAACATCTCTGCCTGGTCCTGGAGTAACCTGGAGAGTTCGGTCCACTTGCGATCCTGCCCGCTGTGGCGGACCTTATCGGCCAGTTTTTCCAGTTCCGAAAGGCGGGCAATTTCCAATTCCAGTTCTGCAATAGTGCGCGCCGCGCTGGCCGCGTCGCTGACCTGTTCTTCGGTCTGCTCAGTTTCCGTCTCGGGGGCATCATCGATCTCGTCCCAATCTTCTTCGTCGAGCCCTGGCAGGTCTTTGAAAATATCCTCTTCGATATTCACATCCCGCCCGCGCTTCATCAACTTCTCTTCGCGCAAACGCGCTTCGAGCCGTTCCCGCCTGCGGTGCAGGGATTGGAAGATCGCTTCGGGGCTGGATGCCAGCCGACGTTGCAGGACCGTGAGAGCAAAACCAACTGTGCCTTTGCGGTCCTGGTTTAGTTTCTCTGCACGATTAAATTCTTCGCGCACGTAATTGGTCACCTGCTCGTAAAGTGCGGCTTCCAGGTCCGACAATTCGTAGGTCACGGTGTATGCCAGACGCTCGGGAAAGAGATGAGTCCCGTCAAACTTCAACAGCTTCTCTTTCACCAGCCGACGCATCAGGTCTGACGCGTCTACTTCATGCGTTCCCTCGCGGTACTTGCCTTCGAAACGGTCAGGGTCGATCAGCGCCATGAAGAGTTGGAAGTCTTCTTCCTTGCCGTTGTGAGGGGTGGCAGTCAGCATCAACAGGTGACGCGTCCGTTGGGAGAGCAATTCCGCCAGGTGGTAGCGTTTGGTGTACTTGATCTCCCCGCCAAAGACCGAGGCTGAACACTTGTGGGACTCATCCATCACAACCAGATCCCAATCGGTCTGTCCCAGTTTCTTCTGTAACTCCTCGTCACGGCTGAGTTTGTCCAGGCGCGCCACCACGAGCGGCATTTCATCTAGTGCATTGCCTGTGCGCGCGGCGTTAATGCGGTCATTGGTTAAGATGTCAAAATCCAGGTGAAACTTTTGATAGAGTTCGTCTTGCCACTGTTCCACAAGGTTGCCTGGGACCACAATCAGGCAGCGTTGCAAATCCCCGCGCAGCATTAGTTCTTTGATGAATAAGCCCGTCATAATGGTCTTGCCCGCGCCAGGGTCGTCGGCTAATAAAAAGCGCAACGGCTGGCGCGGCAACATTTCGCCGTACACAGCCGTTATTTGATGGGGCAGGGGTTCCACTTGGGACAGATGGACCGCCATCCACGGATCGAACAAGTATGCCATCCGAATGCGATAGGCTTCCGAAACCAGCTTGAACAGCTCCCCGTTGCTGTCAAAAGCCCAGGGTGTACCCGCTTCGATCACTTCCAAGTCGGCCTCCCGGTCACGGAAGAGCAGTTCGCTGTTGTCTTTCCCGTTGACGTCACGATAGGTCACCTCAAACACATCCGAACCGTGCTGTTGCACGTTCAGGATGGTGGCTACTCCCGAGGGGGTCAGTCCTTTGACTTGTGCGTTGCGTTTCAGATCTTCAAGTCTGGCCATCGTAATGATGATACTCCCGGTTTGTGAGGTTTCCTGTGCCTTGAATCAACATTCTCAAGTATAGGATATTTATATTATTCTGTCAGGATAATATTTGTCACATATTCGATGTAGAGCAACCAGGGGATGCCCCTTCAAGCGCCCTCAATGTACGAAATCCACTCTTGTCTTTTGTAGAACTTATGTTCTGATATAATCTCCGTCATGTCTATCTGGCGCAAAGTATTGTCGCTGGTAGGCTTGCGTCCCATATCCGCCCCTCGAAAAACGTATCAGGTCAGTGAGAGCATGCAAGTCACATTGACCACCCTAGCTCAGCACGACGGGCGT
>Ga0268298_10002628_pt1 | contig 19462 bp, 19 predicted proteins | sample WWTPWeurt_MetaG_FD_194462 | JGI IMG/M metagenome (GOLD analysis project Ga0268298, IMG submission 194462) | Activated sludge microbial communities from WWTP in Nijmegen, Gelderland, Netherland - WWTP Weurt | ecosystem: Engineered > WWTP > Aerobic digester > Activated sludge | place...
GATCATCGCTGTCTCCCTGATCGCCACCACCACCGTGCTTGCGCAGGGTGATGTTGTGAAATCCTCGATCCTCGCGATCATCGGCGTACCGGTCTATCTCGGCGCCGCCAGCTTCTTCGCCCCCTACCTGACCGACCTCGCGAAAGCCACCGGCGTCTTCGAGACCCTGGCCGAAGGTGCGCAAGGCTATGGCATGGTGACCTGGCTTGAGACGAATGCCGCTGGCATGCGCTTGATGGTATTCGCCGTATTGAACATGCTCAATGGACAGGGCTTTGCTCTGGGCATTGGCTCCCTGGTCGTACTGGCCTTCAGCGGTTGGTACTACGTTCGCGCGATGAAACGCCGTGAGAACGCCGCCGCCGCCGCCAGCGGTGGTATCGCTGGAAACACCCGCCCCTACGCGGATGCTCCCGCCGGCGCCGCCGACTAATAAAAATAAATACCAAAGTATCCCCCGGTGGAGAATTCCACCGGGGGATGCGTTAGAAAGCCCGCCTTGATCCTCACTGTCACCATCCACCCTGCGCTTGACAAGATCGTCCGTCTACCGCGCCTGAGATCTAACGATGCCGTCCGCGCCCGCATCGAAATGGTCTACGGTGGCGGGAAAGGTAACAATGCCGCACGCGCTCTCTCCCGCCTCGGCATGCCTGTAACCGCCACCGGATTCCAAGGCGGCTATATCGGCGACCTGCTCATCAAACAGTTCGCCGAAGAAGGCGTCCGCACCGATTTCATCATCTGCCGCGCGCCCACCCGCACCTCCCTCATGGTCGTGGAAGAGGAAACCAACCAGACCTACGCCATTTACGAACCCGGTCAAATAGTGGAACCGGACGAGCTGGAAAAATTCCGCAATCATTTCCTTTATCTTCTTAACAACGCCAGCCTCGTCCTCTTCTGCGGTTCGGGACAGACCCCTGAGTTGGCTGCCCTCCATTTTGAATTGATCGAAGCTGCCGAAAAACGCGGCGTTCCATGCGGCCTCGACAGTTCGGGCTCTGCCCTGCGCGAAGGAGTAAAAGCCAGACCGCATCTCTTGAAAGTCAATCGCGATGAACTGGCCGAACTGGTCGGACACCCGCTGACAACGCGCGATGACCAGGTCCGCGCCATGCTGGACATGCACAATGGCGGCATTCAACTAGTCGCCCTATCACGCGGACGCGAAGGCCTGCTCATCACCGATGGAAAGACGTGCATGGAAGGGTTGCTTATCATGGAGAATGTAGTCAACGTCATGGGCTGCGGTGACTCTCTCCTGGCAGGCATGGCCTCGGTCATGTCGCGAAGCGGTGACCTTGAATCCATTACCCGCAAAGGCGTAGCCTGTGGTGCCGCAAACACACAGGTCATCGGAGCCGGGTTTCTCGACCCGGGCCTCGTCCAACAGTTGGAGGCGCAAGTTGACCTCCGTCAAATCAAAATTTAGAAAACAGCAAGGAACCTACTATGTCAAACGATATTCTTGAAATGCGAAAAGCGATCGCCGAGATCGGCGCAGTCATGTACGAACGGTTTCTGACCGACGCCGCCGGAGGCAATGTCAGTGTGCGCATGGGCGATGTGATCCTCATGACCCCGCGTTACGCCGGGAGCAAATGGCATTGGAATCTTAAGCCAGAGAACATCCTGATACTCGACCTCGAAGCCAATAAGATCGAAGGCGAAGGCGAGGTCTCGCGCGAAGTCCGCGTACATAAGGATTTGCTCAACCGCTTCTACCCCGATGGAACCGCCGTTGTGCATGGACATGCCCGCAACACGTTGGTCTTCTGCGCGGTGGAGAAGCCCATCCCCTCCATGCTTTATTCCACCGACAAGTTCGGCAAGGAGGTCGGCTTCGTACCTGATGCTCCCGCTCATACCCAGGACTTGGCGATCCACGTTTGCGCGGCCATGGAAGGACAACTGGACCGCGTGAAAAAACAGGCGGCAGTGGTGCTTGCGCCGCGGCACGGCATTTTTGCATTTGCAAAGGACCTTGAATCCGGCTACGATGCCATCGACCGTGTCGAGAATTCCGCTTACTGCGCATTGATGGCAAAACTCATCTAAGGGGTGCGTTATGGAACCTTCTGAATATCCGGTCTTAAGCAAGGAACTCATCCTTGTCGATCTGGAAGCGACGACGGCTGAACAAGCCATTCGTGCCCTGGCCGAGACCATGCAGGCAAAGGGCTATGTCAAAGACACTTTCGTCAACGCCGTCCTCCAGCGTGAAGCCACCTACCCAACCGGCATGCCGACCGAAGTGCCGGTTGGCATGCCGCATACCGATGTCGAGCATTGTCTGAAACCCGGCATCGGCCTTGGCATCCTCAAGAATCCCGTCACCTTCCAGGCGATGGGCGACCCGTCTCAGAGCGTTTCCGTTCACCTTGTCTTCCTGCTTTCGGTGGTCAACCCTGCCAGCCAGGTCAAACTGCTGCACAAACTGATCGACTTCTTCCAGCAATCTGCAAAGATGAATTTCCTTGCCAAAGTCCATTCGCAGGACGTGGCGCTGGCGACCCTGCTTGAAGGGCTGGATGTAAAAGAACTGGCGAACCCAGAGGACCCCAACGCGCATCCTGCCGCGCCGGAAGCGGCTCCCTGTTTCGAGGTGGCCGTCACCCACCCGTCAGGACTCCACGCCCGCCCGGCGGCCAAGTTCGTGCAAACCGCCAACGGCTTCCCGTGTGAGATCACCATCCGCAACCTGGAAAACACCAAACCTGCCGCCAATGCGAAAAGCATTCTGAGCGTACTTTCGCTTGAGATTGCTCGCGGGCATCGCATCCACGTACAGGCGGAAGGGGAGAAGGCCGCGGAGGCCGTTCAAGCCTTGAAGGAATTGATCGCCAGCAATTTCGGCGAGGGAGCGGCATGAACGTCATTCAAGGCATCGGCGCTTCCTCTGGCTTTGCCGTTGGGCCTGCTTTCCTTTACACGGAAACCCTGCCTACCATCGAGCCCAGGCGCATCGATTCCATTGACGGAGAACTCGCCCGCTTGAAGGTCGCATTGGAAAAGGTCGGGGCGGATCTCGAAGCCCTGGAAGCAGAGACCCGCCAAAAGGTCGGCAAGGCCGAAGCGGAGGTGTTCGCTGCACACCGCATGTTCCTTGTCGATCCGTCTTTTACCGGCGAGATCGAAAACTCCATCCGCGAACACAGCATACAGGCCGAAGCCGCAGTGCAGGGCGTGTCACTCAAACTGCGCGAGACCTTCGAAGCCATGCAAGACGATTACTTCCGCGCCCGCGCCGCAGACATCATGGATGTGGGCACGCAGGTCATCCGCGCGCTGCTGGGAATTTCAAGCAAAGGCCTGGAACAGATCAAGGAACCCCTGATCGTGATCGCGGAGGAACTTGCGCCTTCAGACACAGCCCGCATGAACGCCTCCCTCGTGCTTGGGCTGATCACCAGTCGCGGCGGGAAGTCTGGTCATGCGGCCATTCTTGCGCGCAGCTTGGGCATCCCGGCGGTGGTTGGCGCAGGGACGGAGATTCTCAAAGTATCCACTGGCACGCTGCTCATCGTCGATGGCGAAGCGGGAAGAATTATCCTAAACGCAGATGAAGACACCAGATCCGATTATCTCAACCGCAGAAACCAGCAAGCCTCCCTGCTTTCAGATGCGCTGGTGGGCGCGAACGAGCCAGCCATCACACAAGATGGCGTACGGGTCGAGGTGGCGGGGAATATTGGTTCGATGACAGAGGCAGGCCGCGTGGTTGAGTTTGGCGGCGAGGGCGTCGGTCTATTGCGAACCGAGTTCCTGTTCCTTGACCGCCTGACCGCTCCCACAGAAGAAGAACAATTCGAGACCTATGTGGGCATCTCGAAGAAATTGGGCAACCGTCCGCTGATCATCCGCACTCTCGATGTGGGCGGCGACAAACCCCTGCCCTACCTGCCCGTGCCGCATGAAGACAATCCGTTTCTGGGAAATCGCGGTTTGAGGCTGTGCCTCAGCAAACCGGACCTGTTCAAGATCCAGCTGCGTGCCATTCTGCGCGCGGCATATACTTGTGAGATCAAGATCATGTTCCCGATGGTGACCACGGTCAGCGAAGTTCGCAAGGCCAGGACGCTTATCGAGGAAGCGCGCGCTGAGATCGCCGCGGCCAACCAGCAATCTGGAAATCCGCAAATCGGTATCATGGTCGAGGTCCCTGCTGCGGCTGTGGCAGCCGACCTGCTTGCCACAGAAGTGGACTTTTTCAGTATCGGCACGAACGACCTCACCCAATACACCCTGGCTGTGGACCGTACCAACCCATCTGTGCAAAATATCGCGGATCATTTCCATCCTTCTGTGTTGCGCTTGATCCAAAAGACCATCCAGCAAGCACACAAGCACGGTGTGTGGGTGGGGTTATGCGGTGAACTGGCCGGTGACCCACTCGCCACTCCCCTGCTGCTGGGCATGGGCCTAGATGAGTTCAGCATGTCCTCCGGTTCGATCCCCTTCGTAAAACGGGCGATCCGAAACTGGAGCCGGGAAGAAGCCAGCCATCTTGTGGATGAAGCCCTTGAACAGGAAGATGCGCAGGGCGTCATCAACTTCCTCAAGCAGCACGTGAAAAAAGAATTGGAGAATCAATGAGCAACACCCCAACTTGTGAAGAAGTCCTGAACGAACTTGCGAAGACATTCAACCCGGACGCCGCCCGGGGATTGAATGTGGATGTTCAGTTCATCTTTAGCGGCGCGCAATCCGGGACCTATTCCCTGCATCTCGCCGACGGGAAATGCACCGTCAACAAAGGGGAGTTGGACTACGCCCGCCTGACCATCCGTGTGGATGTGAACGACTGGCTGGACCTGCAGAACGGCAAAGTCAATTGGACTGAGGCCATGATGCAAAGGAAGTTCATGGCCACTGGCAACTTCCCCCTGCTGGCAAAACTGCCTCAGATCTTCAAGATCGGATAACCATGGCAAAACCTACTCCCCTTCAGATCGAAGCGATCCTGGAAGAAATGGGAGAAGTGGGGCGGCATCTCCATCAGATGGGTGCATGCGAAGGCGGTGCGGGGAATATTTCCGCCGGGGTGCGCGATGCGCTTGAATTCCGTCACCTCTTTCCCATTGAAGACCAGATCCAACTGCCCGATCCTGTGCCGGGCCTGGCCGGGATGACCTTCATCTGCTCAGGCTCGGGCTGCCGCCTGCGTGACATCGAGAAATATCCCACTGCCAATATGGGCTGTCTCGTCGTCAACGAAGGCGGTCTGACCGGGCAACTCTTCACCGGGCAGGATCGCCAGTTCACCCGATTGACCAGTGAGTTCAATACCCATCTCGCGGTCCATAACAATGAAATGTCCGGCGGGAAGTTGCCCTATCATGCCGTGCTGCATGCCCAGCCACTTTACCTCACTTTCCTCAGCCATATCGAGCGTTATCAGAACGAAAAGTTCTTCAACCACCATCTATTACGTTGGGAGCCGGAGACCATCTTCCAATTTCCACAAGGCTTTGGGGTGTGCGAGTATGCGCCACCCGGAACCGCTGAAATGCAGGCAGTGACGGTCGAAGCCATGCGGAGTCACACCATTGCGGTCTGGTGCAAACATGGTGTAATGACCCGTTCGAATGTGTCCATGATGCAGGCTTTTGATCGCATTGAATATGCCGAGACCGCTGCACGGTACGAACACTTCAACTTGTCGATGGGTGAACCCAGTTCGGGCTTATCAGTGGATGAGATCCTGGAGTTTTGCAAACGTCATAACGTGGACCAGAAAGTTTTCTAACAAAAACCGCCCGCACAGTCAGCGGGCGGTTTTTGTTCGGGGAATGTTAGAATACTCAAAACCTTATCAGGATGCCTGCCATGTTCCAATCTGACCTGTTCAAGTCTGCCAATCAATTCTCCACGTTGGATGATGCCCTTAACGCCATCCGCAATTTGAAAAATGACCCGCTCGCAAATGCCGGGACGAACATTGTCATCAGCCGCGGCAATCCACAGGCCAGGCTGCTCATCATCGGCGAAGCACCCGGCCCTGAGGAAAACATCAAAGGCAAACCCTTCGTAGGACGCGCCGGACAACTACTAGATAAAATTTTGCAGGCCGCAAATTTCGACCCGGAGACGGACGTGTACATCACCAACTCCGTCTTCCGCCTCCCACCCGGCGACGATGGCAAGGCCTTCCGTAAACCGACCGACGCCGAGATCGATTTCTACCGGCCCTATGTGTACGAGATCGCGCGCCTGATCGACCCGCTCATCATCCTGCTGACCGGAAATGTGGCTTGCCAATCCATCCTCAAAAAGACCGGGATCACCTCCCTGCGCGGCCAATGGACCCAGTCGGGCGAGCGTTGGATCATGCCGATCTATCACCCTTCCTATCTGTTGCGCAACCCTGCGCGTGAACCTGGCTCGCCCAAAGCCCAAATGTGGGACGACATCCGCGAAGTACGCCGAAAGTATGATGAGTTGCTCAACAAGTAAATCCAGACCGCTCTTGGTATAATTCCCGCCTACGAATTTAGGAGTACGCATGAAATATCACATCTGGACCGAAGGCTGCCAAATGAACGTCGCCGACTCGCAACGGGTCGGCTCGTCATTGGAACACCTCGGTTACACCCTGACCGACCTGCCCGAAGAAGCGGATGTCATCGTTTTAAATACCTGCGTCGTCCGCCAATCCGCCGAAGACAAGGCACTGGGTCGAGTCAGTTCGTTCAAGAAACTCAAAGAAAAGAACCCCGATCTCGTCATCAATCTGATGGGTTGCCTCGTCGGTGTGCGTGGCGCAGAAAAGTTAAAAGCCAAACTCCCATATGTGGATGTCTTCTCGCCGCCGTCCGATCCGGCGCCTTTGATCTCGCATCTGACCCAGGGCGAGGTTCGCTCGTTGGAAGATGCTGAGACGACCCGCCGCTTCCTAATGATGGACGAGGAACTCAAATTACCGGTCGCCGAACAGGGCAGGACCGTCAGCGTGCATGTGCCCATCGTGTACGGCTGCTCGCATGCCTGCACCTTCTGCATCATCCCCTACAAGCGCGGCGTCGAACGCTCACGCCCGGTAGGTGACATCGTCGCCGAAATCCGCTCGCTCGCAAAACAAGGCGTGAAAGAGATCACCCTGCTCGGGCAGATCGTGGATCGCTATGGCAAGGATATCCCCGACGGTCCCAACCTCGCCGCGTTGCTGCGCCTCATCCATGAAGTGGAAGGCATCGAACGCATCCGCTTCCTGACCTCACACCCCAACTACTTCGATGACGAGTTGATCGATACCATCGCCGAGTTGCCGCGCATCATGCCACACATCGAACTGCCGATCCAGGCTGGCGATGATCAAGTCCTCGAAAACATGAAACGCGGATACACCCAACAGCAATTCCGCGACCTCGTGGCAAAGATCCGCAAACAGATTCCCGATTGCTCCATCGCGACAGATATCATCGTCGGCTTCCCCGGCGAGACCGATGAACAGTTCATGGAAACCTACCGCGTCTTATCGGACCTGAAACTGGATGTGGCCCATTTGGCCCGTTACTCCGTTCGAGAGGGAACCGTCGCCACCCGCCGCATGGTGGATGATGTAACGGATGAAGAGAAGATGCGCCGCTTCCGCCTGCTCGAAGAATTGCAGGAAAAAGTGGTGGGTGACATCAACCAGAAATATCTCGGCCAGACCGTGGAAGTGCTATTCGAAGAAAAGGTCAAAGACCGCTGGCGTGGGCGCACACCCACCAACAAACTGGTCTTCGTGGAAACGGAAGAAGACCTGCGCGGCAAGGTCCTGCCGGTGCAAGTCACATGGACGGGACCGTGGTCCATGCAGGCCAACCTGATCAAACAACCGGAATTGATCTCTTTGTGATCATCGTGAGGGCGCAACATGCTGCGCCCTGTTTTTTTTGGAGGGAACATGCCACACATTCGCCCGATCGCAATTTGTGTTTTTCGGAATCATAATAGAATTCTTGTTTTTGAGGGATATGATCCTGCCAAGGAACAATATTTTTACCGCCCGCTGGGCGGGGGCATCGAATATGGCGAACATTCCCAACAAACAGTTGCACGTGAAATAAAGGAAGAACTTGGCGCAGAAGTCCGGGACCTGCGCTACCTTGGCGCCGTTGAAAACATCTTTACCTTTAACGGCAAAACCGGGCACGAGATCGTGCAAATCTATGACGGGGTCTTCGTGGATCCAGACCTGTATCATCGCGCTGAGATGGAAGGCATGGAAGATAGCGGAGAGCGCTTCAGGGTCATGTGGAAAGACCTGGATGAATTCAATTCAAAAACACCACTCTACCCGGATGGACTAAAAGAAATGCTGCAAAGCCTCTAAGAAGGCAAGGTGCCACGCAATTTTCGGGGGTTATAATTTCGCCATCATGTCCATCAATGACCTCTTCAACACTTTTGCCAATAACCTATTGCCCATATTGCTTATCGCCGCCGCAGGCTACATCCTTGGCAGAACCCTGACCGTCGACTCACGCACCATCGGGCGCATGGTCTTCTACATCTTCAGCCCCTTGCTGGTCTTCAACTTAATGGTCACCAGCCAGTTGAACTTACAGCAGGCACTGGTCACAGTCGGTTTCACCGCGACCGTCATCGTGACCATGGGCATCCTCGCCTTTTTACTCGGAAAAATCTTCCGGCTGGAAAGGCCGCAACTGCTGGCGGTCATTCTCACCGTGGCTTTTGGCAACACTGGGAATTATGGCCTGCCGCTGGTCAAGTTCGCATTCGGCGATGAGGCCCTGGCGGTCGCCTCCATCTTTTATGTCACCACCACCATCCTGTTCAACACTGCCGGTGTGGTCATCGCCTCGCTCGGTCATTTGGATTTGAAATCCGCTATACTGGGAGTGTTCCGGTTGCCCATCGTTTATGCCGTGACCATCGCCCTGTTCATTAAAGGGTTGGGGATTCCTATTCCCCCTCCACTGGCGCGCACCATCGAGATCGCCGCCAACGGAGCCATCCCCGCCATGATCATCCTGCTTGGATTGGAACTGAGCAAGATCGAATGGTCGCAAAGTTTCAGCGCCATCGGCGTGGGCGTGGCCGCCAAATTACTGCTCGGCCCGATCATCGGATTCGTCATCGCGAGCCTGTTCGGCCTGCAGGCCCATGCCCGGCAGGGCAATGTGATCGAGGCCGCCATGCCTGCTGCCGTGGCCACCACCGTGGTGGCGACCGAATATAAATTACAGCCGTCGCTGGTTACGGCCATTGTGTTTCTGGGAACCATTCTCAGCCCGCTTACCCTCACGCCGCTTATCGTCTATCTCTCGAGGTAATCAACCATGTCCACCACCCACCGCTGGATCACAAAATGCATTCTGGTCGCACTGCTCGGTTTGACCCTCTCCCTGAAACCCGATCCTGTCCATGGTCAGGGAGGAATCGTTGTGGAGTCTCCTGCAGCAGTGATCGATTTCGGAAAGTCGATCACATTCACTGCAAAGATCAATGCCTCCAGTCCAGTGCAGGAAGCCTACGTCCTCTTTCGCGGTGTGACTGAGACCACCGAGCGCGTGGAAAAAATGCAATTAACCCCGGATGGCACCTATCTGTTCATGTACGATGCTTCGTTGAACGTTTTCCCGCCGTTCAGTTGGCTCGTGTATTGGTTCCAAGCCACGCTGGCAGACGGGCAAACATACACCAGCGAGCCGCTCCAGGTTCAATATCGGGACGACCGTTTTCCGTGGCAGCACATCAGCCAGGCCAACATCACAGTTAACTGGTATGCCGGTGATGAAGCCTTTGGGCAGGCCGCGCTGGGCTCCGCAGGCGCAGGCCTACTTTCGATGAAAGATCTCCTTCCCATTTCGCTTACCGACCCGATCGATATTTATATCTACTCCAACATTGACGACCTACAGGCCACACTGATGTTGGGCGGACAGACATGGGCGGGCGGTCATGCCCACGCCGAACTTGGTGTGGTTCTGGTTGCCATTCCGCCGGGTGTAAGTCAATACACAGATATGGATACGTTGATCCCTCATGAATTGGCGCATGTCATGATATATCGCGCACTGGGCGACAACTATGCCAAACAACCCGCCTGGCTGGTGGAAGGCATTTCCTCAATGGCAGAACTCTACCCGAATCCGGAGTATGCGCGCGCGTTGGAGATCGCCAGTGCGAACGACACGTTGTTGCCTTTCGAAAGTTTATGCGATTCTTTCCCCGCCGACTCGGGGTCAGCCTTCCTGGCCTATGCCCAATCCCAATCCTTTGTTTCCTACATCCGCGATTCGTTCGGAATTCCAGGTCTGACCCGTTTGATGAACACCTACACCGAAGGCTACAGCTGCGACCTTGGCGTAGCCCAAGCCCTGAGCCTGACCTTGGGCCAGCTAGACCAGCGCTGGCGCGAAACGGTGCTGGGCCAGAACGTGGGCGGGGTTGCTCTCCGCAATCTTTTGCCTTTTCTCCTGCTGTTGGTTTTGGTGCTGCTTGTACCCCTATGGGGTGCCATCGATGTGATGCGAAAAAGGAGGAAAAAAGAAAATGGAAAACCCGCCAAATGAGAACGTCCGCGCGCATGTTTGGGTGAAAGGGCATGTGCATGGTGTGGGCTTCCGCGCGCATGTCGAATACCATGCCGGAAGGATCGGTGTGAACGGCTGGGTCCGCAATGTGGGGCGGGATACAGTGGAGGCCGTGGCCGAGGGGACACAGCCGCAGATCGAACAGTTCATTGCGATGATGAAGTCCGGGCCGAATATTTCCCGGGTGGACGAGGCGCGTGTGGAGTATGAAGATGTAATTACCGGGGAGTTCACAGGCTTCGGGGTAAAAAGAAGCTTGTGAGGCAGGCCAGCAACCGGGAAAGATGAAGCGGATATCGGCTTTTACTTCCCGGTTTTATTTCAGGAAAATCCCAATCCGCGTTCCTTCAAGGAGATCCATTTTCCCTGGCCGATCACCAGATGGTCAAGCACATCAATATCCAGCAACTTGCCCGCCTGCACCATCGCGCGGGTCACAGCCACATCGTCCGGGCTGGGGGTCGGGTCGCCGCTGGGGTGATTGTGAGTAACGATGATCGCCGATGCGTTGGCGCGGATGGCCTCTTTGAACAACTCGCCCACCCGAACCTGCGAAGAGTTCACCGAACCTTTGTAAACCTCCACAATCTCCAATACGCGGTTGCGACGGTCCAAAAGGATCACGCGCAGATGCTCCTGCTCGAGGGCAGACATGTCGTATTGAACCAGCGCCGCCGCATCTCCCGGGCTGTTGATGGATAATTTTTCTTCGGGCGATTCAAGCGTGAGCCTTCTTCCCAATTCGATGGCTGCTTTGATCTGCGAAGCCTTGGCCTCGCCCATGCCGTGCTGATCCATCAATTGTTTGTACGGCGCGCGATGCAGCCCGCGCAACCCGCCAAATGCCTGCAAAAGTCGCTGCCCCACTTGAACGGCGTTCTCCCCCTTCACACCCACTCGCAACAAGATGGCGATCAACTCGGCATTGGTCAATGCCTGCGGGCCAAGCGAAGCCAGCCGTTCGCGCGGCCGATCCGATTCATGCAGGTCTGAGATTCGATACATAGGTTTTGGGTTTGGCTCAGTCATACGACACCTCCCTGAAATTGGGATATCTTATTTTACTCCTCCCCATGATCTCCTATTGGGGATGAAACAGGCTGGCAGACTTGATTCTGCCAGCCTGTGTGTGCTTTTCAAAAATTATGGGCGCCCGCCGGGTAAACCGCCTCCACCTCCGGGACGACCGCCACCGCCACTGAAGTCTGGGCGAGCACCGAGAGAGGATTCAAACCCATTTAAATTCTCACGCCCACGCGATATCTCGCCACGCGCGAACTGCTGGTTGATCTCATCGAACTTCCCTGCAAATTGACTCACATCCGGCCCAAGTGCATCAGTGCCGCCGAACTGTTGCAAACCAGCCTGGGCATCCTTCCCAATTTGGGCAAGGTTGAGCAATTCGTCACGGGTCATCTTATTGTCTTCAAGCGCCCCCTGAGCAAAGTCCACGAAGGCGAACGTGGATTGCAGGGCAGAGAGTTTGTCGGTCGGAATATTGCGCGGCTGAATCTGCGAGATCTGGTCGAGCCGCCCCTGCTGGTCGGCCTGCAAGACAGACATCATATCCTGTACCTGAGACTGTAGTTCCTGCGCATTGGTCTGGGCGGTCTGCGCAGCCGTTTCCAGCTGGGTGATGGTCTCCTCGGCCAGGGCAAGCCCCTGCTCCAGCGAAGAGTTGATCTGCTGCAGCGATTGATCAATGGAACTGAGAGTATCGTTCATCTGGCTCAGTTCCGTTTCGATGGCATTCAGTTCGCCGATCATCTCATAAGCCAGGTCGGAATAGAGAGAGTAATATTCTGAAAGCAGGTCTTCGGCATATGCCACATAGTAATCGGCATAGTAATAGTACTCATAGAGGTATGCCACTTCCTCCGCGGTGACCGCATCATCTTCGGTCACGGTATATACATTGGTCGTCGTCTGCTCAGTCGCAGCAATGGCCTCTGCCACGGCTTCGTCGATCAGGGCTGCCAGTTCCTCCTCCGTCAAGGTGACATAGTCCACAGTCGGGCCCGGTGTGGGAGTGGCAGGCATGGCGGTCAGAACATTGGAGTTGACCGTAGCCTGAGCCAGCGCTTGGGCGATCTGCGTCCCCGCCACCGCGGTATTAACCGCATCCTGCGACACGGCCTCGGGCGTTAGCTCCCCGCCTAGGGAACAGGCTGCCAACAGGGATGTAATAATAATTATAAAAAAAATATTTCGGAATGTGAATTTCATGATCAAATCCTCCAAGGATATCTCTTTCAATCTTACATCGTAATTTGAAGGGTTTGTCTTTACAATTTTGTTGGAAGAGGTCTCTCAGTCTTACAAAGTAACACAAGAACAAATCAACACGAACAAGGTGTAATAGAAACACCCACAGGCATGCCAGAAAGATTTTTCTGAACAATCTACCGATAGCAGGATATGCAGGTAGTAAGTGAATTATTGGTATTTAAGGAAATATCAAGATCGAGTCTACGTCGATAGTGTCAGCTCCCGCTTTAAACGGCGAAACGATCACCAGGTAATTATATGTCCCCGGGGGCGGCTGGCTCGCAGCATTATCGGCATCAATCAAAACCCCGGTACCAGGGAAATTCCATAGGTCCGACATAAGAATAGCTTGGTTATCTGCTTCAGGGTAGGCACTGATATTGGTATTAAAATCTATAATGCCATTGCCCCAATTAAATACTTCATAATAGATCTGACCATTGGGGTCAGTGGATATACCAAGTATGACGTTATCCAGCTGAATCTGACTGGACCCAGCAGGGAACTCCATTTCGTTATATACCAAATCATAAAGATTCTCAGCCGGCCCAATGATAATAATGGGCGACGCACTTATATCCAATACAGCAAAAGATCCCTGTGGAATAGAACTTGGGTTGCCGTCAGGAGGCCCAATAATAATATCAGGTGGTACCTGAGGCCAGGACGGATCCGGAGTGGATGGATATCCAGTAGCTACTGGGGTATATGTCGGTGTAAATGTAGGCGTACTCGTAGGCGTGGATGTGCTCGTAGATGTTGGAGAGCTCGTTGGTGTATTTGTTGGAGTGCTTGTTAGTGTGTTTGTAGGTGTGTCTGTTGGCGTACTGGTTAATGTAGGGGTGTTGGTCGAACCCGGTGACTGAGGGGTATCTGTTGGGGAAGGATTAGGTTGATTGGTTGAAGTAGGAATATTTGGCGGCTTGGTCGCAGTGGGCAATGGCGGGTTGGAAGTTCCGGTGGGTATCCGTGGTGATGCGGTAGGAACAGCCGGTGTCTGTGTCACACCAGGCCTATTGGTAGGGATGGATGTAGGCGCAGGGGCTGGGTTTGTAGGATGTAGAATAATAAGCGGAGGAAAAACCAAACCGCTCAAAGGGTCTGGCGTAAGGTAGGTACTCTGCCAGGGGAGCGGGGTTAAGATTTGAAAATTAAAGAAAGGAGCAGGAACAAAGCGTTGTCCACCCTCCTCCGGCCTCAGACGAGACGCCATACCTGCATTCAAAAACCATTCTGGAACTATTTGCATGGCAAGCTGGCCAGCAATCACCATTAAAAGAATACCCAGCGGAACAATAAAAATCAACAAGCTCCAATCGCGTCGGTCCCTTTCAACCCGTCTCATGAATCCCCCTCAGTATTTTCTTCAACAGGAAGCCTCACGAAAAACTTACTACCAGGATATGTTTCCTCACTATATCCGGGGCTCTCCGCCCAAATGCGCCCTCCATGTGCCTCCACGATCCCTCTTGCTATCGCCAGGCCAAGTCCCGGCCCCCCGCCTTTAAATTTCGTTTTTCCGGAAGAATGCAGAAGAACTTCACCGGTCTGATTAAACTTTTCAAATATTACTTCCGTCGATCCCGTCTTAATGCCAATACCTGTATCTGCGACTACAATTTCCAGGCAGGATGGAATATTCCCATTCAAGCATGATCCATATATTTTTATTTCGCCGCCATCGGGTGTAAATTTAATGGCGTTCATTACGAGATGGTAGAAAACTTTCTGGAGCATTTCCGGATCAGCAAGGACCTGAGGTAAATCACCCAACCCATCAATATCCAAATTTATGCCGCGTTCATGAAGCGCCTGCCCAAACCCTTTTTTGATCTTTCGCACTACCGCATCCACACTAATGAAGATCTTACGAAGGACCAGGGATTTACTGTCAATGCGAGAAACATCCAGCATACTTTCGACCACATCCGTCATCCGCTCTGAGCCTTCTAAAATTCCATGGGCCAGATTCAGTAGGTCGGGATTGTCCTTGATATCTTGCTCAAGCATTTGAGAATACCCCATGATAAGAGTTAAAGGGGTTCTCAACTCATGAGCGGAAATCTGGATAAAGTTGGTTTTAGTCTTATCAATTTGTCTTAAGCGTTCATTAATGGATTCCAGTTCAAGGGTCCGCTCTTGAAGCTTTTCGGTCATGTTATCGAAAGTGGAGGCCAATTCACCGATTTCATCCCGTGATTTGATTCCAGTCCGTTTATCCAAATCTCCACTTGCAATCGCCTGAGATGTACTTACCAGAGAGTAGAGCGGTCTGGTGATCAAGCGGGAAATCGCAAAGCCAATCGCGATAACAACCAACATGGCCAGCGTAAATATTTCGATATATGTCGATCTGCTTTCCTCACCGGATTGTAAAATAAACTCCCTCGGTAAAACCACGGCAAAGACCCCAAGCCTATCATTCCCGACCTGCAAGGGTCCACGCAAGAGCCGATATGAACGTCCATCCAAATCGAAATCATTCCCAATAGTGAACTCTGTAGAATTCAAAACCTGCTGATATTCGCTTTCAGGAATTAAAAGCTTTTCAAGAGTGGACGAATCCCCCGTTCCCATGGTCGTCGCAATAGCCTGCCCACTCCCACCATAAATAATAATATCAGCAAATACAATACTCTTGAGGAAGGGTAAAATCTTTCTGACTGATGTTCCAACCACGACCACCCCTGCGAACCCGCCATTATATGAAACCGGAAGAGCCGTATAATAATATGTTTGATTATCCTGAAAATTAATTCCCAAGGCTCTATGAGGGGGATCTGTTATATTCTTATTGATGAAAAACGGGGAGACAAGCGGTGAACTTGCCATGCCGGTTGCTGAATTTGCCCTCCTCACACCACCATTTTCATCCAAATACAAAATCACAAGCTCGGTCTGTTGTGGGGTGATTAAAATTAAGTTTTCAGCCCCGGCCAGGCCTGCAAAGAGCGGCCCAACCAATTTATAAGCCTCTTCTGAATCCCCTTCTGAAATTGCTTTTGCCAATCCTTCATAATAAGCTACAGATCGAGCCGTCTCAATATGACTGGATTCCTGACGCACAAAACTATCGGAAACAACACGACCAGCCTCTAGAAGCTGGTTGGTTAAACGGTCACTTAGGTTATTCGCAACAAGACGCGTAACCACATAGACCCCGATCACAGCAACGACCACGGTCAATATTAAGTAGGGTAGGATGACCTTAAGACGGATGCTCATTCACTGACCTGTACAATAATGCCGTAGGCATTATACAGACCTCGGGGGACCTTAAGATTGAAATGTAATCTAATTATAATGTGAGATATGCGGGAAAAATATATGAATTTTAGCTTTTATAGGTGTTTCACGAAGTGGACGAGCCTTTCCACCTCCTGATAGCCCAATTTTCCGTGTGCATGGATGCTGGCTCCATTATCCAGCCAGGTATCAGAGGCCATTTCAACACATCTGTTTTCACGAGCCCAGTTCTCAGCCGCTTCTACAAGAGCAGCCGATACCCCTTGGCCTCGAAAGGACGGATACACGAACCACCCCTCGATATATCCCACAGGGCTGCTACTGCACCCCTCTCCAAATTCTCTGAGGCTGGCCTCGATCATCCCGGCCGGAACGCCGTCTACAAAGGAAATAAACACAGCATCCCTCTCACTGGCAAGGATCTCATCCAAATCATAGTTCAGGTAATGATCGGGGGTTTCAGGCCAAATCCCTTTGCGCATCCTAAACCATTCATCTTTATCTTCAGAGGTGGCACGACGAACTGCGATTTCCATGAATTCCTCAAAGCAGATGCTAGTATAAGCTACCCTTCGACATTTCAACCTCTTTTCTTCAACCAGTCCAGCAATTTCTTTTCCGACCAGGTGTTGATGACATCTTTCGGCTCCAGCCAGGCCCGGCGGGCAATAGCAACGCCATAATGCAGCATATCCAGGTCTTCTTCTGAATGCGCATCTGTATTAATGCTCAACAGGACACCCAACTCCCTGGCTCGGCGGGCAAACACATCGTCAAGATCAAGGCGGGAAGGGTGGGCATTGATCTCCATCGCCACGCCAGATTCGGCCGCAGCCTGAAGGACAGCCTCCATATCAAGGTCTGCGCCTTCCCTATCAGGAATTTCACGGCCAGTTGGATGACCAATAATATCGACATGCGGATTGCGGATGGCATTCAACAAACGCTGTGTGATCTTCTCACGCGGCTGACGTAAACTGGTATGCAATGAGGCAAGCACAAGGTCAAGAGAAGCGAGAAACTCATCAGAATAATCTAGAGAACCATCGGCCTTGATCTCCACTTCTGTGGCATGCAGGATGCGGACCTCATCGCCGAGCTGCCTTTGTATCTTTTTGATCTCCGCCGCCTGACGTTTATGGTCCTCGATCTTCAAACCGCGCGCCACACCCAGGCTTTGCGAATGGTCCGTGAACGCAATGACCTTGATGCCGCGTTTTGCAGCGGCCCGCGCCATTTCCAACATACTCAGCTTTCCATCACTATAAGTGGAATGTGTTTGCAAATTGGATTTGACATCCTTGACCTGAATCAACTTCGGGAGTTTGTCTAACTTCGCAGCCTCCACCTCACCGCGATCCTCACGCAACTCGGGAGGGATCCAAGGCAGGCCCAGAGTCTTATACACTCCTTCCTCCGTGGCACAAAGGATCTCGCCCTTGCCCTTTACCTTCGTAAGAGCGTGTTCGGATAATGAAAGGCCTTTATCCAGGGCGATCTGTCGAAGTTTGACATTATGATCCTTCGACCCAGTGGCATACTGAAGTGCAGTACCAAACTTCTCCGGCGGATGCACCCATACCTGCGCGCGCACGCCATCTGAAAACTCGACACTGGATTTCGTCTCACCTTTCCCCAACACGCGGCTCACACGAGGCAGGTTGACAAATGCTTCCATCACTGCGGCTGAATCTTTGGATGCAACCAGGATATCCAGGTCACCGACCGTTGAACGCATCCTTCTTAAACTGCCAGCGGGCTGCGCTTCAACGACCCCTTTCACACCTTTGAGAACCCGGATGATCTCCTGCGCGAGCGGATAAGCCCGCCCAAGCGGAAGCCTGCCCGAACGGCGAGCAAGCGACGCAATGCCATCGAGGATTGCCGCTTCTGATTTTGCCCCCATACCAGGCATATCTCTCAATTTGCCTTCCTTTGCCGCAGATTCAAGTTCAGCGAGGGTTGTGATGTTCAAAGCCTTCCAGATCGTGAATATCTTCTTTGGCCCCAGCGATGGAACTTGCAGCCAATCGGCTAAACTCTCCGGCACTTCCTTCTTTAGGTTCTCCAAAAATTGAAGTTTTCCGGTTGAGAGCAATTCATCGATCTTTTCGGCGATGGCCTTGCCCACACCGGGAATCTCGGATAAATTCCCCTCTTTCCAATAATCACCTGCCTCACGACCCAATGCCTGCAAACTCTCGGCGGCTTTGCGATAGGCAAGTATCTTGTAAATGATCTCACCCTTGATCTCAAGCAGGTTGGCGATCAGTGTAAATGTATCTGCCAGTTGTTTATTATTCATCATGGGACACCTCTAATACCTCAATTATACCCAGCGTCCCTGAATACAACGTTCAGACTTTTTTCGACAAAGTGTTAACCTTGCACCTATCTCACACATCTTTATATAAAAAGAACGGCAGAGATTCGGTCTCTGCCGTTCACATGATGTTTTATTTCAATTCCCAGATCGTAGTATTTGCATAGGTACAGCTTCCATTCCCGGAATCTTGCATTCCAAGGAATGCAAGCACGCCATCTTCACGCTGCTTGCTATTATCAAAATACCTTCCCTGACGAACACCATTGATAAAGACAGTGAAGACTTCGTTCTGCGCTACGATGACAACCTGATTCGTCGCATCATTCTTTAAATCCACAGCACTCGAATACTTCACACCGGTGGGTGAATTGCGAAATTCTCCAAATTCATGATATTCGATCGCCCAAGCCGGGGCGCCAGAGAAACGCAGGAACAGGAACTGGTATTGAGCACCCAATCGTTGATCCGCTTCAGAACGGAAGATAATGCCGCAGATTATGATACCAGTTGCATTCCAAGTGACATCTGATTTAAGGATGAAATTGCCGCCATCGAAATCTTCTGCAAAGGGGCTAAAGATTCCGTCCGGTCCCTGCATTCTGATCACTTCTTTATCGTCCTGCTTCCAAGCAAGATGCCCATCTTTATAGGGAATATCCGTGTCCGCCAAAAATCCATCCAACTCTGTAAGCACATCACCGGCTTCCTGCGTGGCATTGAACGCGGCCGTAGCGGCCAAGTTTGGGGTTGCAGTTGGGGTCAGCGTGGAGGTGCTTGTCGGCGATGGAGTGAAAGTCGGCGGTTCTGGAGTAAATGTAGCCGTCGGTGTGGGAGATGGCGCTGTACTGCTGCACGCCAGCCCAAGCACTACCAGCATGGTAAATGAAAAAAGCGCATTACGTTTCATGGAAAAAAACACTCCTATACAAATAGATTTTCCCCCGAGGCATTTCCCTATCTGTCAGGAATTCACCCCCGAGAAATATGGTTAAATAATACTGATTTTTATTGGATTTTCAAGTCAGAAAATAAAATCAAGATGAAAGTCACATGGAAAAATGAGCTTTTATTT
>Ga0268298_10002629_pt1 | contig 19460 bp, 9 predicted proteins | sample WWTPWeurt_MetaG_FD_194462 | JGI IMG/M metagenome (GOLD analysis project Ga0268298, IMG submission 194462) | Activated sludge microbial communities from WWTP in Nijmegen, Gelderland, Netherland - WWTP Weurt | ecosystem: Engineered > WWTP > Aerobic digester > Activated sludge | place: Netherlands...
CTTTCAGGCTCACCACCTCCTCGAGGACTTCAGCGCGCTCGAGAACGTCCTGATGCCAGGGTACGGGGCGCACCCGCGGATAGAGGCCAAGCTCGGCGACCGGGCGCGGGGGCTCCTCGAGCGCGTGGGCCTCGCGGACCGGATGAGCTTTCGGACCTCGAAGTTGTCGGGCGGGCAGAAGCAGCGGGTCGCCGTAGCGCGAGCGCTGGTCATGAATCCGGAGCTGGTCTTGGCGGACGAGCCCACCGGGAACTTGGACCGCCAGAGCTCCGACGAGGTCCTGCTGCTCCTCCGGGAGCTCTCCCGCGACGAGGGGACCGCCTTCCTCATCAGCACCCACGACGAGTCGATCGCGCGCCGCTGCGACCGCGTGCTCACGATGGAGGACGGCAGGCTCTCGGCGCGAGAAGCGAAGGCGGATCCGAGGCCCGCAGAGGCAGCGGCCCGCATGGTCTAACACAACATCTAGACATCTGTACAGTCCTAGGTAGCATGCACCGCATGCTCGATCTCTCCCGCTTCCCCGGCCGCGTCGTCGCCACCCGCACCATCCCGCCGCGCGCCGCCAAGACGCTCCCGATTCCAGGCGACGTGCACCCGGCGCTCCAGGCTGCGCTGAAGGCGCGGGGCATCGCGGAGCTGTATTGCCACCAGGTCGAGGCCTTCGCGGCTGCGCGGGGCGGCGAGGACGTGGTGGTGACCACCGGGACGGCCAGCGGAAAGTCGCTCGCCTACTTACTGCCGGTGATTCAGTCGGTGCTGGAGGACCCCTCCGCGCGGGCGATCTTGCTCTACCCGACCAAGGCCCTCACGCAAGATCAGCTGCGCGGCGTGCTCGGCCTCGTCGAAGACATCGCCGCGACCGCCAAGCGGCGGGGCGCCATCCAAGCGGGGGTCTACGACGGCGACACCCCGCCGGCCGATCGCGCGCGCATCCGCGATCGCTGTAACCTCGTGCTGACCAACCCCGACATGCTCTGCACGGGCCTCCTCCCCAACCACGGGCGCCGCGGCTTCGCGCACCTCTTCCGGAACGTGCGCTACCTCGTGCTCGACGAGCTCCACACCTACCGCGGGGCCTTCGGCGCGCACTTCGCCAACCTGATGCGGCGCTTCCACCGCGTGTGTCAGCACTACGGGAGCACGCCCCGCATCCTGGCCAGCTCAGCGACCATCGCCAACGCCAAGGAGCACGCCGAGACGCTATGCCAGCGGCAATTTCGGCTGATCGACGACGATGGCTCGCCCTCTGCCGGGAAGATCGTCCATTTTTGGCAGCCGCCGCTCAACGATCACGACATGCGCCGCCCGGTGACCAGCGAGATGGCCGCGCTCCTCCCGGAGCTGATCAAGACCCGCCATCGCACCATCGCCTTTTGTAAGAGCCGCAAGGAGACGGAGATCGTCCTCAAGGAGACCCGCGATCGGCTGCGCGATGTGGCGGGGCACGATGAGTCGGAGCTGATCGCCGGATACCGCGCCGGCTACACACCCGAGGAGCGCCGCACGGTCGAGCGCTCGCTCGTCGATGGCAAGCTCCTCGGCGTCGTCTCCACCAACGCGCTCGAGCTCGGCATCGACATCGGGCGCCTGCAGGTCGTGGTGCAAGGCGGCTTTCCGGGCACGCGCGCCAGCTTCTGGCAGCAGATGGGGCGGGCCGGCCGGCGCAACGAGCTCGCGCACGCCATCGTGATCTTGGCGGTATCTCCGACGGATCAGCTCATCGCCGACGATCCCGACTGGCTCGTGGGACAGTCGGCCGAACGCGCGGTGCTGGACCCGAGCAACCTGGCGATCCAGCTCGCCCACGTAAGGGCCGCGGCCGCCGAGCTCCCGCTGGTCCTCGACGACGCCGCGCGCTTCCCCGATCTGGGCGAGATCGCCTCTATCCTCGAGCGCGCCGGGGAGCTGCGCGATGTGGCCGGGGCTTGGCACTGGGTCGGCGGGCCTTTTCCCGCAGGAGAGCTGAGCCTGCGCAACCTGCACGAGGATCGCTTCAAGGTCGTGAATCGCGACACCGGCACCACGATCACCGAGATGAGCCGCCCGCAGGTGTACCGGGAGGCGCACACCCGCGCGGTGTATCTGCATGACGGCGTGCAATACCAAATCGAGGCCCTGGATCTGGTGGCGCACGTCGCGACGGTGGTGGAGGTCGAGCAGAACTTCTACACCCAGCCCGACGTGCGTACCGCGATCGACGTCATCCTCACCCAGGAGAAGCAGTCGATCGGGCGGAGCGCGGCGTCCTTCGGCGACGTGCGGGTCAATGACACCGTCGTCGGCTACAAGATGCTCGAGTTTCATAACCATCAAAACCTCGGCTACGAGGAGCTCCACGAGCACCTCTCCCTCGAGCTCGAGACCGAGGCGCTGTGGATCGCGGTGCCCGAGCAGGTGCTGTCGGTGCTCGGGGCGGAGAACGAGGACGCGCTGGCCGGGCTGGTCCACGCGCTCGGGGCTGCGGCCCGGCGGCGCACGATGGCCGAGCGCTCGGACCTCTCTGGCACGAGCTTCCGCGCCGCCGATGAAGAGACGGGGCAGAGCCAGGTCTCACTCATCCTCTACGACAGTCACCCGGGCGGCCTCGGCTGGGCCCAGAGCGCGTTTGAGGGGCTCGACGAGGTGCTCACGGACGCATTGCGCCTCATCGAGGGCTGCCGCTGCCGCTCCGGCTGTCCGGCCTGCGTCGGCAGCTATGGCCGCGACCGCGCGCTCCTCGGCTGGGCGATGCGGAGCTTCTTCGAGGAGCTGGCGCCGCCCCAGGAGGCGAGGAGCCAGCGCGCGCCGGTCGAAGCCCGGCCGCTCCGAACCGACCTGCCGCCCGTTCGCGCGATCCCCTGGGAGGAGGCCGCGGTCCGCTGGCGCGAGGTCTTGGACGATCTCTCACGCTCGGGCGTGGACGGCGCGACGCTGCTGGCCTCGTTGCCCGCGCCCGAGACCTTCGGCAACCGACTCCAGCTCACCGTAGAGAGCGCGGGGCTGAAGGACTGGCTTACGAGCCCCGCGGTGGCGCGGCGGCTGGCGCCGGCGATCTTCGCGCGCCTCCTAGCCCCGCCGGAGGCCTCACTCTCCGTCGTCGTATCGGAGTCCACCAAGGAGCGCGGCCTCCTGCGGCGGCTGAAGCTCGGGCGACGCCATGATGACTTGGTGGCCGATCGCCCAGGCACCGAGCGCGCCGCCACCGAGAAGCTGGCCAGCGGCTACCTCCTCGAGTCCGAACGGGCGCAGCCGAGCCCGGCCACGCGGGAGGAGTGAGTGCGGCTCGAGGTACTGGCGAAGCGGCTCCGGCAAGAGCGGCACCAGAAGCGACGCGGCAGCTTCGAGGAGGATCACGCCCGCCCGGAGCCGATCGACGACTGGGTGACCGAGGCCCTCGGGCGTCTGCCGCCTGCGCTCAGCGCCGAGCTCTCGCGGCTCGACCGAGCACAGCAGCGGGCGGTCCTCAGCGAGGAGCGTTGCTTGCTCGTCCGCGCGCCGGTGGGCAGCGGAAAGACGACGGTGCTGGTCCACAAGGTCCTCTACCTGCATCTCGGGCTCGGCGTGCCGCTCGAAGAGATCGCCGTGCTCACCTTCACCCGGCGGGCGGCCGAGCTGATCCGGACGCGGCTCAGCGCGCTCCGCTCCGAACGACCGCTCAGCTCGCGTGAGACCGCTTGGATGGGGACCTTTCACGCGGTCGCCTGCGCGCTCCTCCGGGAGGCGCTGCCGATCGGGGAGTTTCAGGTGCTGGAGGAGGAGCTGCGGGAGTCGTGGGTCCGGGGGCTGGCGGCCGAGCTCGGGCTGCGCTTGAGCGCGAAGAGCTCGGTCGATCGCGGTCTCCTCAGGAGCGAGGCGCTGCGGGCGGCGTATCGAGAAAAGAAGGCCGCGGAGAGCACCCTCGACTTCGATGACCTCCTCGATCGCGCTACGGAGCAGATGCATCAGGTCCGCTTTCGGCGACCCCGCTGGGTGCTGGTCGATGAGGCGCAGGACTGCGAGGCGCGGGACCTAGCGTTCATCGATGGCCTGGCGGGCCCCGAGGCGCGCCGCTTCTTCGTGGGCGATCCGCTCCAGTCGATCTACGGCTTTCGCGGCGCGAGCCCCGAGCGCTTCCTGGCGCTCGCGACCCACTCCGGCGCCCGTGTGCACGCGCTCGAGGCCAGCTATCGGTCGACCGAGACCATCCTCCACGCAGCGCGCGCGGTGCTCGGAGCCCAGCCGATCTCCGGGGGCGCGATCGTGCCGGCCCGCGCGGGTGGAGCCCCGGTGACCCTCCTCTGCCACCACGATCCCACGGCCGAGGCCATCCACCTCGCGGACCGGGCGATCGCGCTCCACGACGCTGGCACGCCGTGGTCGGAGATCGGCGTCTTGGTGCGGCTCAACGCTCAGCTCCCGCCGATCGCGGAGCACTTCGCGCTGCGCGGCGTACCCTTCCAGATGGTGGCGTCTGGGCCGGTGATCGACGGCGTGAACCCGCCGGCGGGCGCGATCGCTTCGGTCAACGCGTCTGGGCCCGCGATCGGCGGCGTGAACCCGCCGGCTGGTGCGATCGCTGAAGGCGTCCGCCTCCTGACCCTCCACGCCGCTAAGGGCCTCGAGTTCGCCCACGTCTTCCTGAGCGGCATCAACCGCGGCCTCATGCCGCTCCTCCATGGCTCGACCGACGCCGAGGAGCGCCGCCTCCTCTTTGTGGGGATGACGCGAGCGAGAGAGAGCTTGGAGATCGGCCATCACGACCGGCCCACCGTGCCGCCCGCATCCTGTGCCCCGAGCCCCTACCTCGACCAGATCCCGGCGAGCCTCCTCGATCGCACGGTGAAGCGCGCCGTCCCCGCGCCCCCGCCACCAGCCCCTGCCCCGCCCGCGCTCCGATTCAACCCCGGTCAGAAGGTCCGCCACCCCCGCTACGGAGAGGGGGAGGTGCGCCGCGCGAATGAGGCGGAGGTGGAGGTGGACTTTGGGAGGCGCGGGCTCCGGACGTTCCCGCGGAAACTCTGTCCGCTCAGCGAGGGGTGAGCGACGTGCGCGGCGGCACCTGCGCAGTCGGTTCCCTGTTCCTGGTGCCCTGTTCACATTCCCCGCTCCGATTCTCGTCCCCAGTCCCCTGTTCCCAGGTCCCGGTTCCGGATTTCCTCGAGAAAAGCGGCCGCAAGCGAGGATCGAACAGAGAACAGGGAACAGGGGACTGGGAGCGGGGGACAGCAATCGGAGCGGGGAATGTGAATGTGAACAGGGCACCGGGAACGCGCGCTCAGCCTGGGGCTTCGACTGTGGCGGCTCCTGCCGTCGTTGCGGATGCCATCAGGATCGCGACCAACTCGCTCGGCTCAGTGGTAGCGCATCCGCCGGTTGATCGTGCCATCCTCGTCGACCATGTCGACCCGCCGATTCGGGTTCGCCCAATAGACGTACTCATCCCCGAACGCGATGCCATCAACGAAGCCCTGGTACTGAACGACGAGGCGATCTGTCCCAGAGGCGGTCTGGGTCCTCCGGATCTCGCTGGTGTTGCTCCAGTACAGCCAGTCGCCGGACGCGCCCATGGAGACCGCTGCGCTCGCGGCGTCCACGGCGAGCGTAGAGGTCACCCCCGACCGCGGATCGAGCTGCATGATGCGCCCCGGGCAGCAGCCGGGTTCGATCAGCCCCCCACAGGCCGCACTCAGGCTCGCACAGCCGCGTTCACTCCACGCCAAGCCGTTGCCCCAGGCCAAGAGGGCAGTCACCTCCGTGGGTCGCTGGAGCACGAGCTGAGTTTGATTCGAGTCCACGTGAAGGACGAATAGCCGCGCAGGGCCTGAGCACGAATAGTAGATATCGCGGCCCTTCAGCAGCGCCGTCCCACCCCGCCCAGGCTCGGTAGCACCAACAACCTCGTGCCGTGACCCCCCGGGGAGGAGCACTCGAAGCTCACAGTTGGCTCCGGCGCTGAAGATCTTCCCGTCGAGGAACACCAGCGCCGAGCCCGGATTGGCGTCCGCCGCCAACACGCTGGACGCCGACGTCTCGAGCTGAAGCCGCAGGAGCTCACCCATCCCAGTCACCCAGTACAGGCTCGTACCATCCGTCGCGAGCTGCTGTGGGTCGTACTGCCCGGCCGCGAGGACCTCCGTTGTGCACCCACCGAGGTCGGTCCGCTGAACGACTCCGTCGATACGATAGTTCGCCCAGTAAAGGTACTTATCCACGAGCAGCAACCCTCGAGGCCAAGCCTGCTTGGCCACGAGCGCCTCTACTCCCTGCGATCGCTGAAGCTCCTGCCCTGGTACGTCCGAAGGATCTGCGCCGCAGAAGTTGGTGCCGCCGTCCAAGTCCGAAGAAGGCGGCGCGGAGCAGGCGACGAGACAGAGTACCAAGCCGGCGGTCAGAAGATGCGCGGCGGAAAGCGGCGCAGCCGGATCCTCGCGTCGGCACCTCCTCCGCGAGCCTAACAACCCCGCTCGACGAGCGAGCACCCAGACCAGAGCCAAGAGAGCAACTCCGTGAGGCTGCGGAGGTCCCTCCGGCACCTGCGAGCAGCCACATGCCTCCGAGCTCAGCCGCGCCCCCGAGGAACTATCCCCCAGCCCTGGGCCGACCTCCCCGCGCGTTGCATCGCTCGACGTCGCCGTCGCAACGTCTGGCGGGCCCTCTCGCGCGTCGAGCGTGTCCGCAAGCGGTAGATCGCCGTCATTTGATTCGCCGGCATCGAATGCCCCCGAAGCGTCGCTGGAGGCATCCGCCTCGCCGCCACTGTCCCTCGTGGTCACGTCCGGCTCACTTCCAGCGTCCGGGGTGGACGCATCCAGGCAGCCCACCGAGATCTCATCGGGCGGGCATAGCGCAGTCGTCCCCATGCACCGTTCTTCTGGGTCGCAACTCGGCGCTCGGCTCAGCCGGCAGCTGGTCCCGGCAGGCACAAGGTTGTCCGGCGGGCACACCGTGGAAGTACCCACGCAGCTCTCGGGGAGGTCGCACAGGCCAACGGCGGGTCGGCAAATCTGCCCGGTCCTGGGGCTACACACACCGTCGGCCTGCCCCCCTGCGGCGATACTGCAGGCCCTGCAGCGGCCCTGGCACGCTGTCGCGCAACATACGCCGTCGATGCAGCGCCCGCTCGGGCAACCGGGAGCATTCACACTATCGCAGGGCGTCCCCTGAGCGAGCTCGCTGAGCCAACGCGTAGCCACCCGAAACTCGCCCGTGTCGTCTCGGTCGAAGACCGCAAACGCAGCCAGCGCCTCGGATCTGCCGGTCCCCGACAAGCTTGGGTTTATGAAGATAGGCACCGTCGAACTACCGGCCAGGAGCTCCCCAGAAAAGGGAGGCGCTCCATCCAAGACGCCGCCGAGCGGAGATACGCGGGCGTACCAAACGTCGACGCCGTCTCGATCCTGCCACCTCCGATCGCGCTTATCCGTCCAAGCAACTAAGAACCTGTAGCCGTCGTAGGCCACGCTAGGCTCGGAAGGATAGGGACCGTTCCCGAGCCCAATCTCCATCAGAGGACTGCGTGTCGCAGTAGAGGCAAGCTCAAGGAACTGCCCTCGAACCGACGATACGAACTCGGTTCGAGCGCTGCCGAAGGCCAGCAGGACCAGGGTTCCGTCGGTCGCGAGCGTAGGAGTGATCGCCAGGGGCTCAATGATCGTGGAATTCGGCTCCGGCAAAGCGCCGTCCGTCATCCGCACACGCCTCACCCGTAAGTCTCGATCGACGTAGGCGACCATGCAGTTGTCTGCGCCGCACGTGACCGCGGGAGCATCGAGGTCCGCGCTCGCGCTGATCACGATCGGGTTGGCATCCAGGGGCCGGCCGGTGGCAGCGTCGACCCGCTGAGCCAACACGCTACGACTTCCGGAACTATCAAGCCACACAACCAGGTATCGCCCCCCCGCCCCCGCTACCGCTGGCATTCTGGAGTTCCCAAGCACCCCAAAGAGCGTCGCCGCCGGGCTGAGCGGTGCGCCATCTTCAGCCCGAAGCAACATCCCTCGAACCTGTTCCGAGACCTCCCAGGCGACATAGTATGTCGCTCCACTCTTGGCCAACCCGGCGCGACGTTCAGCGACCGGGAAGCTCAGGAGAAACGACGTTCCCGCCGTCCCGCCCCGGGGAATCAGCGCACCACGCAGTTCGTAGCTCGATGCGTCCGAACCGTCTCTTCGTCGATCGAGCCACGTGCTCAGGCAACCGCCCTCGTCGCAGGCCGTCGAGGGCAACTGCTGCCTATTGACGGTCTTGCTGATGATGCCCGGAGGCTCAGGAAACGCGACTACCGGTTCCACCAGGACGCGCTCACCGGCCAGGACCGGTCCCGGCGAAGCTTGTCCGTCCTCCCAGGTCAAGTACAAGGCAGTCGTACTGCTGGCGATCGCAGGGCTCGCCTTCGAAAACCCGCTCGCGCTGGTCGCCAATAGTCCACCTGTAGCCACTGGCCCTTGATTCACGACCAAAGTCGAAGACAGCGTTCGTACATAGATCTCGTGGGGCACCGACCTTCCGTCTTCCCAAGCGAGGAGGTACTGACCACCATCATTTCCGATCGACTGGGCGTAGGCCGGGGGGCCTGCGATACTAGCCCAGGTCCTTACCAAAGTTAGGGTAGTTAGATCCACGCGCTGTGCTCGAACCTCGAGGGATCCTTCGTCGACCCAACTCACCACCGCCTCATCGCCGAGAACCGACAGCCCCGCGTTCAAGAGGCGGTCCCCGGGTTGAGTGCTGGCGACAACCTCGAGCGGCGCGCCCTCCACTTGCCCGTCGGAGGCGCGAACGCGGCGCAACAGCACGCGGTCGAAGGACTCCACGCTCACGAGTATGAAGCTAGCCCCGTAGTGCCGAACAGCATGCGGGACATCGGCGGAGGAACCTAAGACATCAGGCCCGTTCAGCACCCGACCCAGCGTCGACGTCCGGCAACTCGAGAGTTCCAAGGAGCGAAAAGCGGCGAGGCAAGCAGACGGGCCGCAATCAAAGACCAGGTCGCTGACGAAGCCCCCGGTGTCCAGGGTCGACCCGGGAACACTGGATACCGCACCCTCGGACGCGATTCGTCGAAAGCTGAGCCGTGGTGCTCCGGGGAAGCTGTCCATCGCGAGGACGAAAGCTCCAGAGGAAGACCTAGCCGCTGCCACCTGAGTCGTCCTCTCCATACCGAAGACGCGAATAGGCATGCGATCAACGAGAGAGCCGTCGTGAAGACGGAACCTCCGTGCCCAAACGGTGGCCGGCTCTCGCCGGGGCGGCGTAGGATCAATCCATAGCGTCAGAGCGAAGTCCGCGTTCGCGGCCGACCGTGGGATCAGGTAAGCGGATCCGTCGTGCAGCACGGGCGCATCCACGGGCGCTGTTGCGGTAAGAACCGCAGGCGCGATGAGCCCCAGCGTTCCTTGTCCTACCTCCGGCCCTTGTGGGGCGGAGGAGCAACCAAGGAGGAGTAGCGAAGTGAAGCCGCCAGATCCAAGTGTTCGGAGGGTTCCTTTCGACGCACTCGCGGTCCTAAGAGACGGAGCGCAAGGTGAAGGGGGGTGACCCGGGCGGCGCGCCGTGATCGGGTCACAAGCTACGCACAGCCAGAGAGACCTCACGGGCCCGACCCGTGGAGCAGCCCATTTGGCGCCGCAATCAGGAGGTCCCTCCCCCCCGTTCCATCGATGGTATTGACTGGCCCCACCGGTAGGTCGCTGATCGGCACCAGTTGGAAGTGGGACCCATCGTAGTGGCCAACTCCGAAGTCTCCCGCCAACCAAAGGTCGTCATCGGCGAACGCCCGGATCTCCCGGACACCTCCCGGTACTCCTGGGACGACAGTCGACGTCAGCGTCCGATTCGGTGCGGGAGTCAGGGCAAACAGGCCCGCCAGTCCTCCAGCCCAAAGCCGGTTCTCGCTCGACTTGGCGATCGTCAGGAGCGCATCGCGTATGGGAGTGACGTGCTCAGAGTTGAATCCGTTTCCAACCGACCAAACGATGACGATCCCGTTAGAGCACGCCAGCCAAAACTCACCCGGAACACGCTCCACCGCCTCCCCGATATCGCAGCTATATGGGAGGTTCGCCCCCAAAATCAAACAGCCGCTTGGGTCGCAAACATCCAACGCCAGAGGGATGTCTCCGCTGGCGCCAAATAGGAAGAACTGGTTCGCGCCAAAGAAGCCAATGTCGCGCCAAGGTCCCGAAGGTGGCTCGGATGCTCCCGGCGACACCGCCGGGGAAAGGGTGAGACCATCATAGTGAAGAACCGTGTAGTCACCAACGATGAAGAGATCGTTGGGTCCGCTCCTCGGCCGAATCCGGCGCACAGATCTAGTCCCCGGAGGAAGTGGAACTTCGCGCCAAGTATCCCCCTCCTTCTTGAGCACAATCTCTCCAAGGTACGGCCCTCGCTCACCCACGGCCCAGGCAAGCGTCGAACTGTAGACCCACACATCTCGGAACGTCACCGGGAGGCCACAACTTCGCTCCGTGATCACAGTACCGTCCCAGTGCCCAAGAACCCCTTTCCCCGCAAACCACACGTCGTTTGAGTCAATCCCAAAGCCGCGCACGTAGTCGTGCCCCGAAGGGGCGAGGCGAGGAGATAGCTGCTCGCCGTGCCCGCTGAGGACCTGCGAGCCCACTATCCAGACCTCGTCGGTCCCCGTGCCAAACCCGTCGTAGTAGTACGTTTGTGGCACATTAAGACTCCTCCAGCCGGAACCATCATTGTGCTGTACATAGGAGTTGCCCAAGACCCACCGATCAATGGACGTCCTTGACCAGCCCCTTTCGGGAGTAGTGGGAAGAACCTCCGGACGAACCGTCCAGCCCGAGCCTCGGTCCTCCGCGAGATAGTGCGATCCGCCCAAACCGATAACTCCGGCGACAACATCGGACTCACTCGTTCCCCAGATTTTCTCTGCTCCGACGACAGTCGAAGGGAGCGTAATCGCTCGTGTTCGCGATCCGTCGTACTGAGCCAGATAGGGTGGCGACGCGTTCGCCAGGAAGACGATACCGCTTGGAGCCACCCAGAAGTCCCGGACCTCGCCGGGATCGGCCATTTCCTGAAACGCATTCCCGTCGAAATGTACTGCGTGATGGGGTCCGATCACCCAGAAGTCATTCCAGGCGCGACCTCGAATGTGAAACTTCCCAGCCCAGCCTTGCCCTGGCCAATCCGGAACGAGGTACCACCCGACTCCGCCGTAGCGCATCAAGGATGTGCTGTCGTCTATCAGGTACACGTCCGTCGACCCACTGGCCCACAGGCTGGTTGCGGCGAGACCAGCCGGCCTGGGCGTCTCCCAGCACCAAGCACCGCCACCATAGCAAACCCGTGCCGGGCAACCGTCGGCTTCCAGAGCTGGCCCCGGGTAGGCATCCTGGCCTGGGGCTGCGTCCGGGAAGCTCCCATCAGAGAATCCTGCGTCGGCGACCTCTGGCTGGGCATCTTCGAATAGGGTGTCTTCGGGAAGAGCGTCCCCGGGCGGCGTCGCATCCGGTGCGGGCTGAGATCCATCCAGCGCTCCATCCAAGGCCGCCGCGTCCAACTCGGCGTCAACCTCGCCAGGCCCCCCGCTATCGACCGGGGGAACGTCGAGAATCGTGGCGTCGAGAGCCAAACCCGCATCCCCGACTACGCACACGCCGTTCTGACACGTACTTCCTTGGAGGCAGTCTGTGTTGGCGAGGCACTCCGCGAATGGCTTTCGACTACACGACATCGCCAACCCAACGACCATCAACAGCAGGAGCTTCTTCATCACCAAATCCCCATCCGCGCGGAGGTTCGCGCTGCCAGGCCGATGGACCAGGCCGAGCCGGCCTCCAGTCCGGCGGCCGGACCACCAAGCAACTCACCCACGACCTCGGCGCGAAGCGCCAACCAGGGGGTGACACGGAAAGACAGGCCCAGTGCGCCGTCCGGAGCCACCAGCACAAAGCTCCGGGCGGCGCCGTCTTCATAGCGCTGCCAGGCAGGAGCCACTCTGAGCCCGAGAAGTCCACTGAGCTCAAGCCAGTCCGTCAAACTCAGGGCGAGTCCCCCGCGAGCGAAAAGGGCTAGTTCATCCACCCGATATCCCCACGAGGAGAACTTTTCGCGGCGAAACCCATAGCCAAGACCAGCCTCCAAGACCCAGCTCCCACGCCGCAGCCCGATATCGAGCGCAACCGACTGGGTCGCAGCCAGCCGCCCGTCGGGAACCAGAGCGAGCGCAAAGCTGGCGCCGACATCTAGTTTCCAGCGCCCATCGACCCGGACCGCGCGCAACTCTTGGGTGCCGAAGCCCTTGGGCCACAGCTGCTCAACTCTGCTGGACAAGAGCGGGTTCAACTGGCTTGCGCCGGGGTCGGCAAGTGCCACCTCGGTGTCCTCGAGCAACACCAGGGTACGTGAGGCAAGCACCGCTCCTTGGCTGACTTCGGAAAGCACAGCCCGGCCCGGGTAGAGCATGACCCGTTTTGGCTCGCCCTTCTTCTTGAGGATAGCCTCCGTATAGAGACTATCTTCGTAGTGCAGGAGGAAGGTTCCCTCGACTCCAGGACCAAACGACAACGAGGACGTTCGCTCCTCCGGGAAAGAGAAGTACAACACAGACTGCTCGCGCATCTTAGAGACGATTCGCTCCGGGTGCTGAGACCGACTCTTCGAGCTTGCGAACTGGGACGTTTGACGCTGTGCGTGGCTCCAGATTCGATCGAGGGAAAGGCCAGGCCCACCACCGGTAGGCAAGTCAAGCGCCTCGATCAGATAGTGCGTGAACACCCCTCCTAAGGCCTGGTCTTCGTAACTCGACTCGTTGGGACCGCTCGAGACCAGCCAGATATTGCCCTCCGCCGTCAGCATCTCCCCTGGAAGTTCTTGAAGCGGATTCAATCCCGGAGTCGGGCGCAAGCCCTTCTCGGCCAATACGTCCTCGGTGAGGCTTCCTGAAAAGCAGGCGTCGAATACCCCGATAGTAAGATCGGCGTGGATCGTCTCAAACAGGCTTCGCAGCTCGGCCTGCGAGGCGGGCCCGTCGGACAGGAGGATTCGCCCATCGAGCCCATGACCGGTGAAGAAGAAGGCAAACATGGACCGAACCGCGCCAAACGCCCGAGCGTCCTCTTCCATCTTCGCGCGGATGGCCTTCGATGCAGTTTCAAGGTCCGCTCGGGTCGGTCGCAAGAGCAGGACCATTCGGCCCTCCTCGGACGCGAAGTTGCAGCAGGAAGAGAGCTTTCGATGAAGCAGCGCTGCTTCATCCTCTGCATGGAGGAGGGCCGGTAGCTTGCCTGAGTTGGGATCGGTTCCTACGTCGCTTCCGACGACGATCGCGTAACGGATCGCCAAGGGCGCAGGCGTAACCTGTGCAACGGCGAGCGAGAGAAGCGCAATCAACATCTCAACGCCTCACCTGCCAAGTGTCGATGGTCCTCAAGCCCGGAACGGAGTGCCAGAGGCGACACTCTGGCCCGCGCCGCTCCACCCGGAAGGCGGGTGCTACAGCCGCCAGCGGAAGCGGTTCGTCGGAGAAGAGCGCAACGACAAACTCACAACCCTCAGCCGCCTCCGCCACGGCGCCATCTGAAACAGGCTGCCCAGCACCGGCCTCAACGAAGGCCATCTGATCCGCTTGAGCTGGAAACACAACCGTATTCGTCCCGTCTTCCCCAACAGAGAGAATCGCGAGGTATCCCGCACGCGCAGCAGTGTAGAAGAATCCAACTTCATCCCCGACACGGATGGACTCCTGTCTCTTAAGCTCGATCCGGGCGCCGGCGCGCTTCACTCCGATGGCCAGCGCGTCGCCGCCTTTGAGATGGAGCGGTCGTTCGCTGGAGGTCCGAAGCAAGAATTGACTCAGCACGAGCGCTCCGAGGACTCCCGCCGCCAACGCCCCCAACGTCCGCCCCCAATGCTGCAATGGCCTCGGTCTTGGCTCTTCCACCACGACAGCCTCGCGGATCAGCTCCAGTGCAAGCCCACTTGCGCCTTCGATGCCTACCAGCCCTTTGCCTTGGGAAAGTGCCGCCGAGAGGCTCAGAAGCGCCCGGTGCTCATCCTCCGGCAACCCCTCTGGAGTGAGGGCCTCACGCAAGAGGGCCTCCAAGCGCTCTTCCTCGCTCACGTGCGCTCCATTTCGGACCTCGGCAACGAAGCTTTCATGCACTCCCGTATCTTCTCAACACTCTTCCGGAGCAGGCGGCCCATATACTGTTTTGAGCCTCCAAGGAGAGTACCGATCTCGGCCTGAGTAAGTCCCTCTCCATATCGCAGTCGAAGCGCCCGCTGAGCCTTGAGCCCGAGCTTTCCAAAACAGAGCTGGGCCCTACGTTTGGCCCGCGTGCGGTCGACCTCTTCGTCAGGCGGGTCAGCAGTCGGGAGAAGATCGGTGGCGCTATCCAAATCCACTTGGGTCCGTAGCCGGTCACGCCTCCGGACTGCCAGACGCGACGTCATGAGTCTCAGATATGTCCGAGCGGCCGCGGGAGTATTAAGTTGCATGACACGGCGGAACATGAAGTCGACCAGCGCCTGGTCTGCGACCTCCTCGGCCTGAGCGGCGTCTCGCAGGATACGGAGACAGATCGTCAATAGGCGGGGTCGCTCCGCCAGCCAGAATGCCCGCTGAGCGGCTGGATCTCGAGCCTGAAGGGCAAGCAGCTCGTCGGAAGCCGAGTCGCTCATGCCGAAGCTATATCGCCTTGGACGCGTCGCAATGCAAATCGCGCCGACTCCTGCTGACCGATTCATGAGCACTTGCGCCTCATGAACCGGAGGATCGCTACGGCACAGAGCAACATCGCGCACCCTCGGGTCTCCGGGACGCCGGTCGCCGTCGCGCAGCCGCAAGAGGTGGGCTCGCGAGCAGGCCCCACCGAGTTTGCATCTGGGTGGGCTGACGAAGCGTCCACCGTTCCATCCAAGTCGGGCGCACTCAGATCATCCGCGGCAGCGTCGGCGTAGGTCTCAGTCCTGTCCTGGGATGAGGAATCGCCAACGGCCGCGTCGATCTGAGGTGCGTCGTCAAACGTACCCGCGTCTACGTAAGTATCGGCGGATCCCTCGCCGGAGTCGCTGACCGACGCGTCCGGGCAGGGGGTCGAAAGGGCCGGTGGGCACTGATCCCGGACGCCATCGCATAGCTCAGGCTGATCGCAACTGTTTGCCTCACGGCGGCAGACCACGCTGGTGGAAGTCTTAGTATCGGCTGGGCAGCTCGGGCTGAGGCCGTCGCAGGCCTCTGCGAGATCACACGGACCACTCGCTGGGCGACAAGGGTACCTAGCCTCCAGGACCCGATCGCTTGGACAGACGGACGTCGTTCCCGTGCACATCTCTGGGATATCACACGTCCCTTGGCTCGCCCGGCATATCCGGGGGCCGCAGGTGCCGTCCAACAGGCCCCCCTCCCGAAGGCTACAGGCCATGCAGTCGACCGAGTTGCCGCCGCCGCAAACCTCGTTACAGCAGACGCCGTCCACGCAGAACCCAGATGCACAGTCCTTATCCAGAGTGCAGGGTCGACCCGGGAGCAGCCGAGTGGTGTAGAGGCGAAAGATGAGCCGGCTCAGGTTCTCGGGCCGCCCCGGCTCAAGGGTAGATTGGGCCACGAGGCTGACGTGGTTGGCGGCGGAGCCGATGCTCGGAGTCGCATCTGAATAGCCCGGCCCAAAGGGTAGTACGTACACGCCGCGAACGACGCCTTCCGGAGCGACCTGGATCAGGCGGCCCTCGCCCAGGGCTTGGTTTGTCGTCGCCACCAGAAAGTCGTCTCCATCGAAGACGGCCGACACGGGTCCTCCGGGGTTGGCTTCGATAGGGATCGGGCTTTGGTCTAGCACGGTCCCTTCAAAGCTGACCCGGTGCGCCACCAGGCCGGTGTTCTCCCAAGAGAGAGTGAGTACTGCATGACCATCGCTGGGAGCGCTGGTCGGAGTCGGGAACGGAAGGACGATCGTCGTGGTGGACGAGAGAGTCCCACTCAGCGGGTCAATTCTGGCCAGCAGCGAGCGCGATTGCCTTCCTGCGTCGAGCCCCTCCCAAAACGCCAAGCACTGGGTGGCGGTGCAGGTCAGCAGGGGGTTGCCGTAGATGTAGTCGTCGGTTGTTAGGAGAGATCGGTCGGGCTGGAGCAGCACGCCCGATGCGGCGTCGATTCGGGAGTAGTAAGCTCGCACGCAGTTGAAGCCCTGACAGCAGCCGAGACAATCGGTTGAAAACGATACCAGATAGGTTCCTGCCGCGTAGGCGAGCCTCGCGCTTGTGACCCCTTCCGGGAGCGCCGTCTCCCCGAGGACCACACCATCCCGTCCCTGGACACGCCGGAGAAACAGACCTGCGGCTCCATCCCAGTGAAGGATCGCGTAGTCGGTGCCGTTGGAGGCAAGCGGGTTTGTGGACCACGTGGGAACGGTGCTCGTCACGAGGACTGGGAGTCGATCCAGGCTCTGGCCGTCGGAAGTGCGCAGGCGCTGCTGGTAGACGCCCCGCGGGTGCCCATCGCCGCCGGCATCAACCCAGGCAACCATGAAGTTATCGGGTGTCGCGGCAACCCAGGGCGACCGTTGGTCGGTTGACCGCCTCATCAGGTCCACTGGGGCCTCCGAGCTGATCGAGGACGTGAGGAGGAGTCGTTGCCCGACTAGACCATCCTGCAGGCCATCGTTTCGGCGGGTGGAGTACACCGCGTAGGCCTGGGTCTGAGTCATCGCTAGCGAGACCGCCGAGCTGCCGCGCTCGTCAGCGATGATCTGACCGCCATCGATGACTGGTCCGTCGAGCGGAACGAGGCCCGGCCCGAGCCGTCGAACGAAGGCCCGATAGTATGGAGCATCGACAGGTGGAATCAGCATCGTCCAGGCGATGAGCGCGTTCCCGAATCCGTCGGTGCTGATCGCCGGAGCTATTTGGTCTGATAGTTGGACGATCCCAGTGTTCGTGACGACTGGTATCGGACCTGCATCAATCCCCTGAGTCCGTGTATCATAAGTTGCCGCAAAGTACTGCTCGCCCGCCCGGAGGTCCCTCCACACGATCCATGCGTGAGCGATATCCCCTGCCATCGCGACTCCGTGAACGACGTCAACGCCCTGCACCAGATCCTGCACCAGGATCGGCGGGAAGAGCTGGCGAGCAGAATCGAGATATCTGCACCAAAGAGCCCCGGCCTTCCATGTCACGACCCACCCAGCCCCAGCCTGGGCGACTACAGGGTCGCTGCCTCCCAGGAGCGGCGGCGGCGTCAGCAGCACATCTTGCGAATCGACCAGCACCCCATCGTAGCGAAGCTCTCTGGCAAATGGCTGCCCCTGAGATTCCCACGTGATGAACACGGTTCCGGCACCCGAGCTAACACGTACGTCAGGTGTACTGGCCCGATGATCGGACACGGTGAGCGGCTGCGGGTCCAGTAGAGCCCCGTCGCTGGCTCGTACCCGACGGGCCACAACGGTCAGGCCTTGGCCGAACCCATCCAACGGCAATGCGTAGACGACGAAGAAGGTACCTAGGCCATCAAAGGCGACTTGCGGCCAAAGCTCGGGGTTGGGGTCTTCAGGGTGATCGAGCCCGAACTGGTCGATGACGATCCCCCGGGCATCGAGCGGCTCCCCTGTAGCGAGCCGTACCCTCCGCGCCTGAATGGTCGCCCGAAGCCCGACCTGCCATGCAGAGAAGGCAACTCCGCCTCCCACTGTTGTCGCCGGGTTGGTGCCCGTAAGCACCTCAATTGCTGCACCCAGAGAGGGTTCGCTCAGGGCCGGCGTCGTCGTCGCCGTGATTGGAGCCCCCCGCACCAAGGCCTCGGGTCGAGGATCGCCGCAAGCGACGAGCTGAAGGCTCACCAAGCAAGCGAGCGGGCATGGAAAGCGAATGCCGAGCATCTGCTGTGTCTCATGACCTGGAGCAGGGGAAAAGTAACCCGGGGGCAAGCTTGGAGGGGAAAATCAGCCGAAGATCAAACACCTATGCGAAGGGCCAACCGCCGCTCACCCCCTCCCCCTCCGCGTCCTCTTCGGCGGAGCCGAAGCCCCCAGCCTCTGTGCGAGCGCTCTCCGCGCACCGGCCGGCATCTCCTCCGCAAACTCGAGAAAGCGCACCACCGCGCCGCGAACACGGTCGATGATCTCCCTTGCGCCGCGCAGCCCCACCTTCTCCGCGAGCCTGAGCAGCTCCGCCTCGCCCGGATCACCTGATTCTCCCGCGAGGATCATCGCATGCTGTCCGCCGGGCCCCTCCGAGTAGGTCAGATCATACGCAGGGCTCGGGCGCCACTGCCCGCTTTCGTCCATCAAGAAGGCGAAGTTCTTCGAATGATCATCTCGATTGTGCGCGAAGACGTTGAAGCAAGCCCGACGAAAGATCTCGGCCACTGCGCTCTCGTCCCGCGTCAGTGATCGCGTGGCCACCAGCAGCTGGTCATAGCCGATCGAGGGATAGGTGTGCGGCGCCTCGAGCAAACCGCAGATCGTGTGCAGGTGGATTCGGCGGTGCTCAGCCCGATCGAAGCGCTTGACCGCAAAGAACCCTGGCTCGCGCGAGGTGCGGCACAACAGAAGCGCCTCGGGCACCTCGATACCTGCAGCCTGGGCCATCCGCATGTACGCGAGCTCCATGGGCGCGATCCACTTGGGGTCGAGCGGGGCCGGGAACTTCACGAGGTAGGGCACATAGCCCGGCTCGCTGCTCTGCCCGCCGAAGAGCAAGGTGGGGCTCCGTTCGCTGATCTGCACCATAGCCTTGGGCCGGGCTCCGGCGGGCGAACCGCCGATCATGAATAGTCGCTCGAGCTCAGCGCGGGAGAGGCGCTCCACCTCCACCTTGGTCTGGGCGGCGACCTCGACCAGGTCGACGACCGTCGGCTGCTCCTGCGGGATCTCCGGTTCATAGGTCAACGCGCCCATGCCCCGAGCTCCGATGTACGCCAGCCGGTCGAGCGGACCGAGCGAGCGCGGCGAAGCTCCGGCCTTGATCGCTCGACGGTCGAGCAAGAGGCGGCCCCAGCCATCCGGCAGGCTGTCATCGAAGAGCCCGAACAAGCCCTCAAAGCGCTCCGGGCGCCCGGTGAACACGCCGGTGGCCTTCCGAAGGCGAAAGGGTGAGAGCTCCGGACCCCGAGCCAGAAAGTCGGCGTCGTACTCGAACAAGATCTCGTGGCCGGGTCGCGCGAGACGCCCGACGCGCGTGCGCACCCCTGAGCGCGGCTCATAGTAGACGTTGAGCTGCCGGATGGGCTCGATGCTCACCGGGCCCTCCGCGCCCGCTTTCGCGTCTTGGTCGCCTCCTGAGCGAAGGCCTCATCGATGGTCCGGTAGCGTGGCCTCGCGAACAAGGCCCGAAAGCCCTCCTCCGCCCCCAGCACCACCGCGACGCGCAGCACGTTCTCCAGGGTCGCTTGGCCCGCCCGCTCAAAGCGCGCGATCGTCGCCAAGCCCACCCCACTGCGCGCGGCGACCTCCGCCCGCGTCAGGTTGAGCGAAAGCCGGAGCTCGCGAGCTCGCGCCCCCACGCCCGCCAGCGTCTCCGGG
>Ga0268298_10002630_pt1 | contig 19458 bp, 9 predicted proteins | sample WWTPWeurt_MetaG_FD_194462 | JGI IMG/M metagenome (GOLD analysis project Ga0268298, IMG submission 194462) | Activated sludge microbial communities from WWTP in Nijmegen, Gelderland, Netherland - WWTP Weurt | ecosystem: Engineered > WWTP > Aerobic digester > Activated sludge | place: Netherlands...
GAGTGAATGGGATGTTTTGTAATTGAAAACAATTGCAGATTTAAGGCTTCTCAACGATTTCCAAACTCACTTTAACTACACCGCTTCGTATCATTTTTAGCTCTTGTGCAGCTGCCTTCGTTAAGTCTATTGTGCGTTTTGAATGAGGTGGTAAGCGATCATTAATTTTTACGGTTACATTTTTACGGTTCTTTAAATTAGTAACTTTAACATAGGTTCCCATGGGAAGTGTTTTATGGGCAGCAGTAAATTTTTGTTGCGAAAAAATTTCTCCGTTCGATGTTTTTCGACCCACAAATTTATCGTGATAATAACTGGCTCTTCCAAAACAAATACTGTCGTTTGCCATTTCTGTTTGCGCCACTAAAGACCCTGTATTTAGTGTATATAACAGTAAAATGCTAAGCAGTTTTTTCATTGTTACATGAATTAGAATAAAATCGAATATACATCATTTCTATGAACCGGTATACGATTAAAAAGGAAGTGAATGAGCCTGCTTTGTTTTTGGAATACTTAACATGGGGCCACAATTATTCTTATTTTTACCATCCCTAAGCAGTACAACTATGACACCCAATCTTGATCCTACAAACGAGCAATTTTCAACTACCGAAAAGGATATTGAAAAAGTACTTCGCCCGTCGCAGTTCGATGATTTTTTAGGTCAGCATAAGGTAGTCGACAACTTGCGTGTATTTGTTGAAGCAGCTAAACAACGCAGCGAATCGCTCGACCATGTGCTATTGCACGGGCCTCCCGGTTTAGGTAAAACCACCTTGGCAAATATTATTGCCAACGACTTGGGAGTTAACATTAAAACGACCAGTGGTCCAGTACTCGACAAACCGGGCGATTTGGCAGGATTGCTTACCAACCTCGAAACCAACGATGTGTTATTCATTGACGAAATACATCGACTTAGTCCGGTTGTTGAAGAGTACTTGTATTCAGCAATGGAAGATTACCGCATTGATATTATGATTGATTCGGGCCCCAATGCACGTAGTGTGCAAATTAACCTTAACCCTTTTACCTTAATTGGAGCAACTACACGTTCAGGGTTATTAACTTCTCCATTAAGAGCCAGATTTGGAATAAATTCACGCTTAGAATATTACGATTCAAAATTACTTACCGGTATTGTGCAGCGATCTTGCGAAATTTTGAAAGTTGAAATTGACGAGAATGCTGCCTATGAAATTGCACGTAGAAGTCGCGGAACACCACGTATAGCAAATGCATTGTTACGACGAACTCGCGATTTTGCGCAAATTAAAGGGAGTGGAAAAATTGATATGCCTATCGCCAAAATAGCTTTAACAGCTTTAAATGTCGACAAAAATGGCTTAGATGAAATGGACATACGCATCTTGTTGGCCATAGTTGATAAATTTAAGGGAGGACCGGTTGGTATTACAACCATCGCTACAGCCGTAGGTGAAGAGGCAGAAACAATAGAAGAGGTTTACGAACCATTTTTAATTCAGGAAGGATATTTAATGCGCACCCCACGTGGTAGAGAGGCTACCGAACTTGCCTACAAACATTTGGGCAAAATACCCAAAGCCGATCGTGGTAGTTTGTTTGATACCCCAACAGAATAACCAGTAGATTTTTACGGAGGTATTAGAAATTCATAGCTAAAAAAGCACTTGTGTTAGTCGCTAAAAAACAAATGCATCCAGCACAACACAAAAGACAAATAAGATGGAGAACACAATTATTTTTCTCCGATAATACAAAAATCGCTTCTCGTATTTTTTGCTTCCTACTAATGAAAACAAAACTATTAGCAAGGCCTGCACATAAGCCATTTTAAGCACATAATTCACATTGCTATAAAAACTTTTTTGTTCAGAAATCACGTAGTTCTCGCTTGTAAAATCCTTTTTAAATTCACCTTTCGTATAAATTTTACCACGAACATTTTTAACGTCATAAGAAGTATCATGCGCTCTTTGTTGTTTGTTCATGTCGTAATACAAAAAGCCAATAATCCTTCCTACCCAAAAACCGGTAAAAAGTAAAAAAAAGAAAAATGAAGGAATACGAGCAAATCGCTTGGTGCGCTTAGTTCCTAATACAGGAATACTATTTACTATAAGCAGCACAAAAAGAATACTGAAGTAGGTAGCAAAGAGTAACATTGTCAGGGTGAGAAAAATGGTTAGGCTGCAAATTTATTTAAAAAAAACTCTTGACAAACTTTTAACACGATATGGCATGTGTTTTAAATTATACTTTTGCAGAGTAAAAAAAATCATTCTAAAATGAACAAAGGACCCATTTCACAATTCATCGAAAACCATTATTTACATTTTAATTCAGCTGCGCTTGTTGATGCGGCAAAGGGTTATGAGGCACATATGAACGAAGGCGGAAAAATGATGATTACCCTAGCAGGAGCCATGAGTACTGCAGAGTTAGGAAAATCACTTGCCGAAATGATTCGCCAAAACAAAGTGGATATTATTTCCTGTACAGGTGCAAATTTGGAGGAGGACATTATGAACCTGGTTGCACATTCGCATTATAAACGAGTTCCGAATTACCGCGATTTGAGTCCTCAGGAAGAGTGGGATTTACTTGAAAATCATTACAACCGTGTTACCGATACTTGCATTCCCGAAGAAGAAGCCTTTAGACGTTTGCAAAAACACATTCATAAAATTTGGAAAGATGCCGATGATAAAGGCGAACGCTATTTTCCACACGAATACATGTACAAAATGTTGTTGAGTGGAGTGTTGGAACAGTACTATGAAATTGACCCAAAAAACTCCTGGATGCTTGCGGCTGCGCAAAAAAACATTCCTATTGTAGTGCCGGGTTGGGAAGATTCAACTATGGGAAATATTTTTGCCTCCTACGTAATTAAAAACGAAATTAAGGCAAGCACCATGAAATCAGGAATTGAATACATGGCTTGGTTAGCCGGTTGGTATCGCGAAAATTGTGGAGGAAAGGGAATTGGATTTTTTCAGATAGGTGGAGGAATTGCAGGCGATTTTCCGATATGTGTTGTGCCAATGTTATACCAAGATATGGAAATGCACGATGTTCCTTTTTGGGCATATTTCTGTCAAATAAGTGATTCAACTACTAGTTATGGTTCTTATTCGGGTGCCGTTCCAAACGAGAAAATAACTTGGGGCAAACTGGATATTCATACACCTAAATTTATTGTTGAAAGTGATGCAACTATTGTTGCTCCGCTTATGTTCGCTTGGATTTTGGGTTGGTAGGATTATTTAATCTGAGAATCTTGGAATCTGAGAATTTGGAATTTGAGAATCTTGGAATCTGGCTGTCAGAAGATTAGTTAATCTTCTGATCAAATAGAATATTGGAAGTATGCTTTGTTGGTGTATTTTTTAAAAGCGGGGAACTTGAAATCCAGAGAAAATTGAGCTTGGTGTTGGGTTCTGAATTTTACTTATACGAAAGTTTTTGCCTTATTGTTCTTATTGATGCCGCCAAAATTCTTAGAATTTCATGGCATTCTTGTAGCATTTCAAATACAATTTTATTGTTCATTGAATTACTCTGAATAATCAACCTCAACCAGTAATGACATTCTCTGGCTTCTTTATAGGCAATATTAAGTTTCATAAAAAAATCTTTTTGGCTTTGGCCCCCAATAGATTCTTCTACATTTGCACCAATAGAAGTTGCCGATCGAAGAAGCTGTTTTGAAAGAATATATTCTTTCTTCTCTCGAATTAAAATTTGATAAGCTTTGATTGATTTGAAGGAAAAATTAAAAGTTTTTTGTGCTAGAATATTATTGCTTTCCATCTAGGTTATTTTTAAAAAACGAAAAGCTAAACTAGACGATTAAACGCAGTAAGAAAGTCACCCAATTAGACGATTATTACCAGCAAAATCCAGTACAATAATTTAAACCCCCAATCCCCAACTCCCACTCCTAAATTTCCAGATTCTCAGATTCTCACATTAAAACACTCCCACACTCCCACACTCTCAAATTTTAAGATTTCCAGATTTTCAGACTTTCAGATTCCCCAACTCCAAGACTCTCAGCTTCCCAAACCCGAAACCGAACTCTTTCTCTTGTGATTAACGCCCTGTTGATTTTTATTGGCTAACTGACCACAAGCAGCATCTATATCTTTACCTCTGCTTCTGCGAACATTCACAATTATATTTTTGCTTTCAAGCAACTTCACAAAATTATCTAATCGTTCCTCTGTGGTTTGCTGAAACTCGCCATCCTCAATAGGATTGTACTCTATGATATTTACTTTACAAGGAACATTTTTGCAAAAGTTGGCCAACTCTTTCGCGTCGAGCAAACTGTCGTTAAAGTCTTTAAAAACTATGTACTCAAAGGTTACACGGGTGCCTGTTTTATCATAAAAATATCGCAAAGCATCTGCCAATGCCTCTAGCGAATTTTGTTCATTGATGGGCATAATCTTATTTCGCTTTTCATCATTGGCAGCGTGTAATGAAAGAGCAAGATTGAATTTTACACCATCATCACCAAGCTTTTTTATCATTTTAGCAATACCTGCGGTTGAAACAGTAATGCGTTGTGGCGACATATTTAGTCCATCTGGAGAAGTTATTTTCTCGATAGAATCTAACACATTTTTATAGTTGAGCAAAGGCTCGCCCATGCCCATATATACAATGTTGCTAAGCGGTATTTGGTAGTTTGATAAAGATTGATTGCGGATAAGTACTACCTGATCATAAATTTCAGCTGCATTTAAATTGCGCAAACGTTCCAGTTTTCCGGTAGCACAAAACTTACAAGTTAGGCTGCATCCAACTTGCGAGGAAATACATGCTGTCATTCGAGTAGTAGAGGGAATTAACACACCTTCAACTATATTTCCATCGAAGAGCTTGAAAGCATTCTTTATAGTGCGATCACTGCTTATTTGAAAATCTCCAATGGTTACAGGTTTTATTTCGAAGCTTTCTTTCAGCCATTCTCGAGTTTCTTTGGAAAGGTTATTCATTGCATCAAACGAATGCACACCTTTGCGCCAAAGCCAATCAAAAACTTGCTTGGCACGAAACGCAGCTTCTCCTTTTTGAACAAATAATTCTTTGAGATCTTCTTTCGATAAGGAACGTATATCTACCTTGTCAGACTTAGTAAGCATTGTGCAAAGATAAACCTTTAAATTTAAAGATTGGAAAGAAGGCATTTGTTAGGCTTGTTGATTGTTGCAAACACTTCAGATATTCATTTGCATTCAATTATAGAGTTGGAAATTTTTGGACTATCATTTAATCAGAATGGTCAGTTATTATTTTTGATAGAATACTGTCAATTTCAATGAAAATATATAAAAATGACTCAAAAATCGAATTTATCGACAAGCGAATTAGAATAATATGCTATTAAATTCTAAATTCGCACCTCAATTTAAAAAAACGATAAAAATGTCTTACTTATTTACATCAGAAAGCGTGTCGGAAGGACACCCGGATAAGGTTGCTGACCAAATTTCGGATGCCGTTATTGACGCCTTTTTAACTCACGACAGCAATGCTAAAGTAGCATGCGAAACTTTTGTTACAACCGGATTGGTTGTAATTGGTGGCGAAATAACAACCACACCTGCTGCGAAAGCAAATGTGGATGTTCAAAAAATTGCGCGTAACGTGATTAACCGTATTGGTTACAACAAATCAGAATATCAATTTGATGCCATTTCTTGTGGAATATTGAATGCTTTGCACGAACAATCTTCAGATATTTATCAAGGAGTAGCTCGTGCTAAAGAAGAAGATCAGGGAGCCGGCGATCAAGGAATGATGTTTGGCTATGCTTGTCGCGAAACCGATAATTTTATGCCGCTTCCTTTAGAAATTTCGCATTTGTTGCTAAAAGAACTTGCTGCAATTCGTCGCGAAGGCAAAAAAATGAAATACCTACGTCCGGATGCAAAATCGCAAGTTACTATTCAATATAGCGACAAAGGAAAGCCAGAAAAAATTGAAACCATAGTTCTTTCAACTCAGCACGATGATTTTGCTGCTGATGATATTATGTTGGCGAAAATTAAAGACGACGTTATTAATATTTTAATTCCACGTGTAAAAAAGTTATTGCCTAAACGAGTGCAAAAATTGTTTGGTAAAGACATTAATTATCACGTAAATCCAACCGGCAAATTTGTGATTGGTGGACCACATGGCGATACTGGTTTAACAGGTCGTAAAATTATTGTGGATACTTATGGTGGTCGTGGAGCTCACGGAGGAGGAGCTTTTTCTGGAAAGGATTCTTCTAAGGTAGATCGTTCTGCTGCATATGCAACCCGCCACATTGCCAAAAACCTTGTTGCTGCAGGTGTTGCCGATGAGGTATTGGTGCAAGTTGCTTACGCCATTGGTGTGGCTCAACCGGTAGGTTTGTATGTAAATACTTACGATACTGTTAAAGCACGTAACAGCGAAGGTAAAAAACTAAGCGATGGAGAAATTGCGCAACGTGTAGCTAAAATTTTCGACATGCGTCCAAGCGCAATTGTAAAACGTTTTGGTTTAAAGAATCCAATTTACTCTGAAACCGCAGCATATGGTCACATGGGTCGCACACCGGGAACTATTGAAGTAAACGGAAAAAAGTATGAGACCTTTGGATGGGAAAAATTAGATTATGTTGACCAATTGAAAAAAGAGTTCAACATTGTTGAAAAAGAAGCAGTTTCTGCTAAATAAAATAGCATAAACGAATAATCAAAAAAGCCTGCAAACTTATTGCAGGCTTTTTAATTTCCCCTTAGGGTCATCCGGAGCAAAATCGAAGGCTGTGAGAGCCATTGGCAGCTGTAGTTCACCCCACCCACGGTCTTCGACTCCGCTCAGACTGACAGCGCTTTTTTTTTATTTATTGATTTCCTCTCTCGAGGTCATCCTGAGCGAAATCGAAGGTTGTGAGAGCCATTGGCAGCAGTAGTTCACCCCACCCACGGTCTTCGACTCCGCTCAGACTGACAGCGCTTTTATGGTGCCCAAAAGTCAATTTTTGTTTTTATTTCCCCAACATTAATCACCCCCAAAAAGGGTCATCCTGAGAGAAGTCGAAGGAGTGTGTCAGCCATTATCAGCACTAGTTCATCCAACTGACCTACCCGCCTTTTTTAAACCTATTTCCAATTGATTTTATAAGTTGCTTCCAAAATAAAAAAGTCCTGTGAAGTTAACTCACAGGACTTTCCTTGATTAATTAAATCAATTTATTCTTTATGCATTTTAGCGCATGACTCACCGCACTTTTCAGCACATTCAGCTTTTGATTTGCAACCGTGGTTACAACCTTCCATACACGATGAAGCAGTAGCGCCGGCATGTTTCACGCACATTGCTTTTTCTTCAGGGCTGCATTTCATACTGTCGCAATAAGCTGCACATTCTTCTTTGCTCATGTTCATGCATTTGTTCATGTCGCATTTAGCACCAATAAATTTTCCATCGGCACCATACATGCTCATGCAATATGCTTTTTCTTCGGCAGAGCAGCCGTTCTCATCGCACATTTTAGCACACTCTTCTTTTGTCATGTTGGCGCATTTGCTCATGTCGCATTTGCCCATAGAACAATGCTCCATTGTCATCTCTTTTTTGCAGCAATCCATTTTATCCATTTCACATTTTCCCTCACCTGAATCATTTCCAACTACAGCGATATAAGGAGCAATTACTAAGGACACAATACTCATTAACTTAATTAAAATATTCATCGACGGTCCGGAAGTATCTTTAAACGGATCACCAACAGTATCTCCGGTTACAGAAGCTTTATGCGGCTCTGATTTTTTGTAAAACATCTCGCCATTGATCATTACACCTTTTTCAAATGATTTTTTTGCATTGTCCCAAGCTCCACCGGCATTGCTTTGGAAAATCCCCATCAACACTCCACTCACAGTAACACCAGCCAATAAACCTCCAAGTACCTCTGGTCCGAATACAAATCCTACAATAACCGGTGTAATTAATGCAATAGCGCCCGGCATCATCATTTCACGGATAGAAGCAGTTGTTGAAATAGCAACACATTTTTCGTATTCCGGTTTGGCTTTATACTCCATAATTCCAGGAATTTCGCGGAACTGACGACGTACTTCCTGCACCATGTCCATGGCAGCTCTTCCAACTGCTTGTATACACAAGGCCGAGAAAATAAATGGAATCATACCCCCAACAAATAAACCTGCCAATACAGGGGCTTTGTAAATATCAATAGAATCAATTCCGGCAATTCCCACAAAGGCAGCAAACAAGGCCAATGAAGTTAAAGCAGCAGAAGCAATGGCAAAGCCCTTTCCGGTAGCAGCAGTTGTATTACCAACAGCATCCAAATTATCGGTACGTTCACGTACTTCAGGGGGCAACTGGCTCATTTCGGCAATACCACCGGCATTGTCGGCGATTGGACCAAATGCATCAATCGCTAATTGCATAGCAGTTGTTGCCATCATACCGGCAGCAGCAATAGCAACACCATACAATCCAGCAAAATGATACGATGCCATAATACCACCTGCCAAGGTAAGAATAGGAATAACTGTAGATTTCATACCAACAGACAAACCTCCAATGATGTTGGTAGCATGTCCGGTTGATGATTGCTGAATAATAGAGTTAACAGGAGCTTTGCCCATGGCGGTATAATATTCAGTAACAATACTCATAATAGCCCCAACAGCGGTTCCAACCAAGATTGCATAAAACACACCCATTCGGTCGAATTCCATTCCACGTAGGCTTAACGCGCCCTCAGGCAACAAATAAACTACGGCAAAATAAGAAGCAATAACAGTAAGTAACATCGATGACCAGTTACCCATGTTAAGCGCATTTTGCACATTTGACTTATCATCTTTAATAGTCACGAACCAGGTACCAATGATTGAAAAAACGATACCTAAACCGCAAATAATCATGGGTAATAAAATTGGTGACATTCCACCAAAGTTGTCATTCACAGTAATTTCCTGACCAAGAACCATGGTAGCAAGGATAGTAGCTACATAAGAACCAAATAAATCAGCACCCATACCGGCCACATCACCTACGTTATCACCTACGTTGTCGGCAATGGTAGCGGGGTTTCTAACATCGTCTTCGGGAATTCCCGCTTCTACTTTACCAACTAAGTCGGCACCTACATCGGCAGCTTTAGTATAAATACCACCACCAACACGTGCAAACAAGGCAATAGATTCAGCTCCCAATGAAAAGCCAGTAAGTACTTCGATGGAAGTTTTAACGGTATCAACACCTAGGTCGGCGAAAATTCCAAGAAATGCTATAAATAAACCACCAAGACCTAATACTGCCAAGCCGGCAACACCTAAACCCATAACGGTTCCACCGGTAAACGAAACTTTTAATGCTTGTTTTAAACTTGTGCGAGCAGCTTGTGTTGTGCGCACATTGGCTTTGGTAGCTACCTTCATACCAATATATCCTGCAGTAGCAGAAAATACGGCACCAATAATAAAGGCAATTGAAATAATCCAGCTTGAGTGAATAGGAACACCGTTTACTTCATGAATAGTTCCTGAATAGGCAAGCAGGGCAGCGGCAAAGGCAACGAAAATCCCCAATACTTTCCATTCAGCTTTTAAAAATGCCATTGCTCCATCGGCAATATATCCGGCAAGTTCTTGCATATTTTTATCACCGGCGTCCTGTTTGGTTACCCAGGCAGATTTCACTGCCATTACCAGCAATCCAAGAATTCCTAAAGCCGGTACTATGTAAATAATGTTGTGCATAAATTGTATCTTATTAATTTTTAATTGATTACAAACATCCTTTTTTTAAAAGGGCTGCAAACTTAGAAAAATTAAAGGAATTTGCAAAAAAGCTATAAAAGCGGCTTACTTAAGCTTTTGCTACATTGCTAAAAAACAATAATACACAATACAAAGTTTGAATCGGTAGGAATATTGAAGATTTTGGATGCGAGTCAATTTTTTTTGGTTGCTTTTTTTTGGTAGTTAAGCACACAAAATTAACCGTTTGCAGAAATTATCCAGCAACGTGATTTTGTACATGCAGTAGTTTTCAATTATTTTAATAAATTTATCGCCTTAACTTTTTCGCAAAGTTATAAACAGGTTTGTTAACATTGTATAGAGCGCTATAGACAAAATTTTAATTTACAAAATCATAAAATAAAATGAAAACAGTATATTCAAACAAGCTACAAAAATTATTGTTAATAAGTATAGTCACGTTCATTTTAATCCTTAACTCAAAGCTCGGATTAGGTCAGACGACTTTTACTTGGTCAGGTGCAACTAGCACAACTTGGTTGACAGCAGGTAATTGGTCTCCTTCCGGTCCACCAAACACAACTACCTCTGAAGCGTTTTTTAACAATAATACTAATGCTGGAACAAATGGAATTAATATGAATGGAATTTCAGGTGCTAATTCTAGTATTGGATGCATTCATTGGGGTTCATCAGCAACTACAGCTCGAACAATTAGCAATAGTTCAGGAACAACAGGAGGAACATATACATTAAATGGAATGACAATTAACTCAATTGCCAATACAATCATTAGAAATGTAAGTGCTTCAACTCATACAATTGCTCCTGGATCTTCTACTGGTTTAATTATTGGCTTAGGTAATGCAACCGATAATATAATTGCAGTTGATGGAGCAGGGGGTATTACAATAAGTTCTGTTATTAGTGGATCTGGTAAAAACTTAAACAAAGTTGGAAGCGGTGCAGGAGTATTAACCTTATCGGGTGTAAATACTTACTCAGGTAACACGACCATTACGGGTGGTACACTCTCTTTATCTACCGCTGGCTCAATAGCCTCCTCTCCAAACATTACAATTGGCTCAGGAGCAACCTTTAATGTAACAGGTTTAACAACAGCATTATCATTAGGAGCAGGGCAAACTTTAAAATTATCTGCTACCGGTGCTAACACTACAGGAACGTTAACTGTTACGAACACTAAGGGACTTACACTATCTGCAGGAGGTATAGCTTTTACTGCCTATGGTGGAGGTGGAACATCACCACTTACCGTAACAGGAGCAAGTGCTGGTGCTTTAGCTTTAAATAGTTCACCTGTGACAATAACTACAAGTTCAACATTAGCAGCAGGTAACTATACAATAATAGCAAAAGGGGGTTCTGCAACAGGTGTAACAGGTACTCCGGGAGCTTTAACAGTAAACGGAAGTGGCACTGTTGGTACTAATTCGCTTTCTGTTGTTTCAGGAGAGTTAATTTTGACGGTAACTTCTGCAACATCAAATTTAACTACATCGGCTTCTACTTTGACATTTGGAGCACAAGGTGTACTCACAACTTCATCCTCACAAACTTTCAATTTAAGTGGCGCACTACTATCACCTGCGTCTGGAAATATAACTATAACGGCTCCCAATACTGACTGGACAGTTTCAAGTGACAATAGCTCTTTTGGTTCAACAGCAACCATTGCGTATACTGGTAGCGGATTTACTAATGTACCGGTTTATGTGAAATTTAATCCTCAAACGGCAGGTTCTAAAACCGGCATTAATATAACATTTAGCGGAGGCTCTGTAAGTAGCCCCCCAACAGTAGCTTTAACAGGTACAGCAACGGTTCCGACACCTACCAATGGCGCAGCTTCAAATATTGCTTGCACTAGTTTTGATGCAAATTGGTCAAGTGTTACAGGTGCCGACAACTATCGATTAGATGTAAGTATTAATTCAAGCTTTTCCGCTACACCTACATTAGCATCTGATGGATTTGAAAACAGTTTAAGTAGCTTCACCGAAACAACAGGAACAGGTACTTACAGCACTGGTAGTACAGTTTCCGGTACAGATTTACCTGGCAATAGCCCTTATGCAAATTCAGGAACATATGGTTATGGTAAAACAAATGGAAGTGTAACAATTACTTCTAGTAATATTAATACAACAGCAACAAGTTCCAATCAAATGACATTCAGATTGGCATCTTTTTCTGTTGGTTCTACAGGTAATGGTGCAGACGTAGGCGATATCGCAACCGTTGAAATTAGTCCTGATGGTGGTACAACCTATTTTAGTACAGTTAGGGTGCTTGGAAACGGAAATGCTGTTTGGGGCTACAGTGCTACAGGTATTGCCAGCACAGCTTATGATGGTAATGGAACTCCAGTTGATTTTTCGCCAGCAGGTGGTGGTGTTCGTACAACCGATGGCTACAGTACTGTCACTGTAACAAGTTTACCTTCGACAACTAATTTAAAAGTTAGAATAACATTATTAAATAATGCTGCTTCAGAAAGATGGACAATAGATGACTTCATTGTTTCCGGCAGCTCAACTGCGTTTGTTACAGGATATCAAGACTTAAGTGTAGGAAATGTTACCACTTACCCTGTAAATACCAATCTTACTGCAAATACAACCTACTATTACCGCGTGCGGGCAGAAAATAATTCAGTCCCGTCAGCAAATTCATCAACCTCATCCGTTTTAGTTACCTCATCTGGTGTTTGGATTGGAAGCAACAGCGGCAGCAACAACTGGTTTGATGCTGTAAACTGGTGTGGTACTTTACCAACAGCATCTACCGATGTGAGTATTACGAGCGGTACCCCATTTGCTCCAGCAATTACAGGAAGTGGTGCTGTTGCAAAATCAATAAGTATTGGAAGCAGTGCTACGCTCGATATTAATGGTGGCGATTTAACTATGGCAGCTACCGGAGATATCACCAATGACGGAACATTGTCGGTAGGTACTTCAGGAACTTTAGATATGGTTTCAAACCAAGTTTTGGGTAATGGAACAGTAGTAATCAACGGAACATTTAAAACAAGTAAAGCAGCAGGTTTTAGTGGAAGTGCAGGTACTGCAATTAGCAATAGCATTGGAAGTTTAACGCTTGGTTCATCCTCAACCGTTGACCATACTTCAGCAGGTGGACAGTCAATCACAGCCGGTAATTATGCCAACATCAGCAATAGTGGAAATGGCTCACGCACATTAGAAAATGGAGGAACAATTGCTGTTTCCGGTGCTTTTTCGCCTGGAAGTGGAAATTATACAACTACCAATAGCACAGTTTTATACAATGGAACTAGTGCTCAAACTGCAGTTGCTTTAGCCCCTTCTTCAAAATACAATAACCTTACAATTAATAATGCTGCAGGAGTTTCAATGAATGCAGGTTTAAATTTGGAAGGCGCTCTAACCTTAACAAATGGCGTATTTACTACAACAGGTTATACTTTTACTTTTTTATCTACACAAACTCAAACAGCGCGTATAGCTCCGGTTGCAAGCGGAAGCATTAGCGGCGATGTAACTATACAACGTTTTGTGCCAGGAGGCGATGCAGGATGGACTTTTATAGGAATGCCTGCTACAGGTCGTACAATTGCTGATTGGACGGATGATATTACTACTTCTGGATTTACAGGTTCAACAACCGGAACGGGTACATTTATTAGTATTTATGGTTACGACGAAACTGTAGCAGGAAATGCTGACGCTAGTGCATCTTATGTTGCGGTTACGGATGCAAGTAATTCGGTTGATCCTAAAAAGGGATATTTTGTTTATGTTGCTGACAATGCAACTACCGTTGCAGATAAAACACTTGATATTACAGGTCCTGTATTAACCGGAACACAAACATTTAATGTTAGCTATACAGCAAATACAAGTGTTGATGAAGATGGTTGGAATTTAATTAGCAATCCTTATGTTTCTGCTATTGATTGGCTTTCGTTAAATTGGACCAAAACCAATATTGACGATGCAATTTATATTTACGATACCGAAACACCACAGTATGTTGGATCGGTTGGAGGTGTTAGTTATAATGGAGGGAATGAAATTATTGCTTCATCTCAAGCATTTTTTGTACACGCAAATGCAGCTAGTCCTGTGCTGTCTATTTCTGAAAATGCAAAAAGCACACTTAATCCTACTTATTACCGTAGCTCCTCAACCACTCCTAATGTATTGCGTTTACAATTAAGCGATGCCAACAGTGACTATGTTGATGAAACTGTTTTTCAAAGTAAAGTAGGCGCAAGCTCTAATTTTGACCGCTCTTTTGATGCCTACAAACTGTATAGTTTTGACCCAACTGTTGCGAACATCAGCACTAAAATGGGAGGAATAGAGTACGTTGTAAATTCTGTGGATGTGTTGAGCACGAATTTAGATTTAGATGTAAAAGTAAACGTACCAGTTGCAGGAACATTTACCATCAACTTTGTTGGTTTAGCGAATTACCGCAATGGTGTTAGTTGCTTTACTTTTGAAGATAAATTAACACAAACAGTTATAGACTTATCAACGGATAGTAGTTACACTTTTACCTCAGCAATTGATACAGCTTCTGCATACTCTCGCTTTGTATTACATTTTGGTGTTGAAACCATTGTACCTTCAATGGCACCAAGTGCTACAACATTAAGTTATCCTGGAAATACAACAGTATCGTTCACTAATAATAGTGCAGGAGCAACAACTTATAGCTGGAATTTTGGTGATGGCAGTCCACTTGAAACAGTGAGCAGCCCTAGCCATACATATACAGCACCGGGAACTTACACAGTTACTTTAACAGCTAGAAATGCCGCAGGATGCAGCGAAACTACCAATGTTGTAATAACTGTTGAAAATGTTACTTCTGTAACAAATCTAGTTAGCAGCGAAAATATTAGTATTGGTAAAGATGCACAGGGAGTGTTTGCCAACTACAACTTTGCCGGGAAAACCAAGATAAAAGTGAATATTTTCAATACACTGGGAGAGCAAGTTGGTGAAACCCAAACAGCTTCGATACAAAATACTGGTCGCCTAGCAATTAAAACTCCTGAATTAGCAAAAGGAGTATATACAATTGAGCTTCTTTTCGACAACAAAAAAATAACGAGAAAGCTTGATTTATAAGCAACAGAATTAATTTTGAAATGGGCGATACTGTTGCAGTGTCGCCCATTTTTTTTGCTTATACTAATACCGATGAAGTTAGTAGAAAGATTACTAAAAACATTTAGGAAATACAATTATCAACAATGACCTGTTGTTAATATTTAACTATCAATGCATTAGAAAGTACAATATGAAATAAATTTACGGAAGTGTATTTTAATAGTTTAAACATTGTCTTTTCTGACAATTTATAAATAGCAAGAAGTACTAATCATTAAAGTGAGAAAAATGCTGTCATTTTATAGTTGTAAGCGCCTTAAATTTAGTCTGGTTAAAACTAAAGTACTAGTTGTTTTTTTGTTTTTAAGCCAACAGCTATTTGCAACCAACTATTATTCCTATCAATCGGGTTTATGGAACAATCTTACTACATGGACGACGGATCCTTCGGGCACAACATTGGTTGGTTCAGCTGTGCCAGCAAACACTGATAATGTTACCATTTTAGATGGAAAAACAGTTGCTTTATCTGCCAATGTTACCACTACCGGCAATTCAATAAGCATTAAAGCTTTAGGCGTACTTAATATTTCTACCTTTCAAATCACTAACACTCTTACTTCTTTATCAGGATCGGGATTGTTGCGTATTGCCTCTTCAACTTTTCCAGCAGCCACCACCAATACATTTGTAGCAAGCGGTGGAGGAACAACAGAGTATTACAATTTTGGAGGCGCAGGAACAAATTTACCTACCCAAGCTATTTACAATAATTTGATTCTTAGCAATAGCACAGTAAGCAATGCAACTTTGCGTTTTAATAACCCTTCAAATCCTACAAATTATACCATTAACGGCAACTTAACTATAAGCCGTAGTTCAAGTGGAACGCTTACTCTTTTGTTTGGAAATGCAACTACCAATGTGATAAATGCAAGTGTAGGCGGGAATACCACAATTGGCAATGGATGTTCCATGCGTGTAGGGAATTTTAATGCCATTCACAACCTAAGTTTTAATGGCGATTTTACCAATAACGGAACTGTTCGTTTTACGAATCAAACATCGCCAGTTGTAAATGCATATTATACTGCAGCAATTACTACTACCGGTGCTGCTAATGTTACCTTTACCGGAACATCGAACAACACGCTAAGTTGTAATGGTATTACCGATTTTTACGTTTTTAAATTAAATAAAGGGATAGATCAAACCTATACATTAACTGTAAACTCAACCAATACCGCCAATTTTGCTTTGTATGGTCCAAACAATGGAGCTTCGCCAACCAAAGCATTTTATTTAATTGCAGGCACAATAAAACTTAATGCAAACATTAATATACCGTCTTTAACAGAAGGAGGAATAGATTTTGGAATTCCAGAGACCTGTGCACTTTGGATAAACGGGGCTACTGTTTCAACAACCATTGTAGGACTAAATGGAACAGGTTATCAGGCGCTTTCTGTTTTCGGGCAAGTTAGAGTGAGTGACGGAAGCATGAGTTCTGGAGATGCAGCAGGTTTGGTTTGCTGGAGCAGTAATTCTCCCGAAATAATTGTGGAAGGAAGCGGGGTTTTGGATGTTTCTCAAATTTGGACAACAGCTGCTATAGGTACCGAAACTTATATACAAACAGGAGGAACAACCAACATTAGAGCGAATGGCGAAGTTCATGGCGGTCCTATGTTTCAGTTTAACAGCAGCAGCTCTGTTGTGAATATTTCAGGAGGTACGCTTAATTTTATAAATGGAATTTTTACTGCAGGTCAGGGGATTGACATACAATGTGCACCTGGCAATTATAGTATCACAGGAGGAACTATCAACATTAACGAACCTTCAGGAACTAACTTTGGGATTAACTCAACCATTCCTTTTTATGATGTGAATATTAGTCGACAAAGCGGTGGAGCTACATCTACAGTTACCCTTTTAAACACCAGTGCTTCCACAATAGTTGTACAAAACGACTTAGTACTAAATGCCAACACACTTTTAGATGCAAGTACGAATACGGTTAATTTAACTGTTGGAGGAAACCTTACGCTTATCGCTGCATCAACTTATACACCCGGCAACACTAGCACACTTTTAAATGGAGCAGCTGCACAGCTGTTTAGTAACAACGGAACTATTACCTCCGGGATGTATAACTTTTCAATTTCAAAGACTTCCGGAACAGCTACTTTGGCTGGCACAGCAGCAGTATTTACAGTAAGAAACAATCTATCAATTAATGCCGGAACATTAGCCGATGGTGGAAAAATAGTGGATGTGAAAGGCAATGTAATCAATTCAGGAACGCATTCTGGTTTGGGAAAAATTACCTTGTCGGGAACAACTACACAAACCATCGGAGGGAGCGGAAATGGAATGTTTCAAAACATTGAGTTAAATAATACAAACGCTGCATCAGCTCCAATAAGCTTACTTTCTAACCAAACAATAAATGGTACGCTAAGCTTAACCAGCAATAAGATTTTTGATATTGGAGTGTATAATTTATCGCTTGGAGCTTCCGCAACTATTGCAGGAGCTACCGGTGCTTCACGCTTTATTCGTACTGCAGGATTTCGTTCAGACGGAGGATTAAGCAAATCGTTTTCAACTACAACATTTACATTTCCTTTGGGAACAGCCTTGGATTATACTCCAGCTACCATTACTCTTAGTACTGCTCCAACCAGCTATGGCAGTGTAACCATGCGTCCGGTTGCTTCCGAACATCCCAATGTTACTGTAAGCGGTCGTTCACTCACTTATTATTGGCGCACAACATCAAGTGGATTTGTATTAGGTGCTGCAACAGTTCTGCAAAACTATACCTATCCACAGGCAGATGTAGTAGTGGGAGGGACTGTTACCGAGGCAGGATATGTTCCAGCGAAATTCAATGCTACAAGCCTTGTGTGGTCTAACACAACTTCTGCAGACATTAATACTGGTACAAATGTGATTACTTTTCAAGGGCCTACCTTTAATACTTCAATTGATGGTGATTTTACAGCAGGAGATAATAATCCAACCAATCCATTTGGAGCTGTACTAGTTTATTACAGCAGGGTAAATTCAGGAAATTGGGAGAGTGCAGCTTCATGGTCGGTTGATCAGGTTTTAAAATGGGGGGGTGCAGCCTCCGCAACAGTGCCAACAGCTGCAAGCCCTGTGGTTATTGGAGATGGGAGCATATACAATCACACCATTACAGTTACTGCCAATGCAAAAGTTTGCGGAAGCGTAGAAATAGGTCAAGGATCAATACTCAATTTAGGCACAACCACCGGACACAATTTTAATACTTATATGAGTGGTGCAGCTGTTGGCAAGGGCACACTAAGAATTTCATCGGCAGCAGCTACTGCGCAATTTCCGGCCGGAGATTTTGGACTATTTCTTGGAAACCCAGGGGGAACAGTTGAGTATTTTAATACTGCAGCGCAAGACTTTACTATTCCGGTAACTTCCAATGCCCCTTCCTCAGTTCCATTGGCAAATTATTATAAATTAGTACTTAGTCCAACTACCGGAAGAACAATTACACTTCCCAACAGAGATCTTACTATCTACAATAACCTCGAAATTAAGGGGGCATCGGCAACAGCCCGAGCATTGATAAACGGCGCTGCTACCCAAAACTTAACGGTAAATGCCAATTTGATTGTTACTTCAGGAAACTTACAATTCCAAAATGTGAACCTTCAAAACCTTACAATAGTAGGTGATGTGAATGTTTTAGCAGGAGCAATTTTTGATGTAGCGAATGCCGGTGCAGGCGTGAATAATTCGCTTACCATAAACGGTAACCTTAGTAATAATGGAATATTTGATATGCGCACAAGCGCTACACGTTTGTGTAATGTAGTTTTTACCGGAAGTGCGAACACGTCGATAACCGGTACAACAGGAACGCTTACGGAATTTAATTTACTGAGCGTAAATAAGGGTACAAATCAAACGCCTGTGCTCAATGTAGATGTAGCAGGCACACTAACAACGCTTTCTGACAGCTGGCTTACATTGATAAACGGAACTTTTCAGTTTTCGAAAGCTGCAACACTTACCTTGACCAATGTGGGAGGAAATACTTTTTCAATACCACCAACGGCGATGCTTTCGGTGAACAATTCAGCTGCTGTTGTAAATATTGGATATGTTGGAAATGATGGAGCTGATTTGCTTTTAGCAGGAAAATTAAAAATTAGTTCAGGTACTGTTTTCGTTGGTAATACAGCCAATGCAAACAACAATGACATTGAATATTCGGGAGCTGGATTTCCTGAAATAGAACTTCTAGGTGGTACACTACATGTAAATGGCCAAATCCGCAAAAGTATAATTTCTACTGCCGGTTCGTTGGTTTACAAACAATCAGGAAATAGTGCAGTGATTATTTATGGTCAGAACCAATTGGCTACCAAATCAAAATTACAAATCAATTCACCAGGCTCGGTATTTAACATGAGTGGAACATCTACCTTAACGTTAATTCGCGGAGGTGGAACTACCTATCAAGATTTATACTTACAAGCAGCATCTTCAACAGTAAGTGG
>Ga0268298_10002631_pt1 | contig 19452 bp, 15 predicted proteins | sample WWTPWeurt_MetaG_FD_194462 | JGI IMG/M metagenome (GOLD analysis project Ga0268298, IMG submission 194462) | Activated sludge microbial communities from WWTP in Nijmegen, Gelderland, Netherland - WWTP Weurt | ecosystem: Engineered > WWTP > Aerobic digester > Activated sludge | place...
GCGCCAGCTCCGCACCGAGAGCAACAAGTTCCTGCCGGCCTTCGCCCTGGCGATGGTGCTGATCTTCCTGGTGCTGGCCGCCCAGTTCAACAGCTTCCGCGATCCCTTCGTGATCCTCGCCGGGTCGGTGCCGCTGGCGATGTTCGGCGCGCTGATCTTCACCTTCCTCAAGATGCCCAATCCCAACGTCCCGTTCTGGACCCAGGGCTGGACCACCACGCTCAACATCTACTCGCAGGTGGGGCTCGTGACCTTGATCGGGTTGGTGGCCAAGAACGGCATCCTGATCGTCGAGTTCGCCAACAAGCTCCAGGAACAGGGCCGCTCGAAGCGCGAGGCGGTCCACGAGGCCGCGCTCACGCGCCTACGGCCGATCTTGATGACCACCGGCGCGACCATCGCCGGCCACTTTCCGCTCACGCTCGTCACCGGCGCCGGCGCCGCCGCGCGCAACTCGATCGGCCTCGTGCTCGTCGGCGGCATGGCGGTCGGCACGGCGTTCACGCTCTTCGCCATCCCGTCGATCTACATGCTCGTCGGCCGCACCCGCCAGCATCCTGGCGGCGTCACCGCTCAGGGGCCGCAGGGCTGAAGCGAAACCACGCGCACCCGGCCATCGAAGGCGGAGGCCACGACCCCGCAGCGCGTGGCCGCCAGCTCGTAGATCGCCGCCCCTGTGTTCAGCTCGTCGAGCAGCCGCGGGGCGCTCGGTTGGCTGAGGTCGAAGACCTGGATACTGCCGGCCCCGTGCACGCCGGTGCCGACGTAGAGCCGCGAGCCCGAGCCATCCAGGCCGCGGTAGTCGAGCGCGCCCACCGGGCTGCTCCAGACCACGACCGGCGCGTCGGGGTGGACAGCGTCGATCACCAGCAGGCGCCGGCCCGTCTTGGAGACCACGTACGCATAGTGCCCCTCGCTCCAGACCTCGTAGATCGTGCCGGTCGGGTCGTCGGCCGTCATGTCCAGGGTGCCAACTACCGTCGGTGGGCCGACCAAAGGGAGGTCGAGCACATGGAAGCGCGACCTGGCGGCGACGTAGAGCGTGGTGCCCACGATCTGAACATCCTGCGTCACCCCGCTGAGCGGCAGCTGGTAGAGCAGCGACGGGCTGGTGGGCACCGCGACGTCGACCACCGCCAGGCCCTCGGTGTGGTTCGCGACGTAGGCGCGACCGCGCGCCACCTGCACCGCCCAGGCCTCGCCGGGCAGGTCGAGGCCACCGAGGTGGACGGGCACGCCCGCGGACACGTCGGCGACCACCAGCCCGCCGGCGTAGGTCGCCAGATACGCCCGACCGTTGGCGAGGTGCAGGCCGAGCACATCGTTGTCGGTCGCCGAGATCTGCGCTGGGGCAAGGTCCGTGCGCAGCAGCCCGAGGGACGTGGGGCTCGCCGGCTGCGCGAGGTCCAGCAGCTCGATGCCGTCCTCGCCCTCGGACACGCCCACCGCGACGGTGTTGCCGTCCCGCGCCACGGCCTGCCCGATCCCGGCCAGCCGAGACGCAACGCTCGCCACGAGGGTCAGCGTGCCCGCCGCGGCCGCGGCATCGGCGCCCCGATCAGCCTTGCCGGCATCGGCGCCGCCGCTGCGATCGGCCGTGCTACCCGCCTCGGGCCAGCGGACGTCCCGCCTCGCGTCCGCGAGCACCGAGCCACCGGCGTCACAGTGGCCCCGATCCACGGCACAAGCGGAGCCCGTGTCGCGCGGCTCGAAGCCGGCGCGCACGCAACCCACCACTGGCAGCAGGCCCAGCCAGCCGGCCGCGGCCAGCCCGGCCCAGCGGATCGACCCAGCCCTCATCCGGTCGATGGTACCACTCGCGACGCCATCTCCCGGCTCGGCTTGCTCGCGCCGGCACCTGCCGTTATCGTCCTCGGCGATGAGCGAGCTGCCGACGCCCACCTGTGCCGATTGCGTGGCCTTCGCCGCCGAGGGGCGTGACGAGCAGGGACGGCGACGCGGGCGTTGCCGCTTTCGCCCCGAGCTGGGCTCGATTCCCGAGACGCTCCCCTACTGCCACACCTTCCAGGTGCGGGCCGAACGCGCCTCGGCGGTGGCCCTGCCCCCCCGCGCGGCCTCACGGGCGCGGGCGGCGGCGGCGAGCGCGAGCCGCAGCGCGGGCGTCGCTCCGGCGCGCCGTGCGCCCGCGACGCTGCGCCACCCGACCTGCGGCGACACCGAAGGAGAGATCACGATGGACCGCGATGGTCTCAAACAGGTGCTGCGTGAGCTGCTGACCGAGGAGACGCTCTTCGGCTACCCGGAGCTGGCTCGCCGCTGGGACGGCGGCACCTTGGTGCTGCAGCCCGCCGACAACACGCTGCAGAGCAAGGAGCTGCCGCTGGAGCAGCTCTTCCACAAGATCGTGATGATTCGCGATCGGCTGCGCGTGCTCGAAGCGAAGCTCAACGGCCACGAGAAGCTCTCCGAGACCGACAAGGTCGAGCTGCAGGGCTACATCTCGCGCTGCTACGGCACGCTGACCACCTTCAACGTGCTCTTCGCCGACAAGGACGACCACTTCAGCTCGAAGTGAGCGGCCATGTCGGCGGCCCCCACCAACGCCACGCGCCGCGCCATCCGCAGGGCCACGAGCACCTGGCCGCTGCTGGCCCTGCTCGCCGTGACGGCAATGCTCTACGCCCGCGTGGGCGATTATCCCTTCCTGCACTGGGACGACGGGGTGTACGTCAGCGAGCATCCAGCGCTGCGGCGAATCGCGGCCGGGGAAGGCGGGGCCTTCACCGAGCTGCTCTCGCCCCGCGAGGCGCTCGCCGGCCGCCGCTGGGAGTACCTGCCCTTGCGCGACCTGAGCTACGGGCTCGATGCCTGGCGCGCCGGCCTCGACCCCCGTGCCTTCCACCTGACGAGCCTCGGGCTGCACCTGCTCGCCGTGCTGCTGGTCTGGAGCCTCGCGCGCGCGCTCGAGCTCGGCGCGGCCCCCACGCTGGCGGCAGCGGCCCTCTTCGCCCTCCACCCCCTGGCGGTCGAGCCCACGGCCTGGATCAGCGCGCGCAAGGACCTGCTCTACACGGCGCTCGCCCTGGCCGCGCTGCTCGCGCTGCTCCAGGCGCGCCACCGCCGGGGCCTCTCGCGCGCGCTCGCCTTCGGCGCCTTCATCGCTGCGACGCTCGGCGCGCTCGCCAGCAAGGGCCCGGCCGTCGTCGTGCCGCTGCTGGCCGCGGTGCTGGTCTGGCGCTGCTTTCCCGCGGAGCAGCGCTCCAGCGCTCGCTGGCCGCTCTGGGGCCTCGGCGCGGTCGCCGCGGGTTGGGCGGGGCTCAGCCTGGTGATCGGCCGGCGTAGCGGGATTCTGAGCAGCGGCGCGACCAGCCTCGGCGAGCGCCTCGGCAGCGTGCTCGGCGCACCCGCCCACGCGCTGGCGCAGCTCGCGTGGCCGGTAGCGCTGTCGCCGAGCTACCGCCCCGCGGCGGGCTCGGTCTGGGCCCAACCGGAAGCGTGGATCGGGCTCGCGCTGGCGCTCGTGGTCGTGGCCCTGGTCGTGGTGGCGCACCGACGCCCCGCGCCTGCGCCTGCCCCGCCAGCCGCGGGGGCGCTGGCGCTCTGCGCCTGGCTGGCCCTGCTCCCGACGGCCGGCCTCGTCGACGTGGCGCAGCCGCGGGCCGATCGCTTCCTCTACTTGCCCTTGGCCTGCGCGGCCCTGGCGATCGGCGCGCTGCTGCAAGCGGCCGCGCCCCGACTGCGCCGCGGCCTGGCGCTCGCCACCGCCGCGGCCCTTCTGCTCTGCGCGGGGCAAAGCCACCGCTACCTCGCGGTCTGGCGCCACGACCTCACGCTGTGGACGCACGTGGCGGCGGCCGACCCCGACCATCCGATCGCCAACGGCCAACTCGCGGCGCTGGCGATCGAACAGGGCCAGCTGGTGCTGGCCAAGCGGCTGCTCGACCGCGCGCTGGCCCACGGCCCGCGCCTCGCGCCGAGCTGGTCCAACCTCGGCCGCTGGTGGCAGCTACAGGCGGGACCGGGCGCGCCGCGGCCCGGCGACGCGCGCCGCGCCCACGCGCTCGCGCAGGCCGAACGAGCGTTCGGGCGCGCGCTCGCCCTCGACCCGCGCTACGCGCCGCCCTACCTAGAGCTGGCGCGGCTGGCGCAACAACGCGGCGATGCCCGCCAGGCCGCAGGGCTGCTGCGCCGCGCGCTCACGCTGCCGCGCTGTCCTGCCACGGCTCGGCTGCAGCTCCAGACCTTGCTAGCGCCCCCGGCGCTCAGCCCCCGGCCAGCGCGCTGAAGGCGGCCCGCAGCATCGCGGGCTTGGTCACCACGCCGACCAGCCGTTCGTCGGCGACCACCGGCACGATGCTGATGTGACGCTCGACCATCAGCGTGGCCACCTCCTCGAGGGGCGTCTCCGGTCGGACGAAGACCGGATCGGTGGTCATGATGTCGGCGACCTGGGCGCCGCTGATCTTGTCGAGCTCGCGCTCCGCGCGCCACGGGCTGTCGAGCGGCAGCACGCCGTCGAGCAGCACGAAGAAGGTCGGCAGGTGCAGCGCCTTCTCCTGGTAGATGAGGTCCATCGAGGTGACGACCCCTGCCAGGGCGCCATCCTCGGCGACGACGCACACGCCATCGAGCCGCTCCTCGAGCAGCAGGCGCGCCAGCTCCTGCACGGACAGGGTCGGGCTGACGCTGCGCGACTCCTGCATCACCTCGCCGGCTGTCTGCATCGCTCACCTCCCTCGGGTCAGCATACGCCCCTGCGCCCGCACGACCAAGGCCGAGGGCCGGCGCTGTCCGCCGAGGGCCGGCGCTTGCGCGCCCTCGGCGCTGTGCGACAGTGCGCGCGGGAGCAGCGCCACGGATGATCCCTCTCGAGGCCCGCGCGTGAAGGCACCCCCGGCAGCGCCCGGCCGCCCACTCGGCGGCCGCGCCGAGCCGCTGCTCGAGCCGCTGGTCGAGGCGCGAGCGATCGGTCGCCGTGGCCTCGCCCGGGCGGCGAGCTGGGTGCGCGACCTCGGCCTGCCGCTGCCTCCGCCCGCGCGCCTGGTCTTCGATGAGGACTACGTCGGGCCGACGGCCGAGAGCGACAGCCGCCACGCCTTCGACGGCCGCCGGCCGCTGCGGATCGTCGAGCGCCTGCGTCGCTCCGGCGTGCTCAGCCGCACCCAACTGCTGCGACCCAACGTGCCCAGCGCGGCCGATCTGGCGCGGGTCCACCCAGCGGCCTTCCTGGCCGAGCTGCGCCAACCCGAGCGTCTGGCGGCCCTGCTGGCGCTGCCGGTGCACACCATCCAGCTCCAGGACGAGCCGCTGCTGCCCTTCCTGCTGCAGAGCGGCGGCACGATGCTCGCGCTCGAGCACGCGCTGCGCCACGCGCTGCCGGTCTTCAACCTCGGCGGCGGCTTTCACCACGCCCAGCGCGACCGCGCCGAGGGCTTCTGCCCGCTCAACGATCTGGCGCTGGCGATCGAGCGCGTGCGCGCGCTCCGCTTGGCGCGGCGCATCCTGGTCGTCGACCTGGACTACCACCACGGCAACGGCACGGCGCTGATCTACGCCGAGGACGAGGAGGTCTTCACCCTCTCGCTGCATGGCCAAGCGTGGGCGCAGCTCGCAGGCAAGCGCCACAACCTCGACCTCCAGCTCCCGGCGGGCACCGGCGACGGCGACTATCTGGCGGCCCTGCGCGAGACGCTGCCGCCGGTACTGCGCCGGTTTCGCCCGCAGGCCGCGATCTACCTCGCCGGCGCCGACGTCAGCGCGGCCGATCAGCTCGGTGACTTCCAGCTCTCGGAGGACGGCGTGCTCGAGCGCGACCTCTACGTGGCCCACTGCCTGCGGGCGGCCCATGTGCCCTTCGCCGTGGTGCTGGGCGGAGGCTACGGGCCCTTCGCCTGGACCCTGCCCTACAACTTCATCTACAGCGTGCTGACGGGCACGCGCATTCCCTTGGCGTTGCGCCCGAGCAACGTCGCCGCTCAATACGCGCGCGTCCGCACGGCGCTCGGCCCGCTCGAGCTGCGACAGGGCACCCCGGCGCTGGCGGCCAGCGATGGCGACGCCCTGCTAGGCCTCGAGCGCGGCGAGTCGTCGCTCTTCATGGGCACCTACTCGCGCGAGGGGCTGGTCACCGTGCTCGAGCGCTATGGCTTCCTCGAGCTGCTGCGTGAGCGCGGCTTCGCCGCACCGCTGATCTCGATCGACACCGAGCACCCCGACCGGCAGGTCTTGCGAATCCACGATGGCCAGCCCGACCCGGCCCACCTGCTGATCGAGCTCGTGACCCGCTACCGCGCGCTGCGCCGGCCCGCCAGCGCTGCCTTCGCCCCCGACGGGCTGCGCCTGCTGGCGATCGAGTGGCTCTGTATGCAGAACCCCTCCGCCGACTTCACCCTCGATCGCCCGCAGCTCCCCGATCAGCGCTTTCCCGGGCTGGGCCTCGGCCCCTGGATGCTCGAGCTGCTGCGGCAGATGGCGCTGCGGCTGCGCTGTGCCGGGCTGATGAACTGCCCGCGCCACTACCACAACGCGCGCGTCTACGCGCGGGCGATGCGCTTCTTCGATCCCGCGATCGAGGGCCGCTTTCGTGCCCTGCAGGCGCTGCTCGAGCCGCTCCCACTGCTCGAGGCGATCGACGCCGTCGCCCACGGGGCGGTCGTCGACGAAGATGGTCTCCCCTGGCACTGGACCTGCTTCGAGGGTGCGCCGCAGGTGCTCGCGACCGACGAGACGCTCAGCAGCTACCTGGCGAGCGCGGCCTATCAGCGCGCGGTGAGCGAGGCCCGCGCGGGCCAGCGTCTCCAACTGCAGCTCGGCGGGTGAAGGCCGACCTGAGCGTGAGCGGGGGCTGCATCAACGCCAGGGCGCGTCGAAGGACCAGGCGAGGTCGATCAGCGGGAGCGGGACCGAGAGCCGGCTGCCGTAGGGGAACTCGCACCAGGACAGCATCGCGCCCAGCCGTAGCTGCAGCGTCGCGCGCGGCTGCCAGGTGGCGAGCAGGGTCCCCTCGGCCGCCTTGTCGCCGCGCAGCCCCGGCATCAGGTAGCCGTCCAGCTCGACCCGATAGCCGAGCCCGCGCCAGAGCGGCCCCTCGAGCGCCAGCCCCGCGTCGACGCTCCAGCCCGTGAACCAGGCCGCCGTGCGCGGGCGCACCACGTGCCACTCGACCTCGCTCCAGAAGCGCGGCCCGTCGAAGCGCGTCAGGTGCCAGGCCAGCCGACCGCCAGCGCGCAGCGTGATGAGCTGCGCTCCCAGCGCCCGCGAGAGGCGCAGGTGGTGGCTGGTCGCCAAGAGGTGCGGGTAGGTGACGTCGTGCGGCACGATGCCGCCCGTGCCCTCCCGCGCCAGCAGGCGCATCAGCGGCGTCGGGTAGAGCAGACCGTGGTGGCTGGCGACCTCGACGCTGCCGATCGCGCCCCAGGCGAAGGTGGCGTCGAGCTGCGGCGCGACCAAGGCCAGCAGGGGGTGCAGCGCGAGCTCGAGGCGATCGGTCACGCCCCAGCGCAGCGGCCCGAAGACGCCCACCTCGAGGCGGCCTGCCGGCAGCGTGCGCGCCGTGTCCGGCTGGAAGAGCGCATGCGCCGCCGCGGCCGGCCTGGGGCGCCCGAGGCCCAGCAGCAGCGCCAGCAGCGCGGCCGTGGTGGCGGTGGCCGGGGCGAGCCGGCGCAGGGGCGAAGCGCCACCGGTCATGGCGTCACCTCGTACTCGGCCACCACCGGCACGTGGTCCGAGAGCAGCCACGCGGGGCTCTGCCCCTCGGGCAGGGTGTCCTGGTCTTGCAGCGCCTGCGCCGTACCGGGCACCCACTGGCCGTTGGTGAAGAGATGGTCGAGCTTGCGATTGAGCGGGAAGTGCTCGTCGCCGACGAAGGTGAACCACGGCCCGGGGTCGGCCGCGAAGGCGGCCGGCGTGACCTCCGGTTGGTAGGCGGCGTAGAGCGCGTCGAGCCAGCTCTCCTCGCCCACGTACTTGTCCGGCTCGAAGCGGCCGCCCGTGCAGCCCTCGTCCTCGGGGAAACGCTCACGCAAGGGCGACCCCGGCGGAATGGTATTGAGGTCACCGCCGGCGATCACGCGCAGCCCGGCGGCGGAGAGGCCGTCCAGGAGCGCCTTGAAGCGCTCGAGGTGCTTGCGCTTGGTACCGTCGTTGGAGAAGGCCTCCGCGTGCACGTCCACCACCGCCACCTCACCCAGCTCGGGGACGCTGACGCTGACCTCGAGCGCGTTGCGGTGCAGGTAGAAGTAGCGCTCCAGCGCCGAGGACTCGGTCTTGAGCGCCAGGGCGTGTCGCGTGGCCGCGGTGATCGGCCAGCGCGAGAGCAGGGCGTTGCCCGAGTCCACCGGCCCGATGCCGTCCGAGGGCACGTAGTCGGCCTTCCACTGCGAGGCATAGGCGGCCCAGCCCAGGCCCGTGCGGCGCAGCAGGCCCTCGACCTGGTCCACGTAGGCGGCCCGCTTCGAGCGCCCGGTATCCACCTCCTGCAGCAACACCAGGTCGGGGTCGTAGCGCCGGATCCGCTCGGCCAGCCCGTCCAGGTTGGCGTTGACCTCCGCGGCGCTCATCAGCGTGCGCGTGCCATTGCACTCCCAGAAGAAGCGCAGCCGCGCGCCGGCGTACTTGACGTTCCAGGTCATCACCTTGATCCGCCCCGCCGGCGCCGGGCCGGCCGTCACCGCCGCGTTGCGGTAGAGCGCCGCCCGCTCCACGGCGTCGAAGCCGGTGTTGAAGGGATCGCAGGCCGGCAGCGCGATCAGCGCCAGCAGCACAGCTCTGAGCCGAATGGCATCGGGCATGATCCCCCTCCCCCGGGTAAGTCCTACAGCCTCCGCTCCGCCGCGTCGACCACGCAGCAACAGCCGGCGCCACGCGGCGCGCGGCACGTCGCCCGATGCATGCAGGCGGCGGCGTTCACCCACCCGATGCCGCAACGCCAACAGGAGCCGCTGGGGAGCCCTCTGATCGAGCGAGTCCCGCCGGCCGCGCGCCTCGGCGATGCCGAGGCCAGGCGCCCCAAGCCGGTCGCCTGCTAGCCTCGACCTTCGCGCGTCGGAAGACGAGCACGGCGAGGTCGTGTCGATCGTCTTCGCCGCCGCAGCGGACCTCGGTGAGCAGCCCCAAGGTCGCGACGTCGTCGCGGCAGGCCCGGCGCCCGCGCAAACGCCTGCGAAGGTCCTTCAGCTCCTTGACGCGCGGCTAGGTCCAACGCCTCGACGCGAGCACGCTGGTGTTCCCGAAGGTCACCGCCAGCGCAACCGGAGCGCGCCTTCGCCCGGAGCGGTCGAACGAGGGCGACGAAGTCGTAGCGCGGGGCCTCGCTCATCCCGCTGGCCCTGCCGCCGCCTTCGCCGCCGCCGCGATGGCCTCGCCGATGCGGTGATCGACCACGAGCCGCTCTTGCTCGAGCCAAAGACCGCGCGCGGCGAGGTCGCGCACGAGCGCGGGCGCCGTGCTCAGCTCGAGGTCCGCGGGCCAGGGCGCGCGCAGACCGTGGCGCTCGACGAGCTCGGCCCAGAACGCCGGAACGAACCACCGCAGCCTCGGACAGCGCTCGCGCAGGTGCTGGTAGATGCGCACGCCGTTGGGGTCGAGGTCGCCGAAGTGAAGCGCCGGCACCCGCGCGAGCGCGTCGAGGAGGTGGACCACGGTCGCCGTGTCCCAGCCCGGCACATGCGCGAGCAAGCAGCCTGCGGGCGCCGGCAGGTCACGCCAGGCGCCGAGGTTCTCGACCAGCAGCACGACGCGCAGGTCGCCCTCGAGCCGCAGGCCGTCGAGGAAGGCGCGCTCGGGGATGGCGACCTCGCCCAGCACGCGCGCGACCGCCCTCAGGTCCACCACGCCACGGCTCGTTCGGGCGACGAGCTCCGCCGGTGGGCGCAGCCGCACGGTGCCGTCATGCGTCGCCTCCGGGTTGCCGAGGGTCGCCCGCCGGCCCTCGGTGAGGGTGGCCTTGGAGTGCGGGGCAGCGAGCGCCGCCGCCGTGCGCCGGTTCAGCCGCTCGGGCAGCGCGGGGAGGCCCGCGGCACGACGCGCGTCGAGCAGTCGGCCCCAACCCTCCGGCGTCGGTGGGAACCCCTGCGCCGTGAGATCGGCGAGCTCCTCGCGCCAGGCGGGCCAGACGCGATCGATCAGCGCGACGAGCTCGTGCCGCCGCTCCTCGACGAGCCCGAGCTCATCGCGGCGGCCGGTCGCCCGCGTCCAGGGAAGCTCGGCCAGCGCGTCGAATCCGGCGCCCTGCGCGCGGCGGCGCCGGAGTGAGCCGCGGGAGAGCAGCTCCAGCAGCACCAGCCGCTCGTCTGCCGCGTCCCACATCACGCTTGCGCCCTGGTGCGCCGCCCGCTGACGACGACCTCTTCACGCCCGTCCCCGCTGCTCCGACGCACGAGTCGGTAGGTCGTGTTCCCTTCCGCGCGCGCGACCTCGGGGGCCGCGATCAGCAGCTGCAGGTCGAGTGTCTGGCAGAGATCGAAGAGCACCCCGAGGTTGTCGTGCGAGAGGCGGTTCGCCTCGTCGAGGAACAGGAAGCGCAGCGAGCCGGACGACCTCTTTCCACGCAGCAGGTTCGCGTCGCGCTCCCACTCGGTGAGCACGACCATCATCAGCGCGGCGCCCACGCCGATCGCCTCGCCCGTCGACAGGCGCGTCGGATTCGCGACCTCCCAGTCGCTCCCCGAGCTGCGCCGGATCTCGACCTGGAGGTGGACATACTCGCGGTAGTCGAGCAGGCGTTGCCCACCCGTACGTCCACCGCCGTACCGACGAAAGATCTCGTCGAGCGCCTCCTCGATCGGGACGTGCTCCTGGAAGAGCAGACCCTGCACCGCGCCCTCACGCAGCGCGCGCAGCACCTGCTCCATCTTCTCGACCGGCTGCAGCCGCACCCGAATCCCCTGGATGCTGCCGAAGCTCACCCCCTCGAGGTTCTTGTTCAGCCGGTTGACCTGACCGCGGGCCTTGCGGATTTGCACGTCGATGCCCCGCGCGACGTCCTCGCTGGCGCCGCGCAGGTCGCTCTCCTGGCGGGTCAGTCGCTCGTCGAGGCTCGTCAGCTGGTCACGCAGTCGCAGCAGGGCCTCGCGCGGATCGTCCACCTCGGAGACCTGCGCGGGAAGCCGCCGCCGCAGCCAGTCGCGCACCGCGAGCCACAGCTCGAGGTAGGTGTCCGCGAACGCGAGGTCCGGCGTGTCCGAGCCCCGCTCCACCTCCCTGAGCAGCGCCTGCCCGCCCTGCGCCGAGCGCAGTCGCTCGACCAGGACCGCCCGCTGCTTGTGCGCCTCCTGCACCAGGTTCACGTGCCCGCGCATCCCGCTCACGTCGCCGTGGTCCGACGACAGGACGCAGGCGAGCAGCTTGTGCTGGCCGGCGAGTCCCCGTAGCCGCTCCCAGCGCTCGATGGCGGGCTCCGCCTCGCGCCGCTCGCTCGCGGCCTTGTCCGCGGCCTCGCGCTGCTTGGCCGCCGCCTGGGTCAGCTCCGTCTCGCGACGACCGCGCTCCGTCGCGCGCTCGGAGAGGCGCTGCGAGAGGGCACGCAGCTCTTGCTCCAGCCGCGCCACCTCGGCCTGCGCGTCGCGTACGGCCGCCGGCGTCGGCTGGCCCACGCCCGTCTGCCGCAGGCGATCCTCCGCCGCCGTGAGCTGTTCGACGGCCGCGCGCCGCCGGCCATCGGCGGTCTGCCACGTCGCGGTGCGCTGCTCGTGGGCGGCATCGGCCGCGCCGGCGGCCGCCTCGGCCTGGTCGCGCCCGCCCTCGGCCTGACGAAGCTGGTCTTCGAGCGCCGGGACCAGCGCCTCGTGCCGCTGGAGCTTCGGGGCTGCGTCGCTCCAGTCGAGCGCCTCAATGTTCTTGCCGACGTAGTCAATGGCGTCGATCGCGCCGTCGAGACGGTCGCGCTCGCGCCGTAGCGCCTCGACGCGTCCGCGCAGCTCGGCGACCTCGGTCTCGGCCAGCGGCGGTCGGCGTAGCACCTCGAGGCCGTCCTCGACGGTGCGGATGGCCCCGCCGCAGCGCGCCAGCTCCGTCTGCCCGGCGACGGCCGCCCGCTGCTCCTCGGACAGCGCCGCGACCCGCTCCGCCTGGTCCGGAGGATCGAGCAAGAGCGCCTCGCCGAGCAGCCCGCGGAGCCCCTCGAGGCGCGGCCGCAGCCCGCGCGCCGCCTCCGCGTGCTGCGCGGCGGCGGCCCGGTGGTGCTCGGCCCGGGCCTCCTCCTCGACGCCGCGCTGGCGCAGCTCGGCCAGCTCCCGCGCCGGATCCCCCGCCAGCCACAGCAACTGCCCCGCGAGCAGCGCCTCACCATCCTCGGTGAGACGCTCGAGCGTACGCCGCTGAGCGCGCTCCACCTCGAGGTCCCGCTCGCGTTGCGCCGCCTCCTCGCGAAGCTCTGCGGCGCGGCGCTCGCGCGCCTTGCGCCCGAGGCGTGGGTGCTCCGGAAGGCGAGACACGCGCAGCGCCAACCCCTCGTCGACGACGACGTCCCGGCTCCCGGAGCGGTCGCTGGCGTCGAGTCCCCCCAGCGCGGAGGTGTTCTCGTCGCGCGCCACCAGCCAGACTGACGCGAGACTGCTCGGCCGGGTCGCGATGGCCACGGCCGCCGCCGCCGGATCCTCGACCACCAAGGCCTGCACCAACGGACCGAGGCGCGCCTCCAGCACCGCGGCCTCATCGAGCCCCGCGTCCTCGAAGCTCGCGGCGACCAGCTCCGCGGCGAGCTGATCCTTGAGCCGGAGCAGCTCCGGATCGAAGGGTCCCCCGGCGGCCAACAGCTCGCGCGCCTCCGCGTGAAGCTGCTCCAGCAGGCCGACGAGCTCGGTCTCCCGCCGGCGCGCCGCGGCGAGCCGCTCACCGACGAGCGCGCGCGCACAGTCGAGGCCCTCGCGATCCACGACCGGCTGCGCCGTGGCGTCGCCAAGCCGTCGCGCGCGCTCGGCCAGCGCTCGCCACTCGGGCTCCCGCTCCGTCAGCGCTCGCCGACGCGCGTGCAGCTCCTGCAGCAGGCGCTCGACCTCCGCCAGGCCCGCCCGCGCCGCGCGCTCGGCCTCCTCGCGCCGCCCGCGCTCGGCCTCCGTCTCGGCGAGCAGGCCACGCACCCGCTCGCCCGCCGGACCCTCGCCGAGCACGACGTCGAGCTGTTGCGCAAGCTCGCGCGCCGCGGTCTGCCGGGCGGCGAGCCGGCGCGCGAGCTCGAGATCCCGCGCGATGGCCGGAGCGCGCTCGACCAGCGCCCGCCGGTCGCGCAGCCTGCGCAGCTGCTCGAGCGCGAGCGCGTGCGCCCCCTCGGCGCCGACCTCCGCGGCGGCCAGCACCCGCAGGGCGCTCAACACGGTCGTGTGCTCCTCGCGATGGGCGGAAGCATCCGCCAGTCGCCGCTCGCCATCCCGGCGCTGGCGGTCGCTCTCGGCGAGCTGCGCGCGGCAGTCGGCGAGCGCCGTGTCGAGCGCGGCGCCTGGAAGCGCCGCCACGCCGAGCAGCGTCTCTGCCTCGCTCCGTCGACGGACGACCTGACGATGAGCCCCCGCCCGGCGGTGAAGCTCCTCGAGCCCCCGCTGGAGGTCAGCGAGCCCGCCCGCTGCGCGCTTGTGGTGCTCTTGCGCGCGCCGCAGCTCCGCACGCCGTGCCAGCCGGGCGTCCTCGGCCGCCGCCCGCTCCACGGCGGCCGCGCGCTCCAGCTCCTCGGCGGCCTGAAGCTGGCGCTGGCGAGCGGCGACCTCCTCGGCGGCCTCGAGCGCGGCCTGCACGCGCACGCGCCAGTCCTTCGCGCTCGTGAGCGTCGCCTCCCCCTCGGCTCGTTGCGCCTCGACCGCCTCGAGCTCCTGCCGCACGCGCTCGAAGGCTTCCTGCGCCTCGAGCAACGCGGCGTGCGCCGCCACGCGCTCGCCTTCGGCCTTCGCGACGCGCTGCTGGAGCTCGTCGGCCCGCTCACGTGTGGCCAGGAACGCCGCCGCGAACATCGTCTCACCCGCCTCGAAGACGCCACCGATCTCGCGCTCCAGGCGCTGCGACTCCTGCACCTCGGTGCGCGTCCGCCGACACGCATCGAGGTTCGCCCTCATGCGCTGGAGCGTGTCGGCGAGGCCGCCCTCCTCCTTGAGGAGAAAGGAGCGCAGCTCCGAGGTGAGGGCCCGGGAGATGCCCCCGGTCATGCTCGTGCGCAACATCTCGTTGAGCTTGTTGCGCTCCTCGTCGGTGCCGAGCCGCAGCGGCGCCACTCCCTGGTCGAAGAGCGCGGCAAAGTAGTCGCGCGCCGAGTTGAAGACCTGCAGGCGTCCGCCGAGGCGTGCCGCGTTTTCTCGCAGCTCGGTCAGCTCGGGGACCCCCTCGCCCTCGCCCTGCGCGACGAGCATCAGGTCCTGAAGGCGCACGTCGTCGCCGAGGCCGGTGACGATGAAGGGCGTCGGCTCCACTGAGGGCTCGCCCCTGCGCTCGAGGTGAACGCCCGCGATCAGGCGTCGCGCGCCCACCAGGGCGAAGTCGAGCGCGGCGTAGGCCGGACGGCCGGGCTCGCCGAGGCGGCCCCAGATGCCCTTGTCGCCGCCGGTCGCCCCCGTCTCGCCGAGGTTCGTGAAGCGCAGGCGCGACATGTCAGGCAGGAGCACGACATAGGCGGCGATCATCACGGTCGTCTTGCCGGCGCCGTTGGCGCCCTCGAGCGCCGTCACATGGCGATCGAGCAGGTAGCGCTCGTAGAACACGCCCTTCCAGTTCACCAGGACCAGCGCCTGCGCCCGCGTGCGGCTCATGGCGCGGGCTCCTCGTCGTCGGTCGCGGCCTCGTCGCCCTCGGGCACCGCGGCGAGCAGCACCTCGCCCCGCGCCACCAGGCGCTCGAGCGCGCCCGTCGGGTCCTCGAGACCGCGCACCGGCTCGGCGAAGCGCAGCAGCGCCGGCCGCAGCCGCAGGCGCCCGTCGTCGACGCTGTCGACGAAGCCGAGGTCCGCGAGCTTGCGCAGCGCCTCACCGACCTGCGTGCGCACGGTCTCGCCCGCGAGGCGCTCGTCGAAGCGCCTGCGGCGCGGGTTCAGCGTGCGCACGAGCGACTCCGTCCCGATCAACCCGGCCAACCGCTGGAGCAAGACCTCGCGGTCGACGACGCCCCCGCGCTGGAGCGTCGCTGGGTCGAGGTAGAGCAGCGCGAGCGTCTGCCCCACGAGCATCTCCCCCGCCGAGAGCTGCCGGCGGCCGAGGCGGTCCCCCGAGGGCAGCAAATAGAAATAACCGTCGCTGCGCTGCACCAGCTCGCAGCCGAAGCGGCGGTAGAAGGGCTCGAGCTGGTCAGCCGCATCGACGAGGAAGTCATAGGCGGTCCCGTCATCGCGCCCGACGTGACGGCCACGACGCAGCGCGAGGTCGGTCTCCGGGAAGTGCTCGTCGCCGATGACCTCCTCCAGCGACTGAAAGGTCGAGCCCGTCATCCCTGCCCCCCCTCGCCGCCGACCGACCAGTCCTCGAGCTCGAGCCGTTCGAGGACCGGCCGCCAGGGACGCTCGTGCTCACCGCGCACCCGCGCGATGCGCACCAGCGCGTCCGCGATCCGCCCCGTCGCGGTGTAGTGCATCTCCTCCGGGAGCGCCACCAGCACGCGCGCCGTCACGTCGGCCAGCGCCACCGCGCCGTCGGCGAGCGCGGCGCGCACCAGCGCCTCGAGCGCGGCCAGCGCGTCCTCCGAGGCGACCACGCTCGGAGGCGCCTCGCGATCGGCGCGCGGCCTCGTCACCGCGGGCCGATCGACGCGGGCCTCGAGCGAGCGCAGCAGGCGGATCGACGGGGCGTGGGCCACCAGCGTGAAGAAGGGGCGCGCCGTCCAGCCCGCGAGCTGATCGCGCAGGCGCTGGCTGAGCGCGCGATCCGGATCGAGGCGCACGACATCCCGCAGGTACCGATGAACGTACTGGTAGTAGTCCGACCAGGCCCGCTGCCTCGCGGCGCCCCATGCGGCGATGCGGTCGACGTGCTCGATCACGCGCTGGACCGTCTCCTCGGCCTCACAGTGCTCGGCCCCGCTCGCCAGCGTCTGGATCTCCTGGAGCAGCGCGACGAAGTGGTGCGTGTCGCGCAGCAGCACCTCGTTCAGCTCGCGCAGCGTGTTGGTCGTCGTGTCGAGGAGGGCCTGGCAGCGCTCCACCGCGCCGAACCAGTCGGCCTGCAGCAGCTTCGCGATCTCGGCCTGCACCTCCTCCTGCTGCGCGTCGAGCCCGCGCTGGCGGCGCTCGATGCCCTGCACGAGATCGCCCACAGTCACGCGGAGCGGCCCGACGACGCTCTGCCGCCACGCCTCGTCGGTGTCGGCGCGCCTGGCGGCCGCGAGGACCTCGGCGAGCTGCGCGCGCAGCGTGCCGGTCAAGAGCGTCAGGCTCTCGCGCGTGAGCGCCTCGTCGGCGAGGAAGTACTCGACGACCGCCGCCGCCAGCCGCGTGAGCGCGTACTCGCCGGCCCGCACGATGCCCGCCCCGTCGACCCGCGCGAGCATGCGCTGCTCCCGCAGCCGCTGGATCGCGTGCGTGGCGCGCTTGCGCGGGTTCTCGGCGCCGGGGTCCACCACGTCGCAGATCTGCTCGAACATGTCGACCAGCGCGTCCTCCTCGAACGACGCGAGCGCCGCACGATCGGCGCGCAGGTAGAGCCCGGCGAGGAAGCAGAGGTCGACCGTCTTCAGCTCGAGATTGATCCGGTCGCGCGCGAGGGCGGCGATGAGGCGACTCGGGTCGAAGGAGCTCACGCCTTCCGCCTCTTCGCGCTCGGCGCCTTGGCAAGCTTTCTCGCGCCCGCTCGCGTCGGCGATGCGCCGAACGCCCGCGGTGCAGCGCTTCCCTCGAGGGCGCTGACCCGCCCCTCCTTGGAGAGGATCGGGTAGCTCGAGTGTTCGAGGAAGCTGTACAGGAGGGTCGCCCATTCAGCCACCTTCCTCAGGAGGCCGCATTGGCCGCGACGCTCAGCGAGGTCGAGGCACGCGGAGACGCTGCGGTCCAGCTCCCTGAGCTGCGCCTCGCCGAGGTATTCCTTCGCCACGGCAACGTCGGACTTCCGGACCCTGCCCTGCGGCGCGTCGGTCCCGGTCGCCAGACCCATGAAGAGCTTGGTCGCGTCGGCGGAGGCGTAGCTGAGTTCGGCTGGGGTCTTCCCGGCGATGGCCCCGTGCAGCTCGTTCTGCCCGGTCGCGAGGAACGCATGCGTCATGGGCGCGTCCCCTTGGCCTTGCCGACGAGATCGCCGAACTGCCGTCTGCTCAGCCAGACCGTCTCGTTCTCGAAGCGCAGGTCGAGTCTGCCTCGCCCGTCCTCGCTGCGGTAGAGCAGGCTCTGGCCGCCTGAAGCAGGCGCGTTCGTCATCGGCGATCCTCCCCCTCCAGCTCCTCCCAGGCCTTGCCGGCCTCGACCGCGGCGAGGCTAAAGCGGGCGCCCTGGTTGTCGCTGGGGTTGATCCACAGCCGCTTGCGGAAGACCGCGGCGGCCTCCCGGGTCTTGCCGAGGCGCCACGTGGCTGGCGCGGGGCAGCTTGGGGACGGCGAGGCCGGTGATGGCGCAGCGGCCCTCCCAGTACGCCAGCAGACCGTGGCGGAAGAGGTCCTGGCCGACGCGCTGGACGACGAGGCGCTCGGCCCCGGTGGTCTTCGGCAGCGCGGTGGTCTGCTGCTCGAAGCGGTGGAGCAGCTCGTCCGGCAGCGTCTTGCTGAGCTGGAAGGCACGGCGGAGCAGCCGGTGCAGCGCCGGGCAATCGGTGACGATGCGGCCGCCGGCCGCGCCAGCCCTGGAGGTCGAGCACGGCGACGCTTCTCGCAGCACCGCCGAGATTTCCCTCGACCCCGCCTTCGCGGCCTCCCTGGCTCTCTGCCGCGTCACTTGCTCGCCTTGCGCCGTGCCCGTGCCGCGGGCTCCGCTGCTGTTGACACGGCGGCAGGCAGATGCTTGGCCAAGACCTTCGAGCCCACGAACTCAATGCCACTCTGATCGAGCCGAAGCCTCGCCTTCTCCATCTTCACGAACTGGACCGTTCCGGATGCCACCCACAGCCATTTCGAGACCCTCGCGCCGCCTCGCAGGTGTCCCTTGAGCTGATCGAGCGCCGCTTGCCGCTTTCTGATCACGGTGCCGATCTCGTCCTGCTTCGCCGAGTGCGGCTCGACCGCAATCACCCGTCCGCTCGACGTGTGACCGAGCAGGTAGTCCCAGCGGTTCTCTTGCTCGTGGCCGACTTCCATCGCCTGGTCCAAGTCGAGGCTGTCAGCGAAAGCGGACCGGATTGCCTCAGCGAAGTAGTTCCGGTGGGAGCGCTTTACGGCCTCGAGGCCGTTCTTCACGGATGGCTGAGGGGTCGAATCGTCGCACAGGACACCACGCACGGGTGTTGGCGTCGTGCCCTTCGTCCGTGTGGAGGCACCCCTCCTCACGGTGCGCTCTCGTTGACGGCCTCGCGGACGGCATCCCCGAACCGCGAGCTAAACTCCGTCAGCCCGCCCCAACCCGCCACGCGCTCATCCTCTGCTCCGGGATCGAGAGACGAAATGTCGGTCGCGCGAACCCTTCCATCATCTCCGAAGGCGAGGAGATGGGAACGGTAGTCCTTCGTCAGAGCGGCCTCGGCGACGCGCCTCATCTGCGGTGACTGGGGTACCCCGAAAGCCTCGCAAACAAGCTGCCACCGCGCACCGTGATTCCCCAACTGCCGTAGCATCCACAGCGTCGTGAGCACGTGAGGCGAGTGACTAGAAACGGCGACCCGATAGCCCCGCCACAGGAGGTCGAGCACGAGGAGCATCGTCACCGTCACGGCCTGGGGGTGAAGACCCATCTCCGGCTCTTCGATGATCACCCAGTCAAGCCCCTCTCGCTTGCGGACCGTCGTCGACGGCAGCAGGTGGTACAGGCCGAGCAGGAGCGGGGTGAACTCTCGCTGTCCTGCCGTCCACGTCATGAACGGAAGGTGCATTGCGCCGTGCACGAGGCGCAGGCGCCTCGCGTGCTGTCGGTCTTCCTCGACACCGACGCTTCCTCCGTGAAAGACAGCCGCGTCGATCGCCTCGCGGATCTCCTTCTTGAGACGCTTCTCGATCGGAAAAAGCGTCCCCACATCCTTCCCGCTGAAGCGATCAAAGAGATTCTGGCTGAAGATGCGCGCGACCGCCGGCGTGTCGGAGGTCAGCTTCTGGAACGGCGAGGCCCAGCCGTCGCTGATCAACAGCGAGCGATGTGCCGGCACGAAGAACGCCCGCTCCGAGCCGGAGCCCACCCTACCGAGCCCCTTCGGCGTGATCTTCTTGCCGTTGAACCGAACCTCGCTAGAGTTCGGCTGCCACGCCTCTCCCATCCCAGTGCCGAAGATCAGGTCCACCAGCACCTGAGGCCTGTTAGTCGGGTGTCCTGCGGCGTTCAAAGCCTCGACGATCTGCCGCCCGTCGAGCGCTGCCTTGAACCACTGGAGTGCGAGGCTCTTACCCGTCCCTTGTGCGCCCACGAGCACGGTGAGGTCGCCGAATCTAAGGTCCGCCTCGGCGATCTGGGCGAAATTCCGA
>Ga0268298_10002632_pt1 | contig 19451 bp, 16 predicted proteins | sample WWTPWeurt_MetaG_FD_194462 | JGI IMG/M metagenome (GOLD analysis project Ga0268298, IMG submission 194462) | Activated sludge microbial communities from WWTP in Nijmegen, Gelderland, Netherland - WWTP Weurt | ecosystem: Engineered > WWTP > Aerobic digester > Activated sludge | place...
GAAGATGCACCTCCGGGTTGCGAAAACTGGTTTACCATGATCAATGTTCCAAATAACCAAGGACAAGATTGGGATAAACTCATTGAAACCACCCGCGAAAACATAATTAAAAAAGTTAATCGTTTGTTAAAAACCGATATACGGCCTTACATCGAATGTGAAATTGTGTTTGAACCACGTGTTATTGAAGCGCGCACTTCAAGTGCCTTTGGTGCAGTTTATGGAAATGCATCCAACAATAAATTTGCTGCTTTTTTACGTCATGCAAATTTTTCAAAGGACATTTCCAACCTCTATTTTTGTGGCGGCAGCGTGCATCCTGGTCCTAGTATTCCACTCAGTTTGATGTCGGCAAAAATTGCTACCAGTTTTATAAAGTAACTGATTAAATAGGTCTTATCTTTTCAACTTGGCTTTTATAGTGCATTATACTACAGCAAGCCGATTCAATTTTTATCTTTGTTCAATAAACTTCCACTAACTAATAATTAGAATTTAAAATGAAAACCAACAAATTACTTTGCGCTTTGCTTTTTGCAGCAAGCTTATTTTCGAAATCAATTAATGCAGCCGACTTGGTTGTTGAAGAGTTTGGAACCACTCCGGCTTATCCCTCTATATCAGCGGCGATTAGTGCATCTGTTGATGGCGACAGAATTTTAATTCGTAATCGTGCAGGAAATATTCCCTGGATTGAAAACATCACCATCAATAAAAGCCTTGAATTATTGAGCTATGAAAATGATACATTTTTTGTAGTACAAGGAACCTATACTATTAACTCAGGAGTTGGTAGAAAAATTTCCATTATTGGCATGAAAAATTTATCGGGTAGCATTAATGCAGGAACTTCATCCGGATCAAATAAAACAACAACAGTTAATATTTTAGATTGCTACTTAAGTAATGGAGGTATCTATCTCAATACAGTTGACTTTAACACTACCATAGCCGGTTGTACAATGCTTGGCGGAAGAGTTTATATAAGTTCAGGAAGTATTATTGGCAACAACCTTAACAATGGCGGGAGTTCAGCTTCTGAAGTTGTGAATGTTACAAATAGTTCCAGTTTTCAGAACGATACAGTATATATTGTTGGTAATACAATAAAGGGAAATGTAAACGGTATAACTTCTTTGTATTGGAATTCAAGTGCTTCTGTTGCTTACATTAAAAATAATTTTATTATACATCAGTATGCTGGAATTTATATGCTAACCTTCGCTAATACTGCTATTTCAAATCTTATTTATAACAACACTATTTATGGAGAAGTATATAGTTTTTCAAACTATGGCGTTTTTATATCAACAGTTCCTACTAATGCTATCGTTGAGATTATGAATAATGTAATTGATGCATTCAATAGTGGAACTAAATTCGGTATTAACGTTAATAATTTAAATGGTCAGGCCAATGCTTATTACAATCATATTGATAATGGCTTTAATAATCCAATAACAGGAAATTTAACCTTTTCGGGAAATAATACAATTAATTCAACTGTCGGTATTAATTTGCTTACAGGCGTTTTAAATCCTGGTAATACGGCTATTGATGGAGGTAATCCGGCTAATCCTTTTTATGATTTGGATTTAACTGTTGGCGATGCAGGCGCTTACGGAGGTTCCTTTTCATTGGCCAATTATTTCCCATTACACAGCGGAGGAGCACGTATTTATTCTGTTGCTTTTCCATTTAATATTCGATCCGGAAATACTTTGAATGTGAAAGCTAGTGGATACGACAGGTAGTAATTTGTTTTAAGATATAAACTATGAAAACAAATTATAAACGCATTATTTTGCTGCTGCTTGTTTGTTGCTTTACGCAAAGCAATTATGCACAAAAAATAAGTGGAGCCGAGTATTTCTGGGATACAGATCCCGGCAAGGGTTTGGCTACTCCTATGGCTGCTTTTGATGGCAACTTTAACAGTATAATAGAGCAAGTGTTTGCTAACACTTCTGCGCTACCTGCTGTGGGTGTGCATACCTTAAATATGCGCATGCGCGATCAAGCAAATAAATGGAGCCCAACCTTTAGTACGGTTGTCGATATTAATCCGGCAAGCGTTACCAAACGTGCCATTAAAGTTACACTCGCTGAATGCTTTTGGGATACCGATCCGGGCCAAGGCAATGCAACTGCAATGATTGCTTTTAACGGAGCTTTTGATGAGGCTTTGGAAACTGCAGTGAAATCTGGTATTACATTACCTTCTGTTGGAATTCACTCCATGAATATTAGGGTGCGCGATGCTGAAAATCATTGGGGTCCTGTATTTACTAAGCTGGTTGATATTACCCCTAATTTGGTAACCACCCGCTTAATAAAAATAACTGCCGGAGAATGTTTTTGGGATACCGATCCGGGTCAAGGAAATGGTACTACTTTATTGGCTTACGATGGAGCCTTTGATGAAGCTATTGAATCCGTTACAAAGTCGGGAATAGCTTTACCTTCAGCTGGGGTGCACAAATTTAACCTTCGCGTGAAAGATGCTCAAAACAAATGGAGCAGTGTATTTAGTACCATCGTTGAAATAACACCAAATTTGTTAACAGTTAGACCAATAAAAGTAGTTGCTGCCGAATATTTTTTTGATACCGATCCAGGTCCTGGAAATGCAACTCCCATGCTTGCTTTGGATGGCAATTTTAATTCAGCTTTAGAAAGTATTAAAGGTGGAAATATTCCTTCTCCTGTACTTAGTGGAAAGCATATATTATACCTTAGAATGAAAGGTGCTTCCGGCGCATGGGGCAATAAATTTGGTATAGTAGTAAACATGGATATCGATATCGATAATTTTATTACCAATATAGCAGGAGCCACAGCTTTGTGTTTCAGCACTGTTTTTAATAACAATTACATATCTGTTGCGCATAGTGGTAATACCTACACCTGGACTATCACCGGTGGAACAATTACTTCGGGGCTAGGCACCAATTCAGTAAATGTGAATTGGTCGTTTACCGGTACTCATAAACTAAAACTGGTTGAGTGCAACGCAGCAGGTACAATTTGCTCAACTGATTCTATTTTAGTTTCTGTATCTCCTCCAACAAACCAAACTGTAAACCGTTTTATTTGTAATGGCGACAGCTTATTTTTACAAAATGCTTGGCGCAAAACAGCAGGAACTTATCTTGATTCGTTGCTGAGTATTGGCGGTTGCGATAGTATTGTGAATACCAATTTAGCATTCTATCCAAGTTATAATTTAACAGCAGCCACCGGCTTTTGCACAGGACAAAGCGTTATTGTTGGAGGTGTTACTATAAGTAGTCCAGGAGTGTATACACAACATTTTTCAACTGTACACGGATGCGACAGCACTGTAGTTACAACGGTTACCCAATATCCCGTTAGTATTGTAAATACAAATGTAAATATTTGCCAGGGCGATAGTATATACTTACAAGGTGCCTATCAACACAATCCGGGAACCTTTACCGATGTGTTGATATCTTCGCATGGTTGCGATAGCGTTGTAATTTCACAGTTATTTGTGAGGCAAGCAGTAAGCTCAACTGCTGCACAAAGTATTTGTGAAGGCGATAGCATTTTTATAGGTGGAGTTTACCAAAGCATTGCCGGAGTTTATACCGACCAGCTTACAACTATTTATGGATGTGATAGTACGGTAACAGTCACCTTATCGCTTTTGCCATCCTATGTTGACACTGCAAATGCGGTTATATTTCAGGGCGATAGTATTTATTTAGGTGGAGCCTATCAACACGTGAGTGGATATTATTCCGATACTTTACAAACAAGCAATGGTTGCGACAGTATACTTGTAACTAGCCTTTCGGTGCTAATTGGAATAGGCGATGTGAAGGAGGTTTCCAATACACCGCAGGTTTATCCGAATCCTTTTGAACAAAATTTCAAAATAAAAACAAACGGAAAACTACCTTACACAGTATTCGTTTCGGATATTACCGGGCGTGTAATTTACCGTAAGGAAGCAATTAACCAAGCTGTATTTGAAATTGATACACAAGAATGGATTCCATCGGTATACGTCGTGCACATTAGCACTACACAACAGCATTGGATGAACAAATTGGTAAAAATTCACTAAAGAATCTATTTGAAAAAGCAAAAAGCGCTTCGGTTTTTCGAAGCGCTTTTTTTATAAAGTGATTTTAAATTTCCAATTCAACAATTTAAAAATTCATGAAACGAATTTAAATAGCGAATTAATCTAACTCTTTTCTTTTTGCATTCTAAGTTTACGGTATATTTTTACAGCAAGCATTAACAATATTCCCAGTAAAATCAGCCCAATAATTCCATACACCCAATTAAGAGTACTTTTCAACACAACAATAAACACAATTGCAACTAAAAATAAGGTAGAAACTTCATTCCACATGCGTAATTTAAATGCAGAGTATTTAACAACATCGTTTTTTTGTTGACTAAGTATTAGTCCACATTGCAAATGATACAAGGTGAGCCCAAATACAAATGCAATTTTTAAAACCAACCAAGCGGGGTACACAAATCCATACATGTCTATCGCCATCCATAAGCCAAATACCCAGGTTCCAATTAGCGAGGGCCAGGTAATAATGTACCAGAGCTTTCGCTGCATAATTTTAAATTGCTTTTGCAAAATTACTTTCTCTTGCTCAGGTTTAGTCTCGGCTTCAGCAAAATACACAAAGAGCCGTACGATGTAAAAAAGGCCGGCAAACCAGCAAATAACAAATATGATGTGCAATGCTTTTATATATTCGAGTTCCATACAAGTAATTTTTGCAAAGCTAATTAAATATGACTTTTACTAGCAGTTGCTTTATTAAGTTTTAGTTTACCTTTGCGCAAAAAATTAAAAAAAGATGGCAAAAACTAGAACTGCAAAAGAAACCTTGGCCGTAATGTCGGAAATTGTATTACCCAACGATACCAATACACTGGGTAATTTAATGGGAGGTAGGCTTTTGCATTTAATGGATATATGCAGCGCAATTTCTGCACATCGTCATTGCCGACGAGTAGTTGTAACCGCCTCGGTAAATAATGTTTCGTTTAACCAACCTATAAAGTTAGGTGATATAGTTACTATTGAATCCAAAGTATCACGAGCATTTTCAACTTCCATGGAGGTTTTTATTGAAGTATCAGTTGAAAACCATGTAACCGGAGAAAAAGTTAAATGCAATGAAGCCATTTATACTTTTGTGGCAGTTGATCAATTAGGAAATCCGATTACTGTGCCTGAATTAATTCCTGAAACAGAAACAGAAAAAATGCGCTATGACGCTGCTTTAAGACGTAAGCAATTGAGTTTAATTTTAGCTGGCCGCATGAAACCTAACGATGCTACCGAATTAAAAGCATTGTTTAGTTGAGTTGATTTTTTTGACTTGCTTAAATTATTTCGCCCGTATTTTCTTATTCTAGAACCAACTTTTCATCAATAAGCTCCATGCAGTTAAAATGACCTTTGGGACATTTGGTAAAGCCAATTTTTGAACAAGGTCGGCACGACAAATTTTTAACTTCAACTATTTTTGCTTGTGTTGAACCTTTTGGCAAATAGGGATACATACCAAATTCGGGAACAGTACTTCCCCAAATCGATATTATTTCCTTTTTAAATGCGGCCGCAATGTGCATTAATCCTGTGTCGTGGGTAATTATCTTTTGTGCCTGTTTTACTAAAGATGCCGATTGTTGCAACGAATAATTTCCACAAGCAACATAAATAGTACTACCAATTTCCTTCTCAACATACTCAGCAACTTCCTTATCTTCCTTACCGCCGAGTAACACGATGGGTGCTGTAATTTTGCGGCAAATTGATACTATTTTTTCTTTTGGCAATCGTTTGGTAAAGTGTTTTGCACCAATAACAAAACCAATATATCCTTTTTGATGGCTAACAGGCAATGTACTCAAACTAACTTCATCCTTTGCTGGTATAAAAAAATCAAGACCTTGATTATCATTTACTATTCCTGTTTTTTTAGCAGCTTCTAAATAGCGATCAACTATGTGTTTGCTTCTTATTTTTCTCGATTTAAAAAACACCAAGAACCATTTCTTAAAATTTAGTTTTCGAACAGTTGAAAAAGGGCGGTTTAGTTTCATTTTTACTAAAACACTACGAATATTGTAATGAAGGTCTATAATGTAATCGTACTGTTCCTTTTTAAGTTCAGGTATTACCTCGTCAATACTTTTTTCAATGCTATATACTTTATCGATGTTGGGATTTAAGGCAACTATTGATTCAAAAGATTTTTTACATAAGTAATGCACTTCAACATTCTTTAATTGCTGTTTCAAACAGCGCGCAACCGGTGAGGTAAGCACAATGTCGCCGATAGAACTAAAACGAATAATCAGAATTTTTTTCATTTTCGAAGTGTATTATAAAGCACCAATTTTAACTATTCCCTAAAGCTTCCCATCAATCAATTAAACGCCGCGAGTTTTATTCCCAACTTTTAGTTGTAACAACAACACGGTCTTTATCTCAAACGCTACAACAAAAATATAAAATCCTACACATGAGTCTTTTTCTATTTTTGCAGAATGATTTTAGTTGATACGCATACACACTTATATGCCGAGGAATTTGATAACGACCGCGATCAAATGATTGCCAATGCTATAGATTCGGGTATACAAAAATTTTATCTTCCCAATATTGATACAAGTTCCATTGAACCGATGAAACAATTGGTGCAAAAGTATCCTGCGAATTGTTTTGCCATGATGGGACTGCATCCATGTTCAGTTAATGAAAAGGTGGAACAAGAATTGGCGACTATTGAAAGACTATTGTTCACTGAAAAGTATGTGGCAGTTGGTGAAATAGGAATTGATTTGTATTGGGATAAAACTTTTGTCGAGCAGCAAAAACAAGCATTTCGAACACAAATTAATTGGGCGATAGAGTTAAAATTGCCTATATCGATACATTGCAGAAACGCATTTGATGAGATTTATGAAATTATGTGTGAATTTTGTGAGCCCAATAAAGACAATGCTTTAAAAGGTATTTTTCATTGTTTTAGTGGAAATGCTGAGCAGGCTAAAAAAGTAATCGAATTAGGATTTTTTTTAGGAATAGGAGGAGTGCTAACATTTAAAAATTCAGGATTGGATAAGGTACTGAAAGAAATTGAACTCGAAAAAATTGTTTTAGAAACCGATTCACCTTACCTTGCACCTGTACCACATCGTGGCAAGCGAAACGAAAGTAGTTACATTCGAATAATCGCCGAAAAGGTGGCAGAAGTAAAAAATTGTTCGCTTCAGCATGTGGCAGAAATTACTACAAAAAATGCTCAATTAATTTTTGGAATATAAAGCAAATTATGGCAAACACTTCTTCAGTTTTACTTATTTACACCGGTGGTACCATTGGTATGAAGCAAGATGAGAAAAGCGGATCGCTGGTACCATTTAATTTTGCACACATTAAAAAGCAAGTGCCCGAACTCGAAAAATTTGACATTGATTTGTCGTCAATTTCATTTTCTCCTCCCATCGATTCAAGTAATATGGAGCCGGCAACCTGGGTAAAATTGGCAAAAATTATTCAAGAAAATTACGACAAATACGATGGCTTTGTAATATTGCACGGCTCTGATACCATGGCTTTTACAGCTTCGGCATTAAGTTTTATGCTCGAAAATTTAGCGAAGCCGGTTATATTAACAGGTTCGCAATTGCCCATAGGCGTGATTCGTACCGACGGCAAGGAAAATCTTATAACAGCTATTGAAATTGCAGCTGCTAAAGAAAAGGGTAAACCGGTTGTACCGGAAGTTGCCATTTATTTTGAATACGAATTATATCGTGGTAATCGTACGCATAAATTCAACTCTGAACATTTCGACGCCTTTCAATCGCCCAATTATCCTATACTTGCCGAAGCCGGTGTTAGTATAAAGTACAATTATGTGCGAATTCAAAAACCATCGTCCTTAAAAATGAAGGCAAGTTTTGATTTTGATACCAACATTGCTATTCTAAAAATTTTTCCGGGTATTTCTATGAATGTTGTAGATGCTATACTTTCCACAAAAGGGTTAAAAGCAGTTGTGCTTGAAACTTTTGGAAGTGGTAACGCCCCTAATTCCGAATGGTTTATTGATGCGCTAGACGCAGCTTCTAAAAGAGGTATTTTAATTTACAATGTTTCTCAATGCAATGCCGGCACTGTAAAACAAGGTGCTTACGAAACTAGTGAAGGCTTGGCCAAAATAGGAGTGGTGAGTGGCAAAGACATAACTACCGAAGCAGCTGTAGCCAAGCTAATGTATTTGCTGGGAAAGAAACTTACTCGCAAGCAAATTGAAAAGTACCTTACACAATCTTTGCGCGGCGAATTGACCGAATAATTGCAAAAGACTGCTATACCAATTAATTTTTTACATTTGCCTCCCCAAATTTTCACTAGGAGAGGTGTCAGAGTGGTCGAATGAGCAAGCCTGGAAAGTTTGTATACTCGCAAGGGTATCGAGGGTTCGAATCCCTCCCTCTCCGCAACCATCAAATCAATTTTCAACAATCCCTTGTAAATGTAATTTTTACAAGGGATTTTTGTTTTCAGGTATCTCTAAATATTCAATTATTCTCAATGCTTAGGTGTCTAACTCGGTGTCTTAAATTGAAATCTGAAATAGGTCTAGAAAAGAAAGGGTAGCAAATACCTGGAGAGTGGATAACTATAAAATCAATGGCGACGATTATACTTCTTTGGTGTCGGGCTATTCGGAAATATTCTCAAAAAGCGGAAACTATAGCTATTCATGGGGAATTTTAAATGGCTCGGGTAGCTGGAGTTTTCAAAACAAGGATGCTGAAATTAAACTTAGCGGCAACGATGATCAAGCGTCACGAACCTTGTATATACTTAAGTTGGAAGAAAAGTCGTTTTGGTATTATTACCTGGATGGAAATACTAGAAATGAACTTCACATGGTTGCTAACTAGCAATGATTTATGTGGAGTTGTAACAAGTCTTTCACTAATTGAATACGCCAAGTAAATTTTAAATCAAGCAATAAATAATTAATCTTAAAAATAAAAAAAATGGACACAGGAAAAGTAGTAGTAGGTGTATTAGCAGGCGTTGCCGCAGGTGCATTAATAGGAATTTTATTTGCGCCCGACAAAGGTTCGGAAACAAGAAGGAAAATTTCAAAAAAGGGTACTGAATCATTGGATGAAATTAAAAACAAATTTGATGATATGCTTTGTAGTATTTCAAACATGTTTGAGAAAACAAAAGACGAAGCCATGAAGATGGCTGAAAAGGCTAAAAACAAAACCGAAGAATTTAGCAAAGAGGTAAAAAATGCAATGTAATAGTTAACTACTAAACAAACTCCGTGAAACATATAAAATGAAAGACAAAACAAGGTGTATATAGAATCTACTGATAATGCAGTAGAATTAAATAAAACAAGTTTTGAAATACGTAAATTGAATAAAGCAGCACATTGAATGATTTGCTGTGATGCACAGTTTTGTGCTACTTTTATTTTTAATGTTCATTCCTAAACAAGTAATTCATCGCCATAGTGCCATGTAACTAGACTTGTTGAATCAATTACTTTTTTTTGGAACTGTAATTTAAAGGAATAGCGGGGTTTGTTTTTTTTAGATTTGGCAAATAAAATTAAAACACCAAGTGTGTTGCTTTTGCTTCAAACACTAATAAGCGTTGATAACGAGTATCCACATTAAACAAGAAAATTACGCTGTTATTTGAGTGGGAGTTTGGCTCATTCTGTTTAACCCTAAAACCAAAATAATTACAAGAACAAAACTAACTAGTACTACTTTGCGTTTATCGGAGCTTGCAGCCAATGTTTCATTGCTGCTCGAAATTTTCCTACATTGTTCAATGTAAGTAAGCAACACTGCAAAGGCATTGTTTTCAAAATGTCTTACTATGTTTATCCATATTAAAACGGGTAACTTTTAATGGTTTGAAATTAAAAGTTTTTTTACAGCAGATTCACAGCACCGTTACCACTAATTCAAAATAAAGTTATCGTTGAATTATCAATTTTTGTTTCTCAATCTTAAAATTAGATTTCACTGAAACAATATAAATACCGCTGCTTAAATCACTGAGATTAATATTCTTATTTTTTTTCAAATCAGTTTCTTGTTTAACCAAAACTCCATTTAAATTATAAATAGCTACTGTTAATTTTTCATTTTGTGAATAGTCACTATTTAGTTTTATAAAGTCTGTTGCAGGATTAGGACTAATTGTGAAGTCCAGTGCTCCAGCGTTCAAATAGCTTTCACCTATAATAAATTGACTAAAATAATTGTAAGAGCTATCACCATTTTGCACAGTAGCACCCAAACTATCATATTGTCTGTAAGCATCACTTTTTAATAATGAATTCGCATCAAAAGTGCTCGAGTTTTTGTATTGATTTAGCCAATTGTTTCCATCCCAACCCTGTGCTAACCTAATAAGTTGATTGTTATTTATATCGAAAGTAACATAGGTTTGATTTTGATTTACCCAAGCATTCCCATTCCAGGTTTGTAATAATTCATATGTTAAGTTATTATTTGTATCATAACCAAAGGATTGCTGAATCGAGTTCTCCCATGAAGTACCATTCCAAATTTGCTGTAATGATCCCGTATTATTATTGTTGATATTGTATGTAAAAGTAGTTTGTGAACCATTATTCCAAGCATTTGAGTTCCAATATTCATACAACAAACTACTCATGGTATTGTTGGCGTTATAGCTACACGTGTTTCTAGATATGTTTTCAAAGGTAGACACATTCCATGCTTGGTTCAATACACTAGTAAGATTGTTATTTAAATCATAAGTATAAATTGTTTGATTTATATTATCCCAAAAACTAACGTTCCAAGATTGGGCTAAAAAACCAGTTAAATTATTGTTCAAATCATAGGTCGAAATAAAACGTGAATCGTTTTCCCATGCGCTTCCATTCCACACTTGACCTATATTACTAGTTTCAAAATTGCTAGCATTGTAGGTGTGGGTATAATAGTTGGCATTAACCCATGCAGTTCCATTCCAGGATTGAAATAATTCACTTATATAATAATTAATTCCATTGTAAACAAATGTACCTTTTGTGTCATTTACCCAATTACTTCCATTCCAAATTTGATAAACGATACCTGTTGTGTTGTAATTTGCATCGTAGGTAAAGTTAATATACTTGCCGGCAGCATTAACTTCCCATCCATTGTTATTTGTATCCCAGTTCCAATCATAAATACTATCGTATAAAGGAATTAAGGTGCTTGCTTTAAGGGCGTTAGATTTTTTACTAGAAGTAGATTTTTTTATATTCAATGACTGCTCCTTAAATCTTTTGATTGATTGCAAGGCCAAATCGTTTTTGGAAAAGCCAATATTAGAATTAAAAATAAAAATTGTAAAAATTAAAATAGCAGTAAATTTATTTCTCATTTTGTTAGGTCAGTGTTTTTGCGCTGACTCCGCACTTTAGATAGATTTTGAAAATAATAATTTAAAAAATTTCTGATTTAAAAATAGACTAAGTTACCTGGTAAACTTGTATTTGTATTCTTTTTGTTGAACAGTAGTATTAATTTGCTTTATGATAAAGTTATTACGATTAGCCAAGTATTAAATTTGCTGCCGTTTGGCAAAGATATTCCTTTTAGCCAATAGGCTTTACCTTTTAACATTTTAGTATAGATTGATAGATTAACTGAAAAATACTATACATTTCTTATATATAAAATCTATCACTACTGAAATTCTAACATTAATGAGTACTACGGTCAATTTTATTTTTACGAATAAAGCCTTTAATTAAAACTAAGTTTCTTTCTAATGAAGTTAGAATTAGCACACATTAACTAACGAAAGTCTAAATTAGTATAAACCTGGTTTAATCGAGAATTATCGATGAATGTTTACCGGACTTTGCTTATCAACTTTGCTTGACTTCCATAACAAAAACGAAAAAAGAAATACTATTGCAAAACTAAACCACACAATTAGTTGAGTTTCTGATGTTGTTCCAATGCTTTCAACAGTGGTGTTAATTTTTCCTCTTTGCTCTAAATAAGTTAGCAAAACTGCAGTTGCATTGTTCACAAAGTGTCCCAAAATGGGAATCCAAATAGAACCAGTCCATACTAGCGAATAACCAAGTAGCGCCCCCAAAAGCATACGTGGTATAAAGCCATAAAATTGCAGGTGCATAGCACTAAATAAAATAGCCGAAATCCAAATTCCTAAATGCTTGTTTTTTGTCCATTCAGCAATTATTTTTTGAAGCACTCCTCTAAAAACCAATTCTTCTCCAATTGCCGGAATAATAGCAACTAAGACTAAGTTAAAAAGCAAAATTCCTAGGTTGGGCATTTGTAAAAATACCTTTGTAAGTGCTTCAGCTTCTGTTTCCATTTTTTTCATCCATACTTCTAAGCCATGCAAAGAAGAAGGTAAATTTAATTGAGCATTCATTTCTCCCATCCAATTTATTGCAGGCATTGCAGCCACTAGCATAATAGTTATATACGCCAGCTGAAGTGGAAAAATAGTGAGGTTTATTTGTAGGTAACCTTTTATTTGTTTAGTATACAAATATGAAAACAACAAGGGCGGAACCACAAATAATCCAATTGATTGCATCAGTTGAATAAATTTAAGCAAGGCAATGGAAGCCGGTGTAGTATGGTTCGAGAATAAATCTTGATCGTGCAAAGCATCAATGCCAAATAAGGGTTGAGCAAGTAAAAATGGAATAAATGAAAAAATAGAAACCGACAACAAAGCAATTCCCAAAAAAATGAGCAGCTGTGAAAGTGGATGGCGATTGCCCAATAGGAGTGATGTATCCATAAAAATAAAAACGTAAATTTGCAGCCCAAAATTAAGATTAATTCCTTGATACGTATCGGTAACATACAACTCGGCGATTTTCCGCTATTGCTTGCCCCCATGGAAGATGTAAGCGATCCGCCTTTTCGTGCGGTTTGCAAAGATCATGGTGCAGACCTTATGTATACCGAGTTTATATCAAGTGAAGGCTTAATTAGAGAGGCGGCAAAAAGTGTTAAAAAACTAGATGTTTTTGATTACGAAAGACCAATAGGAATACAAATTTTTGGAAGCGATATTGATTCAATGCGCGAGTCTGCTATTATAAGTACCCAGGCAGGACCTGATTTAATTGATATTAATTATGGCTGCCCGGTTAAAAATGTAGCCTGCAAAGGTGCTGGAGCAGCCTTGTTGCGCGATATTCCCAAAATGGTTGCAATGACATCTGAAATTGTAAAAGCCACTCATTTGCCCGTAACTGTTAAAACGCGTTTAGGTTGGGACGAGTCAACCAAAAATGTTGGAGAAGTAGCTGAACGCTTACAAGATATCGGAATTAAAGCACTTTCGGTACATGGCCGTACACGTGTGCAAATGTATAAAGGTGATGCCGATTGGACCTTGATTCGGGAAATTAAAAATAACCCAAGAATTACGATTCCAATTTTTGGAAATGGCGATGTGGATAGCCCTGAAAAGGCAAAAAAAATGCGTGATACTTACGGAGTAGACGGTATTATGATTGGTCGCGCATCCATTGGATATCCATGGATATTTAATGAAATTAAACACTATTTTGCAACCGGTAATCAGCTTCAAAAGCCAGGTATCGCTGAACGTGTAGCAGTTTGTAAAAAACACCTCGATTTTAGCCTCCAATGGAAAGGCCCTGTGTTAGGTATTGTTGAAATGCGCCGACATTATACCAATTATTTTAAGGGACTTGACCATTTTAAGGAATTTAGGATGAAACTCGTTACCTCAAACGATATTTCTGAAATATACACTACCTTGGATCAAATTATTTTGCACTACACCTCTTCTGATGTAGCAGCTTAAGCTGTTAACTTTAAAGTAAATTAGTTTGATTCTTTAGTTTTTAAATTCTTGAATTTACAGCATTGTGTGTAGCGTTTTAAAAGTATGTTGAATAGTTCGCTTAAGCTAATTTTATGTAGCTAACTTTTGCAATAAACTGAATCATCTTTCATTTTTAAAAAGCTAGAGTTAATTCATTTGCTATTTTTATTTTTTTATAAACGACATGGCATACCAATCATATTACAAAGACAAAATAATCTTAATTACCGGAGGAGCAGGAGCAATAGGAAGGAATTTAGCTTTGGCTTTAAGCATTTTGCAAGCAAAAAAAGTAATCTTACTTGATAATTTATCTTCTGCATATTCCTGGAATATTCCTAATAAGCAGAACATACTATTTGTTAAAGGTGACATAAGAAATGAAGATGATTTAGTAAGAGTATTTCATCATAAACCAACACTTGTATTTCATTTAGCTGCATTTTTTGCAAATCAAAACTCTGTCGATTACCCTTTACAGTGCGATGAAGTAAATAGCAAAGGCATAATTAAACTTTTAGAATATTGTAACCTAGTCGGAAATATTGAACGCTTTATTTATGCTAACTCCGAAGGTGGAGCTTACGGTAGCGATTGTAAAATGCCTTTTAAAGAAGATGATATTTCATTAAAACTAGGTTCGCCATACTATGTTTCTAAAATGGCCGGCGAAGCTTATTGTAATTTCTATAATGCGTATTATGGATTACCTATAAGCATAGTACGTTTATTTAATTCATATGGACCAGGAGAAGTTCCGGGACAATACAGAAACGTAATACCAAATTTTATTTATTGGGCAATGAAAAAACAGGCATTGCCGTTAACCGGAAATAAAAATATTGCGCGCGATTTTGTTTATGTTGATGAAATAGTAAAGGGTTTGTTGAGTGCCGGTTTTTTTAAGGAAGCGATTGGAGTTCCAATAAATATTGCAACAGGAAAAGCTATAAGTATTTACGAACTAGCAGAATTAATTAATTCAAGAACTAATAATCCTGCAGGGATAAATGTAATCAAACAGCGAAAATGGGACAGTCGCGAAATAATCGTAGGAAACAATGATAGATGTAAAGAATTATTAAGATTTACACCTACTTCTCAAATAGAAATTGGTATAAAAAAAAATATAGAATGGTTCGAGAATAATTGGGATGTTATTCAAAAATCAGCAGAGTTCTTGCCTGGTATTAATCCTGCACTTGATGTTTGAAAAACCAAATGAGAAATATACTTCTATTACTCATCTTAATTGTGATAAGTTCCTATTCCTCGATAGAAAAATCAAGTAGAATAACCTGTGATGCAGAACAGGTGATTAATTCAAAATTTAAAGGAGTATCATCCTCAAACAGATTTACTTCTGTTTTGTTTGATGCTGCTTATCTAAAATCAAGCGAACATTCAAAATCAGGAAAGTATTCGGTTAAATTAACAAAGCAAAATCCCTATGGGTTTACCTATCAAATTAAAAAAGTAAAAGCTGGCGAACATTTTAGAGTTTCAACTTGGCGTTATAGTTCAAATACTTCAGGAATATTAGTTGTTAGTGCTTTAAACAGCAATGATTTGTTTGTTAGTCAAAATAATTCCAATGGAAACACAGTTGGACAATGGGAGGAGTTAAGCTTTGAATTCAATGTTCCTTCAACAGCAGACAATCAAGATATTAAGGTATTTGTGTACAATGTTGATACAGTAAATCCAATTTATTTCGACGATTTATGCATTGAATATAGAGTAGTAAATCCCTCACCTTCAAATGCTGCAGTAACCGAATTTATTGATAAACGCGATAATAAAAAGTATAAAATTGTAAAAATAGGCAAGGATTGGTGGATGGCTGAAAATTTAAATTATCACCTAGATGACTCATGCCGCTGCTACAACGACATTCATGAAAATTGTTCGAAATATGGTCGATTATATTCCTATAATGCAGCCATAAATGCTTGCCCTGATGGTTGGAGATTACCAAGCGACGCTGATTGGAAAAATTTAGAAAGAAGTATAGGAATGGACGAGAATGAAATTGAAAAATATGGCTGGAGAGGAAAAAGCGAAGCGCAAAAATTGTTGGAATTTGGTAGCAGTGGTTTTAATGGTTATTTAACAGGCACCTATGATAGGAAGTTTTATTATCAATTTGTCTCCTCTTATTATTGGACTTCTACTCAAATAGATGATTCGAGCGCTTGGTGTCGAGAAATTTCAAAACCCTTGTCAATAGGAAGATTTAAGGATAATAAGCGCATGCTTTTTTCTGTACGATGCATCCTGAACCAAGAATAAATAACTAATTATTGTTTAGGTAAGCCACTATTTTTTTTGCAGAATTTCCTTCACCATATGGATTATGTGTGAAAATAGGAGGAGCATTTAACACCTCATTAAATTTTCGTATTAAATCCTCATTTACGTTTTGTGTTAAAAAAGAGTAACCTAAGGCTATCGATTCTTTTCTTTCAGTCGCATCTCGAATGACTAGTACCGGTACTGAAAAACTACAAGCTTCTTCTTGTATTCCACCTGAATCAGTGATAATTAATTTAGAAGTGGTATAATGCCTGTACATCTCTGAAAGTGAGAGTGGGGCTGAGATTAGAATAGTAGGATAATTTTCAAATACACCAGACACTAATTCATTTTTTACAAAGGGCGTTTTATGTGTAATCCAAATAAATTTCAAGTTTGGATATGTTTGAGCCAAAATCTTAACGGTATTCACCAAATCATGAAATTTCCAATTTTGATTTTCTCTTCTATGACAAGTAATGAGAATTTTATCTCTTACAGCATTTGGTTTAAAATTATTCGTAAGCTGCATGAATTCAACCATATCAACAATTGTATTTCCCGTAAGCTGTATATTCTCTTTTTTTACACCTTCCTTCAACAAATTGGAAACTGCAGTTTCAGTAGGTGCAAAGTGTATACTGCTCGATAAAGTGATTATATGCCTAAAATACTCTTCAGGAAATGGGCTTTCGAAACAATTCGTTCGCAATCCTGCTTCCACATGTGCAAATGGAATAGAATTTAAAAAGGCACAAAAAGCAGCACAAGCACAACTAGTGGTATCGCCTTGTGCCAGTATTAATTTTAGGGTATACTTTTTTTGCAGCGCATACACAATTTCCTGCAGCTGATTCAAGATGGAAGAAAAAGAAAATCCTAGTGAATTTTGCTCGTTTACGAAGGGTATACTTATATCCGGAACAAATGAAAATTCTTCAAATAAATTTTCTGTTAATTCATGATGTTGTCCAGTGAAAACAGTAAGGTAATCTTTTTCTAATTCCTGTTTTTTAATCTCAAGAATAATTGGAATTAATTTTATAAACTCAGGTCGGGTGCCAAAAACAATAAGTTTTTTATTCATTCAACGAAAGTATTTGAGTATAAAATTGAATCATTTTTTTTGAAGTACTATCACTGTGATAATACTCATAACTCAATGCTCTCGCATTTTTAGCAATCGACATACATAATTCTGGAGAATTTACACACCGAACAATCTGAGAAGCAAATTCTTCTGGTGTATCTGCAATGATTATATTTTTACCATTTTCATAGGCAATTCCTTGTGCCCCGATGGTTGTAGAAATAATTACTTTTCCAAGTGCTAATCCTTCAATAATTTTTGCTCGAATACCGCTTCCCGACCAAAGTGGAACAATAAGTATAAGTTTATCTTCTTGAAATTGCAAAGGTTGTGTGATTTCGCCCAGTATTTCAAGATGAGTTGAACGGTAAGCATAATTCGCCAAAGGCATATTTCTTCCTGAGAGGGAAATTTTAATTGTAGGTTGCTTTTCTTTGAGTATTGGCAATACCTTATTCAAAAACCACGAAACGGCTTCATCGTTGGGTAACCAATCCATCGCCCCTAAGTGATAAACTATTGGAGGCACTGTAAATTGTTTTTCGAAATCATACTGCTTTAGCTTTTCATAATCGTAACCCATTGGAATAATTTGAATTGGACAAGTTCCTTCAAAAGATTCAAAATATTCAGCATCTTCTTTTGTTAATGCTAGTATTCCATCGAGATACTTTTTGACTTGCTGTTCGTATTTTTTAAGTCGTGTATTAGCGATGTTTAATAAGTACTTTTTAATAGGATGTTTAAGGTTTAGTAAGTAACGTTCCCAAATTATGTATTCAATATTTTGAGGTCGCAAAACTATTTTAGCCTTAGAATGCATGCGCAAAATTGGAATGTACTTACATAAATACAAATGTTCCAATTGTATGATGTCAAAACTTTGCGATTTAAGTACCTCTTGTAATTTAGAAGAAAAGTCAGCTGAAATAAAGCGCTCAATTAAATAGGATTCTTTTCGAAATAAATTAAGTAAAAAAGAAAATGGTTTTATACGTGTATCCACCTTCACAGCTTCAAAGCTACTGGCTTCTTTATACTCCTTCGAAAGAGAATCAATTTCAATATAATTGCGGGTTGGGTTAATTGCAATCACTTTTAACTGAACATTATTTGCCAAAAGTCCAAGTGTTGTGAAATGCATTACTTGCGCTCCTCCGTCACTAGGAGGAACTGGCATTTTATGACAAAGTTGAAGAACTTTCAAATCCTTTGTCTTTTAAAATTAATTCCGAAAGTTGTATTGCAGCGGTTAAGCTTCCTTTAGAATTCAAATGCACTCCATCAAAAAAATCTGTCTCTTCAAATATAAATTCAAAACAACGCAAATTGTGAAGCGTTCCTAAAGATTGAATGCAAGCGTTAAATTCATCAATTTGAGCATTCATGGCAAAATTATAGGGATAAAAAACCTGCTTGGTAAACTTTGGGATTTTTAATAAAATTATATTGTTATTAACAGCCAGAAGTCTCAACTTGACTATCAATTGTGAATAAGCAATTTTAAATTCCTCTTTACTAATCTTCGCTTTTATATCATTTGTCCCAATCATTACTGTGATCAAACTGGGATAACTTTGCTTGTAATTCGTAAGTTCGGTATTTATGGAACGCAGCAAATCCATTGTTGTAAATCCGTTTGTAGCATGATTAATTACATGCCAGTTTTTAGCTAGTTTTTGTTCCAATAAATTCCCGCAAATCTCCGGATAAGCTAAATAGCTCCTTGCTCCAAACGTAATACTATCACCAAATGCCAATAATGTTTCCCAATTCATATTTGTTTGTTTGACACAGTTACAAATCTATCAAATTAATTTTAGCAAAAATTAGAAGTTTCAGCAAAGACCTGAGTTTAGATAAAAAATAAGCAAATACATTCATAGCTAATAAATTAAATTAGAATACTGTATTTTTTTTCAAAAATAAAATAGCTGTTGAAAAGTTTTCTTGAAAAAAATTCAGGCAATTCCCTTACTTTTACCCTACTTAATATTTAATACACTATCGCATGAACGCATTTATGAACGAAGAACTGCCAATGGTTGCAGTGAAAAGAAAAAATATACAATCGGTAATGGATTACTGCTTAGAAAATGAAGTTGAATTTACAGTAAAACCAAAAACCGTTGG
>Ga0268298_10002633_pt1 | contig 19449 bp, 15 predicted proteins | sample WWTPWeurt_MetaG_FD_194462 | JGI IMG/M metagenome (GOLD analysis project Ga0268298, IMG submission 194462) | Activated sludge microbial communities from WWTP in Nijmegen, Gelderland, Netherland - WWTP Weurt | ecosystem: Engineered > WWTP > Aerobic digester > Activated sludge | place...
CCTTTTATTATTGGTGACGCTTCCATCAATGGCACCGCTAGCGGTATCAATGCCAATGGTTCCAATCAGGGCGGCAAGGTTGTTGTTGCCGCCAACGGCGTCACCGTCAACGCCGGTCGTACCGTCAGTGCGGTGGGAGGCACGGGGGCCGGTGGGGTGGTTACATTTACCGCCAATAATCCTGCTAACGGCAATACTGTTTTCAATATAGGCGGTACGGTTTCGGCCACGGGCGGCACCCCTGCTACTGGTGTGGTGGCAGTAGGCGCCCCTGCCGGTTGGGCTTTTACCCTCAATCTCCCGGGTGTCATCAATGCCGGTCAGCAGTTGACCCTTGGTAATTTCAATGCTCTAAGCGGTTTACCGACCGGGCTTCCTTCCGGCTTGATCACGCTTAATCCTCAACCGGCGGCAGTTTTACCCTCGCCGCCCTACAACACGCCCTTCATTTCCTACAATGGCGCTCTGACGCCCCCTCTGATTCCAGGCGGCTCCGGCCCCGGCACTCCAGGTTCGTCCGGGTCTGGTAGTGGTATTGACGATGTATTGCTGCGTTCGAACAATAATTTAAATGATGACGCCGGCCTGCGCATCTCCACAGATTTGACGCAAGTCTTCCCTGAGGATTCTCTCGATCAGGAGATTCAGACGGTGATGAATGTGCTCGCTCGCCGCAAAGAGTCGCAGGACTTAAACACCATTGGCGGCAGCGTCACCCACAAGAGCGACTTTACGCCGGCTGAAATAGCGCGACTGAATTCAGAGGGCATTGTTACTTCCGGCGAAACTGCCGGAAGTAACTTCGGGCTTGTGGAAGGCAACCTGGTTTTTGCTCCTGAGCATGACATTACTGTGCACTTCAACGAGGGTAAATTATTCATACCTGCTGATTCGGTTGTCTTTGTTATGAAAACCAAAGATTCAGTCGGCATTTACGACCTGCACCAGCGTGGTCAGGGGGGCGTCAGCGTCGTTGCCAGCAAGAAATTGATACAGCTTGATCCAGGTCGTCTGCTTGTTTTGACCAGTCAGCCCGGTCGCGACTTCGACCGTGTGGGCGGGCAGTTTCGCATGGTTGGTTATCGCAATGCGCGGCAGCAAGACTTGAGCGATGATTTGCGTGCCTTTGCCATGGACTTTTCGTTGCCCTCGGCTCTTACCAATGTTCTGCCTCTCAAGCAGATGCTCGATTCAAGCAACAGGCTCGATCAGATTGCAATTCAAAGAGTACTTAAAGACGGCGCCTTGCTAGGCGAACTCACCGGTGCCGCCGGTCCCTACAAGAGCAGTGCTCCTGCAAGCAATTGAAGCCGGGCTCTTAGTTGCCCGGCTTCACCGCGTTTCCTAGATCAGTTTTCTTGGTGTTGGGACCCTGCTTTAGTACGCACCGGCACCAGCTTCTGCTACGGCGTGGTCTTGCTCGCCACTACCGCCGCTGACGCCGACTGCTCCTACAACCTTACCGTCTTTGAAGAGGGGCACGCCGCCGGCGAAGATCATGATCTTGCCGTCATTGGAGGCATTGATGCCGAAGAATTGACCACCCGATTGACTGTGCGAGGCCAGATCTTTGGTGGCTATGTCGAAAGCTCTGGAGGTATAAGCTTTCTTGATGGAAATGTCGATACTGCCGAGCCAGGCGCCGTCCATGCGCACGTGGGCAACCAGATTGCCGCCACCGTCGGCGACGGCAATGTTCATAGGCTGTCCAATTTCGGCGGCTTTCTTTTCGGCGGCTGCAATTATTCTTCTTGCGTCGGCTAGCGTTACCATGGGTTCTCCTTTAGTTCTTACCAGGCTGTCTACATAACATCTTTCTTGAGCAATTCTATGGCATCTTTGGATTCCTTGAGACCCTGTCCCGTGACGCTGCGGTAGTGTTTTATTGCCTCTAGCAAGCGTCCTCGGCGAATTAGCATGGTGATTTCGTCCAGATCCTGAGCGGGCAAAGCGGCGGCGATTTGCACTGCCGCTCCCGTAGTAATTTGGGTTCGCACGGGCCGGGAACTCTCTGCTTCTAGTCTGGAGAACTGCTTACTCCCGCTTGAGCCCACCTTCCTACCAATGACGAAGCCAAGAGCAAGGCAGCCGAGAGCGAGGATGATAATGCCGATGTCCATGAATCTATCCGTAAATAGTAATGAGGCGCAGCGAATGGCGCCTCTATCTAATCGCGACTAGATTATAGCAAGCCCGCTGGACCGAAAGTTTCCTGCTGTTTAGTGTCAATTGCCTAGATTGCCGTTGATGAAACGAGCGCGTAGTTTATCCAATTCCTGAACTCTTTGATATTCACTGTCTGAATCTTGGGTGTTGACAATCTTTAGATTCGGACGGCGCGAGTTGATCTTCGCCCACAAGCCGGCATTTTTTGAATAGTCCAGGTGCAGGACTTTCAAGGACGGCAAATTTACAATGATTGAATCGGCGTCTGTGGGTAATTTGGAGGCTCCGAAGGAGAGGTCCTCCAGCTTGTGAAGACCGGACAGTAAATTCAACTCATCTCTTTTGAAGGCGCTGCTTGGTCTGGAAATTCTCAAAATATTCAGAGATTTGAGCGAGCCAATTTCTAACAGGTCTTGCCTGCTAAGGTCGCAGTCCAAAAGGCTTAGTTCAGTTAGCCGCTGATAGGAAGCTAAAAGTTTGAGCGGTACCTGGAAGTTCTTTCCATGGTTGAAGCGAAAGGTATGGAGTGACTCCAATAAGCCGGGGACGCCGAGGTTTTTGCCGTCGACATTTGCCTCATTGAGGGTTAAGACCTTAAGTCCACGGTATTTTGCTAAAGCTTTACAGGCTGGCGTGTCTTCTCCCTGGTATTTCATTATGCTGAGCCCCGAAATTCCCGGTACGAAATGACCACTGTCAATTACAGGCGCCTGGGTGCCGGGCGCCCAGAAAAATAGTCCGTAAAGGTCGCCGCTGCGAAAACGCTTCAAATATTGAATGTTTGTAGCCGTAAAGGCAGTCGGCTGGAAGTATCTTTTAGTGTTCCAGTCCAGGACCACCTTGCCTTTCGCTGGTGACCATTGGTACGGAGTCCCTTCATTCATTCTGTGAGCGGTTATAGTGCCGATGCTGACGTCGGCTGGGAAATTGAATTCTATTTTCTCGACGCCGTCTTGCTTGAATCTGCGGCTGTACATGGCTCTGTCGCTACTTGAGGCCAATTTGCCTTCCGGTGTTGCCAGGTCTACCCCTGGAATTACCTCGAGCATGGCCACCGATTTGGATAGGTCAGGCGCCGTTGAAGCGGTCTCCTTGTTTCCTGTCGCATCTGGCTTTGCGTCGACATTAACCTTCTGGATTGTCTTGCTAGAATTGTTTGGCTGAGTGTCCTTGGGTTTAAGCAGTAAGTAGGCGCCGGTGGCTCCGGCCAGAAGCACCACTGCCATAGCGGCAATACCGAGCTTCAAGCCCAGACCGAAGGAGTTGGGCGGAATAGTGTATTGTCCGGAGTCTTCCTGCGGAGGAAGTTTTGGCTGAGTTTGCCTGGCTGTAGTTTTGCCGGTTGCCGAAGGCGACGAAGTAGTACGCCCGGCTGTGGCGGAATTGGAAGTGGTGCCGCCGGTGGTATCGTAATTCTGGCGCTGGCTGGTGGCCATGTATGGCAGAACAGAGAGATCCTTACCTTGTAGAGCCAGTTCCAGGTCGTGTTTGACGGCTTCCATTGACTGGTAGCGTTCCATGGGTTCTTTGGCCAGCATTTTGGCCACAATGAATTCCACGCTCTCTGGAAAAGTTTGTCCCCCCGAGGCTTTTGCCAGGGTGGGTGGTGCTGCGGTTTGATGCAGGAGCATGGTTTCGGTGGAACTCTTACCGCGAAAGGGCGGTGTGGAGACGAGAGCCTCAAACAAGGTGCAACCCAGGGAGTAAATATCCGACCGGCCGTCAACCCTCTGACCCATGGACTGTTCTGGGCTCATGTAATAGGGCGTGCCGAAGACTTCCCCCATTTTAGTCAATTGCTGATTCTGGGGATCTTTGGTTTCGGCCAACTTGGCGATACCAAAGTCTACGATTTTCACAAGAGCCCCGGAGGCTTCCGGCTCAGTGAGCACAACTATGTTGTGCGGCTTAATGTCTCGGTGTACGATTCCCTTCTTGTGCGCATAACCAAGCCCTTCGCAGACTTGAATGAAAAGCGGTAAGGCTTCTGCCACAGAAAGTTGTTCTACCCGGTTCAGTCTGTCAAAGAGCGATTCTCCGCTTAAGAGATCCATCACGTAGAAAGGCAGTCGACCTGCATGTACGCCCAGATTGTAGATCACTACAACATTGGGATGATTCATGCGGGCGATGGCCTGGGCTTCGATTTGAAAGCGCCGCCAGGAGTTTTCCGTGATCTGGTTTGTGTTTAAGACTTTGAGGGCGTACTCCTTGGGCATCATCTCGTGCTTGGCCCGGTAGACTTCACCCATGGCCCCTTCGCCGATGAATGAGAGAATACGGTAGGACTCTCCTATCAGATCGCCTTCTTTGAAGCCGTGTTTGCTGGTTTTCTTCTGGGGAGTGTCGGTGGAGCCGGTGGACATAGGGCCTCAGTCGATGTTCTATTCAGGTTCGGAACTGGAGACGCTGTTTCCTTTATGGCTTGAGGGCGCCTTCTGCTCTAAATTATTCCCACTCCACGGAGCTTATAGCGTTTTCCATGGACTCCAGCTTGCCGCGCTTGCGGGCTTTCATTTTGAGATCATCAAGTTCCTTGCAAAGATCAGCTATTTCCTGGCGGCAGGCTTTCAAGCTCTCAAAAGTTTCAGACGACTTCTCCGGAGCAAAGGCACCTGTATCTTTGAGAAATTCCGGATCGGCCACAGGTGCTTCGTTCGGATTAAGTCGACGTTTGGGCATAGTAAGCTTTTTACCGGCCAGGAATTCTTTGGAATTTAGCACCTGGCCTCTGAGCATCCGTCTCAGGTAAATCCAACGCTGCCCTTCACCCAGCATGCTTTGTTTGCCCAGCGGTGACTTTATGTACTCTTGAAACTGTCCAAGAGTCCACTCTCGAATGGTTTCCGGTGCTCTGTGGCTGGAGTCGAATTCACGCTCTTCCCCCGACATGCCCATGGGTCTTGCCAGGAGCATTTCTTCTGTGGTCCATTCCTTTTGGGGACCGGTGACCGTATGGCTTACCGTCAGACCGTCTTCCGATACGACATCTTTGCCTACTACCACATCTCCGCCGCTGCTACCGGAACTTACGCCCGGTTCCCTTCCATCGCCTTGGCCGGGATAGTTCGGTTTGCTGCCCGGAGCACTGGCTCCCGGTGTTCCTCCATAGCCGGGCTCGCCGCCGCCGGCATAACCTGGTTCACTCACACCCGGTTGACCAGGGTAGTCTGCGCTGCCGGTGCTGGGTGGGGACGCTCCGGCGCTGCCGCCGGCAGTGATTCCGCCTGGATTATCGTCGCCTGAATCTGAGACCGGGCTGTCGCCGGATTGGTTGCCTCTGCCCTCTTCGCCCCGGTTTCCCGGCCAGCCCGCTGGAAACTGTTGCTTCTGGGCCTGCAGGGTACCGTCAATTTCCTTGCTGCCGCTGCTTGAACAAGCCAGCAGTTGCCCGGCGGAAACCATAGCCAGGGCCATAGTAAGAGCTTTTGAAAGGTGAATATTGCGGTGTTTCATGACTTTGCACCATCATTTAGTAAAAGGACGCTTCGGTTTCGATATTGTGCAGGCTCCATTCATGAAATACCATAGGGATCTCACTATAAAGCCGCTGTTTGGAAAGGCATAGCTTGCCGCATCATTTTAACCTTGCCCTGGTGCCCGAGGATGGGGATTTCGCTTCATCCTGTCTGGTTTTCGCCCACCGGCATTTCGCCGGAATCGCCGATGTTTACTTGCTTGGCGAGAACTGCCTGCCGCACGTGACGCTCTGCCAGTTTCTGGGCGACAGCGAGAAGCTTGACAGCCTTGGGGCTGAGTGCGAAAACTCTTTCCCTCGCTCACTGGAGCTGAAGCCTACCCATTTCTATATACGCCCCGGACGCGGTCGCCATACGGGGCATCTCTGGCTGGGCCTGGCCATTGAGCCATCGGCAGAGCTTTTAGACTGTCAGCGCCGGGCGGTAGCACTGCTTTCGGGGCTTGCCTTTGAAACTCAGACCCCGGCAAGCGAATATTTCCCGCACCTCAGTATGGCTCGCTGTGGCTCTGAGGCTGAGGTAGGTGCTCTGAGACTGGCCTGGGACAGCAAACTTTTTCAGAAGAGTTCTTTTAAGGTGGCGCTTGCTCTTTCAAACCCTGATGGGGTCATGCTCAAGACCTTGGGTTGCGCGTCTGATTGGAAGCATCTAAGGTAGTCTGCTTGCGACCGGGTAAGATGGCATCTGGAGGTTGCGGCTAAAAGTTGTGAAGGGCGTTCATTATTGAGTTGTGGCGGTTTTATCGGCTAGCTTAGAAAGCTCGATAATTCCCGGAATGTTAAAATCCTCAGAGTTTCTTATCGGAATGAGACGGTGCGGAAGGTGACGGAGCAGATGGCTAAGAACTCACTCCCTAATTTAATGCTTACCGCCATCCTCTCGGCGGGTTGCCTGGCTGTTCCCCCTTGCTTTGCGCAAATCGAACAAATTGAAGCCAGTGCAATGGAAGCGGAAGCGCTCGATGACAAAGAATCAGGGAGGGATGCCGCTTCACTTGAGACCCAGTTCAGCCTGGTAGAGGCCGGACCGGTAGTAGTGGAAGAAGCCGGCTCCACTTCTTCTAAAGCGAAGGCTACCTCCAAGACCGCCCCTAAGCCCTTGTCTGTGCCCAGTAGTGCCGCCAAACCGGCTGCTGCCGCCACTACTGCCGCTAGAGCCACGGGCAAAGTCGACTTCACCGGACTGGCCGACTACTATCACCACAGCCTCTACGGTAAGAAGACTGCTTCCGGCAAAATTCTGCACAAAGAGCACATGACGGCCGCACATCGCACCTTGCCCTTCGGCACCCGGGTGCGGGTGACGAATAAACGCAATGGTGCTTCCTGCGTTGTTGTGATCAACGACCGGGGTCCCTTTACTAAATCAAAAGTTATCGACCTATCTCATGCTGCGGCCAGTCATCTGGGTATACTCCAGGTAGGAACCGCGCAGGTAGCTTGTACCGTCGTCGAAAACGAAAGCAAAGAAGAATAACCTCTATGATCAAAAAAGGCGGTATGCAGCTTCGGAATGTGCCGGATATTCCGGTGCTGCATCAATTGCTTTCCAAGGCCGTGCAAAAGGGTGGCGAGAAGCAGTATGCTACCTGGCGCAATCCGGACAACTTGTTGCTTACTCTGGAAGTGGTCAGTACACTCAAGGAGCGCAAGCTGATCTGGTCGTTATCGGTAGAGAAGAGCGGCCGCAAAATAGAACTTTGTCAGTGCGCCGGGCATGACATTCTCATGGTTTACAACCAGGTAAATGCGGCTGCTCTTAATGCCACCGCCGCCGCTACACGTCCGGATGATAACACGCGTCTCAATCGCACAAAGGAAGCACGCTCGGCTGCTCTAGAGAAATTGCAACCTGGCGGCTCTGAACCAAATGTGGTGGCACCGCAGTCGCGCCCTGGCGGCGCGGCTCGTCAGCCGGAGGAGATGCGACCGCAACCGCAACCGGAAGTACGCCCTGTGCCGGCTGCAAATCAGCCCAGACAAACTCCCCCACCTCAACCTGCCCGTCCGGCCGCTGCTGCGCAAGAGCCGGCCCGCCCTGCTCAGCCGGAACCGGAGCCACCGCGCTCCTACTTCAAGGAGGTAGAACGTCAGCGCACTCAGCCTGAGATTGCCCCCGTGAAACCCAAGGCGCCGGAGTTCAAGAACGTATCTGCTCCCTCTGCCGGTCGACCAGCCCCGAGCGGGCCTGCGGGGCAGCCGCCTCAAACACCGCCAGCGCCTCAAGCCGCAGAACCTTACCAGCAAACACCGCAGCCAAAACCTAACGCGCCGCAAGCAGCGCCGGCACCACTGGCACCACTGGATTCTACCGGCGGTTTCGGGATTCCTGTTATAGGTAATCCACTTTCAGTTCAGGTTCCAGTTCAAGCTCCAGTTCAGGCTCAGCCGCCGTCGGCTCCGGTGCAACCGGCGCCCTCCCGACCGGCGGAAGCGCAGGACGTGCCTGAGTCGGGTAGCCTCAAGCAAATTTCTCTTGTGAAACTGCTGCGCCTTTATAAGGCTGCAAAAGTATCCGGACGACTACGCCTGGATACCCAGGATGCCGCCGCAGTCATCTATCTGCATGAGGGTGAAACGCTGCAGGCCCTGATGGGCGAGTTGAAAGGCGACGAGGCGCTCACCGAAATTCTACTCATGAGCGATGGTCAGTTTGTGCTCTCTCGCGGTATATCTACAGCCAATGCCGCCCGTAATATTGAAACGCCGCCGGAAGTGTTACTGGCCAATCACAAGCAAATGGCTTACCTGCTCAAGGAATTGCAAGACTATGGCATGCAGGCTAACTCTACTTTTGTGAGAAGCGACGCCAGTTTGACCAAGGAGGAGTTCTTGCGGATAGCCTCGCAAGAAGCGCCCATGGACCCGGAGATTATGTCCAAGCTTTACATAAAGCTTGATGGCAAGCAGACCCTGGCTGAACTGGCTAAAACTGCCGGTCTATCGCGTTTGCGTTTGATTGAAGCTCTTTATCATATGGTTTCCTTCGAGCTGGTAGATATTTACATGCCGCCTGCAGCACCCAGACAACTGGTGGTGACGCCGAAGAAAATCGATGGAGCCATGATTCAATCGGTGATGATGAGCTTGCGCCGGGAAGATACAGGGCTCTTTATTTACCCGGCCTTCCTCTATTTTCTGGAAGAAGAGTTCTTCAGAGTGTACCGGGCACGGGGCACAATGACGGTTATCGTTTTTGAAATGCGCGATGAGGTTAACACCGATGGTGGTGTCAAACGACGTGTCCTGCCCTCCGTTGCTATAGCCGATGCCGCCGGTCGAATTGCCGGTCGCAAGCGTCATACGGATGTGGTGGCCCATTACGAAGCCTATGATTATGCGGTGGTGCTGCCGGGCACCGGTAGTGCCGGTACAAAGGTATTCATCAAGAAGATCATCAAGGCGCTGACCGAAACTCCACTGGCCGGTATGGATGGGCGAAAGCTTGTCATAGCCTTTGGCACTGCCACCATTCCGGAAGATTTCACCAATCTAAATTCTATGCTGGGGGCTGCCGAACTTGCCCTGGAGCAGGCTCGCAATCAGGGTAAGGTCTTGGTGCAGTATAGAGACTTGTTGAGTTAGGTAGAGTCGGTTGTTTGTTCCATACCTTGGCGTTGCTCATGTTGAGACAGGGCATTTACTGAGATGGCGGGCTGACTCGGAGAAAGAGACATATCGTTAGGTTTTAGGAGTCTCGGATTCACATGAGGCGTGGATGTGCGTTTTAGCCTACGGCCCTTGGCTATAAGCCATGGCGATGGTGCGCCAGACTTACCAGTGCAAATGGGGGCGGGGGAGATACCTGAGATGGTGGGGCAAGTGCTTAACCGACTGAGGGGAATCAAGCTGCACAAATTCAGCATCACGTCGCTGAAACATATCCTCAGCATGTTCGCCGCAAGCTGAGCCGCCGGAAACCAGTAGCAAGTTGTTCTCTAGCATAAGAGCATTGTGCGGAATATCAGTGAGTACCTTTGGATACCAGCGAGGGGTATCCATTATTGCCACCGCTTCGATTGTGTCAGCATTGGGATCTAAGCGGTCAATTGAAAGAATTTGATCAGGGTATGAATTGCCTGGCAGAATCAAACATCTCCCGGATGAATCCAAACACAAAGTGCAGCTGGACATGCCACATTCTAATGTAGACTCAAGTAGCTTAGTGGTACCAGCTGCTGGATCGACAACCTCCAGAAGAACAGGATTGCCTGAACCTGGAAGGTCACTTCCGGTGATCAGAACCTTTCCATTTGGTAACAAAATTGAGCGGTTACCTGAATGGATTGCAGCAAGAGGAATGGTCTTAACGATTTGCTTGCAGGATACGTCAAACACCTGAGCAAGTTTTTCAGGGTGTCGAAATGGTTTGGATACTTTCTCACCGAAAAAATCGTGTCCGCCGCAAATTAAGAATTCGTTCTTGTTTAGCCGAGTTATAGACGACGACTCAAGCGACAGATACACACCATTATCGTCTTGCACGTACTTGTCACAAAATTCTAATACATCCGACCACCCAGAAGTGAGTCTGAGTCTGTCGAGCTCCGGCTCGTCGATAGTAAATGGTCCGATAAGTAAGGACGTCGGTGTACTTGAAACATTCAATAACTGAGACTGCCGACGCTTGTATGGCTTCTTGAAGACAATAAACTTCTCAACCTGCTGTCGTAGTACTCCAAGGTAGATTTGTTTAAACAATTCCCTCTTCTCAGCGGGAAAAAACAGAACCGTTCCATCGGTGGCGCGCAAAAAATTGCCGGTAGTATAGGAATCGTCCGAGTCCACCTTATGATGCCGATATAGCTCCCGGAGGTCGACAACACGGTTTCGAGGCAAAGGTCCCCATGAAAACTGCACCCCAAATATAGAGATTCGCTCTGGTCCGAATGATTCGTTGTGAGTGTCACCAGCGTACCGGAGTTCCTGTGAGTTGGTACCCGGCAAAGCAAAACATGACTGTGGCACTGGGGAATTGTAGATGAATAGAAGAAGGACAGTGAAAACAAAGTATCGAAGAATCAAGAAAGATTTCCCCTGGGCGGTGTTTTCGATGATAGCAGGGGCATCTGGAGAAAGTGGATGCAAGACACAGTTAGTTAAGTGTCTCTTTGGTGGCTAGATCACCATGATAGACCTCAAATGCTGACTGCTACGAGTATCTAATTCCATGCGACCCAAACCTTTGCTTCGGTGGATAATCTGGCCGGGCGCTTGGGTCTGCTTCTGGAGCACGGCTGAATTCCGAGGTGGGGGTTGAGTTGGATCAGGTTCCCTCTACCATTCTTTATAGGCTCATGGCCCTGCTTGGTCCAGCCTTGATCTTTGTGCTCTGGAGTTTGTGGTTCGCTTCATACAAGCTGATTTGCAGGAGCGTCCCGCTCCCCACTCATATGCAAATACCTTTACAAGATGTCGGTTATTGCGTATAATTGGGGATGCTATGTATGAAGTGGACCAATACCTGGATGACCAACTAAGCCGAGGCCGCTGCTACTTTTCCAAGAAAGAGGCATTGGAGGCGCACGGCTATACTCCGGAAGCATTCACCGCCGCGGCAACGAGATTGATAAAAAAGAACCGGTTGGCGATTCCGTATCGTGGATTTTATCTGGTGCTCAGACCAGAAGATCGTGTGGCTGGAGCACCAGAACCGGTGCGCTGGATTGACCCCTTGATGAAGTATCTCAAGCTGGATTATCGGGTTTCCCTGCTTCGCGCTGCGGCGTTTCACGGGGCATCGCACCAGGCTGCAATGGTGTTTCAGGTAGTTGTACCGAAACAATTGCGGGGTATTGATATCGGTCGTCACCGAATACAATTCGTCTACCAGACCACGGATGTGTTTCGTGAGACAAACCAAGCCGAATTCCTTCAGCAGATGAAAAGCGATACCGGCTTCGCTAGAGTAGCTGGTGTCGAGTTGATGCTGCTGGATAGCACACGGTACTTCCACAAAGCAGGTGGAATCAATGGTGTAGCGCAAATTGTCCACGATACAGGCAACAAAGCCGACCCGAGGAGATTGGCTAAATTAGCTGTTTTGTATGAGAATTCATCCGTTCGCCGCTTGGGTTATCTGTTAGATCGCTTTGATCATGGACGACAAGCCAAGGTTCTGGAGCCGTTTGCTAGAAAGGCAAAATCGATGAAGGCTCTCGATCCATCGGTTAAACCGATAATTGAAGGAATGCCAGAGTTCGCTGAAAGAGACAGCAAGTGGATGCTCCTAATAAATGAAGAAGTGGAGATAGATGTGTGATTCCAAATGCGTTTATACAAGAGTGGTCATCAAAAGCTCCATGGTCGGACTCACGACAAATAGAGCAGGACTTGATTATTTGGCGTGCTTGCTTCCGACATTCCTCGTGATTATTTTGGACAGATTCTCTATCCCCTTGTGAAAGCGCCCGGTGTAAAGGTGGGTCTGGCGGAGAGCGTTGAGGCAAGGGACTGAAGGAGTGTTGGTGGGGGCCTGTTCTTGTGATACTATAGAATGTCGTAGGAGCGAGAAAATGAAGAAGGCGCAGGACCGGTGGACCGGCTGCACCTCCTTCATTTTTTTGACGATGGGGCTCAGGCTGCGGGGGCCTGCGCTTGCGTCGGTCCGGCCAGGCGCTCGAGCATCTTGCGAAGTTCGTCGACGGCGGCCTTGAGACCTTCCGGTCCGCGGTCTGAGTCCACGAGCACTTCCGGTTCAATGCCGCTTGCCGTGGTCTGTCCGCAGTCGCCCAGCCACTCGCCGCCAGGGGCAAACCAGTGGATGCGGGTGATGCGGATACGCACGTCGCTGTCAGGCACCTCGTATTCGCCCTGACCGATGCCCTTGCCCGGTGTGCAGCCGCTGCCCACCATGAGCACCTTGCCCACTTCACCATACTGCACCAGAGAGCAAACGGTAAGCTCGTCGGCGCTGGCAGTGCGGCTGTTGATCAGAAGCACCAGCGGCTTGCCGGCAAGGATAGCCGGGCGACGCTTGTACATCTCGTTGTGCACGGCGAGCACGTTGCCTTCGCTGTCGCGCTCCGTCACTTCGGCGAAGAACTGGTCGCTATTGACGAAGTACTGCCACGTGCTCAGACCATCCCCGTTGCGGAATTTGAGGGTGGAAATGAGCGCGTTCTCCAGAAAGAGGCTGCAGCATTCCATGGCCTGGTGCATTCTGCCGCCGCCGTTCTGCCGCAGATCGAGGACGATGCCGCGACAGTCAGCCAGCTTTTGTGCGGCTTCTTCCACCCGGTCGGCGATGTCCTCTCGGTCGAAGCTGAGCACTCGCAGGTAGCCCAGGTTGTCACCTGTAACTACGGCGAGCACATCCTCGGGCTTGTCCTGGGCGGGCTTTTCGCTCTCGCTTCCGTCTGTGGGTGCTGCCGCTGTCAGGCTGAGCCGTGGCGGTACGACTCGCTCTGTGTAGGTGTCGTTGAGGGTGGCCAGAAGCCGGTCCACGCAAGCCAGAGCGCTCGCTTCATCAACGATTTCGTCGTCAAAGGCATGGGCCAGCTTGTCCCAGTCCTTGAGGCGACTGACGTCGAAGAAGGTGGCTTGCACCAACTGCCAGACGTCGAAGTAAAGCTTCTGCCACCGTGAGGTGGTGTTAGAAATAGAGTCGTTCATCTGGGCATCCAGTTGTAGTTGTGCCAGGAGTTGGCGGTGTTGGTTTGGGGTTTCGTCAGGCGAAAGACCAGTTGGAAAACCGCCCGGTCAGGAGCGCTCTTTCCAACTGGTTCTCGCCTGACCCGATTACTTCCGATTTGGGTCCTTCTACAGGTTTTCAGCATCAGTGCCCTTGTCCGTGCAGTTCCACAGTGACGTTGGGGATGGAAGGAAAGTCTTCGCTCCACACGTCGTTGTCTTTGCCGGTGAGGCAATTGCAGGCGTCCTGGGGCACGGTTATCAGGCAGGTGGGAAGTTTTTCCACCAGACCTTGCACTGTCTCCAGAACGCAGGCGTCGCTGTTCACTCCGCAGATGCGCAGGCTCAAGGGTGAGTAACCGAAGCGGCGGCAGGCTCTGAGAATTTCAGCCGAACCGTCGTTGCCGGACTTGGAGATGATCTGGGCGCGGTCGTAGCCCTTGAGCAAGAGCTTGATACTGTCGAAGGTTTCGCCCATTTCATGCGCGTCGAACTCCACCAGCAAAATCGGCAGATTGGCGGCGCGGTGACGCTCGACTTCTTGCTTGACGAACCATTGGGTGACGGCATCCAGAGCGGCGGGGTAGCCGGGCTGCATGTCGATGACAACGAGGACGGTGCCGGGGAAGAGCACGTCGTCGGGAGTTTGAGTCGGTGCGAAGACCGCGCTGAACTCCCGCTCAGCGTTTGTATGGGATGTGTTCATAGTAAAGGTCTCCTCTGGCGGCCTGACTCTTCTACACGGAGGTGCAGCTACTTGAGGCGCAAAAGGTTAGTGGAGGGTGGGTTGATGTGTTGGAGTTTTAGTTCTTACTCGTTTAAAGAATCTAGGTAGATAAATCGAACCTACACCTGGTTTAGATCTCAGAGCAATTACTTGAGGTAGCTGTCAGACCTGCCGCTGTTCCGGAAAAATTCAGGCAGTTGATGGGCCGGCCAGTGCGGCCGAACCTGCTGAGTGGCCTGGTGGCAGGGGCGCAACGGTATAAAAAAGCTAAAAATATGAGTAAACACTCATGCTAGCTGCGCTAGTCCAGCGAAATTTGCCGGATCTGGTAAGTCGCAGCTACTTGCCGCTCTCTTTGAGGGCCAGCATTGCTTGCAGGTCCAGTAAATGACGTTCCCAGGTGTCGGCTTTGCTTTTCTCTTTGATGAGCGGTATAGCCTTTTTGAAGACGGCTACTGCCTCCGGCAGCTTTTTCAGCTTCTCGAGGGCCACGGCTTTCCCGAGAGCAATATCGGCGTCTCGGGGATACCATTTTTGTCCCTGCTCGAAAATCTTGAGCGCCTCTGCAAGCTTTTCTTCTTTCAGGTAGATATTTCCTAGAGCCTGAAAGCTCTTAGCCAGCGCGTCTTCCTTTTCGATCTCGGTATGATACTCGGCTTTCGCCTCCTCGATGCGACCCAGGCTGTAGAGAATCTCTGCTTTGAAATTGCGGGCCTGGGGGTTGTTGCCGCCCTTCCCCTTGATGCTCTTGTCGAGATGGGCAAGAGCATCTTCTTTCTTTCCCTGCTTGTAGAGCACTACCGCTTTACCAAGATGGGCGTCGGCATTCAAATTCTTGCCCTCTCGCGCTAGAACCATGTCCAGGTGGCGCGAGGCCTCATCGAGCCCATTACTCTGGGCCAGTGCCAGCCCCAGAGCCGTATGCAGGGCATCCGACTTCGCCCCCTGGCGCTCGGCTTGCTCCAGGTATTTAATTGCCTCTGTAAGCTTGCCCTGGTTCTTGTAGAGATTGCCTAAAAGAATCAGCGTGTTCAGGTCTTTTGGCTTGAGCTGGTTCATAGCCAAGGCTTCATTGGTAGCCATGGCTACTTTGCCCTGTCTCATATAGCAGTTGCACAGCCCCTGGTGTGCTTCAAAGCGATCAGGGTCAATAGCCAGTGCCAATCTGTAGGCTTTTATGGCTTGAGTGGTATTGCCGTGAAAAAGATTGAAATTACCGAGGTCAATTTTCTCTGTGGCATGAAACTTAGATATGTTGCGAATCTTGCTTGTGCCAAGGGAGAAGACTTTCTTGGTTGCAGGGGTAGATTTACTGGTGGCACCGGCAGTATCGGCGCCGAGAGTACTTTTCTGCGGCTGGGCGAGCGCCGGGCTTGCACCGCTGATGGCCATCGGCGCCAGAAGGTAAAGAAAGGCAAGGCTTGCGGCAGTAAGGAAATTTGGAGAGTTTGGCATAAGTTACTGACAATTATGTCAGAAGAGGGTGGGGGCGGCAAAAGCGCAGAGGCATTTGTATCGTTAGGGGAAGCCAAGATAAGTCGGGCGGCCGCGGCTTGTTCGCCATTTGCTATTATCTGACGGTGAGTCGGACACGGAAGCGAGAGATAAATGAAAGACAGCCCTGAAATTGTAGGAATTTTCCTCTGCGAGCGCATCTTGCAGGATGTTTTCAGACCGGATTCAGTCACCCTGGTGAATGTGCACAATTCCATCGGATCACACGCCTTTCCCACTCTCGTGCCCGTGCTTTATGCCTTTGCTCAGTTGAGGGGCTTCAAGAAGGTATTCTCTTACAAGTTCAACATCATCGATCCTAAAGGTACGGTAATAGCCGCCTCTGCTCCAGGTAATGTAGAGCCTGGTGCCGATCCTACTTTCCTTTTGAAGGTAGTCAGTGCCTTTCCTGCCCTTGTCTTTGAGGGTGCCGGCAATTACTCAATCACACTGGAGATAGACGGCAGTGTCATGGGTGAGGTGCCGTTCAAGGTGGAACAGTTGGCTCAACCGGAGCCGGCCGCGGTCTAGTTTTTCTGTCGGCAACCGGTAACAAGACCGGTCTCAGTTAAATCTGAGAATCCTGACCTTGCCGCCCAGGTAGGGGTTGGTATGCACGGCTATTGAATAGGCTCCTGCGCCTTTAATGCCGACGCCTGCCCTAGTGCATCTGCCGTGGCGATTTAATCAAGTAGGAAGACTTCGCCGACTCGCTAGCAAGAAGAGGGCATGAGCAGTCACAGTTCGGTCACGAGTGAGTCACCTGTCGGTCAGGACTCACCAATAAGATGCCGTTATAGGTCAGACGCACTGGTGCAGCCCCTGGCAGAGACTCATTAAGTGTTGACCTTCAACAGTGATGGCGCTGTATTTTCTACTTGAGGTCAATATATGAACGAGAATCTCGATCACCAAGGCAACTCTCGCATCGCCGTGTCTCCGGAGTCTGTTGCCGCCAGCGGGAGAAATTACTACCAGGAGAATGGCGAGCCAGGCAACTTGCAGTCTACCGAGGCGTTTTCTTCTGCCCAGGCCGATGCCAATACCAGGTTTGCGGACGAGGTTTACTTCAGTCCCAGAACATACGGTGGTTACCCCAGACGGGGTAATTCATACGACCAAGGATTTTATCCAAACCATGCCCCTTCGTATGAAAGCGCTCCCAATAGGTATCATGGTTACCCGAATAATGCCCCTGCTTATGAAGGCTACCCCCATTCGGCGGGAAGCTCCGGGGGCGGGGCGGGCAGCCGTTCTCAGGAGAGCGGCATTGCACCAGTGCAGCAGGACGGCTACGAATATCAATCGGTTGTGCCGTCTTATTCCGCGGCAGGAACCGGCAATGCATCCTCGGGGCGCCAGAGTGACGCCGGTAGCCAATCATTTGCGCCGATGCCTCCCCAGTCCGGTAGTGCCAGTGGCTGGTCTGAATATAGCGGTGCTGTGATGCATTCCAGTGGGCCGGTGGAAGGCGCACCCACGGTTACACCCGGTTTTGAAATGCGTAGTTTGATTGCTCGCAATCCCGAGCGCATGGACCTGGCTACGGATATAGTCAATGATATTATCAGCGGTGGCACCGCCGCGGCTTATAAAGAGAAAATATCCGATCTGTCTGCCGGTGAGCGGCTTGATCTGGCCAGGGATTTGCATGCTACGGTTGCCGACTACAATCAGCAACTGGGACTTACTCCTGGTCTGGATAAAGCGGCTCTGGTGGTGGATGTGAGAGTCGGTCGGAACGATGAGTATGTGAACGATATCGATATTTTGCGCGGCTCCTCCTCTGCGGCCGAGCCTGAGCGTGTGATGGAACGGATAGACTTGTATGATCCTGGTTTTTGGACCGGTGTGAGGAGCGAAGGTCGGGAAGTTGATCAAAAGCAGGCCCTGGATGCCGTGACGGCTCCCTATGAAATGCTTGCCAGGGCTTCCTTGCAGGCAACTGAAGCAGTCAATAAGCGCAACCCTGGTGATACTGTGGCTTTGCGTGAGGCGAGGGAGAGGAGTCTGGAAGGGCATGATGACTATGCCGTCGAGAAAATGCTCAAGGACCAGTATTATTCAGTTTCAGACCTCGATGATCGCGCCGAGCAACTTGCCGAGAACTTGAAGTTGAACTTTGCCAATCCCTCTTCCCTACTACTTACAGAAAATACCAGACCGCTCTTTGCAGAATCTTCAATGACCGCCAGAAACGAGCTCAGACCGAGCCGGGAAGTAAAGGAATTAACGGACTCTTTCAGGACTATTTCAAAATGGTGAGAAGTCTCATTAAAAGCGTCTGCCTGCAATTGAATTCGCTGATATTGATATCTCCAGCCTTCTTTCTTTCTGTCTTGTGAAAACGCAGTGATTCCGTTTTGTGCCTGGTATTAAATTGTCACATGGTTTTGGTTATGCTCCAAGGAGAGGTGCGATCGTTTCCTCCCCCCAGGAGTATCCAGCATGGCCAATAGTTCGAAGCTCGAGGAGCTGAAAGGACCGGAGAGTAACCTGTCCCGCAGCCAGGATGGGAACAATTCAGCTCTCATTGAACCCTTCCTTAGAAGTGGGTTTGTCCCTCCGGGCAGAAGCAGCGAAATTTTCGAGAGTGGTCCTTTCGCAAATTGTATTGCGCAAATTTCAGATGTCTCGAGAGATATCGGAAAGCTTGAGCGCTCTTATAATGAAGCTAATCCCAATTCGGAAGCACAAAGTGCCTTTAAGAACCGCCTTGATAATTTAGCCAGGACAGAAAGCGGTCGAGAATTGATTGAGAAGTTGGCTGAGGCTTCTACTGAGAAGCCGGAAGCGGCTGGTGAGAAGATCGCTTCTGCCCTGGCGGACTCCTTGAAACAGAGATTTCCGCAGGGAAGACCAGACTTTTCTCAGACTATTGATGAATTTGGCGTTGTAGCCAGTATGGTGCGAGTTGTCGGCGGCAATGACAATCAGCCCGGAGGCTCAAAGGAGAGGATGGTAGAGTCTTTTAATAATGCGATCGCTAAAAAGTTCACAGCTGGAGACAGTGCTGTGGTAGGTATTGCATCTGATGATCAAGGAAAGCAGTTCGAAGCCAGTCCTATGATGGTGCTCTACGACGAGCCCGGTCGTCCTCCGGCAATGGTGCCTTTAGCTAATGGGCGCATAGTTAATCCGTTGAAGTACACAGACGACTAGAAACCACCGACCTTCTTACATGGAATCCAATCGCTCTCAAGAAGCCAGCCTGGCCAGTACCGGCATCAGCTGAGCGGCGCTCTGGTAGCGGTCTTTGCTTTCCATCTGGGTGCAGGAGACAACAATTTCGGCAAGCTCCTTGCTCAAGTCTGGCACATGTTCGCGCGGGTCGGAGGTGCTCAGCGCCTCCGGCTCGTTTCCGGTGAGCAGGAAGAAGAGAGTGCAGCCGAGGGCATAAATGTCGCTCTGTACAACTGCTTTGCCTCTAAACTGTTCCGGGGCGATGAAGGCATGTTTGCCCACGAAAGTACCGGTGGCATTACCGATGAATTCGTTGGCGGCACCGAAGTCGATGACGATTATTGAGCCGTCCGGTGAGAGCACAAGGTTGTCTGGAGTGAAATCGCGATGAATCAAGGGCGGATCTTGTTCGTGCAAGTACTTGAGAATTGAGGTCATAGTGAGCGCCCAGGTTACAACCGTGCTCTCACTCTGGGGTCCGTTTTGTTTTACCAACTGGCGCAGGTCCTGTCCGTTGATGTATTCGAGCATCAAGTAATTGCGCTTCTGCTCTACAAAGTAGTCCATCACCTTAACGATGTTGTCGTGCTTCAGTTTCAGGAGCATGGCCGCTTCCCGGTCCAGCATTTCACGGGCTTTGTCCTGGGCGCTTTCAGTGGCGTCGTCTGCTACAACCGCTTCTTTCAGCACCACCAGTTGCCGCTCGTCCAATTGGCACAGGTAGACGGCGGAGAGACCGCCCAGAGCCAGATGCCGTAGTACCTTCAGG
>Ga0268298_10002634_pt1 | contig 19449 bp, 21 predicted proteins | sample WWTPWeurt_MetaG_FD_194462 | JGI IMG/M metagenome (GOLD analysis project Ga0268298, IMG submission 194462) | Activated sludge microbial communities from WWTP in Nijmegen, Gelderland, Netherland - WWTP Weurt | ecosystem: Engineered > WWTP > Aerobic digester > Activated sludge | place...
TCCTTCTCGCTCAACCCAATCTCCCCAGCCGACATGTCCGCTTCCTCCTGAACCGGACATTACTGCTTTGCACGGACCGGACATTACCGCTTGGGTCTAACACTTTGTCCACCAGGGTTTTGCACCCAGCGCCGAGGCAGTTAAACTAACCGGATGATCGCCCGCATTCTCCTCGTCGAAGACGACGAACGCCTGGCCGGACTGACGTCCGAATACCTGACCCGCAACGACTTCGAGGTCGCCATCGAGGGGCGCGGCGATACAGCCGAGGCCCGCATCCTTGCCGAACAACCCGACCTGGTCATCCTCGACGTGATGCTCCCTGGCAAGGACGGCTTCGAAGTCTGTCGCGCCGTGCGCCATGCCTACCGCGGCGTCATCCTCATGCTCACTGCCCGGGACGAGGATTTCGACCAGATTCTCGGCCTCGAGATGGGCGCCGACGACTACATCGCCAAACCCGTCCAGCCGCGGGTTTTGCTCGCCCGAATCAAGGCCCTGCTGCGCCGCGTCCCGTCGGCAACCGAACCTTCGGCCTCCGCCGGCGAGGAGAAAGTGTTCGGACAATTCCGCATCAGCCAGGCGACCCGGACCGCAAGTCTCGGCGACCAGAACATCGATCTGACCACCGCCGAATTCGACCTCCTCTGGTTGCTTGCCTGCCACGCCGGCAATGTTCTCTCCCGCGACGACCTGCTTCAAGAGTTGCGGGGCATCGGCTTCGATGGCCTGGATCGTTCGATCGATGCCCGCATCTCCCGGCTTCGCAAGAAATTGAACGACGACCCGGAAAACCCCACACGGATCAAGACGGTACGCGGCAAGGGCTATCTGTTCAGTAAACATGACTGGAACTGAACCAAGTTCCGGCCAGAGGGCTCAGCGCTCACTCCTTCGAGTCCCGATGCCGCGCTGGCGCGGCGGCCGCTACAGCCTCTCCAAGCTCTTCTTCAATTTTTACCTGCTGGCGATGGGCTCCTTCGTGGCCATCGCGTTCACAGCCGATTTCGTCATCTCCACGGCCCAGCGCGGCATCACCGACGACTATGCCCGCCGCTTCATGCGCGGCACCATCACGCTGATCGAGAACGAACTCTTCCGCCACCCCCGGGGATCGTGGGAGAAGCAGCTCAAGACCCTGGACGACAGCTTCTCCTACCGCCTCGACATCGTCGAGCGCATCTCCCTCGACCGCGTCCTCACCTCGGCACAAGTGCTCAAGCTCGATGCCGGGGACATCGCCATCGACCACGACGGCGAGGTGATGTATCACCGCCTCGGCAATACCAGCAAGGTCCTGGTGGTTGGCCCCCTGGCCGCCAGTCGCAATCAGGAGATCCAGGAGCGCATTCCCCTGGATTTGCGCCTGCGGCTCCTGACCTGGAGCCTGATCGGCGTCATCTTCGCGATTGCGCTTTGGTTCTGGATTCGGCCCGTGTGGCGCGACCTCGAGGCACTCCGCCAGACCGCCAGGGATTTCGGCGACGGTAATTTGGAGGCCCGCGCTCCGACAGCCCGCAGTCAGCTTTTCGCGCCCATGGCTTACACCTTGAACGGCATGGCCGAGCGCATCCAGCAGCTCATCGCCACCCACAAGGAACTGTCTTCCGGAATCTCTCACGAGCTGCGCACCCCCATTGCGCGCCTGCGCTTCGCTCTCGAAATGCTTTCGGTCACGGATTCCGGCGAAGAGAGGGAGCGCCTTTGGGCCATGATGGAGGACGACCTTGACGAGCTCGACAACCTGATCGACACCAGCCTCACCTACGCCCGTCTGGAGCGGGAGGCGCCTGTCCCCCATTTTTCCCGGGTGGCCGTGGCCGGCTGGCTTTCCGACCAGGTCGAGGGTATGCGCGTTCTGAGCCGACGCCTCGACCTGAGCCTTGACGTCACCGCCCTACCGGAGAATTTCTCCGCCGACATCGACCGCAAGGCGCTGCCCTATGCCCTGCGCAATCTGCTGCGCAACGCCTTCAAGTATGCCCAGGAGCGCGTGGTCGTTAAAGCCGAAACCGACGCCGGAACGGTCTTCATCCACGTGGACGACGATGGCATTGGGATTCCCGCCGAGGATCGCGAACACGTGTTTTCCGCCTTCACCCGCCTAGACCGTTCCCGCGACCGCTCGACCGGCGGCTACGGCCTGGGCTTGGCCATCGCCCGCCGGGTGATGGAGCTGCACGGGGGCACGGCCCGGGCGGACGCCTCACCTTTCGGCGGGGCGCGTCTCACCCTGAGCTGGCCGCAGTTGCAAGACTGACCGTCACAATCGGTCACAGGCCATCAAGGCCGGTTACAGCCATCCCACTCAATCGCCACAGACCGCTGGCGGGGACATCCCTAGAATGGCATTCATCGCAAAACGTGATGCTCAGGAAAAAGAACATGAACGACCAGAACCGCAACGAATTCCTCGCCGCCGCCCGGCGCTATCTCTTCGGAAGCGAGACCGGCAATGCCTCGCAAACCGGCACCTCCTTCCGGAAATTCTGCTGACATGTCCCTCGGCGACAGCCTGCCCATCAGCGAAAGCATTGGCGTCTTCCTGGGCGTCAGCGGCATCGACTGGCTGGCCGACGGCAATGCCGAGTTGCTCCGCGCGGTGATCGCGGGAGTGGCCACCGGGGCCGTGCTGTTCGTCTTCCGCATCCTGATGCGTCGTTACCGACGCTGACGATTTACCCTCCTCTCGAAATCCCCCTTTCGAGACCTCCCTGTTACCCCGCCTCCCCCGGCGGGGTTTTTTTTGCCCGTGCTCCCGGTTCGGTTTCAACTGGAAACCGTTTCTTCGGCCACCGTTACAGAAGCCCCCAGCAAGACCGACAGACCGCAACAGCGAGGCTCGTTACAGTAGCCGGGTTGCCCACGACAAGGAGACGAAGATGGCGGATAAACTAAGCCAACCCGAATTCATTGCCGGCAGTGCGTGGCGTGTCCTTCTTCCCCCCAAGGAGCGCCTACGTCACGAAATGCCCGCCACGGCGGACAAGATCCGCAGCCGCGGCCCCGAAATCGACTACGACATCACAGCCTGTCAGCAAGGCGCCTGGTTCTGAGGGGAAATTCATGGAACGACACAAGCGCCCCGGACCGGGCGGAAGCAGCACTTACCGGCCGGAGGGCATCGAAGCCCGCATGGCCCATGCCCAGCGCCACCTGGAAAAACGACGGCGCGCAAGAGCCGAAGCTGCCTTCCACCGGGGCCTGACCGAAACTCGCTGAAATCCCCGCCCCGCCGACCCACCCTCCAGGGTGGGTTTATTCTTTTTGCAGCAGCCGCACTTCACGTTGCGGAAAGGGGATGTCGATCCGGTGCTCGCGGAACGCCCGCCAGATCGCGAAGTTGATTTCCGAACGGACATTGCCCATGCCCTCTTCCGGATCGTCGATCCAGAACCCAAGTTCCAGGTCCAGGCTGCTGTCGCCGAAGCGCAGAAGGGCAACGCCGGGAGAAGGATCGGCGAGCACCCGAGGGTGGGCGCGGGCGACCTCCACCAGGACTTCCCGCACGCGGTCGAGATCGCTCCCGTAGGCGACGCCTACAGCGGTGGCGACGCGCACCTTGGAATCCGAATAGGTCTGGTTCTGGACAATATTGCTGACCAGCATTTCGTTGGGAACGATGTACTCGACGCCCCCGCCGCTGCGCAGCACGGTATAGCGGGTGGTGATCTGGGTCACCACGCCTGAAGTATTGGCGTCGGCCTGAACCGGATTGCCGATACGGATCGAACGGTCGAGCAGGATGATGAAGCCCGCCACGTAATTGCTGGCGATCTTCTGCAGCCCGAGGCCGAGCCCGACCCCAAGCGCACCGGTGAACACCGACAGGGCGGTCATGTCTATGCCCACCAAAGTCAGGCTGACGAGCAGGGCGAAGACCGTGAGCAGGGCCTTCACCACCCGGACGGCGACGATGCGCAGGCTGGTATCGAGGTGGGGCAGGCCCATCAGACGGCCCTCGACCAGGCCCCCGAACCAGAGGGCGGCGACCACGGTGAGGAAGACGGTGACCAGCCCGTGCAGGATCATCCACAGGTCTAGGGATTGTTTGCCCACCGAAAAGCTGACCTGCTCCAGGGCCTGGATGACGGTGGGAGCCAAGTCGGTGATATAGAGCGCCAGCCAGCCCCAGACGACGAAGGCGAGCAATCTTTCCCAGGTGGCCAGCCAACCGGCCTCGGGAAAACTGCGTCGAAGGACATAGACGACACTGCGCACGAGGGCCATGGAGCCCAGCAGCGGCATCGCCACCTTGAGCAGATTGATGTGGGTGAAGTTCCGCAGGACAAGCTGGGCAACGCCCACCAGGGCCATGGCGGTGAGCGGAAAGGCGAGACGGGAACCGGCGGCATGGATCGTGTCCCGCCGCTCGCCGCCACGATTGCGCCACGCCCGGGCAACGAGGGCCGCCAGCCCGATACTGATCAGCAGGGCCAGCACTTGCCAGACGAAATCCGGGTCCCGCAAATCGGACCACAGTTCGGACAGCAGCTTCAGAGTTTGTTTGTCGTTCATGACGCCCTCTCGAGGACCGCTGCGAAGAAGCCATCACAGCCATGACGGTGGGGGAGGAGCCGCAGGCGGTCGCCTTCCAGGGCAATCTCCTGACGGGCGAGAATGTCTCCGGCGGAGAGCGGCTGGAAAGCGGGATGCTCGGCCAGGAAGCCATCGACCACGGCATCGTTCTCAGCCGCCAACAAACTGCAGGTCGCGTAGACCAAACGGCCGCCGGGGCGGACCAGGGTGGCCGCAGCGGTCAGGATCGCCCCCTGCTTGGCGGTCAGTTCGGCGATCGCCGCTTCTCCCTGGCGCCACTTGAGATCGGGATTGCGGCGCAGGGTGCCGAGGCCCGAACAGGGAGCATCCACCAGCACCCGGTCAGCCTTACCGGCCAGGCGCCGCACGCGCGGGTCGCGCTCATGCTCGATGCGGACCGGATGGACGTTGGACAGGCCCGAGCGGGCAAGCCGCGGCTTCAGATTGGCGAGGCGCCGGTCGGAAACATCGAAGGCATAAAGCCTGCCTGTGTTCTTCATGAGGGCACCGAGGAGGAGGGTCTTGCCACCGGCTCCGGCACAGAAATCCACCACCATTTCGCCCCGTCGTGGCGCCAACAGGAGCCCGAGGAGCTGGCTTCCCTCATCCTGGACCTCCACCGCGCCTTCGAGAAAGAGGGGATGCCGGGCCACGGCCGGCTTGCCGTCGAGGCGGATCGCCCAGGGGGAAAACTCCCCTGCCAACGCGCCGAGACCGTCGGCAGCAAAGCGGGCGATGACGGCTGCGCGTTCGGCCTTGAGAGCATTGACCCGCAGATCCAGGGGCGCCGGCTGATTGAGCGCAGCGGCCAAGGCAAGCGTTTCTTCCACGCCGTATTGCCGCACCAGCGACTCGAACAGCCAATCGGGCATATCGGCGCGCTCTGCCGGGGTCATAGTCGCCGGATCGAATCCCTTGACCTCTCCCAGCCAGTCCGCCTCGCTCGCCCGCAAGACGGGTTCGAGCTGGCGACGGTTCCAGCCGAAGACGACGACCAGCGCCGCGAGCAGCATCCGCCGGGACGAGACATCGGCACCGCAGCGGGCTGCCAGGCTGCGCCGGCGCCTGAGGACGGCAAACACCGATTCGGCGACGAAGCCACGGTCTCCGTGGCCCAGCTCCCGATGTTCGCGAAAATACCGGGAGACGACGCCATCGGCGGGATGCTCGAAGCGCAGGAGCTCGCCCACCAGGCGTTCGGCGTGGGCAAAAAGAGCAGGGGTAAAACGGGTTTTCATGGGCGTCCCAGTTCGACGGCGTGTTCTTCGAAGGCCTCGCCCTTCTTGTCGGAATGGCGAATTTTCACCGGGAGCAAACCGCGGTCGGGCGCCAACCACAGTTCGGTCACCGAATCGGTCTGCACGCGCAGGTGCAGGGTGCGGAAGGTACCGGCGGGAACGGTCACCTCCTCTTCGCCGAGGGAATCGAAGCGGTAACGCTCGACCTTGCGACCGCTCACGACGGTCAAGGCGACGCCTTCGTCGAGGCGAGGCAGATAGGCGAGCTGGTAATAGAAGGAGGCCAAGTCCTGGGCGCCCGCGGCGATGGCGCGCCGGCTGCCATCCCGAGCCAGGACTGCCTCGCCGGCGGACCAGTCGAATTCGGCAGTTTCCCGGGTTTCCGCACCGTTGCGCCGGGTGATGAAACGATCCGGACGCAAACCCCGGGCCGTGAGCGTTCCACTGCTCTCCAATTCGACCCGGACGGACTTGAACAGCGCGACCAGGCCGGACGTCTCGGTCAGGGTGGTGACGCGGTAATTTCCATCGGCAAATTCCCAAGCGTGCTCGGCCCGTCCGACTTCGAATCCCCGGTCACCCCGATAGACCGCATAACGCACGCGGCCGCTGGCCGCCAGGACCGGAGTGGCCGGAAGTGCGGGTGCTGAAGGCGCGGTCTTTGCGGCTGAGCCCACGGGTTCGACTGCGGGTTCGGGCTGTGGATGAACCGGCTGCGGTTCGGAATTCACCGGCGTTGCAGGCGTCTGGGCCGCGGCCACCGGCGCGGCGGCCGGCCGCCGCGGAACCGGCCGGGGTTTCGGCGGCGGCTCCGCCGGCTTGACCGGAGGCGCCTCGGGCAACTGGGGCGGCGGGATCAGTTCGGCAGTCAGCGGCGGTGGCTCAGGCGCCGGAGAAAGATCGACCTCGGGCAGAAAGAGCGCTGCCGCGTGGATCGACAGAGAACCCAGCAGAGCCGCCACAAGCGCTATGGGCATGACCGTCAGGCAAGCTCCGGCGCCGTCAGGCTGGCGCCTCCCTGCTGGCCGCCGGCAACGGAAACCCGGCCGGAAAGGAGAGATAGGCGGTCCTCGACAAACCAGCGTACCGCCCGCGGAAAGATTCGGTGCTCCTGGACGAGAACGCGTGCGGCGAGGGATGCCTCATCGTCGCCGTCGAGGACCGGGACGGCGGCCTGGATGACGACCGGTCCATGGTCGAGGGCCGGTGTCACGAAATGGACCGTGCAGCCATGGATGCGGACCCCCTCCTCGAGAGCCCGGCGATGGGTATGGAGTCCAGGGAAGGCCGGGAGCAGCGAGGGATGGATATTGAGGAGCCGCCCCTCGTAGCGCCGGACGAAAGCCTCGCCGAGAATGCGCATGAAACCCGCCAGGATGACCAGATCCGGTGCGTGACGGTCGATGGTCTCGGCCAGGGCGGCGTCGAATCGATCACGGTCGGCGAAGCTACGATGATCCAGAACGCTGGTAGCGATCCCTGCCGCGGCGGCCGTTGCCAACCCCGCTGCATCCGGGCGGTTGCTGATCACGGCAGCAATGTTCGCCGGAAGTTGGCCCTGGTCCCGCGCCCGAATCAGCGCCTCCATATTGCTGCCCCGACCGGAGATGAGGATGACGATCTGTTTCATTTGAGCAAGCCTACGGGAAGAAAGAGGGCCGTCGCGAGGGACTGGGTGAAGCGGGTGACGGTACGTCCGTTTTTATCCGCCATGACCCGCGAGAAAAAATCCAGGATGCCGATCAGGCGCCCGAATTCGCGCTCGAACGACAGATTGCGGTTGGCTGGGTCGAGTTCGTTGGAGAGCAGGAGGGGCTCGCCGGATCCATCCCGCGTGGCGGACAGTTTCCAGACCGCGATTTCCACGTTGCGGGCGAAATTGTAGAACTTCTGCTCGTCCAGGCTATCGAGCAGAAAGAATTCTTCCTTGTATTCGAAAGCCGCATCAGCCATGGTCAGCAAACCGAGCATCAGCGCTGCGACGCGATCACCGCCGTAATCCTCGCGGAAGGCGAGCAAGGCGGCCGGCCCTTCGCGCCGACCTTCCAACTCGGCCGGCAGAACCGCCCGCCACTTGAGCCGCTCGATCGCTTCCTCGCGGCTGGCCAATCCAACCTTCTTCCATTCCCGCGGATTGCGGCGATAGAGCTTGTCGGCCAGCAGCATGAGGCTGCCATAGACCTCGGTTCGGGTGGTATCGGCAATCCGGTCGATTTCGCTCTTGGCGAGATACTTGGCGTCGAAGGCAGTATCCCGGTGACCGTCGCGACCGATCTTGGTCGCGCATCCGGCCAGGGTGAGCGCCAACAGGAAGACGAGGTAGCGCATCGAATGACGGCGCACAGGAGCAGCCTCGTGGGCGACTTAGCCGGGAGCCTTGGCTTGGCGCGCCTTGACGTATCCGACGATGAGCGGCACCAGGGAGAGCACGATGATGCCCACGATGACTACCGACAGGTTGCGCTTGATCCAGGGGAAGTTCCCGAACCAGTAGCCGAGCAGGCAGAGCGAGACCACCCAGCTCACGGCACCGATGACGTTGAAGACGGTAAAGCGCGCATAGGTCATTTCGCCGATTCCCGCCACGAAAGGAGCGAAGGTCCGGAATAACGGCAGGAAGCGGGAAATCACCAAGGTCTTGCCGCCGTGCCGCTCGTAAAAGGCATGGGTCTTGACCAAAGCGTCGCGGTTGAAAAACCTCGACCCCTCCCAGTGGAACACCTTGGGCCCAAGAATGCGGCCGATCTGATAATTCACCGTATTGCCGGAAACCGCCGCCACCGCGAGCACCGCCATCAATACGCCGATGTCCATCCCTCCCTCGCCGATCGCTGCCAGGGCCCCGGCGACGAACAGGAGCGAATCCCCGGGCAGGAAGGGAAAGACGACAAAGCCGGTCTCGGAAAAAATGATGATGAAAAGGATGGCATAGATCCAAAGCCCGTACTGCTGGACCATCACGGCGAGATGCTTGTCGAGGTGAAGCACGATATCGAGAAACTGGGCGAGGAATTCCATGGCCTACGCGGGAAGGGAAACAACAGAGGCGGACAATCCAGGACCGAAAGCGGTGGAGACGCGCCCCGTCTTTCTTCGCCTGAAAATGCGCCATTCTACCCCAAGGTATAATCCCGCCATGCCCTCCATCCGCCCCCTGCCCGACCTGCTGGTCAGCCAGATCGCAGCCGGCGAAGTCGTCGAGCGGCCGGCATCGGTCCTCAAGGAACTGCTGGAGAACAGCCTCGACGCCGGGGCTACGGTCATCCAGGTCGCCCTCGAAGAGGGAGGCGTCAAGGGCATCCGCGTCACCGACGACGGCGTAGGCATCGCCAAGGACGAACTGGCCCTGGCCCTGACCCGCCATGCCACCTCCAAGATCGCCTCCTTGGAGGATCTCGAGCGGGTGGGCACCCTGGGTTTTCGCGGCGAGGCTCTGGCCTCGGTGGCCTCCGTCGCGCGCCTCACCCTCACCAGCCGCGAGCGCGGCGCCTCCCACGCCTGGAAGCTCTCCGGAAATCCCGCTGCCGCCCCGGAACCCGCCGCGTTGATGGCGGGCACCGTGGTGGAAATGCGCGACCTCTATTTCAACACCCCGGCCCGGCGCAAATTCCTCAAAGCCGAAGGCACGGAATTCGCCCACTGCGCGGAAGCAGTCAAACGCATCGCCCTGACTCGCCCGGATGTGGCCTTCAGTCTCAGCCACAATGGCCGCACCAACCTGCAGCTCCCTCCCGCCGATTTCGAACGCCGCATCGCCGACATCCTGGGCCGGGAATTCGTCGCGGCCGCACGCCCTCTGGCAACCGGGGCCGGAGACCACCTCGCCCTCGCGGGCTTGATCATCGACCCCACCCGCGCCTCGGAAGCCAAGGATGGCCAGTACCTTTTCGTCAATGGCCGATTCGTACGCGACCGGGTCCTCACCCATGCTGTACGGGAGGCCTATCAGGATGTCCTGCACGGCCACCGCCAGCCCCAGATCTGTCTCTTCCTAAGACTTGATCCCGGCCTGGTTGACGTCAACGTCCATCCCGCCAAGACCGAGGTGCGCTTCCGGGATTCCCGGGCGGTGCATCAGTTTGTCTATCACGCCGTCGGGCGCACCCTGGCAAATCCCCTAGCGACGGCCCAGGCGGCTTCGCCGACCCCCGCCGACCTGGGCGAAGGCGCCCCGCCCGCAAGCCACCTGCCGCCACCGGGCTACCGCGGACCGTCCTACGGGCCATCGCGACAGGGCAGTCTCGCGGTCAACGAACCTGCAGCAGCAGCGTACCTGGCCTTCGCCCGCGCCTCCGTCGAAGCGGCTTCCCTCTCCACGCCAGCCGTTCAACCGCCCGCTCTCCCCACCACGGAAAGCGCTGGTCCGCCCCCGCTGGGATATGCCCTCGGCCAGCTCCACGGCATCTACATCCTGGCCCAGAACGCCGCCGGGCTCATCGTCGTCGACATGCACGCCGCCCACGAACGCATACTTTACGAAAAACTCAAGACCGCCTTCGACTCCCGTCAGGTCGCCACTCAAGCCCTGCTCATCCCGGCAGTTTTTTCCGCCGATCCTCTGGACATCGCTGCGGTGGAGGAGCACGGAGAAGCCCTGGCCGAACTCGGATTTGCCATCGCCCCGCTAGGTCCCGGCCAGCTTGGCGTGCGCTCGGTCCCCGCTCTCCTCCAGGCCGGCGACCCGGCCGCACTGGCCCGCTCCCTCATCGCCGAATTGCGCGAGCACGGGATCACTCAGCTCGCCGCCGCCCGACGCAACGAATTGCTCGCCACCATGGCCTGTCACGGCGCCGTCCGCGCCCACCGCCCGCTCACCCTGCCGGAGATGAACGCCCTCCTCCGCCAGATGGAAGAGACCGAAAGAGCCGGGCAGTGCAATCACGGTCGGCCTACCTGGCTGGCATGGTCGATGGCGGAGCTGGACGGATTCTTCCTGCGGGGAAAATGAACACGCAAACGCTTTTCCCGCCCTTCGCCCGGCTAAGCGTGTCGCGTCGACCCCAGCAATAGAATCACCCCAACTGAGCGCGGGGTCCCCTTCGTGAAGAATTTCGCAACCCACGGGATGCCAAACGGCTATCATTGACCCGCTGTTGATACAAAATGGGTATCAATAAGACATACGGCCCATGGACTGGCGATCCCATGCGTACGGGACGCCAGCCCGCCGAGACCGAGACTTTCTTAAAACAAGCAAAATCAGGGTGGGACTGTGACCGCGGCATTGGAGAGGTGGGAAATCCGCGCAGCGTCGGATATCGTTCGAGATTTGCCCGTCACGCAGGCGTGGGACGGACTCAACGCCGAAGGGGCAAACCTTCCCTTCCTCGATGCCCGCGCAGTCGGGGCGGCGCTCGAGATATTTGGCAAGGGGACCGAGAAGCTTCTGATCGGTCTTGCGGGCAAGCAACCGGTGGTGATGATCATTGCGTGTCCGACGGGACATTTCCGGTGGCGCACGTTCCAACCTTCGCAAATCCCATTGGGCGCCTGGGTGGGGAAGGCCGGCGGAGACCTGAGCGCCCTGGCCCACGCGATCTGCACCCAGGCCCTGCCCTATTGTGGCGCCTTCTCGTTCACCCAGGTAGACCCGTTGTTTCTTGAACGTCCCGAGGATGATTCCACAAGTCGTACCGTCGATTACATCGACACCGGCTGGATCGACCTCAGCGTAAGCTTCGATGAATACTGGAGCAGCCGCGGCAAGAACCTGCGCCAAAACATGCGCAAGCAGCGCAACAAGCTTCAAGCCGACGGCATCACCGGCCGCATGATTCGCTATCTTGACCCAAAGGAAATGGCGGGCCTGATCACCCGTTACGGCGCTCTGGAAAGCGCGGGCTGGAAGGCAGATTCCGGAACGGCAATTCGTGCCGACAATGCCCAGGGAAGGTTCTACGCGAAATTGCTTACTGAAGCCGCGGCACAAGGAGAGGCCAGCGCCTACGAGTACTATTTCGACGACCGCCTGGTCGCCGTCGACTTCTGCCTCTGCCGGAGCGGAACCATCACGATCCTGAAGACAACCTACGACGAGTCCGTGCATCCCTATTCGCCCGCTTTCCTGCTGCTTCAGGATGTCCTCGAGGAAATGCATCGCGAGCAGAAGTGGACCCGCGTCGAGTTCTACGGTCGCATGATGGAGTGGCACACGCGTTGGACCGACAAGAAGCGGACTTTGTACCATCTGACCGTCTATCGCTGGCCGTGGCTGAAGAAACTCGCATCCCTGAGGAAGCGTAGGGCAAGCGATGTAGTTGGCGACTGCAGCGGCGGTTTTCCGGAGCCCGCAACCTCAGCGACGACTCACCGGTAGGTCCGCCCGCAGGTGTCGAGCCGCGAACGGCTGATTCCGGCGAATCAGGATTCCCGCGGTGGCAGCTCCCTCGGCCAGCGATTGGCTGGTCGCAGTCGCAAGGTGAATGATGAGTGGATGCCCGCGCCGCCCAACTCTTCCCTCTACCGGCACGGACCTCGCGTCGTACAATATGCATCTCTCACGGCACATGCCGAACTCGTTTCCTGCGCGATCGGCGGCGAGCCCTTGAACCTGCCATGATTACTTCGTTTCGGGTCTTCGATCCCACCCCCTGCCGTTTTCCTGCACCCAACGTGCCCCTGCTGCCCACGCCGGGCACCACGTCGTTCTCCCGTCGAACGGCGAGTCGGTACCACTTTCTCGGGGAGGGGCTCCCGGGAATCTTTTTCAGCCGCGGCCGATACGCCCTCCGCGCCGCCTATCTTCGAGCCGGCGTCGGTCCGGGAAAAGTGCTGCTGGCTCCGGCCTACCACTGCCGCACTATGCTGGACCCGGCAATCCGCATCGGTGCGGACATCATGCTCTATCCGGTCACGCCGACGCTGGAACCTGACTGGGAAGCGATGAAGTCCTTGTTGGACAACCCCTCCGTCCAGCCTTCCGCCTTACTGATCACGCACTATTTCGGCATTCGCCAGAACATGCAACAGGCTGCCCAGTTCTGCGGGAAATTTGGCTTGGCGCTCATCGAGGACTGCTCCCACGCCTACATCTGTCGGCGGAACTCGCCGCCCCCCGGCAGCTTCAGCGACCATGTCGTGGCCAGCCCATACAAGTTCGTCCCTTCCGCCGACGGCGGTCTTCTGATCAGTCGAGGGACCCCCGTCGATGAAGGTCCCGTGCTCAGTTCGCAGGGTTTGGTACCGGAAATCAAATCGGTCTGGAGAATTATTGAACGCTGCTCGCGTCCAGCGAGGCAGCTTCCGGAGTTTCAGGAAACCGGCGATAGCGGCGCTCTGGGCAGGGAATATCGTCAACCCGGCGACGCACTCTCAGCCATGTATGACCCCAAGCTGGAATCACTTGCCGGATTTCGGTCTTCCAAGCTGGCGATCAAGCTCAGCAGCCCAGACCGGATCGCCGATGCTCGCTTGGCCAATTACGCCATGTGGTTGAAGGCCCTTGCGGGCGTCCCCCATTGCCGCCCCCTATTCCCCAATCTTCCAGAAGATTGCGTTCCCTACATGTTTCCTCTCCACATCGATTTCCCTGAACCCCATTTCTACCGCCTCAAGCGCCTTGGCGTACCCATCTGGCGATGGGACGAAATGGCCGAATCCGAGTGTTCAGTCTCGATGGAATATCGTGATCATCTTCTCCACCTGCCCTGCCACCAAAGTCTCGACGCCAAGGCCATGGACTGGATGACGCGCATGGTCGCAGGTGTTCTGCGCGGGGAAGCCAATCGCGCAAGCTAGCGCGCGTCCGGAACCAACACTGCGAACCAACGGCCGACGCCCTCGGTCTAGCCGGAAACTGACAGGCGCCAGAGGACGAGGGATGTCCTGGCAGACCTTCGACCCCCATCCGGTGCGCCGAGGTGGAGTCCGGTCGTCGAATCTTGCTCTGGTCCCAGGGTCCGAAAGGCGCAGGTCGCGTGCCGCGGGTAGCGTCTTGAAGCTTGCGCCTGTCCCCTTAACCAACGCAGAATGGAAGTGACCGTCCAGTTCGGTAACGCGGGATCATTCTTCAATTTCCGGATTCTATCCATGCAGGTTCGATTCACCTTGGGCCTCGCGCCGAACGCCATCGCTGTCCTGACCTCGCTTGGCCTTGCCGCTTGCGGGGCCTTGCACGGATCGCCTTGTTCGCCCGACCAGCAGCGTCTGACCAGCGAAACGCTCTATTTCGGTACCGCCACCCCGACCGGTACCGTCACCGCAGAGGAGTGGTCGGCCTTCCTGGGCGAATCGGTCACTGCTCGATTTCCGCAGGGCCTCAGCGTCTGGCCGGCGGCCGGCCAATGGCGCTCAGCCGATGGTTCGCTCACCCGGGAAAGCTCCTTCGTGCTCAACCTCGTCCATCCGGGAGACCCGGCGATCGACGAGGCCATTCGATCGATCGTCGCCGAATACAAGGCGCGCTTCCGGCAGGAAGCGGTCATGCGGGTCAAGACCGATGCCTGCGTGTCCTTCTAGTACCTACCCGTCCAGGAAGCGCTCCCTGTCATGAACGTCGGACCGGTCTTTCCCTCTCCGGACGGCCGCTTTCGGGTCGTCGTCGAACCTTGGGAGGCACGCATGTCCCTGTGGGTCGAGTGCCCGATCATCGAATCAGCCCGGAATGGCGAGGTATTGTTTCGCTTTCCCAATCACCTGTGGTCTCTCGATCAAGCCGAATGGTTGAATGACGCCCGCGTCCTGCTGGGCTTGCGCAAGTATCCCGGCAATCATCTGCCCCCCACCCTCTGGGTCGAGGTCGATTGCGCAGCCGGCCACGCCACCGTCGGGAACCGCCAGGTCAAGCTCGCCGAATTGGCTGCTCTCGCAGAAGCAAGCCTCACTTGGCAGCGGGCCGGCCCGCCTCACCGCCTCCCAGGGTAAGCGACGCCAACCGGACCGCGCTTGCCTTGCTCGGGTCTGGTGAGCGCTACCGGCGATCCAGACGGGCAAATCCGCCTTCAATCCGAATTGCGCACATAGACGAACCCGAGCAACCCGATGGACACGACGCGGTCTCCCACCTTGGTATAGGAGGCGACGCCGAGGCTGTGGTAATTGGAAACGAAAGAGGTCAAGCGACCGATCCCCAGGAGCGCCGCGAGTTCGCTCCTCTCGGCGATGGCATCGGAAATGCGTTGCCGATGGCGCTCGGGAGAAGGATTTAGAACGACCGCCGCGACAAGCAGGAGCCCAGCGACAAGCACAATGCGGAGGGTCCGCGTCATGGTTTTCTCCTTGAAATATCAGGCCTTCGCAGGGTGTCCCGCGAGTCCTGACCGTTTCCAAAAGCGTACCCGAGCCCCGAACGTCGCTCCAGACGGGCTCGGCACGACGCCCGGCGCGGCGGCTGGGAACGGCGGGGCCGGCCCGGATCGGCCACTTTCCCGAGAATGCGATCAGCGCCCCCGACTACCGCTCCGATGCCTCGCTGCCGGCCCTGGCGGGCGGCGGGAATCCTCCCGTGCCCCGGGCCGCCGGGGGGCAGGTTTGGCCGCAGGGGCCGCCGGAGCGGGGCGCGGCCCCGGGTGCAGCGATGGCTCGAATCCCGCGAGGCGTTCTCGAGGAAGTTCGCGTCGGATGAGTTTTTCGATGTCCTTCAGATTGTCCCGCTCGTCGTGGCAGACCAGGGAAATGGCCTCGCCTTCCTGGCCGGCGCGCCCGGTACGGCCGATGCGGTGCACGTAATCCTCGGCAACGCTGGGCAACTCGTAATTGATCACGTAAGGCAGTGCATCAATGTCTATGCCCCGGGCAGCGATGTCGGTAGCCACCAGAGCGGCGAGCTTGCCCGCCTTGAAATCGCCCAAGGCCCGGGTGCGGGCCCCCTGCGTCTTGTCGCCGTGAATGGCAGCGGCGCTGATGCCGGCCTTGTCGAGCCTCCTTGCCAGGGCGTCGGCGCCGTATTTGGTCCGGGTGAAAACCAGCACCTGATGCCAGCCGCGGGTCTCGAAGAGGTGCAGCAGCAGATCCCGCTTCTTTTCCCGGTCGACCTCGATGACGCGCTGGCTGACCGTTTCTGCAGCGGTGTTGCGCGGTGCGACATCGACCGACTGGGGCTTGTCGAGCAGCCCAGCAGCCAGCTCACGTATCTCCGGCGAGAAGGTAGCGGAGAAGAGCAGGTTTTGCCGTTTTGCCGGCAGCAGGGCGATGATTTTCTTGATGTCGCGGATGAAGCCCATGTCCAGCATGCGGTCCGCCTCGTCGAGCACGAAAACTTCGATCGCCGAGAGATCGACGGTGTGCTGCTGCACATGATCCAGGAGCCGCCCTGGCGTGGCGACGACGATATCGACCCCGCGGCGCAGGGCGGCGATCTGCGGATTGATGCCGACGCCACCGAAGACCACGGTAGAGCTGACCGGCACGTACTTGCCGTAAGTGCGCACACTTTCTTCGACCTGCATCGCCAATTCCCGGGTGGGAACCAGGACCAGCACCCGCGGCGCGCGGGCGACGCGGCTCAGGCGGTCGCGATTTCCAGCGATCAGCCGTTGCAGGATAGGCAGGGTGAAACCGGCCGTCTTGCCGGTGCCGGTCTGGGCGGTGGCCATCAGATCGCGGCCCGCGAGCACTGCCGGAATGGCCTGGCTCTGGATGGGGGTCGGCGTGTCGTAGCCCTGTTCGGCAACGGCGCGCAGCAGTTCGGCCGAGAGGCCAAGTTGATTGAAATGCATGGAAACTCCAGGGGCGCCGCCGGGGCGCCCCGTCAGGGGATTTAGGGTCGAGCGTTGCGGCTTTGGGTAGAGACCGGAACGCCCAATCAGAGAAGGGAAAGACCGCGCTCGAGATCGGCCTGCAGGTCCTCGACGGCCTCGAGTCCAACGGCGATCCGCAGCAGACCTTCGCCGATGCCTGCCGCTGCCCGGGCTTCCGGGGTGATGCGGCCGTGGGTCGTGGACGCAGGATGAGTGATGGTGGTCTTGGTGTCGCCGAGATTAGCGGTGATGGAAAGAAGGTGGCAGTTATCCACCACTTTCCAGGCTTCCTCCCGGCCGCCCTTGACCTCGAAGGACACGATGCCGCCGCCAGTCCGCTGCTGGCGCTTGGCCAGTTCGTGCTGGGGATGGGACGGGAGACCGGGATAGAACACCCGGGCGACTTTGGGGTGAGCCTCCAGCCAGGAGGCCATCAGCGCCGCATGAACGGCATGGGCCTCGACGCGGAGCTTCAGGGTTTCCAGGCCCTTGAGCAATACCCAGGCATTGAAGGCGGAAAGGGTAGGACCGGCGGTACGCAGGTACTTGAATACCTCCTCCGTGAGGGCCTTGGGCCCGCACACGGCGCCGCCCAGGACGCGGCCCTGGCCGTCGATGTACTTGGTGGCGGAATGGATCACCAGATCGGCACCCAGTGCCAGGGGCTGCTGCAGGATGGGGGTGCAGAAGCAGTTATCCACCGCCACCAGGATGTTCTTGCGGTGGGCAATCTCGGCCAGCAGACGGATGTCGGCGATCTCGGTCAGCGGATTGGAGGGCGTCTCGAGAAAGAAGAGCCGGGTTTCTGGGCGGATGGCCGCCTCCCACGCTGCCGCATCGGTCTGCGGAACGAAGGTGGTGGCAATGCCGGCGCGGGTCAGAATGGCGCTGAAAAGCTGCACCGTCGCGCCGAACAGGCCGCTGGACGCGACGATGTGGTCGCCGGCCTTGAGGTGGGCCATGACCGTGGCCATGATGGCGGCCATGCCGCTGGCGAAGGCGACGCAGTCTTCGGCGCCTTCGAGGGCAGCCAGGCGTTCCTCGAACATCGTCACCGTGGGGTTGGAAAAGCGGGCATAGACGTTGCCCGGCTCCTCGCCGGAAAATCGGCGGGCGGCCTCGGCGGCGCTCTTGAAGACGAAGCTGGAGGTCAGGTAGAGAGCCTCGGCATGCTCGCCGAACTGGCTGCGTTCCTGGCCGGCGCGAATGGCCAGGGTTTCGGGGCGGTAATCCTTGGGATCGATCATCAGTCCTGGGCTCCGGCAGCCAGTTGGAGGACAAGTTGCTGGGAGGCCTTGCCGTCGCCATCCTCGTCGCTCTTGCCGCTCCTGCCGCCGCCGCGGCGATTTTCGACGGCGTCGAGATAATGTTCGTCCACGTCGCCGGTGATATAGCAGCCGTCGAAACACGAAGCGTCGAATTCGGTCAGGGCGGGATTGATGGCAGTCACCGACTGTTTGAGGGCCGCGATGTCCTGATAGACCAGGGCGTCGGCCCCAATCTCGGCGGCGATGCCGGCATCGGTACGGCCCGTTGCGATGAGTTCGCCCCGGGTTGGCATATCGATGCCATAGACATTGGGAAAGCGCACCGGCGGGGCAGCCGAAGCGAAATAGACCTTCTGCGCTCCGGCCGCCCGGGCCATGTCGACGATTTCCCGGCTGGTGGTGCCACGGACGATGGAGTCATCTACGAGCAGCACTTTCTTGCCCTTGAATTCCTGGCCGCAGGTATTGAGCTTCTGGCGCACGGACTTCCGGCGCATGGACTGGCCAGGCATGATGAAGGTGCGGCCGACGTAGCGGTTCTTGACGAAGCCCTCGCGGTAGGGAATGCCGAGGACCTGAGCCAGTTGCATGGCCGCCGGACGGCTGGAATCGGGAATGGGAATCACCACGTCGATCTCGTCGACCGGGATGATCCGCCTGACCTTCTCGGCGAGAAACTCGCCCATCCTCAAGCGGGATTCGTATACCGAAACCCCGTCGATGACCGAGTCGGGCCGGGCCAGATAGACGTATTCGAAAATGCACGGCGAGTAAATCGGCTGCTGGGCGCACTGCCGGCTGTGCAGATTGTGGTTGAGGTCGATGAACACGGCTTCGCCGGGCTCGATGTCGCGCACCATCTCGAATCCCAGCGTATCCAGGGCGACAGACTCGGAAGCGATGAGAAACTCGGGGCCCGCCTCGGTCTCGTTCTTGCCATAGACCAGGGGCCGGATGCCGTAGGGGTCGCGGAAGGCCAGCAGCCCGTAGCCGGCAATCAGGACGACGACCGCGTAGGCGCCGCGACAGCGGCGATGGACCCCCGCTACCGCATTGAAGATGCTGTCCACGTCCAACTCGTAGCCGTGGGCAGCCGCCTGCAACTCGTGGGCCAGGACGTTCAGGAGCACTTCCGAGTCGGAATTGGTGTTGATGTGCCGCCGGTCGAGACGGAACATCTCCTCCTTCAGCTGATCCGCATTGGTGAGGTTGCCGTTATGGCCAAGAACGATGCCGAAGGGAGAATTGACGTAGAAAGGCTGGGCCTCGGCAAAATTCCAGGCGGAACCGGCCGTCGGGTAGCGGACGTGACCGATGCCCCAGTTGCCCGGCAGGGCCCGCATATTGCGGGTGCGGAAAACGTCGCGCACGAGTCCAGGCCCCTTGTGCAGATGGAAGGTGTTGCCCTCCGCGGTGGCGATACCCGCCGCATCCTGGCCGCGGTGCTGCAGCACCATCAATCCGTCGTAGAGGAGCTGGTTCACCGGCGTTGTCGCCATTACTCCAAGAATCCCGCACATAGTGTTCTGCCTAAGAAAATCGAATTCTTTTCGCCACGTCCGCCGGCAGCCAGGGCTTCAGCGCCAGCACCGCGGTCTCCAGGGGAACCGCCAGGGTCGCCTGCCGCCACCAGGGCTGGCGCGGAGCCGAAGTCATTCCCCCTACCGCCACGCCCAACAACACGATCAACATCCCGCGCGCCACGCCGAACACCATGCCCAGCAGACG
>Ga0268298_10002635_pt1 | contig 19440 bp, 18 predicted proteins | sample WWTPWeurt_MetaG_FD_194462 | JGI IMG/M metagenome (GOLD analysis project Ga0268298, IMG submission 194462) | Activated sludge microbial communities from WWTP in Nijmegen, Gelderland, Netherland - WWTP Weurt | ecosystem: Engineered > WWTP > Aerobic digester > Activated sludge | place...
GGCCCATGTGCCATGGGATCTTCCTCACCCAGGATCCCATCGGCCTAGCTGGAGGCGTGAACCTCTACGCCTACGCGGGCGACAATCCAATTGCGTCTGACGATCCCTTTGGGCTCTGCGATCCGCCGGATTCGCCAATCTGCAAGTTCATTGTGGGCGTGGCTTCTCATCCAGGAGTTCAGCTACTAGACAAGAATCAGAGTGCGATCCTGGCGGTTGCGAGCCTTCCGGCGGCAGGAATGGGAGGTGGTGCAGCGATTAGCCCCGAGGTAGCTGCCCTTGGCAACGTTCTCAGGACATCAACCAACGGCCTCTTGCGCGCAGGTGGTGTGGCAACTCGTGTGGCAGAGGCGGTAGGGGGGACGGTTTCAGGGCTGGCCAAGTCTGAGGGCTACAAGGTTACGGTCGATGGAGCGAAGCACATCGTCGCTAGAATCAAGGCCACCGGCGACATCCGGGTCAGTATCGACAAGGTTGGATCACTTACCCGGGAAGGGCTCGTTTCCGCCGACAGAGCGCTGACCCATCTGAAGAATCTTTCCACAGAAGAGATCGTCGGCCTGATCGACAAGGCTAAAGACCTTGTCGGAATCCCCAAGTAGAAAGACCATGGGGGAGAGAGAGAAATGGAACGGACGGAGCTGAATGGCATCCTGACTGGTGGTTCCATCGAGCAGTATGATCTCGATGTGCGGCGGAACCGCCTGACCATGGTCATCCATGTGCTGGAGAATGGGACACTGTCGCAGCACGATGTGCTGTTTGAGAAGGTGAGCCGTTTCACCTATGAGACTGAAAGCAAGAGTGATGCGGGCGAGCGTCTAGAGGTTACGGAGCTGTGGGTAGATGCCGGTCCTGAATCATCAGCTACGGAGGAGTGGGATATTCTGATTAGCATCTTCGACTTGTCCCACATCCGGATTCAATGCTCCTCTGTCTCGCTCGACGGGGAGCCGATGCAGTAACGCCCTCTGGCTTGAGCTTCGCCTCGAGGTGCAGGGCGCCCTTACTACTAGGGGCGCCCTTTGCTTTTCTTGACGACCTCGTTGCGATGTCAGCTAGCTGCTTTGGTACGGCTTCGAGTCGCTAAGAGTGCGTCAACCACCTTGAGGACTGCACGCTGATCGGCCGGGGGAAGTGCCTCCACCTGCTGCAGACGTTTCAGGAGTCGCGCAGTCTTGGGGCCCGGCCCCTCCGGCAGGCTATTCACACCGAGCAGCTCATCAGTGGTCACTCGCAGCGCCTGGGCCAGAGCGGGCAGCTGCGGCCCGGGCGCCCCTGCGTCCGCCCGCTCGTAGTAGGCGATCAGCGGATTGGAGAGCCTCACCCGGGCTCCCAGCTCATCCTGAGTAAGCCCACGGTTCTGGCGCAGGCGCGCCACGCGCGGCCCGAACCCCTCGGCGGACCCCGCACTCTTCCCTCTCTTCGGTGTGGCCCTGGCCGCCACCGCCGGGTCCCCTTGACGGAGTATGCCAGAACACGCATACTTCAGCATGCGCCTCCCGCCGCGGCTCCCCGTCATTTGGGTCGGCTCCTCGCGGGAGGATCTCAAGGCCTGTCCCGAGTCGGTGCACAGCGTGATGGGCAAGGCCTTGCTTCAGGTCCAGCTGGGGCAGATCCCGCGGATAGGGAAACGCCTGAAGGGGCAGCTCAGCGGCCTGGTGGAGTTGGTGGATGCCTTTGATGGCGACGCCTATCGCGCCATCTACACCCTCAAGCTGGCCGGCGTGGTGTACGTGCTCCATGTCTTCCAGAAGAAGTCGACGCACGGGATCGCGACGCCGAAGCATTTGGTCGATCTGATTCTTCAGCGCCTCCGCACGGCGCAGGCCCACCATGCAGAGCACTTTGAGAAGGAGACGTGAGATGAGCGAGCGCGTGAAGGTCACGATGGGCAGTGGCAACGTCTTTCAGGACCTGGGCTATCCGGACGCGGAGGAGCGACTGGTAAAGGCCAGCCTGGCGCTGGAGATCGAGCGAATCATCGACCAGCGGAAGCTCACCCAGCGGGCCGCGGCGAAGCTGATGGGGATCGATCAGCCGAAGGTCTCCCATATCATGTGCGGGCGGCTGGAGGGGTATTCCACTGAGCGGCTCATGGGCTTTCTGACCGCCCTGGGGCGCGACATCGAGATCGTGGTACGGAAGGTCCCCCGCTCGCGGCGGCACGGTCGGCTCAAGGTCATCGCAGGATAACTGGCGCTCCCGCGCGCTCGTCTTCTTTGGCTGCTCACCTAGCAGCTGCTCACACTGACCCGCCCAACTAACGTATGACGTTGCCAGGCGCTGCGCGCCTGCAGCTCGTGCGGTGGCGTTGGGACGGCCCCGGGCGACCGGCCGAGTCGGTCTCGTCACTCGCGTCTAGGGCCAAAAGGAATGAGTCATGATGCACGCAGCTGAGACGGGGCCGCTAAAGAAACAAGCAGCAGCGAGTTAGCGAGCGGCATCGGTACGACGGATCGCAATGGGGTGCTTGCTCACCAAGGATGACATGGTCCTCGAAGCGGCGGTCAACGGGCGCTGCACCCGGATCGTGACCTCTAACCGCCGGGACATTGCGGGGAGTGAGCGCGTTGGGGTGACACCGGCGTCTCCCCTGGCCTTCTTGAACGAATCAGAGGGATGCCATGAGTGCCCTGAGTCTCAGACTGCCGAACTCGCTCCACGCCCGCGCCCGCGAACTCGCCGAGCGGGAGGGCATTTCGCTCAACCAGTTCGTCAGTACGGCGGTGGCGGAGAAGCTGGCAGCCCTCCTGACCGAGGAGTACCTGGGCGCCCGGGCGCGGCGCGGGTCCCGGGTGGCCTACCAGAAGGCCCTGGGAAACGTGCCGGACGCCCCACCCGCGCCCGGAGACGAGCTCGAGTCGGGATCCGGGAGCCGGGACGCCGAGAACTCGGCCGCGGCGCAAGCGGACGGGCAAGGCGGGCCGGGCGTAGCGGGGCACCCCAAGCTGGCCGGACAGATGGACCTACGCTCCGGCCCGTGGACGCTTGCTCAAAAAGACCACCCGGCTCCCCACACGCGTCCAGCTGGTCAGGCAGCTCCCTGCCGCTGGTCAGCGGACGGTGCTCAAGCTGGTCGAGGCGCTGGTGTAGGCCAGGCGCTCAGCCCAACCGCGCACCATAGCGCGCGCCGTTGGCTGAGCCAGCGCGCTCAGGCTAACAGGGCACCCGGATGGATGCCCTTCAAGCCGACCAGCCCGAAAGCGCCATCAGCCACCCTGGCGCAGGCTATCCACAAGCGCCTGGACCTTCTCCCACGTGGCTGCCCGCGGGGTCCAGGTTGTCTTGGCGTCATTCCCGTAGTGCCCAAAGTCGTAGCCACCAGTCGCGGTTCCGCAGACCTTCCAGCCCGCGGCGCCGTCTCGAATCAGCCTCCAGGAGAAAGTGTCAGTCGCGATCCGCACGGTTGCCACCCGCCGATCATACACCCTGGAATCGGTACGCTCTTCAGCCACCGTGGTCACTTCGGCTGAGACCTGTGCCGAGTCCCCCTCAAGGCTAGAAGCGAGTACCTGAAAGGTGGCAAGCGTATAGATGGGGTCGATCATCCCATCCGGAGGGCAGGCCTGAAGCGAATCCCGAGTGCCCCGAGCACTCGGCGTCACTCCGACAGAGCGATCCAAGAAGAGAGCGAGGGTCCGCTCCGCATCCGGTGCTCGCGGACTCTGCGCGCTGGATCGCGAGTCTGTAGGAGCTGCCGCGTTTCCCTGGGGACGGCGCTCACATGCGCTAAGCGAAACGGCAAGTAGCGCAGCGGCAGCCCAAAGACGGGGAGACATGGGATTACTCCTCCTTGATCGGGCGGTAGAATGTCGGTGCGCCCTTCCCGTAGCTGCCCTCGTTGAACTTGCGTGCGCCCGTCGTGCCGTCGTTGTACCCAGAGCCATCCGCACGGTGCGGCGACCCGTTGTTTGCCCATCCCCACACGTTCCCGCCTTTGTCCGTTCCGATGTAGAGCCCAGCATGACCACCTTGGACGACCACATCACCCGCCTGAGCGTCGGAGGCCTCCACTTGGGTGTACCCGGGATGGTCCCCGCCCTTGAACATGCCAGTCGAGGCCTTGTGCGAACTCTTCCAGTCGCTACCCAAGCCGTCCTGAGTTGACCTGCGACAGAAGTCTGTGCAATCCCCAAGGTGGCGAGAGCCGTAGTCGACCGCCTGCGGATCCTTCTTGATTCCTCCGGAGAAGTACTGCGAGTAAGTCCACTCTCCGCTCTCAATCCCAGAGGCGAGAACCTGCGCACCCTGTTGCGCGGAGATCATCTTGTTGCAGTCCTTCCAGCCGTCTGCCTTGGTGCAGAGCCCGTACGGGTCGCTGAAGGCAATGGGGTTATTGCCTGCGTAGGCGTAGAGGTTGACACCTCCCGCCAGCCCGATGGGATCCTGGGTGAGCAGGGTCCTGCGCTCGCCATCATAGCCGCGACCGCGCCGGGTCGGAATCCCGAGGTGCCGAGCCCTTGCCGGGTCATCCCTGATGTTGTACAGTACTGTTGTACAGTTTCTCGGAGGTCGTCATGCCGATCCAGACCACCTACTCCAACGCCCGCGAGACCCTCGCCGACCTCTGGCGGGAAGTGGAGGAGAACGGCGAGATCATCATCATCAATCGCCGTGGCCACGAGGATGTGGCCCTGATCTCTGCCGCGGAACTGAGCAGCGTGCTGGAGACGGCGCACCTGCTGCGGTCCCCCGCGAACGCCCGCCGGCTGCTGACCGCCCTGCAGCGCGCCCTTGATGGGCGGACAGCACCGGCAACGGTCGAGGGCCTCCGCCGCGAGTATGGCCTTGAGCCGGCCGCCGAGTAAGCCTCCCCGCCGCGGGGTGTTCCAGAAGGAGTTTCGGGAGGATCTGCGGTTCTGGGTGGAGACCGACCGCCGGGTCGCGTTACGCTGCTTGGACTTGGTGGAGGCCGCGCTGCGGGAACCGTTCGCGGGCCTGGGGAAGCCGGAAGGGCTCAAGCACCTCGGGGCAAACGTCTGGTCGCGGCGACTCACCCAGGAGCACCGGGTTGTCTACCTGGTGCGCGACGACGAGATCGACTTCCTGCAGGCCCGCTACCACTACTGAGTCGCTGGCACCTTCAGCGGCACCATCCCGATGGCCCTGGCCGCGCGTTCAGAGTGACCGCCGACGAGCTGCTTGGCCTCAAGCCGGTCAACGACGAGTCGTTCCCAAAGGCCCCCCGTTTGCCCAAGCGCCCGGAAGGTATCGCTGATCTCCCGGCCGCTGATCAACGCATAGTCCTCAAGCTCGTCATGGCGCCCACTGAAGCGAGGCGGCACACGAAGCCGCGAGCGGGGGCGCGGGGGGGGTGAGCTTATTCGGGAATCAGGCAGAAGGCATCCCGTGGATCGCCCCCAACGAGAATAGCGAGAACGATCAGTCCACCAGGTCGATCTGGACGCGGGCGCCGTCCGGAAGATCGTGGATCTGAGTTGCGAGCTCTCCCATGAACCGCATCCCAGCGATTGCGTCTGCGCATCGGAGATTCGATAGGCTGTACTCCCCACCCAACACAAACGGGTACCTCGCGAAGAGTCGTTCCCCCTCACTGAGGGGTCGATTCTGCAGCTGCCAATCGCGGGCAAGCGGATGTGCGGTTAGTCTGGGCACATCTCGAAGGATCATGCCCGCCCACTCGTCCACGCCGTCAGCGAGTCGATCCCTTTCCCCCGTCTCCGGATCAAACCGCCACACAACCCCTTCGTGAATGCAGAATTGACCTGCCAGAGCATCCTGGGCGAAGAACAAGCACCCTTGAGTCAGGTTCCCGAACGACTCCCGCCACAGCGCGGTCGAGTTCCAGACCTCGAGGGTCAGGCGCGCTCGCCCACCACAAGGGAAGACATGCAGCGCTGACTCGAAAGCCATGAACCCATTCTTGAGTGCGAGCAGGCATTCGAGTTCTGGCGCACAAGCCCCAGCCAAGCTTCTGAGTTCATCTGTTAGAATGGCCTCACCCTCGCTCAGAGGCGGGCCACCGAGGGCAGCGAGCTTCCGAATGCTCTCGCCTGCAGTCATGGGACCACCGTGATACTTACATAGGAGCCATCCGGTACTTGGCGGAGCTGGTTCCCGATCGAGGCACCCGCCCCGCGATTGTCGCTCGGAGTCACGTAACGCACACTAGCTCCTGTGCCCCCAGTGTTAAGGATCGCGGGAGGGTACTCGTCTCGGTCGAATCCCGACCTTGTCGGTGTTCCTGACAACGCCTGGTCACGCCTTGCGGTGTTGCCTGCGCGATTGACGACACCGCCTGTCGGATGCCCGGCTGCTTGGGCTTCCTCGATGTGCGCAGCCGATTCAGGGAATCTGCCCCGGCTAACCGTAATGGTGGTTGTAGCCTCTGAAGCAGCTGCCCTGCCCAGTGCCGCAGCCGGCCCGACAATGCCAGAAAGCCCAAGCCCCCCTCTGTGAATTCCATTCTGGTGAATCTCATGAGCTTGGCGCCAGGTCTCGGCTTTGAAATACGGACTGAGCGCGGCTCCGAGGCGGCTTGCAAGGCGACTGAACGCGGCTCGGTCATCCGCGGTAATGCAGCACGTTAGTCCGTATGGGTCGCTGAAAGCAATGGGATTGTTGCCCGCATAGGCGTAGAGATTCACGCCGCCCGCCAGCCCGATGGGATCCTGGGTGAGCAAGATCCTATCGCCCCGGGGCCCCGCCCGGTAGCCCGGCCCGCCCCGCCGGCCCGCTTCCATGCTCCCACCAGACCGGTCGCGCGGACCTGACCAGGGGGCCCCGCCCCTCGCCCCTGGATCCCGTGAGGCTCCCGGCTCGGTACCTCCCCCCGCAGCCGCCAGGAGGGGGCCTGGAGCCGACCCCGGTCACCGTCGAGCGCGCACCCGTACGGCCGTGGTACCTGGAATGGGGGCGGCGGCGACCCCGCCTACCCACCAGCGGCCCCCCGCGGCCGGCCAGGGGCGCCCCCCCGACCGTCCTGTTTCGAGGACACTTCGGGACCGGAGTGTCCTCGATCGCGGACACTCGAGCCACCCGCCCGCCATCGCGGACACCTGCCGAAGCCCCGATTCGGCCCGCCGGAAGCCCCACCGCCCCGTGCCCTGTGCGGATGCGCATATAGAATCGCGCGTTATTTGGCGTGCCGCGGGGCCACCGCCTCACACGCCGTCCCGGGCCCGCCGCGGACCCGGGCCGTTCCGCGCTGGCACAGCTTTGGCGTAAGGGCACCCCCGACCGGCCTCCTACCTACCACCCCCCGGTCCGCACTACCCCCGACAGCGTCGTTGCAGCACCCACCTGATCGGCCCGTCCTGCGGGCAGGAGGAGCAGTCCATGAAAGCCACCATCCGGAGGATCCAGTCCATGGGCGTGCGCGCCCTCGAGTTCTGCACCGCGCACCCCGACGCCGGCGCCGGCTACGCCGCCGCCACCGCGCGGCTCAGCGCCCTGCTGCTGGAACTCACCCAGCTCGCCACCGAGCAGCGCGCCGGGGTCACCGCCGAACGCGCCAGCGTGGCCACCAAGCAGGAGCTCCGCACCGCGCTGGAGCAGAGCGAGCTGCTGCACCTCTCGAGCGTGGTGACCGCGGCCGCCGACGCGCTGCCGGCCCTGGTCCCGGTGTTCAGCCGGGTGCGCGAGAGCCGGAGCTACCAGGCGTTCCGGACCGCGGCCCAGGCCATGCTCGACGCCGCCCGGCAGCACCAGGAGGCGCTGGTGCCCTTCGGCCTCTCGGAGGCGGTGCTGACCAGCGTGGGCGAGAAGCTGGCGGCGTTCGACCAGGCCATGGACGCCACGGCCACCGCCCGGCGGCAGCACGTCCGCGCCGCCCGCGCCCTGGAGGAGGCCGGCAACGAGCTGAACCAGGTGGTGCGGGTGCTCGATGGCTTCAACCGCTTCCGCTTCGCCAAGGAGCCGGACCTCCTCGCCGCCTGGCGCAGCGCCGCCAACGTGCTGGGCCCCAGCCGGCCCGCCACGCCGGACGAACCGACGACCCCGATGCTCCTCCCGAATCCGGTGGGGGGGGTGGGGCAGTAGGAGAGACGGGAAGCGGCAAGCGGGAAACGGGAAGCGGGAAACGGGAAGCGGGAAGCGGGAAACGGGGGCTGCGCGACCCGCCCCGCGATCCCGCGATCCGCGGCTGAAGCCGCGGCTCGGCATCCATCGCTGACGCGAGAACATCCTCGCGCTCCGCGCGCTGCGCCCAGCCCCCCCTGACTGTCATCCCGAGGAGCGTAGCGACGAGGGATCCCTCCCGGTGCGGCACGGACCGGGAGGGATCCTTCGCTGCGCTCAGGATGACAGCCGCCGGTGGACTCGCCTCGCCTTCCCTCTTCCCTCTTCCCTCTTCCCTCTTCCCCTTTCCCCTTTCCCCCTTCCCAACCGTTCGTGAAAATCCCCTCACGCCCCGTTCACCCTCCCCTCCCCCGGGGGCGGCGAGGCTTCGTCGGGAGGCATGACATGTCCAAGCCGTACATGATGATGGATGGCAATGAGGCCGCGGCGCGGGTGGCCTACCTGGCCAGCGACGTGGTGGCGATCTACCCGATCACCCCCGCGTCGCCGATGGGGGAGCTGTCGGACCAGTGGGCCGCGGAGGGGAAGCCCAACGCCTGGGGCACCATCCCGAGCGTGATCGAGATGCAGAGCGAGGGGGGCGCGGCGGGGGCGGTGCACGGCGCGCTGATGGCCGGCGCCCTGACGACGACGTTCACGGCGTCGCAGGGGCTGCTGCTCATGATCCCCAACATGTACAAGATCGCGGGAGAGCTGACCCCGCTGGTGATCCACGTGGCGGCGCGGGCCCTGGCCACGCAGGGGCTCTCCATCTTCGGCGACCACAGCGACGTGATGGCGGCGCGGGGCACCGGCTTTGCCCAGCTGGTGAGCGGCAGCCCGCAGGAGGCGGCCGACCTGGCGCTGGTGGCGCACGCCGCCACCCTGGAGAGCCGGCTCCCCTTCCTGCACTTCTTCGACGGCTTCCGGACCAGCCACGAGATCGCGCGGGTGCACCCGCTCGACGCCGCCGACGTGCGGGCGCTGCTCCCCGAGCTGCCCCGGCTGGCGCACCACCGGCGGGCGCTCTCGCCGGCCCACCCCTCCATCCGCGGCACCGCCCAGAACCCCGACGTCTACTTCCAGGCGCGCGAGGCGGGCAACGCCTGGTACCTGGCCTGCCCCGAGATCGTGCAGGGGGCGATGGACCGGCTGGCCGCCCGCACCGGGCGGGGCTACCGGCTGGTGGACTACGTCGGCGCCCCCGACGCCGAGCGGGTGGTGGTGCTGATGGGGTCGGGGGCCGAGGTGGCGCACGAGGCGGTGGAGGCGCTGGTGGCCCGGGGCGAGAAGGTGGGGGTGCTCAAGGTGCGGCTGTTCCGCCCCTTCCCCGCCGCGGCGCTGCTGGCCGCGCTGCCGGCCACGGTCGGCGCGCTCGCGGTGCTCGACCGCACCAAGGAACCCGGCAGCGCCGGGGAGCCGCTGTACCAGGATGTGCTCACCGCGCTGGCGGAGGCGCACCCGGGGCGGTTCGCCGGTTCGGCGATTCGGGCGGATGGGGAGGGAGCGCCGCTGATCCTTGGCGGCCGCTATGGCCTGGGCTCCAAGGAATTCACCCCGGCCATGGTGCGGGCGGTGCTCGACGAGCTGGCCGCCCCGGCCCCGCGCAACCACTTCACCGTCGGGATCACCGACGACGTGACCCACACCAGCCTGCCGTTCGACGCGGCGTTCTCCACCGAGGCGGCGGAGACGGTGCGGGCGGTGTTCTACGGGCTGGGCGCCGACGGCACGGTGGGCGGCAACAAGAACTCGATCAAGATCATCGGCGAGGACGCGGGGCTGCACGCGCAGGGCTACTTCGTGTACGACTCGAAGAAGTCCGGCTCGGTGACGGTGTCGCACCTGCGCTTCGGGCCGCACCCCATCCGCTCGAGCTACCTGATCAGCCGGGCCAGCTTCGTGGCCTGCCACCAGTTCCACCTGCTGGAGCGGATGGAGATGCTGGCGCTGGCGGAGCCGGGAGCCACGGTGCTGCTCAACAGCCCGTGGGGCGGCGACCGCACCTGGGAGCACCTCCCCACCCGGGTGCAGCAGGAGATCATCGACAAGCGGCTGCGGCTGTTCGTGATCGACGCGCTCGCGGTGGCGAAGCAGGCGGGGCTCGGCGGGCGGATCAATACCGTGATGCAGGCCTGCTTCTTTGCGCTGAGCGGGCTGATGCCGCAGGACCAGGCGGTGACCGCCATCAAGCACGGGATCCAGAAGAGCTACGGCAAGCGGGGCGAGGTGGTGGTGGAGCGGAACTTCGCCGCGGTGGACGCCAGCGTGGCGGCGCTCTCCGAGGTGGCGGTGCCGGCGGTGGCCACCAGCCGGATCCCGATGCGACCGGCGGTGCCGGCGGGGGCGCCGGAGTTCGTGCAGCTGGTCTCGGCCCGGCTCATCGCCGGCGAGGGGGACGCGCTGCCGGTGAGCGCCATCCCCGCCGACGGCGCCTGGCCGGCGGGCACCACCCAGTGGGAGAAGCGCGACCTGGCCCACGAGGTGCCGGTCTGGGACCCGGACATCTGCATCCAGTGCGGCAAGTGCGTGCTGGTCTGCCCCCACGCGGTGGTGCGGGCGGCGGTCTATGACCCGGCGGCGCTGGCCGGCGCGCCGGAGGGGTTCAAGTCGGCGGCGGCGCGGTGGCGGCAGTTCGGCGCGCAGCGCTACACCCTGCAGGTGAGCACCGACGACTGCACCGGCTGCCGGCTGTGCGTGGAGGCGTGCCCGGTCAAGAACAAGCGGGAGGTGCGGCTCAAGGCGATCAACATGGCGCCGCACGCGCCGATCCGCGCCACCGAGCAGGCCAACTGGGCCTTCTTCCGCGCCCTGCCCGAGGTGCCCCGGGAGCTGCTCTCGCCGGACCACGTGAAGGACGTGCAGCTGCTCACGCCGTTGTTCGAGTTCTCGGGGGCGTGCGCCGGCTGCGGCGAGACGCCCTACCTCAAGCTGCTGAGCCAGCTCTTCGGCGACCGGGCGATGATCGCCAACGCCACCGGCTGCTCGTCGATCTACGGCGGCAACCTGCCCACCACGCCGTGGACGGTGAACCGCGAGGGGCGGGGGCCGGCGTGGGCCAACTCGCTGTTCGAGGACAACGCGGAGTTCGGCCTGGGGATGCGGCTGGCGCTGGACCAGCAGCGGGCCCGGGCGCAGGCGCTGCTCACGGAGCTGGCCGGGGAGGTCGGCGCCGAGGTGGCGGCGGGGCTGCTCTCGGCCGAGGGGCGGAGCGAGGTGGAGCTGGCGGCGCGGCGCGCCTTCGTGGCCGAGCTCCAGCGGCGGCTGGCGCGGCTCGACACCCCGGCGGCGCGGGAGCTGGCGGCGCTGGCCGACAGCCTGGTGCGGCACTCGGTGTGGATCGTGGGGGGCGACGGCTGGGCCTACGACATCGGCTTCGGCGGCCTCGACCACGTGCTCTCCACCGGCCGCGACGTGAACCTGCTGGTGCTCGACACCGAGGTGTACTCGAACACCGGCGGGCAGATGTCCAAGTCGACCCCGCGGGGGGCGGTGGCCAAGTTCGCCGCGGGGGGCAAGCGGGCGCCCAAGAAGGACCTGGGGCTCTTCGCCATGAGCTACGGGCACATCTACGTGGCGCAGGTGGCGCTGGGCGGCGACGACAGCCACACCCTCAAGGCCTTCCGCGAGGCGGAGGCGTTCGACGGGCCGTCGCTGATCATCGCCTACAGTCACTGCATCGCCCACGGCTACGACCTGGTGCACGGGCTGGAGCAGCAGAAGCTGGCGGTGCAGTCGGCCCACTGGCCGCTGTTCCGCTACGACCCGGCGCTGGCGGCGGAGGGCAAGAACCCCTTCCAGCTCGACAGCAAGGCGCCGACGGTGCCGCTGCGGAAGTACGCCTACAACGAGACCCGCTACACGATGCTGGCGCACAGCCATCCCGACGAGGCCGCCGCGCTGCTGGCGCAGGCCGAGCAGGACCTGCTGGAGCGCTGGCACCGCTACGAGTACCTGGCGCAGGCGCCCGCCGCCTTCGGCGCCGTGCCCCGTCCGGAGGCCGCCCATGACTGACCTGACGACGAGTTACCTGGGCCTGTCACTGCCCAACCCGCTGGTCGCCAGCTCCTCCCCGCTGACCGAGAAGCTGGATGAGCTGCGCCGGCTGGAGGACGCGGGGGTGAGCGCGGTGGTGCTGCCCTCGCTGTTCGAGGAGCAGATCAGCATCGAGAGCCACGACCTGGACCAGTACCTCTCGCACGGCGCGGAGAGCTACGCCGAGGCGACCAGCTACTTCCCCGACATGTGGGCCTACAACCTGGGGCCGTCGGGCTACCTCGACCGGCTGGAGGAGGCGCGCAAGGCGGTGAAGATCCCGGTGATCGGGAGCCTCAACGGGGTCTCGACCGGCGGCTGGACCCGCTACGCCCGGAAGATGGAGGACGCCGGCGCCGACGCGCTGGAGCTCAACGTGTACCACGTCCCCACCGACCCGCGGCAGACCGGCGCGGAGGTGGAGCAGATGTACTTCGACCTGGTGCAGGAGGTGGTCGGGGCGGTGAAGATCCCGGTGGCGGTGAAGCTGACGCCGTTCCTGAGTGCGCCGGCCCACGTGGCGCGGCGGCTGGGGGAGCTCGGCGTGCGCGGGGTGGTGCTGTTCAACCGCTTCTACCAGCCCGACTTCGACCTGGAGAAGCTGGAGGTGGTGCCGTCGCTCAACCTGAGCAGCGCGTGGACGCTGCGGCTGCGGCTCCGGTGGGCGGCGATCATGTACGGCAACACCAGCGCCGACCTGGCCATCACCGGCGGGGTGCACAGCGCCGGCGACGTGCTCAAGAGCATGATGGCCGGTGCCCGGGTGGCGATGGTGGCGAGCGCGGTGCTGCGGCACGGCCCGGAGCACGTGCGGACCCTGCTCGACGGGGTGCGGGAGTGGATGGAGAGCCACGAGTACGAGTCGATCCGGCAGATGCAGGGGAGCATGAGCCACCAGTCGTGCGCCGAGCCGGCGGCGCTGGAGCGGGCGAACTACATGCGGGTGTTGCGGTCGTACGCGCTCAAAGGGCGGTAGGGCGGTAGGGCGGTAGGGCGGTAGGGCGGTAGGGCGGTAGGGCGGTAGGGCGGTAGGGCGGTAACAAGGCGACCCCTCGGGATGTGCTCCGAGGGGTCGCGCGCGCTTAGTGTACCGCCGTACCGCCTTACCGCCCTACCGCCTTACGCCACCAGATCCTTCAACTTCTGTCCCTGCTCGCCTTCGCGGAGGCGGGTCAGGGCGCGGTCGCGGAGCTGGCGGATCCGCTCGCGGGTGACGCCCATCATGCGGCCGATCTCTTCGAGGGTGCGGCTGTTGCCGTCCTCGAGCCCGAAGTACAGACGCAGGACCTTCGCGTCGCGGGGGGGCAGCGTGGCGAGGGCCGCCTCGATGTCCGACGTCTGGCTGTTGGCGATGGCCGGGGCGTCGGTGCCTTCCTGGTCCAGCGCGGTGAACCGCTCGATCCGCTCGGAGTTGTCGCCGTCGCGGGTGGGGTGATCCAGCCGCACCGCCTCGGTGTTGAGGGCGCCGAGACTGCGCACCGCCTCCACCGTGAGGCCGGTGGCCCGCGCCAGCTCTTCCGTGGTGGGCATGCGGCCCAGCTTGTCCTTGAGCAGGGTGGTGGTGCGCCCCAGCCGGGACAGGTCCGCCGTCCGGTTGAGGGGTACCCGCACCGGCCGGCCGTGCCGGGCGATCGCCGCCTGCACCGCCTGCCGGATCCACCACACCGCGTACGAGATGAACTTGACGCCGCGATCGGGATCGAACTTCCGGGCGGCGGTCATCAGGCCGAGGTTGCCCTCGCCGATCAGATCCACGAGGGGCACCCCGCGGTTCTGGAACTTCTTGGCGACGGAGACGACGAAGCGGACGTTGTGCCGGGCCAGGCGTTCCTGGGCCGCAACGTTTCCGCGAAACGCCTTCCGGGCCAGCTCCATCTCTTCGTCACGCGAGAGCAGCGGCACCTTGCTGATCTCGTCCAGATACAGGTCCAGACTCTCACGACCCTCATCGACCGCCTTGGCGATCTGGGCCGGCCGTACCGTGCGCCGCTTCCGGCGAGGCTGCATGGTCACTCGGCGCCCCTCCTTGGGCTTGGGACATCCACCGTCAGGGTCCGGTGGACGACCGCCCAATATAAGATGTAACGCGTGGAAAACCAAACATAACTTTAAGTATCTGTGCTGCAATCACTTAAAGCGCCGCTTCCCGAACAGATCCCGTGGGGGCTTTTCCACGAGGTTTCCACGCGGCGGAGCCATTCCTGCCGGGGCTGCCCCCGGCGCATCGGGTAGGATGCACGAGAAGGGTAATTCGTGCTGCAAGGGGACGCCCGTACAGACACCGATTGCACCCGCCGGGGTGTTAAGATTGGGGGCATGAAGACCGACGCCGCGTACGAACTGCTGCGGCAGTTCGCGTCGCCCACCATCGCCATCACCTCGGCGTGGCAGGGCCGGCGGAACGGGATGATCGCCGACAGCGCGGTGCGCGCGTCGATCTCCCCCAGCGTTCCGCGCCTCTCCGTCTACATCCACAAGTGGCACCTGAGCCACGAGCTGGTCTGGAACAGCGGGCTCCTGTGCATCCACCTGCTGCACCGGGGCCAGCTCGACCTGGTCTACGACCTGGGCTTCAAGAGCGGCCGCGACGGCGACAAGCTGGCGGCGGTGCCGCACCACCTGGGGCGGCTCGGCCTGCCGGTGCTGGAGGACCGGGTGGCGGCGTTCGAGCTCCGGGTGCTCAACACGATGGACGCCGGCTACGCCACGCACTTCCTCGGGCACGTCGAGGCGGTGCACCCCGGGTCGGACAAGGAGATCCTGACGCCACCCTGGCTCCGGGCCAACATGCCCCGGGCGTGGGAGCAGGAGTTCCTCGACAACTACCGCAAGGCGCAGGACGTGATCGAGCAGCACCAGGCGATCGAGGATCGCCGCTGGACCGGCCCGGCCAAGTGACTCGTACCCCAACGGTGAGGCAACCCATGGCATCCCCGCTCGCGCGCGCCCTGTCCGGCGCCCTCCTCTGTACCCTCGCGTCCGGCGGCCTCGCGGCCCAGGCGTTCGAGGGGGTGGTGACCTGGCAGATGAGCGAGAAGAACCAGCAGATGGTGCAGACCTACAAGGGCGGGATGGTGCGCACCGAGATGGGCCGGGAGGGGCGGCAGGCGGTGATGATCATGGACGCGGCGGGGAAGAAGATGACGATGATCATGCCCTCCGAGAAGATGTACATGACCATGGACCTGAGCCAGGGCGGCCCGATGGGCGGCATGGACCATGGGCCGGCCAAGACCCCCAAGATCACCGCCACCGGCAAGACCGAGACGATCGCGGGCCGCAGCTGCGAGGTGTACCGCTACGCCGAGGAAGAGGGCAAGCCGGACAAGATGGAGATGTGCGTGGCCAAGGGGCTGGGCTACTTCCTCATGGGCTCCGGGGGCGGGATGGGCCGCCGCGACCCGATGGCCGACGTGACCGGCGCCGCGGCGAACCCCGAGTACGCGCGGCTCTACAAGGACGGCTTCTTCCCGCTCCGGGTGAGCAAGCTCGAGGGCGGCAAGGCGGAGCAGATGATGATCGTGACCAAGCTCGAGCCGAAGACGGTGGATGCCTCGGCGTTCCAGGTGCCGGCGGGGTACCAGGAGATGAAGATGCCGGGGATGCGGTAGGCGGTAAAGGCGGTAGGGCGGTAGGGCGGTAAGGCGGTACACCAAACGCAAGCGACCCCGCGGAGTGCATCCCGTGGGGTCGCCTTGTTACCGCCGTACCGCCCTACCGCCCGTCAGTGCATCCCCGACTCCCCGGCCAGCTGCTTCACCAGCTCGCCGATGACGTTCTTGGCGTCGCCGAAGAGCATCCAGGTGCGGTCGGAGAAGTAGAGCTCGTTGTCGATGCCGGCGAAGCCGGGGTTCTTGCTGCGCTTGATGGCGAAGATGGTGCGGGCCTTGTCGGCATCGATGATGGGCATGCCGAAGATGGGGCTCGACTTGTCGGCGCGGGCGGCGGGGTTGACCACGTCGTTGGCGCCGACCACGAGGCAGACGTCGCACTGGGGCATGTCGCCGTTGATCTCGTCCATCTCCACCAGGTCGGTGTAGGGGATGTCGGCCTCGGCGAGGAGGACGTTCATGTGGCCCGGCATGCGGCCGGCCACCGGGTGGATGGCGAACTTGACGGTGATGCCGCGCTTCTTGAGCTGGTCGTAGAGCTCGCGGACCTTGTGCTGGGCCTGGGCGACGGCCATGCCGTAGCCGGGGACGATGACCACCAGGCTGGCCTGCTCCAGCACCTGCGCCGCGCCCTCCGCGGTCTCCCCCTTGTACTGCTTCTGCTCCCCGCCCGCGGCCGCGGCCTGCACCTGCCCGAACGCCCCGAAGAGCACGTTGGTGAAGGAGCGGTTCATGGCCTTGCACATGATGATGGCGAGGATGAGGCCGCTGGAGCCGTCGAGGGCGCCGGCGGTGATCAGGAGCTTGTTGTCGAGCACGAAGCCCATCGCCACGGCGGAGAGGCCGGCGTAGGCGTTGAGGATGGCGATGACCGTCGGCATGTCGGCGCCGCCGATCGGGATGATGAGCAGCACGCCGAAGAGCAGCGCCAGCACGATGATCACCGGGAAGAGCCGGGGGGCCCAGTCCGCGGTGGGGTGCAGGGTGAGGGCCACGCCGAGGCCCGCCGCCACCAGCAGCAGGACGAGGTTGGTGAGGTTCTGGCCCGGGTAGGTCACCGGCCGCTGCGGGATCCACTTGATCTCCTGCAGCTTGCCGGCGGCCATGAGGCTGCCGGTGAAGGTGAGGAAGCCGAGGATGATCTCGAGGATGATCGCCACCATGCGGAAGGCGGTCAGGTTCTCGGGGCCCTCGCTGAACCAGAGGTAGTACTTGGCGGTGCCCACCAGGCCGGCGGCGAGGCCGCCGAAGGCGTGGGAGAGGGCGGTCCGCTGCGGCACGGCGGTGAGCGGCACGTTGGCGAGCGGCACGCCGACGGCCACGCCGGCCACGATGGCCACCACGATCCAGAGGTGGTGCACCACGGTGGGCTGGGCCCAGGTGACCAGGATGGCGATGGCCATGCCGGCCACGCCGGCGATCACGCCCTTGCGGGCGGTGGCCGGGGTGTTCATCCAGTGCAGCGCGAAGATGAACAGCGCCGTGGCGACGATGTAGGCGACCTGCGCGAGGGCGTGCGTCATGCCGCGTGCCCTCCGCCGGGCCGCTTCTCGTCGGTCTTGAACATCTTGAGCATGCGGTTGGTGATCAGGAAGCCGCTCACGATGTTGGTCATCGAGGCGAACAGCGCCACCGCGCCCATGGCGCGGATGAGCGGCGGGTACTCGCCGCCGGCCACGATGATGGCGCCCACCACCGCGATGGCGGAGATGGCGTTGGTGAGCGACATGAGCGGGGTGTGCAGCAGCCGGGAGACCCGGCGGATGACGCCCATGCCGATGAACGACGAGAGCACGAAGACGAACAGCAGGCCCCAGAAGTCCACGTCGGCGGTGGCGTGGGTGGGGGCCGGCGCGGGCTGGTCCGGCGCCTGGGTGGTGGCGGTGAGGCGGCTCATGCGCCCGCCTTGGCGAGGGCGTCCCGGGTGCGGGCGTGCTTCACCTCGCCCGCGTGGGTGATCACCGCCCCCTGCTGGATGTCATCGTTGAAGTCGAGCACGAAGGCCTTGTCCTTGGTGAACGCCTGGACGAACGAGGTCAGGTTCCGGGAGAAGAGCAGGCTCGCGTGGTTGGGCATGGTGGCCGGGACGTTGAGCGGCGCCAGGATGGTGACGCCCCCCTCGACCACCAGCTGCCCGGGCTTCGAGAGCTCGCAGTTGCCGCCGCCGTCGGCGCCCAGGTCCACGATGACCGACCCCGGCTTCATGGAGCGCACCGTCTCGGCGGTGAGCAGCTTGGGCGCGAACACGCCGCCGATGAGCGCGGTGGTGATGACCACGTCCGACTGGGCGCACTGGTCGACCAGCATCTGGCGCTGCCGGGCCTGGTCCTCGGCCGAGAGCTCCTTGGCGTAGCCGCCGCCGGCGGCGGCGCCGTCCTTGAGGTCGATGCCGACGTACTTGGCGCCGACGCTCTCGATCTGCTCCTTGACCTCGGGCCGCACGTCGGTGGCCAGCACGTTGGCGCCGAGCCGCCGCGCGGTGGCGATGGCCTGCAGCCCCGCCACGCCGGCGCCGATCACGAACACCTTGGCCGGCGTGACCATGCCGGCGGCGGTCATGAACATGGGGAAGTAGCGGTTGAGCTCCGCCGCGGCGAGCAGCACGCCCTTGTACCCGGTGATGTTGGCCATGGACGAGAGGGTGTCCATGGCCTGGGCCCGGGTGGTGCGCGGGATGGCGTCGGTGGCGAAGGCGGTGACCTGCTTCGCGGCCAGCGGCGGGACCACGCCGAGGTTGCGCAGCGGCATCAGGGAGCAGACCACGATGGCGCCGGGCTTGAGCCAGGACACCTCGTCGCGGCTGCCGCCGTGGGTGGGCGGGTTGACCTTGAGGACGAGGTCGCCGGAGGCCACCAGGGCCCGGGCATCGGCCACCACCTGGGCGCCGACCGCGGTGTAGGCGGCGTCGGCGAAGCCCGCGGCGGCCCCCGCCCCGGCCTCCACCGCCACCTCGTACCCTGATTGGATGAGTTTCTTGCAGGACTCCGGAACCAGCGCCACCCGCCGCTCGTTGGGAGCGGTCTCCGCGGGTACAGCGATGCGCATCGGGCCTCTCGATTTATGTGACGGGTGTGCCGAATCTATCCGGTCCGGCGCGAGACGCGAGGGGGAAGATCACAAACCCGGGCCGGGCTGTCATGAATCCGGTCCGGGGCCGGGTCAGCGGAGCAGCGTCACCAGGTACGCGGCGTAGATCCCGAGCAGGAGGAGCCCCTCGAGGCGGCTGACCCGCATGCCGCTCCGAAGCACCGGGAACAGCACGAAGGCGGTCAGCAGCATCCAGACGAGGTCCACACGAAGGGTCTCGGCGGCCACCGGCACCGGCTGGATCACGGCGGTGACGCCCAGGATGCCGAGGATGTTGAAGATGTTGGAACCGAGCAGGTTGGCCACGGCCACGTCGGTACGGCCCCGGAGTGCGGCCACCACCGAGGCCGCCACCTCAGGCATCGAGGTGCCGATGGCCACCACGGTCAGCCCGATGACGCGCTCGGTGAGGCCGGCGAAGCGCGCCAGCTCCACCGCGCCCAGCACCAGGATCTTCCCGCCGAAGACGAGCAGCAGCAGCCCCGCGCCCACCGCCCCGGCGGCCAGCGCCAGGCGCGCCATCGGCCCGCGCACGGAGCGCCGCTCCGCCTCGGCGGCGAACTGCGCCTCCTCCGGCCCCCCCACCTGCCGCCGCCCGACGTAGACCATGTAGCCGGTGAAGGCGACGAGGCCGGCCAGCAGGAAGGCGCCCTCGCTCCGGTCGACCAGGCCATCGCGGGCGACC